>Ga0075163_10012248_pt1 | contig 11172 bp, 11 predicted proteins | sample JI1023141ADNA_FD_71478 | JGI IMG/M metagenome (GOLD analysis project Ga0075163, IMG submission 71478) | Wastewater effluent complex algal communities from Wisconsin, to seasonally profile nutrient transformation and Carbon sequestration -... | ecosystem: Engineered > WWTP > Effluent > Algae...
GAAAAAAGACAAAACAAAATACTCATGACTGGCCCAATTAGTGTCGGTAGTGCTGCAAGCTTAGCAAGATTTGTGAAAGGAAACTGAAAACATCTCAACATAAATCCTCCCAACATAAAACCAATGGAGAGTTCTGTTTGTTTTCCCTGAAGGTTTGTAGCTAGGGACAGAAAATCATGGGCACCAAAACCCTCAGAAAGACTTAGTGCTCCTAATAGAAAAATAAGATCTGCAAATGTAATTTGAAAAAGAAACTTATAGGCACTTGTACTTTGATCATTAGTTTCTGCTTTGGTTCCTTTAGAAAGGGCTATGCATAAAAACAGCGCGATACTGTTTAATGCCCAGGACGCAACCAATGTTGTAATATTACCACAAAGTACCGCTCCATACATTCCTAATTGAAAAATAGCTAAAGGGATTCTAAGGGCGGGGGTCTCTTCTTTTTTTCTTAATAATAAAATGGTTTCAAATATTAAAAAAATCAGGGCACTTAAAAACCATAAAAATGCGGTCCAAGAATCTAAAGATAAAGAAACAATAACCGCTCTCTGCGCTTCAAATGAAAACCAATTCCAACTCCATTGAGTTAGTTCATTCCCGGCGGCATCTTGAATAACAGCATAAAGTGCAAGTCCCGCAACCACAGCATATGCAGATAAAAATAAAAGATTAATAAACTTAACCCATATGTTTTTTTTATTAAAAAGAAAAAAGGAAACACATAAATTACAAACCAATAAAATCAATCCTGCTATAGGAAGCTTGTCACTCATCGGATTCCCTCAACAAACTTGAATTTGATTCATACAAAGAAAGACCTGCTCGCGCTCTGGCAAACAAAACAGAGGTGCCAACCACAGCAGTTAGTGCCTGCATCATTATAAATGCAGCCACAAACACCTTGGCATCTAATGTTGATTTTGGAGATCCAAATATTAAAGAACACAGCAAAAGCACCAAACCCATGGAAGATACATATTGGCCAATTAAAATTCCAATAAATGTTCTACGAAAAAATATGATTCCCAGACCAAAACCAAACAACAAACTGGAAAGAAAAAGACTATAGTTCATTTTCATCCTTCCTTGTTTTTAAAATTTCTCCCATTCCAATAAGAAAAGAAAGAATTGCAATGGCAATCAATTGAAGGGCGATAACGTGCTCACCCAGCAGCTCCGTCCCCAAACCGCCAACAACCTGGGAAGAGCCATCTTTTGGTAGGGATGATTCTACAAGATCTTTAAAAAGATGTTCATTTAATAAAAAATAAACATATGCACCAATTGCTAACCCGACAAATAAACCAAAAGATCTAATAATTTTATTTTTTAAGGAAGACTCAGCTGCATCAACTTTGTTATCCACAAGACTTCCTACCATTGGAATTGAAAATCCAACAAAAAGTAGCACCATCGCTATGGTTGTTACTGCAGTTAAAAGGGCCAAATATTCTGTATTTTGCATTAAGATCGTTCCGCTCACAGACATTCCTAATAAAAATAGCCCTAAAACTAGGCCCCATATCTTTTTTGTAAAACATATCCAAAAAACAGAAATCACACTAATTACTAGAAGAAAAATTTGAGAAACTTGATTCATCATATTTTTATTCCTTCTTATCAGAGAGTAATTTTTTAAACTCTGATCCCAATGGTGATTGTTGTGCTTTTGCTCTTTCTTTCTCTTGTAGGTCTTTTGTTTCTTGTTCTTGTCTCCAACGCTCTTTCATTTCAGATGTGGCCCAGCCCTTACCGCAACTTACAATTTGTTGCTGTTGATGATAAACGGAACCTTCATATTCATTGGAGTGGGTGAGGCTTCCCGTGGGGCAAGCTTCAGCACAAAGACCACAAACCGTACATTTGCTAATGTCGATATCAAAAACAGAAACCCAAGATTTTGCTTTTTCAGGTCCAGGCTCTGTTTCTATGCGAATGCAACTTACAGGACAAATATCTACGCAAGCCCTACATCCAGAACATTTATTAATATCATTTTTTAATATCCCTCTAAATCTAGCTGGCAAATCTTCTGGCATTCTTGCGCTAACTCTATCTGGATACTCTTCTGTAATTTCTTTTTGCTGATCACCTAAGCCAATAAAATAAGGAACACTTGTTTTGATGCTTTTTAAAATCGATTTACCACTAAGATGAATGGCTTTTAAAAAACCTAAATATTCGCTCATAATAAGTTTCCTATTCCTTTGCCGTTAAAAAGCGCAAGCCACACTGTTGTTAGAAAAAATCCCACGATGCTTACTGGAATTAAAACCTTGAAAGAAAAAAAGATCACTTGGTTTAATCTTGTTCTAGGAAGTGACCAGCGAATCCAATAAGAAATAAACACGAGCACAAATACTTTTAGAGAGAAAAACAGGGATTGAATTGCTTGAGCGCCTCTTCCAAAAGTTTCTAAGTTAAATGGAAAATGACCACCACCCAAAAACAGGCCGGTTAAAAGATAACAAGAAAGTATGAGCTGCAAAGACTTTAATTGCTCAATAAACCACTTTCTTGAACCACTATACTCAACACTATATCCGCCAAAAATCTCTTCTTCTGAATCTAAAATGTCAAATGGGGGCGCTCCTTGCCAAATCAAAAGACTGCAATACATCACAAAAAATGAAATCGCTGTTGTGGGATAACTAAAAAGCATCCACTTCCATGGAGCGCCACCTTGAATTGCTAATACCTCAACAAAACTGCTGCCACCTGAAACGAGAATAATATTAAAAATAGAAAGTAAAAAAGGAACAGAAAATCCTGCAATGGCCACAAGAATACGAGAAGAAGACAAGACTCCAAAAACATTTCCTGATGTGTATGCACTAAAAAATAAAAATAACTGTGCCGCCACCATCAATAAATAAACATGAAGTAGACTCCATTTTTGATTGGCCAGATACCACTGATCCGCAACTGGGATGGATAAAAAAGCCATTAAGGTAAATGCGATTGATAACACTGGTCCTGCTAAGTGAAGCCAGGCCTTACGATTATTTACTACAGAGTCTTGTTTTAAAAAAAGCTTTAAGGTGTCTGCAACATATTGAAAAATACCAAAAGGGCCAACTCTGTTGGGACCAATTCTCATTTGCACGTCTGCTGCTGTTTTTCTTCCCATATAGGTAGTGATGGCAACAGAAAGATAAAATAGCGGTATGAAATAAATCACCAACGAAACACCCAAAACAAATACAGGATGTAGGTTTTCAGACATGAAAGTAGAAATATAATAAGAGAAGGGACTGATTTCTTGAAGGTCTATCATCTGTCGATCTCCGATACGCTAATATCTAGGGATGCAATAACTCCTGGTACATCACTGACTTCATTTCCCTTTAAAATATCAGGAACTACTTTTAATAAGGACAATGACGGGGTTCTTAGCTTTATTCGCTCGGCCACGTTGCCACCCGAAGAACAAACATAAACTCCAAACAAACCTCGAGAGCTTTCAACAACACTATACGCTTCACCTTTTGGAACCTTACCGTCCTTAGATAGTTTTTCTTTGTAAGTACCTGCTGGCACTCGATCAATTTCTAAAGATAAAATTTCTAAAGATTGTCTAATTTCTAAAACTCTTTGTTGAAGCCTGTCTAAAGAATCACTTTGTGTTACTGGTTTGATTGATCTCTCTAAAAACTCTTTGTATTTTTCATAACCACAATATGGGCTCAAAGCTCTAACGTCGTAAAAAAACCCGGAAGCCCTTGCGTTTGGACCTGTAATATAATGAGAAATGCAGTCTGATGTTTTTAAAATCCCAGTTTTTTTTAATCTGTTTGTAAAAATATGATTGTTAAAAAGTAGATCATCATACTCTTTAAGTTTTGGTTTTAAATATTTAATGGTGTCATGGGTTTTTTCTATAAAACCCTCGGTGATGTCGCTCATCACGCCACCCACGCAGACATAATTATACATAAGCCTTGCGCCTGTTAGCATTTCAAAGAGATTATTAATTTTTTCTCTGTCTCTTAAGAAAAACTGACTGGCTGTCTGTGCTCCACAAGCCTTTGCCATTGTAGTTAAAAAATAAATATGACTTGCGATGCGATTTAATTCGCTAACAATTAATCTTATGGCTTGAGCTCTTGGAGAAATTTCTATTTTCATTAACTTCTCTACCGCCAAAGAAAGCGCTAGAGTGCCATGAATGGACGAAAGGTAGTCTACTTTTTCTATCAAAGAGGGGAGAGCAACCCATTGTAGTTTTTCACAGGTTTTTTCAATTCCCCTATGTAAGAAGCCAACATCTGGCTCGGCCGCAACAACTCTTTCTCCCGAAAGCGTCATTTTGAGCTTTAGTGGACCAGAGGCCAATCCACCCTGAGGACCATAGTTTGAGTAATAAGTTTCTTCTGTTTCCATGTTTTGATTACTCATTAGGGCCTTTCATGTTCTTTTTTTAGTGGATTTCTTCTGTGCTCAATTCCTTTAAAATCTTCAGGAAAAACATAGTCTTTTTTCATTGGCTTTCCCACCCACTGATCTGCCAAAAACATATTAGAGGTGTATTCCTTTCCATCAAAAACAATTCCAAAGAGTTCTTGAATTTCTCTTTCTAAAACTTCAGCGCCCGGCCATGTGCTTGCAATGCTATCTAGTTCAGGCTTTTTTTTGTTTGTTTCGGTTTCAAAAGTTAAAATATCACCGGTTTTTTCTCTAAAAATATAAGAGACAGAAAAAGAATCATCGATATCTCTCGCAATTATAGTTTCTAAAAATGGTTTTTCTTCAAAGTATGTAGAAACAAATCCTAAGATTTTTTTAATATCTTTTGATTCAATATAAATTTTCGCTATGCCAGTATTATTTAAAAGCTCAATTTTAGAATCTGAAAATCGGTTTTTTATTTTTTCAAATAGTTCTTTTTCCATGGCTTTTTATGAAAACACTCCCTGAACTAATACTTTTTGTTTAGAAATCTTTTTTTGCAATGAAACTAGACCATGCAATAAAGCCTCTGGACGAGGTGGGCAGCCCGGAACAAAAACATCAACGGGAATAATCTTATCAACACCACTCACTGCCGCATAAGAATTTTCCCAATTAAAAATGCCGCCGGAATTTGAACAACTACCCATAGAGATCACGTATTTTGGAAAGGGCATTTGATCATATAAGTTTTTAATAATGGGAGCCATCTTATAGCTAATAGTTCCCGCAACAATCATCAGATCGGCGTGGCGAGGAGAGGCAACGGGCGCAGAACCAAAGCGCTCAATATCAAAACGACTTCCCTCAACATGGCTCATCTCGATTCCACAACAAGCAAGATCAAGAGTTAAGTAGCTCAGAGAATTGTATCGAGACCAATTTATAATATCATCTAGCTTTGTAAAAACAGCGTACTCGGGAAGTGCATTTTCTAAGTTTTTCATCAATTCTCCTGAACTACTTCCAGTCCAGGTCCCCTTTTTTCCACGCATAAAACATGGCAAAAAATATTGTAAAAATAAAAATTCCAATCGCTGCAAAAACTTCTTTTAACTTGCCGTCTAAGGCCCATGTCCGATAATGAACTATTGCGGGCATTATAAAAAATATTCCCAGGCTTACCACAATACTTACAGCAAGAATGTGTTGAAATTGCGGTGGATTTTTAACCCACGGATTCGAAACTCCGTCTTCACCACCACCATATGGTGCGTTATTTATTTTTTTACTGGGCCTAAATAACGAACCCAGGAATAAAAACAAAATGGCGGACAGCGTCACAAAAATAAACTGTAATATATTGGGCAAATGTTTTTCCACTCTATAAAATATAGTGGTGGCCCACTTAAATGTCTAGTGAACTTACCTTGAATAAAAAATTACAACACTTTTTTAATATTAGAAAATCTGCACAAGCTCATTTTGTTTTAGAACAGGGTCTCTCTTTGTCTAGAGTTTTGGTTGTTACTGAATCCGAAAATCATGCGGAGAGTTTGTTTTCTGATTTGGAACAAATGAAATCCTTATTTCCATCCTTGAAACACCAAATCTTTTTATTTCCAGAGCAACCTGGGGGCCCTTATAGCTCTCTACAAGCTGACGAACGCTTACGCTTTGAGCGACTCAAATGTCTTTATGCCGCAGCAAGCAATGAACCTATTATTGTTGTTTCTTCTTTTCTGGCTGCGCATCAGCTCTGTCCAACACCTAAATTTTTTTCTCTCTCTTCTTTAACACTAAAACCCTCTGACTTTGTTCCTATTCATGAAATAGCAGGGGCTTTACATCGACTGGGGTATTCCAAAACAGATCTTGTGGAAGAACCGGGGCAATTTGCCACAAGAGGTCACGTTTGTGATTTTTTTCCAGTCCATAAAACCGAGCCCATTCGTCTTGAGTTTTTTGGTGACGAGCTAGAATCCATAAAAACATTTAATCCCGTAACTCAAAGAACGGAAAACACGCTGTCCGTAGCGATTGTTACTCCAGCAAAAGAGTGGGTGGACCCATCTCAGGATTCGGAACTGATTCTATCTGCAATTAAAAAAACCTGCGATGATTTAGATGTCTCTAAAAAAGATCGTGATCTTTTTATTAATTCTATAGAAACTTTTCCGAAAAGGTTTTTTTCTGAAAGTCTTTTCCCTTTTATTCAGGAAGATAAAACAAATTTATTTTATTATTTTGAAAAAGACCCTGTTTTTTTTGTGGCCGTTGCCGCAGATGTGGCACCCCTTAAAGCAGAAATAACTGCTGATTTTGAAAGCTTTAAACAAAATCATGCCGTGGCTTTACCGCCTCGATTTCACTATTTATTTGATTCTCATAACGAAAACATTTTTCATGTCTCATCTACTCAAGGCACCGACAATAATTCTGATTACGATTATGTTTTAAGCAGCAAGGATTCTCTCGATTCTTTGCTGTCCCTAAACTACAAAATATTCTGTTTTTCTCCTTCTGCACTAAGAAGGGATAAGCTCTTAGAAAATTTCAGAAAAAATAAAATCGACAAAACAGTTATCACCATTCTCGAAAATGAAATTGAAAGTGGCTTTATTCACCACCCCAGTAAAACTTGTTACTTTTCTGACACCGACTTTATAGGAAAGGTGACTTCAAAATATTCTCCTAAAAAATTTAAAACTGTTGCGCCAACTTTGCGACAACTTCTTGGCAGTATTGATGACTTAACTGATGGTCAGCTGGTGGTTCATGAATTGCATGGCTTGGGCGTTTATAAAGGAATCCATAACCTTACCGTGGAAGGTGTGTTGCAAGAATTTATCTCTGTTGAATATCGAGAAGCTCACAAACTTTATTTGCCACCTCATCAGCTCGATAAGCTTCAGCGCTATATTGGTGATCCTAACACAGTAACTCTTGATGTTTTGGGCGGCGAATCCTTCCAAAAAACCAAATCAAAAGTCAAAGAATCCATAGAAGCCTTTGCCCATGATTTATTAAAAATTTATGCAGAAAGATCTCGTGCAAAATCTTTTATTTTTAGCCCTCCAGATGATCTCTTTAAAGATTTTGAAAATAAATTTCCTTACATTGAGACTCCCGATCAACTGCGTGCCATAGAACAAACGATAAATGATATGTGCACAGGAAAAACCATGGATCGTATTATTTGCGGTGATGTGGGTTTTGGAAAAACCGAAGTAGCAGCAAGGGCCGCATTTAAAGCCGTGTTAGATAAAAAACAAGTGGCGGTCTTAACACCCACAACACTTTTATGTTTTCAGCATGAAAAAACATTTAAAGATCGATTCACAACGCTTCCCATTAGAGTTGAAAGCCTTTCTAGACTTAAAAACCGCAGCGAAACTGAAAAGATATTGGCTGATTTAAAAAATGGAAAGATAGACATCATTATAGGAACCCACAAAATTCTTTCTGAATCTGTGGTATTTAATGATTTAGGTCTTCTTATTATTGATGAAGAACACAAATTTGGTGTTTCCCATAAAGAAAAAATTAAATCCATTAAAGCAGATATTCCTGCTCTTACTTTAACTGCAACACCCATTCCTAGAACGCTTCAGATGTCTCTTTTTGGTTTACGAGATATTAGTCTCATTACAACACCACCCGCAGACAGAAAAAGCATTCAAACCTTTTCTTCCTTCTACGATGAAGGAACAATTAAAAAAGCCATTGAGACAGAGCTTGCAAGAAAGGGCCAAGTTTATCTTATTCATAATTCCGTTGAGCACATTTATGAAACCGCAGAACTTATTGAGCGCCTTTGTCCTAAAGCTAAAATCGTTGTGGCCCACGGCCAAACCCATGAATCTTTATTAGAGGATAAAATGATGGGATTCTTCGAAGGAAAATATAACGTGCTTATCAGCACTACCATTATTGAATCCGGCCTTGATGTTCCCAATGCAAATACACTTATTGTTTTAAATTGTGATCGCTTTGGACTTTCTCAGCTTTATCAGCTGCGAGGACGCATTGGCAGATCCCATCAACAGGCCTTTTGTTATCTTCTCCTTCCAAAGGGAGGAAAAATTTCTGACGATGCACAAAAGCGCATCGATATTATTTGCAAACACACTGAACTTGGCTCTGGATTTCGTATCGCTTCCCACGATTTGGAATTACGGGGCGGTGGAGACATCTTAGGAAAAGCTCAGTCAGGTCACATTGCCTCTGTGGGCTTAGAATTATATTCCCAATTACTAGAAGAAGCGATTTCTGAGTTACAAGGAAACAAGACACGGAAAACTGCGGATTCAGAAATTAAATTTCCAACATCTACATTCATTCCGCCTCAATATATTCCTAGCTCTCAGCTACGGCTGAAGCTCTATAAGTCTCTTGCGTCATGTCATAATGAAGAGGAGGTCGATGTTATTGCTTCTGATATTGCAGATCGCTTTGGGGCCATTCCTCAAGAGGTGACAGATCTTGTTTGGCTGTTAAAAACAAAATGTCTTTTAGTTCAAAAAAACATTAAATCTCTTGTTTCTGGCAAAGAGCGTTACACACTTTCTATTGGGGCCGATTCTTTGGTAGACGTGTCAAAACTACTGAGATTAAGTCAAAAAGACCCATCACTATATTCTATTACTCCAGACTCAAGACTTGTTGTGGCGCACAAATTTATGAGTGGGGAAGTTCTATTTACGAACTTAAAGAACCTTTTATCCTCTATTGCGCTCAATGAGACACGGTGTTAACCTAAATATATCTTATTTGGTTCAGGAGCGAGCCTTTTTATGAAGAGACAGAATACTCTACTTGTTTTATCACTATCTATATCTGCTGTTGGATTTATAAATCAATCTTTGGCTGCAACAGAGCTTGCTAAAGTAAATGGCACCGTAATTACTTTAGAAGATTTCGAAAAAAAATATAAAGAGAGCCTTCGGTTCTTTCGCTATAAAGCGCCCACAAAGAAAAACGTTCTAGATGATCTTATTAAAAGAGAGCTTGGCATTCAAGAAGCTAAAAAAGAGGGTTTAGAAAAAGACAGTGATGTTAAAGAACGTGTAAATACAGTGCTTTATCATTCTCTTCTAGATAAAAGACTTGCGAGCAAATTTAATGCAATTCAAGTCAGCGACAAAGAAGTTGAAGAGTACTATCGCTCTAATCCAGAACTCAGAACTTCCCATGTTTTTGTACAAGTAAGATTTGATGCTAATCAAGCTCAAGAAAAAGCAGCTCTTGAAAAAATCAAAAAAATTGAAGGCATTCTTAAGAAGGGCGATAAATCCTTTGCTGAGGTTGCTAGAACTTTCTCCGAAGGTGTTGCTTCTGCTAGCGGCGGCGATATTGACTTCCAAACCAAAGATAAGCTCGATCCAGTGTATTACCAAACTGCCGTTGCCTTAAAGAAAGTTGGAAACGTAAGCTCAATCGTTCGTTCTCAGTTCGGCTACCACATCATTAAACTTACAGGCATTAAAACCTTTGATGATGTAGATAAAAGCACCTATAAACGTCTTTTATTCGATGATAAAAGAGCTCAAATATATGATGGCTTTATGGAAGAGCTGAAAAAACAAAACAGCGTTTCTGTGAACTATAACCTTCTTAAAGAATAAGGTTATTGCCAAAGCAAGCCCTAAAAGATAGCTGTATTACATGAGAAACTTATCTGCTTTGCTCATCTGTTTTGGTTTGCTTTTCAGCGTTAATGCGTCTTGTGTGCTTGTTGATCGCATTGTGGCTATTGTAAATAATGAACCCATTCTTTTATCTGAAGTAAAAGAGTTTGCTTCCACATTTCCTTTAAGAAAAGAAATTGATCCTTTCATTAATCTTACAGAAGGTTTCACAAGCACTTCTTTAACGGATAAAGTTGTTATTGATTACCTTATTCAAGAAAAGCTTATTGCTCAAAATCCTTTTTTTAAGGTTGTTGATTCCGAAGTCGATGCAAGAGTTAATGAGATTATAAAAAACAATAGTCTCTCCAGAGATCACCTAGAGTCTTTTTTGGCGGCCAAAGGATTTAACTATCAACAATACTGGAATCTATTAAGAATCAGCATTCAAAAGCAAAACCTTTTGGACAGAGAAATTAGAAGCCGCGTTAATATCAGCGACGAAGATGTGAGAAATAATTTCTACAATCTAAATACCAATGTTTCCATTCCTCTAGAATACTCCATTCAGCTTATTGTTGTAGATGCGAAGAAATACAAGTCCGTAAAGGCTGCTCAGCAAATTGCCGAAGCTGCACTTAACTCTTTAAAAGAGGGGGAGGCATTTAAAGATGTAGCGAAAAGAAATTCTGATGATCCTTCTGCCGATGCGGGTGGAGATCTCGGATTTGTTTCTGCTGAGTATCTAAATACATCTATTTTAAATTCTTTAAAGAAACTCTCTATTGGTGCCACAACCCCTGTTGTTAACGTAGATGATAAATTTTACATTGTAAGACTTCTAGATGTTCGCTCCCAACACAGCGAAAAATTTCAAGCGCAAAAAGATCATATTAGAGAAGATCTTGCTAAAAAAGAATATGTAAAACAAATCGCTCTTTGGACTGTGCGCTCAAAAAGCGATGCCTTTGTTAAAATTAATCAATAGTGTGATCTAAATGGCTGTAAAAAATCTTATTGCTATAACTAGCGGTGATCATAATGGCATTGGCCCAGAGGTTATTGCTAAGGGCATCTTTGCTTTGAAAAAACAAGTGAACCCATCTCAGTTACTGGTTTTTGGTGATCCAGATCTTTACTTGCCTTACAA
>Ga0075163_10012249_pt1 | contig 11171 bp, 8 predicted proteins | sample JI1023141ADNA_FD_71478 | JGI IMG/M metagenome (GOLD analysis project Ga0075163, IMG submission 71478) | Wastewater effluent complex algal communities from Wisconsin, to seasonally profile nutrient transformation and Carbon sequestration -... | ecosystem: Engineered > WWTP > Effluent > Algae...
TATGCCGTGGACCCTAGGAACAGCGTGAGGACGAGCAGTGCGATGGTGCGCATGTTGGATCCGGTTCGTTGCAAGCAAGACGTACCCCTGTGTGCGTTGGTTGCGCTCGTGCGGAACGCACGCTGTGCGCTTCATCACGTACTGATCGTCTCAAACGCGGACGGGCCGTGGCTTCCCCGAAACCACTGGTGGCGCCGGTGAGGCGGAGGGTCTTGGCATGGAGGGCGGTGGGATGAGGGATGACCTCACGCGCATAGCTCCCGGATGGTTCTCCGGGACTACCCGCGTGATCGCCGTGGACATGCCGAACACCCAAAGCGCCAACGCGCTCGAATGGGTCGATTACCGCAGGCGTGGACGCCATCGAAGACAGCACCCGCGCCATGCGGCGCTGCCTGGATGTGCTGAAAGCGCTGGGTCCCGACTTACAAGGGCTGCTGGAAGTGGGGGTGGATGCGGGGCCGGTGAATTGAGGGCTGGTGCCATTGCTGGCACCAGTGACCGCCTCGCTGATCGCGGTGCGAGGCGAACACTGGTGACGACGGGGGCGCATGGCCACCACAGGTTTGGCGAAGGGCACGAGACGCCCGCCTGCCCGCGTTGGGTGCGGTCAGCCAGAAGTCTCACGCCAGAGCTGTGCTTCAGTGCAGCGCTTTCAATGCACGATCAGGCGCGTTGAATTGACATGCACCCGTTCTGCAGAATGCGCAACACGTACAGCCCGTCTACCAGGGACCTGCGCTCGAGGGTTACCTCGCGTGTACCGTTGCCTTAGAGAGGGCGCTGCACATGATCAAGAGGATGCCACCGGTGCGTTCGCAGGAGAGGAGGTCTTGGAAGACCGCGGTGACTTTCACGCTCTAGAGGAACTGACTTTATGGAATGCAAAAGCCCCACGATCACGTGGAGGGGCTTCGCAGAAGAGAACTCCCGGCTCACTGGATGACCAGTTGCTGGGTATAGCGCTGACCGTCGATGGTGACGTTCAGCAAGTAGAGGCCAGCACCGAGTTCGCTGCTGATCTCCATGCGGTGGTCCGCTACACCCTCGGCCACTACGACGCGCTCCGGCGTGCTGCGCAGCGTCGGAATGCGGTCGTGCGGGTGCTGAATGATGGCAACTTTGTGGCGGAGCCATGTGCATTGTGCAGCACGGAACCGGGAACAACCATCGGGAACGGCAATATGAAGGAACCACATACATCAGCACAGGGCTTTCCCCCGATCGCCGATCACGGCGTCATCGGCAATTGCCACACGGCCGCCCTCATCACCAGCCGCGGTTCGATGGACTGGCTGTGTTGGCCACGGTTCGATTCCCCCTCTCTGTTCGCGCGGATATTGGATCTTGACAAGGGCGGGCAGTGGGCGATCCATCCGGAGGGCGCCTTCCATTCATCACATGAATATCTGCCTGACACGAACGTGCTGGCCACCATCTTCACCTGTGATGCGGGGCGCGTGCGCTTGCTCGACGCGATGAACACCGCGAACGCGGACCCACTGAAGGGATCGGCCCACGCGGGGTACGTGCTGCGCATCGTTGAATGCCTGGACGGCGAGGTGCCGATGGTGAGCGCCTGTTCACCACGGCCGGACTATGGCCGGGCGGAAGCCACGTTCAGGATCGATGGAGCGGAGGTGCATTTCGGCGCACAAGTGGTGAGCGGCCCTTCCGATTGGTATATCGACAAGCAGCACGGCACCGCCCTCTGCGAGTTCCGGATACGCGCGGGTGAGCGCTTGGCCTTCGTGCTGCGCAACGACCATGCTCCACCACCGGCCGACCCCTTGCACGCGTTGGACGAGGTGGTCGCGCACTGGCGCGACTGGTCGGCGCTCTGCACCTACCAAGGACGCTACCGGGGCCAAGTGGTGCGCAGTTGTCTGGCGCTGAAACTCCTGCAGGATGCGACGACGGGCGCCATCGTTGCGGCACCGACCACCTCCTTGCCGGAAGAGATCAGCGGCGTTCGGAATTGGGACTATCGTTTCAGTTGGCTGCGGGACGCGTCGTTCACGCTGTACGCGCTACTGCTGGCCGGGTACGTGAAAGAGGACGATGCCTTCTTCGATTGGATCGTGCGCACGGTGAAGCTGGAAGGTACCGGCCTGCGCGTGCTCTATCCCATCGACCCCAGTGTGGATGTAGAGGAAAAGACCTTGGACCATTTCGGTGGCTACTTGGGCTCGCGGCCGGTCCGCATCGGCAATGGGGCCGCCGACCAGATACAGTTGGACGTGTACGGCGAGGTGCTGGACGCGCTGGCCTTCGCCTGCCATGTGAGCAGCTATGACCCGGCACCGGTGTGGGAGCACTTCCGGCCAATCGTCGATTGGGTGGCGGGGAACTGGGACCAGCCCGAGAACGGCATCTGGGAAGTGCGCGGGGGCCGCAGGAATTTCGTGTTTGGCAAGGTGATGTGCTGGGTTGCCTTGGACCGCGCCATCAACCTGGCGGAACAGTTCGGCTTGGAGGGCGACCGCGAACGGTGGAGCGAGCAGCGAGACCGCATCAAGGCCCAAGTGATGCAGCGCGGTTGGAGCGAGCGGCTCGGTGCGTTCAAACAATCCTATGAGGACGACCGGTTGGATGCGGCCAACCTGCTGCTCTCCATGGTGGGCTTCATCGAGGGTACGGATCCGCGCATGGTGAGCACCATCAACGCCACGCTGGACCGCTTGGTGCAGAACGGCCTGTGCTACCGCTACCTGGACGCGCCGGACGGCATTGAGGGAGGCGAGGCAACCTTCGTGCTGTGTACCTTCTGGCTGGTAGACGCATTGATACTCGCCGATCGGGCGGATGAAGCGCACCGCTTGTTCGACGGTATCCTGGCGCGCGCCACGGGCCTGGGGCTTTTCGCCGAGGAGATAGACCCCATGACCAACGCGCACTTGGGCAACTTCCCGCAAGCCTTTTCCCACATCGGGGTGATCAATGCCGCCGTGTCATTGGCGCATGTGGGCCAGACGGGCAGACTGGACCCACGAAGGGCGGCGGCGGCGCGCAAGGCCCATAGTGGTGGCGCCGGGGCGGCAGGGGCGCATATGGGCTGACGACGGGTCAGCAGGACGGCCGGCACGAGAGCCCGCTCACGTCACGGCCGCGTCCAAAGGACGACGAGCTGAGGCGAATGCCGAGAGGAAAGAGAGCACATCATCCGGGCCCGGTAGATTATAGCGCGCAAAACTCGGCACCATGCCCACGCGGAAGCTCAATGTGTCGATGGGCAAGGCCTTGAACAGGTCCTCATCCGTACGGTCATCGCCGATCGCCACGATCATGTCCGCCGGTCGTCCATGCAACAGTCGCTTCGCGGCGCTGCCCTTGTCGATGCCCATGGGCCTTACCTCCAGCACCTTGTTCCCCTCGATGATCTGGAAATCAAAGGACCGCGCCATATCGTTCAGTACGTTCACCAGTTCGCGCGAGCGCATGAATCCGAGATCGGGTGGCGCGGCACGGTAGTGCCATGCCACGGCTGTCGATTTTTCTTCCACGAGGGAGCCGGGGCAGCGATCGTGGAACTGCTGGAACAGGGCCACCACCGCCTCTTTCCATTCCGTGCGCACCGGTTGTCCGATCCAGGCCGAACCGGGGAGCCGCGTGAAGGCACCGTGTTCGGCCACAAGGTGGACGGGCAGGTGCCCGTACCATTGGTCCAACAGCTCCCGGTCCCTGCCGCTTACGATGGCGATGGCGTTCCGGTCATCCGAGGCCAGATGGGCCAGCGTGGCTAGCAGGTCCTTTCCGGGTACCGCATCGGCCGGGCGTTTGGCGAAGGGTACCAGTGTTCCGTCGTGGTCCAGGAACAGCCACCGCGCCTTCGCCACATAGTAGGTAGGGAGGAAGGAGTTCCTCACATCGGCCGTCACTTCCTTTACCCGCAACTGCCGCCGTAGTGCCACTGCGCCGTCCAATTGCCCCAGCAGGTCTTCCGCCCAGCGCACCACATCATACCGTCCCAATCGTATCTGCATCTCGCTCATGCGCTGGTTCTGTTCTTCGGCGCTCATGTCCAAGGCGCGGTGTAGTGCGGCGGAGATGGCCTGTCGGTCCGTCGGATTGATGATGAGGGCACCGCCCAGTTCATGGGCTGCGCCGGCTGTTTCGCTCAGGATGAGCACCCCGCGCCGGTCCTTGCGGGCAGCCACGTACTCTTTGGCCACCAGGTTCATGCCGTCCCTCAGGGGTGTGATCAGCGCCACGTCCGCCGCATCGTACAGCGCACAGAGCTTTTTGTGGTCCACGGCCCTGTATTGATAGATCACCGGTTGCCAGTCCACGCGCCCGATCCGGCCGTTGATACGGCCTACCGCCGCCTCGATCCGGTCCTTCAGCTCCCGGTATTTGGTCATCGCATCGCGCGAGGGCACGATGAGCAGCAGGTAGGTCACCTTACCCGACATCTCCGGGTGGTCTTCGAAGAATTGCTCAAAGCCTTGCAGCCGTTGCAGCACGCCCTTCGTGTAATCCAACCGGTCCACGGAGAGCACGAGCTTGCGGTGCGCCATGTCCTTGCGGATCTGGTTCTTCTCGCTCACAACGGCATGGTCATCGAACGCATCACGGAATTTGGCGGGGTCGATGCTCACCGGGAATGCGTCCACTACCGTAGAGTGGGCGTGGCTCCGCACCGTGCGCAGGTCCAGGTCGGCCCCCAGCAATTGTTGCACGCTCTTCAAGAAGTACTGCGCGCTGTCGTGCGTTTGGAATCCCGCCAGGTCCGCCCCCAGTACACCTTCCAACAACTCCCTGCGCCAAGGATCCGGCAGAAGCCTGAATACCTCGTAGGAGGGGAATGGGATGTGCAGGAAGAAGGAGATCGCCAGCGCAGGGAACTTCCGCCTGAGCATGGCGGGCAGCAGCATCAGGTGGTAATCGTGTATCCATACCCGGTCCCCCGGCCGAACGGTGTTCTCCAAGGTTTGCAGGAACAGCGCGTTCGCGGCGCGGTAGTGCTCGAACCAGTCCTGCTCGTACCGCACCAGGGATGGGAAGTAGTGGAACAAGGGCCAGAGCGTGTCATTACTGAAGCCGTTGTAATGCCGGTCGCGCACGGCGTCCGGCAGGCCTACCGCCCGTACATCATACGGCCCTTGGGCCAGTGTTCCGGCCGTGTTCAACGCCTTTGTCAGCCGCCGCGTCCGCAATTCGGTGGCTCCTACCCAGACCGGTCGCCCTTCACTCAGGCCACTTTCACCGGGCTTGCGGTCCAGATAGGAGCCGATGCTGCTCACCAATCCACCGGCGCTAGGATGCGCCTGCACCTGACCATCCCGCTCCGTGAACCGGAAAGGCAACCGGTTGGACACGATGATCAGGCGGCTGTCAGTGCTCATGGACGAAAGAGGGGTTCATGTCGATATGTAAGGTACGCATCGGGTAGGGGATCACGATGCCCTCGGCCTTGTACCGCCGATGAAGGGCCTTCACGAATTCGTGCATCACCACATACCGTTCGGTGAACTCCTTGGCGCGCAGGACCACGGAGAAACCGATGCTCGAGTCGGCGAAGGTGTGGTACCGGATGAAGGGTTCGAAACCCTTGAGCTCGGGCTGTACCCGCCGGATGACTTCCCGGGCCGTTTCGATCGTCACCTGCTCCACATGGTCCAGATCGCTGTCGTAGCTCACACCCACCTGCATCACCACGGCTTCTTCCGGCTCCGGCTGCTGGTGGTTCTGGATGATGGAGGAGGCCAACTTCGCGTTCGGCACCACGATCATGTGGTTGGAGAGCGCGCGTATCGTCGTGTTGCGCCATGTGATGTCAACAAGATAGCCTTCTTCGCCGGTCTCCAGCTTAACGAAGTCTCCAACATTCAACTGCCGTGAGGCGAGCAGTTGGATCCCGGCGAACAGGTTCGTCAATGTATCCTGCAGGGCCAATGCCACGGCCAGGCCACCCACGCCGAGCGCCGTCAACATCGGTGTGATCGATATACCGAGGTCATGCAGCACTACCAATGCACCCACCAGGAAGACGACCACGCGTGTGATGATGCCGATGATGGACGCGGAACGGGATCGGCCGGACATCACTCGTCCAGTCGCATGGTGCAACCATCCGCTCGCAATGCGGGCGATCAGCGAACAGATGGTGGCCACCGCCGCGATGAAAACAACGCGCGTGACCGGTTCGTTCCATCGGTCGGGCAGTTCATGCCAACGCAACACCAGACCCAAGCCCATGAGTGCGCCCCATACCGGCAGCAAGCCACTGAAGGCGTCCACGACCACATCGTCCACCGTACTCGTTGTCCGGCGCGCTAGTGCATGGAAACGGCGAAGCACGAGCACGTCCATCGCCCAACCGACGATGGCACCCGTGAGAGTCCATCCGAGGATCCGGAGAAGGTCGAATTGGAGGGTGGTCATTCTGTGGTCAAGAAAGAAGGGTACGCCGAACCGGGTACCACAGAGCCGAAACGTTGAGAAAAAAAACGGAAGGATCACCCCGTGGTGATCACTTTCCCACCACCGCCGATATCGGGCCGTGGCCATGGCGTTCGGACCTGTCGCACCAACGCACGACACGAGCATCCTGATGAACGCGGGGCGAAAGTAAGGCACTTGGCAGGATCACGGACAAGAAAGACCTCGGAGCAGTTGATCGGTGAGCGATAACGCATGTGAAGCGTAGACTTGCGCCGGTGCCGGACCATGTTCACGCTCATCATCATCGTCTTCGTCCTGGGCTACGCGGCCATCGCCTTGGAGCATCCCTTGCGGATGAACAAGGCGGCGCCGGCTCTGCTCACCGGCATGCTGGTGTGGTCGTTGGTGATGATCGCCCGGGGTGATCTGTTCCCCGAGGAACTGACCACTGTGGACCACCGCATCGAAGCGCTGTTCCATCATTTGGGCGAGATCGCGAGCATCCTCTTCTTCTTGCTCGGGGCGATGACGGTAGTGGAGCTTATGGACGCGCACGGCGGTTTCGAAGTGGTAACCGATCGCATCGGCTCACGGAACAAGCTGGTGCTGTTGTGGGTGGTGGGCGTGCTCACCTTCTTCCTCTCGGCAGCACTGGACAACTTGACCACGGCCATCGTGATGGCGGCATTGCTGCGCAAGCTGGTAGGCACCAAGGACGACCTGTGGATGTTCGGTGGCGTTATCATTATCGCGGCGAATGCCGGCGGCGCGTGGAGCCCCATCGGCGATGTCACCACCATCATGCTCTGGATCGGTGGCCAGGTCACCACATGGAGCATCATCAAGAGCCTGTTGTTACCCAGCCTGATCTGCCTCGTGCTGCCTTTGCTCTGGCTGAGCAGAACGATGCGCGGCAAGGTGGAGCGGCCGGTGGAGCTTGAGGCTACCGAGGAGAAGGTGGTGACAAAAACACAACAGTACGCCGTGTTCGTACTCGGGGTACTCACCTTGCTCGGCGTGCCGCTCTTCAAGGCATACACGCACCTGCCACCGTTCATGGGCATCATGTTCGGCCTCGCCATCCTGTGGATGTACACCGAGTACGTGCATACACGCAGCATGGAGGAGAGCGGCCAGTATCAGGTGGCGGCCATCCTGCGCCGCGTGGACCACAGCAGCATACTCTTCTTCCTGGGCATCCTCATCGCCGTGGCCGGGTTGCAGACCGCGGGTCATCTTGCGCTGATGTCCGGCTGGCTGCGCGAGCACCTGCCGAACGTGTACCTTACGAACACGATACTGGGTGGGCTCTCGGCCATCGTTGACAATGTGCCCCTGGTGGCTGCTGCGCAGGGCATGTATCCGTTGGCCACTTACGCGCCCGATCATAGCTTCTGGGAACTGCTCGCTTTGTGCGCGGGCACCGGTGGCAGCGTGCTGATCATCGGGTCGGCGGCGGGCGTGGCGGTGATGGGCGTGCTGGGCATCGAGTTCATGTGGTATGTGCGGCGCATGTGCCTGCCGGCGTCCATGGGATACGCTGGTGGCATACTCACCTATTGGTTGTTGAACGGTTGAACTGCGGGCGCCCACCGGTGGAAGTCAGCGCAGGATGCGCGCGCCCGTATCATTGCGCCCATGTTCAACGTCCCCGATCGAACACCCGCACGGCTGCGTTATTGGCGGCGGCGCTACATGGGGGAGCGTACCTCGCTCATCGTCACCGCGGTGGTCATAGGCCTGCTCTCTTCGCTCTGCGCGGTGGCGCTGAAGAAGGGAGTGCATTGGTCCACCGCGCATGCGAACAGCATCCTGTTCACGGGTCATCGGGCCTACCTCGTGCTCGTGATCCCGTGGATCGGTATCGGCCTTTCCGTCCTGTTCACACGGCTGTTCCTGAACGGTGATCTGGGCCGCGGGCTACCGAACCTGTTGAAGGACGTTAACCAGCACGCGGGCGTGGTGCCCCGGCACAAGATGTGGTCCCAAGTGGTTACGAGTATCTTCAGCATGGGCGCGGGCGGTTCGGCGGGCCTGGAGGCACCGCTCGCCATCACCGGCGCGGCCGTGGGCAGCAATGTGGCGCGCTGGTTCCGCTTCGGCTACAACGAGCGCATGCTGCTGCTGGCCAGTGGTGCAGCGGCGGGTGTGGCCGCCATCTTCAATGCGCCCATCGCCGGTACCATCTTCGCCTTGGAGCTTCTGATGTCGGCCAATGCCATGACCTTGGTCGTGCCCGTGCTCATCGCCAGCGCATCGGCCACCTTGCTGTCCTCCTTCATCTACTTCGGCCAGCCCTTCGTGCTCATCACCGATTCGTGGAACGCTGCGGCCATACCCTACTATGTGGCGCTGGCTTTCTTCGGTGCCGTGGGCTCGGTGTATGTGATCCGTGTCTACAATGGGGTGGGCGCGCTGCTGTACAAAGTGCGGGGGCCTTACATGAGGGCCTTCATCGGTTCCATCACGCTCGGCGGGATCATCTTCTTCTTCCCACCGCTCTTCGGTGAAGGGTACGACAGTGTGCGCCTGCTGCTCGCCCAGGATGCGGGCGCCTTGGTCCTGTACGCTCCTCTACAGCTCCACTTGGGCGTTTGGAACATCGTGCTGCTCACCCTGGGCCTCTTGTTGCTGAAGGTGGTGGCGGCCAGCCTCACCATCCACGCCGGCGGCAACGGCGGCATGTTCGGCCCTTCCCTCTTCATCGGTGCCATGCTCGGCTTCACCTTCGCTCGCACGCTGAACATCTTGGGCTTCATGGAACTGAACGAAGTGAATTTCACCGTGGTGGGCATGGCGGCCATGCTCAGCGGCACCATACACGTGCCCCTCACGGCCATCTTCCTCATCGCCGAGATCACGGGCGGCTACGCGCTCTTCGTTCCGCTCATGGTGGTATCGTCCCTGTCCTTCTTCGTCTCCAAGTACCTGCACCACGACTCCATCTACGGCAAGCCGCCTGCGCGTACTAGTTCCAATGGCAAGCCGCCACAACCGGCCACTTGATGGGTGTTCGCGCGTAAGTTTGAGCGCTGTCGGCCGGCACTTTTCCTGCATCACCTCAAGCAAGCACCCTCAACGACCGCGCCGATGGACCTCGCACTGGAGCATAAGCTCAGGGAGATCTATTTGAAGTACTTCGCCGTGCTATTGGAGCAGGGCCGGTCAGTGGCGGCAGCCATGCGTGAAGCTCAGGCGGGAAACGGAGCGCCCGGTGATCAGGTCCTTCAATGCGTCTTCCGGGCCGAACTGGAGGGCCATGAACTTTTCGTCAAATACATCGGTTCAGGGATTGGCGCGCTCAGCTTGATCGACGGCAACAAGCTGGGTCAATGAGGTTTGACGCCCGGCCGGCGGCTTATTCCATGACATGTCCGAGCGGATGAGGAGTTTATTTATGCATGCGGAACGCTGGGCTCCCATTCTTCCTCAGGCTCTCCACAACAACACTGCGCGTTCAAGTCGATCCGGGACCTGAGGGAGAGGAACGACCCGAGCACAAGTGTGCCAAGCCACACCAGAAAAGGCCAAGCGCGGTATGGTGTCGGGCAGGTCATAACGCGGACGCCTTGAGCGAAGAGAAGATCACCTTCAACGGATGGTCTGTTCGCCGGGCCGATGCGCAAGGTACCGGGTCCTATCACGGTGGATGGTACCGGAATGACCACGTTCCATGGCAACCTAACGGAACTTCCCTCACCCCTGCTCGAACCGCCACGTGAACGAACAGCCCGCGCTGGTTGTTGGCTGTCCGAAAACCACGCCGAGCACGGCGACCACACTCAGGTATCTTCACCCCATGACCGAACGGATCATTGTTGCCGGCCTCTTCTTGATGATAATAGGCGTATCCGGTTCTCGCGGACAAGGATGCAGTGACGCGGGCGTTTGCACGGCCGGGCCGATCGGCGAGCTGCACCTTTCCAGCGACAGTGCATCCAACGAACCCCGGAGCTTCGCGCGGCTCACCTTCAGCGTTGCCGGGGGCGAACAAGGCACTTCCATCTTCCAAGTGGTGCCCGAACTGAACATCGGTGCCACCGATCGCCTCGCCTTCCAGTTGAAGGTGCCGTATGTGAGCGCGAGCGGCGAACTGGGCAGCAACAGCGGCATGGGTGATCCGGTGATCACCGGATCATACGCCTTCGTGAAGCAGGCCCACCAGCGGCTCGATGGCTTGCTCGGCGTGAAGTTCCCCGCCAACGATGCCAACGCGAAGGCCGATGACCTGCCCTTGCCCATGCCGTACCAGACCGGTCTGGGCACCACTGACCTGCTCATCGGGCTGAATTATCGGTTCAAGCGCATCACTGCGGCCATTGCCTACCAGCATGTGCTGTCCCAGGGCAATGCGAACGGCTTTTTGCACAGCACATGGAACGGTAATGCGGACAGCGCCGACGCGTCGGGCTACTTTGAGTCGTACAGGCTTGAACGGGCCAACGATGCCGTACTGCGCGCGCAGTACGCGATCCCCATCGGTAAGTTGGCGGTGCAACCCGGCCTGCTGGCTATTGTTCACCTGGCCGATGATACGCGCGGCATCGGTGAGGGGTCCTCACAGCGGATCACGATCGAGAACTCCGCGGGCCTCACCCTGAACCTGACGGTGGATGCGCGCTACAGCCTGAGCGATACCTGGACCATCGAAGCCGCCTATGGCTCGCCGGTGGTCATTCGTGATGTGCGGCCGGATGGTCTTACGCGGAGCATGGTGCTGAACTTGGGCCTGCGGTTCGCGTTCTGAAAGCGCATCGCCCATGGTAGGGTGCAGGTCACATGGCCAA
>Ga0075163_10012251_pt1 | contig 11170 bp, 9 predicted proteins | sample JI1023141ADNA_FD_71478 | JGI IMG/M metagenome (GOLD analysis project Ga0075163, IMG submission 71478) | Wastewater effluent complex algal communities from Wisconsin, to seasonally profile nutrient transformation and Carbon sequestration -... | ecosystem: Engineered > WWTP > Effluent > Algae...
CACCCCGACCCGCGCCTGGGCCCGCCTCCGCGCCCGCATCGCCCGCTACCTGCTCCACCGCGGCCACGACCGCCTCGCCGCCCTGCTCGCCGACCTCCCGCCCCGCACCCTCGCCGCCCTCGAGCGCTGGCTCGCCACCCCGCCCGCCGACGGACCCACCGCCCTCGTTTACGTCCACGGCGACCTCGTCACCAACTTCCTCGTCGAGGACGGCCGCCTCTCCGGCGTGCTCGACTGGGGCGACTCCACCGTCGGCGACCCCGCCCGCGACCTCGGCAGCCTCGCCGCCCTCGGCGGCGCCGCGACCCTCGAACGCCTCCTCGCCCGCCTCCCCGCCGACCGCCGCCGCGTCGAACACTACTGGCGCCTCGAACTCGTCGACATCGTCTGCGACCTCGCCTCCGTCGGCCGGCCACTCGCACCCTGGCTGCCCCGCCTGCAGGAGGCCTTCGATGCCTGACCGCCGCCGACCGTTGAACCTCGTCGATCGCGCCCTCGGCCTCCGCCCCGGCGAACACCGCCGCGTCGCCGCCCTGTTCGCCGCCTCGTTCACCCTCGGCCTCGCCCTCGTGCTGTTCGACCTCGCCGTCGGCGCCGACCTCCTCGCCGTCGCCGCGCCCGACGAACTGCCATGGGCCCGCGTCGCCGTCGGCGCCGCCGTCCTCGTCTCCGGCCTCGCCCTCGTCACCCTGCAGCACCGCCTGTCCCCCGCCGCGTTCGTCGCCGGCCCTCTCCTCGGCCTCGCCGTCACCGGCCTCGCCGCCGTCCACAACCTCGCCGAAGCACCCGGCTTCTACGCCCTCCTCGGCCTCTACGCCGCTCAGCGCGTGCTCTCGGCCTTCGCTCTCGTCGCCTACTGGACGGTCGCCGCCGACGCCCTCGACGTCGCCGAGAGCCGCCGCCTCTACGCCCTCGGCAGCGCCGGCGAGCTCCTCGCCGTCCTCGCCGTCGGGCTCGCCGCCGGCCCGCTGCGTCACGCGCTCGCGCTGCCTCATCTGCTCGACCTCTCGCTCGTCCTGCTCGTCGCCGGGGCCGCGCTGCTGCTGCCGCTCGCCCGCCGCACCCGCGCCGTTCGTCCCACAACCTCGTCGCCGACCGCCGCCGCGACCCGCGACGAGCACCGCCACGCGGCGAGTTGCCTCGCCTACCACGTCGCGTACAACGCGACCTGCATCCTCGTCGAGTTCACCGCGCTGATCGCCGTCGCACGCGCCAACCCCGGCCGACCCGACGCGATCGCCGGGTTGCTCGGCGCCCTCATCGTCGCCCGCGTCGCCGTCGCCGCCGCCGCCCGCCTGTTCATCGCCGGCCGCGTGCTGGACCGCCTCGGCCCCGGTCCCGGCCTCGCCTGCGGCCCCGTCGTCGTGCTCACTGTCGGCGCCGTCGCCCTCCTGTCCGGCACCGCCACCCACGCGCCTCTGACCGCCGCCGTCGCCCTCTCCACCGCCGAGGCCGCCGCCCGCCACGCCCTCGGCAAGTCGGCCTTCATGGTCGCCCAGCGCCCGCTCCCCCCGACCCTCCAGACCCGCACCCTCGTCGCCACCGAGACCCTCGCCGCACCCCTGACCGCCGGCCTGGTCGGCGGCCTGCTCCTCCTCGCGCCCGGGACCTGGCTCTCAGGACCTGTCCTCCTGGTCATCCCCTGCTGCACCGCGCTGGCCTGGCTGCTCGCCGCCCGCGCCCTCACTCGCTCCTACCTGCGCCTCGTCCCAGGATCCCCATGAACCATTTCAACGAGTCCGTCTACACCTACGGCGGCCAGTGGCTGTCCGTCGACGAGCCGCTGCACGCCGGCCGCACCGAGTTCCAGGACATGCTCCTGTTCCGCAACCACAACCTCGGCGTGGTCCTCGTGCTCGACGGCGTGGTCCAGCTGACCGAGCGCGACGAGTTCGCCTACTCGGAGGTCCTGGCCCACGTCTCGCTGTTCGCCCACCCGCGGCCGGCCCGCGTCCTGATCGTCGGCGGCGGCGACCTGTGCGTGCTCGAGGAGGTCCTGCGCCACCGCGAGGTCGAACGCGTCACCCTGGTCGACCTCGACGCCGCGGTCGTCGAGGCGTGCAAGACCCACCTCACCGCCGCCCACCGCAACACCTGGCGCGACCCGAGGGTCCGGATCCGGGTCGGCGACGGCGCCGCCCACGTCCGCGCCACCAGAGACCGCTACGACATCATCCTCGTCGACGGCCCCGACCCGATCGTGCCCGGCGTCGACGGCTGCCCGCTCTACACCCCCGCGTTCTTCGCCGACTGCCGCAGCGCCCTCGCACCCGGCGGCCTCCTGGCCACCCAGTGCGACGTCCCGTTCCACCACCCCGAGTCGCTGCGCCGCACCGTCGCCGCGATGCGCGGCTCGTTCCCCACCGTCGCCCCGTTCGTCGCCGCCGTCCCCTGCTTCCACGGCGGCTTCGCCGCGTTCCTCCTCGCCAGCCCCGAGCCCGATCGGACCCTCCACCGCCCCGCACGCGCCCCCGCCCAGGACCTCGCCGACGCGCTCGCCTACTACACGTCCGAGCTCCACCGCGCCGCCTTCGCCGTCCCTCCGTACGTCCGCGCCGCGATCCACGGCCCCGCCTGACCCGCCGAACGAACTGCCCCGAACGACATGTCTAGAACGACATGTCCAGCGGGTCATCCACGGACCACGACCGATCACCACATCGTTCAAATACATGTCCCGAGCGACATGTCCCAAACGACCTGTCCAGCGGATCACCACCGCTGGACCGACCCTCCCGAGCCCAGGAACCCACGCATGGACACGCCGACCCTCGACACCCTGCCGACCCGCACCGAGCGCCAGCTCCTGTTCGCCCTCGCCCACCACGGCGAGCTCGGCTGGGGCGCCCTCCTCGACGCTCAGGACGCCAGCATCCCCGAGTTCATCGCCGCCCTCCAGGCCCTCGCCCGCCGCGGCCGCGTCGCCGTGTCCCGCGGGCACGTCCGCCTCGCCGCCCCGACCCCGACCCCGACCCCACTCGCCTGCGTGTGCGCCGCCTGCGACGGCCGCGGCTACGTCGCCCCCCCGGACCTCCCCGCGCTCGCCGAGCTGCACGCCGCGCTCGCCGGCCGCCCCGATCCCGACTTCGCCCTCGACCAGGGCGCCATCCCCCCGGCGGAGTCGCTCCTGCGCGCCGCGTCGATGCAAGACCGCGGCGACCTGTGGGGCCAGGAGATCCTGTTCGTCGGCGACTTCGACCTGACGAGCGTCGCCCTCGCGCTCACCCGTCAGCCGGCCCGCGTCGTCGTCCTCGACATCGACCCCCGCGTCGTCGCCTTCGTCGACGCCGTCGGCGCGCGCCTCGGCCTGCCGCTCTCGGGCCGCCTGTTCGACGTCCGCGACCCGCTGCCGGACGACCTGCGCCGCCGCTTCGACGCGTTCGTGTGCGACCCGGTCGAGACCCTGCCAGGCATCCGTCTGTACCTCGCCCGCGGCGCCGCGGCCCTGCGCGGCGAGGGCTCGGCCGCGTGGATCGGCCTGACGACGCTCGAGGCCTCGCGCCGCAAGTGGTACACGATCCAGCAGATCCTCGCGCGCTCGGGCCTGGTGATCACCGACATCCGCCGCCGCTTCAGCGGCTACCCCGACCACGACGACGCGCTCGCGCTGCCCGGCCTCGAGTGGCCGATCCTGCGCGAGCTCGGCCCCGAGGGCGGCCGCCACCGCTGGTACACCGCCGCGTGGCTGCGCGCCGAGGCCATCCGCACCCCCGAGCCCGCCGTCGACGGCCGCGTCGACCTCGGCCACGAGCTCTACGTCGACGACGAGGCGTGGGCCACCCCGCGCCCGCAGGAGCCCGCGCGATGACCCGCCTGCACCCCGAACTCTACACCTACGACCCCCGCTTCATCGGCCCGGCCCTGCGCGACGGAGTCGCCGACGCGGCCGTCGAGGACGCCGAGCAGATCTACCGCTTCACCCTGTTCACCCCCGAGTTCTGCCGCCTGCTCGTCGCGGAGGCCGAGCACAACGGCCGCTGGACCACCGGCCAGGACAGCGACCCGAACCCCTACGCCCCCGACGTCGTCGAGGTCTCCGAACCCGACACGACCCTCCACCTCCACAAGATGCCCGGCATCGAGCACGTCTACGACGAGGTCCTCCGTCGCCACCTCGTCCCGCTCGCGGAGCACCTCTGGCCGGTGCTCCGCGTGCAGAAGTGGGACCCCCCGTTCATCCTCCGCTACGAGCCCGACGTCGTCCGCGGCATGGCCCGCCACTACGACCTCGAGACCTGCTCGCTCGTCTGTTACCTCAACGACGAGTTCGCGGGCGGCGGCACCTACTTCCCGCGCTGGGACTACAGCCCCGGCCGCTGCCCCCCCGGCACCGCCATCATCTACCCCGGCGGCCTCTCGCACGTGCACGAGGGCCGACCCGTCACCGCCGGCCGCCGCTACGTCCTCTGCTCGTGCTTCTTTTGACACGAACACGTCGCCGCCTCACCCGCCACCAAAGGCCCCGTGCTCCCGCCCCTCGACCTCGCCGACTGCGCCCCCTGCGAGCGCCCCCGGGTCGCCGCCGCCGCCCAGCGCCTGCGCGTCGCCGAGATCGATGACCCCGACGCCCCCGAGTTCCAGCGCGCGTGGGACCTCCTCGCCGCCGAGTTCCTCGCCCGCGGCGAGCTCGAGGACGCCGCCATCCTCGCCGGCTTCCTCCGCGCCGGCCTCCTCGAGTACGCCCCCCACCAGTCCGGCACCTACCACCTGATCGCCGCGTGGGACGGCGACCAGCTGGTCGCCGTCCGCGACTGCTACGTCGACATCGACACCCGCCTCGGCGTCGCCCTCGTCAGCCTCGCCCACTGCCTCGTGGTCCCGCTCTGGCGCCGCCGCGGCCTCGCGCCGCTGCTGCGCGCCCTCCCCCTCGCGCTCGGCCGCGCCGTCGTCCGCGCCCGCGTCGGCCGCGAGCTCCCGACCCTCATCGTCGCCGAGATGGAGCCCGCCGACCCCGACGACCCCGCCACCCTCGTCCGCCTGATCGCGTACGGCTGCTCGGGCTTCCGCGCCCTCGACCCGCGCCGCGTCCCCTACGCCCAGCCCGAGCTAAGGCCGCACGCCCCCGGCCCTGGCCTCCCCATGCTCGGCGTCGTCCGGACCCTCGGCATCCCGACCGGCGCCGGACCCACGCCCACCATCGCCGTCGCCGTCGCCGAGGCGTTCCCCGTGCTGTTCCACGCCACCCACCGCCGCTTCGTCGACCCGGCCCGCGTCGACGCCTGCGAGGCCAACGCGCTCGCCGCCCTCCGGAGCAGCGATGAGCCCGTCCAGCTCCTCCCGCTCCCGAGGACCCTCGACGACGCGGCCAGGATCGCCCCGCTGTCCCGCGCCGCGGTCTTGCCTCTCTACCCGCAGACCCTCTCGCTCACGTGAGGCGGCGGTATGAACGGGCGAGCGCGCGGGCGGCGAGCAGCCACAGCGCGGCGATCGGGGTCGGGATGAACAGGAGCGCCGGTCCGGAGAGCCACGTCGCCGGGAGCATGAGCAGGCACGCGCCGGTCAGGCCGGTGGTCGCGGGCTCGACGAAGGTCTCGACGGCGATCAGGACCCGCTCGCGCGGGGCGGCGGAGAGCGGCCGCTGGGCGGCCATGACGGCCGGCTTGCCGAGGCCGCTGCGGGTCGCCGACTCGCTGATCGACAGCGCGAGCGCGGCGGCGAGCGGCGACAGGCCGAGCGCGAGGCCAGCGACGCCGAGCACGACGACCGGCGTGCTGACCAGGCCCACGCCCACGCCCACGCGCGCGAGGAGCCGTCCGGTCAAGAACAGCCGGACGACCACGCCGAGCCCGATCCGGGCGATCGCCAGCGCACCGAGGGTGCCGGCGATCGCCTCGGGCTGACCGGGATGGGCGCCCTGCACCGCGACGAACAGCGTGAACTCGATCAGGTGGTAGGTGACGTTGTAGCCGCAGTAGTAGGCGACCAGGCGCGTGATGTGGCGGTGCTCCGCCGGGCTCGCCGCGGCCTCCGACGGCGCCGCGACGACCCGGTCCGCAGGGCCATCCACGGCGACGCGCCGCGCCCACGCCAGCATCGTCAAGGCGCTCGCCACGAGCAGCGCCAGCGCCCAACCGAGCAGCGCCGGCAGCTCGAGGGCCCGCTGCAGCGGCGCCGCGGCGAGGCCGACGAGCAGCACCGCGACCAGCTCCCCGGCGCTGACGAGGCCGTACAATCGGCGGCTCTGCTCGACGTCGAGGGCCCGCGCCGCGAGGCTCCAAAAGGCCACGACCGCGAAGGCCACCAGCACGTGGTGACCGGCGTAGAGCGCCAGCAGCGTGACGACCCCGGGCGCTTCGTCGATGAGCGGGACGCACAGCAGCGCGGCGAGGCCGATGACCCCCAGCGGACCGCCGAGGAACGCGGCCGCGGGCAGCCACGCACGCAGCCCGGCGAGCAGCGCCCCCCCGAGGAACACCGCGACGCTGACGGCGATGTGCGCCCACGGCAGCGCGCTCGGGGTCGTCCCGGCGAGCAGCTCCGTGTCGACCGCGATCTCGATCGCGGCGAGCCCGAGGCCGAGCGCCAGCGACAGCACAAACAGCGCGGCGACCGGCCCGCCCTCGCCCGGGCGCACGTTGAGGAGGCGGCCGAGGCTAAACATCGACGAACGCCCCGCCGATCACGGCCGCCCCCGGCCGAAGCGGGCCTGGTGCAGCAGCGCGGGGAGGACCGAGAGGGTGGACACGCCATCGTCGTGATAGCAACGCGCGTGCCAGCAGCCGCGCGGCCGCGGAGGCGCCGCGCGTCGAGGCCCACGATCGGCGCCCGCGACCTGCTCCGGCACGAGTGGCACGGTGCCACCACCGGCCGCGGCGAGCCGCGAACCGGCGCGCCGTCGCCGTTGGACCGCAGGTTGCACACACCCGGGCCATGCGCCGCTCCGCCTTCACACTCGCCCTCCTGTCCGTGTCGTCGGCCCCGACCTGGGCCCGCGCCGCGCTGCCCGATCGCGCGTGGGGCACCTACTTCGGCGGCACCGGCCACGAGCTGCTGCGGGCGGTCCGGGTCGACGACGCCGGCAACCTCTTCGTGTGCGGCAAGACCGGCACCCCGACCGGCATGGCGACCCCGGGGACGCACCAGCAGGCCCTCGCCGGCAACGTCGACGCGCTGATCGCCAAGTTCACGCCGGACGGCGCTCGCGTGTGGTCGACCTACTTCGGCGGCACCAAGGAGGACGCCTGCCACGACCTCGCCGTCGCACCGGACGGTCAACTGCTGGTCGTCGGCCGGGCGTACTCGCCGGGCGGCATCGCCACGCCCGGCGCCCTGATGCCGAACCTCGGTGAGGGTGGGTTCGCGGCACGCTTCGACCCGGACGGCAAGCGCGTGTGGGCGACCTACATCGGCGAGGCGTACGCGGCCGGGATCGACGCGGACGGCCGGTACGTCGTCGCGGGGCGCGTCACGATGGCCTACCCCTTCGCGCTCCCGGACGCTCACCAGCCGGTGTTCGGCGGCGGCGGCCGGGACGCCTACGTGCTCGCGCTCTCGCCCGAGGGCGCGCTGGTCCGGGGTACCTACCACGGGGGCCCCGGCCCGGACGCCGCCTACAGCCTCGCGCTCACCACGGACGCCACCTACGTCGGGATGCAGCCCGGCTCGCCCGACCTGGCCACGCCAAACGCCCACCAGACCGCCCCTGCGGGCAACGGCGACGTGATGATCCTGCGCCTCGGCGGTGGCGCCGAGCTGGTCTGGGCGACCTACGTCGGCGGCCCCGGCGACGACATGGTCGCCGCAGAGGTCGACCTGGCCGTCGGCCCGGACGGCGGGGTCTACCTCGCCTCGACCACGCAGTCGGGCAGCGGAATCGCCACGCCGGGCGCCTTCCAGGACGTCCTGAACGGCGCCACCGACGTGATGCTCGCCCGCTTCGACGCGGACGGGGCGCGCCTGTGGTCGACGTACTACGGCACCGGCAACCAGGACTACTTCTCCGGGCTCGCGGCGGACCCGGCTGGTGGGGCCTTCGTCCTGTTCAAGACCGCGGGCGGCAACGGGGTCGCCACCCCCGACACGTACCAGCAGAACCTCGCCGGCGCCTCGGACTACGTGCTCGCCAAATTCGACGCAGCCGGAGCGCGCCGCTTCAGCACGTACTACGGCGGCGCGGACAACGAGGACTTCACCTCCAACGCGCTCGCCGTCGACGGCCTCGACACCATCTACCTCGTCGGCGGTTCCCCTTCGCCGACCGGCATCGCCTCACTCGGGTCGTTCCAGTCCGTCCTCGCCGGCAGCTCCGACGCCGTGATCGTCCGCTTCCACCAGAACCTCGGGCTGCCCTGCGCCGACGCGGCCACCTGCGGCACCGGTCAGTGCATCGACGGCGTGTGCTGTGACGCCGCCTGCGGAAGCTCCGACCCCGACGACTGCGCAGCATGCAGCGTCGCCGCTGGCGCGGCCGTCGACGGCGCGTGCGGCCCGCGTGCGACCGGCCTGACCTGTCGTCCGGCGGCGGGTCCGTGCGACGGCGCCGAGTTCTGCGACGGCGCCGCGTTCGACTGCCCCGCGGACGGGCCCGTCGTGGACGGCACCCCCTGCATCGACGGCATCTGCCTCGCCGGCGCGTGCGGCCCGGAGCCCGACCTCACGACCTCCGACGCGACCGACACCTCGACCTCCGGCCTCGACGGGACCGGGGGTGACGCTTCGTCCTCGACTGGCGGGCTCACGGCGACGACGTCCGCCGCGACCACATCCGACGCGACGACGTCCGACACGACGACGACGTCCGGGCCCCCGACGCCCGGGACCTCGACCGGCGCGGGATCGACGTCGGACGCCCTGACGACGTCCGACACCCCGACCGGCGGCCCGGCGTCGAGCCCGGAGCCCCCGACCGGCGACGCGAGCTCCGGCGAGCCCGGCCAAGTCGAGCCCGGCGGCTGCGGCTGCCGGTCCGATGGCGCCCCGACGCTCCTGTCCGCCGCGCTCGTGGCGCTCTCCGCGGCCAGGCGGCGCCGGCGGCTCGTCTGACGCACCCGGCACTCGCCCTCATGCCGAACCTGTGGTGGCGTCGGGAAGATCGGCGAGCGCGTAACTTGCTCAAGGCCATGAACGGTCGCCGACGGCGGGTCGCGCCACGGCTCGAGTGTCAGGTCGGGTGTCTCGCTGTCGGCGGCGAGCGTTGCGAGCGTTGTACGTGGTCGTCGAGGTGGCATCGCCGTCCTCGCTGACCGCGTCGTACTCGACGCCGGGGACCCACTTGCCGGACAGGTCGGGGTGCCCCGTACGGGCCGTGTCGAGGATGGCGATGCGCACGGTCGGCGATCCGGTCGTCAGATCCCAGGCCGCCGGCAGGTTCACCTGGGGGTAGTGCCACTGCTGCGGGTAATGCTCGTCGGTCGGCGCGAGCGAGGGCTCGAACAGCCAGTTCGGGTGCGCGAACTCGACGTCCGGGCGCGCGCGCAGCTCGTCGACGTGGGCCCACGTCGCGGCGATCGCGTCGCGTGCGCCGCGTTTGCCGCCAGTCTCGTCGTCGAAGCGCACGACGCTGGTGTCGGCCGTGATGCCCGTGAGCTGCGCCCTCGCCGACAGGTCGGACCGGGTGCTAGACGACGCCGGATCGCGGAACTTGACGATCACCTCGTATGGGACGAACGGCGGCGCGGTCCGCCGCGAGCGGCAGCCCTGCGTCGTCCTCCTCCTCGACGGCGGCCGTCTCCTCCCCTGGGCTCTCGGCGCCGTCATCACCGGTCTCCGAGACGGAGGTGGTCACGACGGTCACGACGCTGTCGGCGATCAGGTCCTCCTCGCTCTCGAGGCAGCTCACCAGGAGCACACTGGACGTGAGCCCCACTCCGAGCCATCGCGGAGGTAGCGAGGGGTTCGTGGCGAATGTCTGTACTTGTTGATCCTTCATCATGACTCCATGCTCTTCACCCGGCGATCGAACGGCGTGTAGCCGCCGTCCGCGGCGCCGTCGCCGGTGTCGCGGCGGGTGACAATCTGCTCACTGCCGCGACCCGATGGATCCGTGGCGGGACGGTCGAGAATTCTCGCAGACCCGTCCGCGGCGCACGCATCAGCGCGACCGACTGCGAAACTTGACGCCAAGCGTGCCCGACACCGCGAGCGGCGGCACCGCTCGCTCGGCGAGCGCCTGGTCGCCGGGCGCAGGCCCCACATAAAAGTTGGGGCGCGCCAGGGCGAGCCCCGCGCCGACGCCCGCGTGGCGGGACGCCGTCCGCCCCGGCCTCGACCCCTGCGCCGCGCGGGATGTGCACGGTCGCCGCGGGCGCGGGCGGCCCTACCACCACGGGTCTGCTCATCGGCGCGTTGCTGGGCCTGACGTTCGTACGCCGCATCCAACGCTGAGTCGCGCGCCCTGAGCTGCGCACAGCGGTCGCGTACACCTACCTCGACGGTCAGGCCTTCGGCGAGGTCGTGCGCGACATGTGGCACGAGGTCCTGCTGCTGCGCGTCGAGGGTAAGTACGTCCTCACGCAGCCTTCAAACCGCACGCGAGCCTCGTCTACGAACGCGCCGTGCTCGAGGCTCACGCCTTCATCCTCGACCCGAACACTGGCTCTCCGATGCCCCCCGCCGGCCTGCCGCCGGAGTCCGACCGCCTGCGCCTGACCCAGTGGATTGCGTGCGGCGCCCCGCTACCGTGACCTCGACTCAGCGGGGCATCGGAGCCGCCCACGTTTTCGCCCCACGGCGTGGGGCACTCACCGCCTGGCAAGTAGAGCGCGGTGATGTTCCGCAGCTTGAGCGGCTTGTTCGGGTCGAGCCGGCGCGCGGCAGTTTTGGGCGCGTGTCGCGGTGCAGCGTGTTATCACGAGGCCTCGATGCGGAGCTTTTATGTGGTCTTGGTGGCGGGTTCGCTGATCGTCGGGGCGACCATCCCGGGGTGCGCGCCGCAGCCGGTCAGGGTCGAAGGACGCCCGGAGCCAGAGGCGCAGGTCGAGCGACAGGCCGCGGTGGTCGAGGTCAGCGCGCAGGCTGCAGAGGTCGAGGCGCTCGCGCCCGGGGCGATGGCCGCCGCGTCCGGGCCGATGGACGCGCCATCCGCGGGCGACGTCGCATTTCGGACCCCGCCGCCGCGCCCGATGATCACGCCCGACGCGGTGATCGCCGAGCTCGAGCGGGTCCAGGCGGAGAACTCGCATCCGCGGGCGTCCGGTTGGGAGGCCGACGCCGGCGCGACCGTGGCGGGCGA
>Ga0075163_10012252_pt1 | contig 11170 bp, 11 predicted proteins | sample JI1023141ADNA_FD_71478 | JGI IMG/M metagenome (GOLD analysis project Ga0075163, IMG submission 71478) | Wastewater effluent complex algal communities from Wisconsin, to seasonally profile nutrient transformation and Carbon sequestration -... | ecosystem: Engineered > WWTP > Effluent > Algae...
ACCGACGTGTACTGGCTCGCCGCGACGTCGGGGATGCGCTGCGGCACGATGCGCCGCGCGGCGGCGACGAACTGATCGCGCTTGTGCTCGGGGACGAACAGGTAGTCGGGGGCCAGGCAGGTCTGGCCGGCGTTCAAGAACTTGGCGTAGAGGATGCGCGCGGCGGCCTCGTCGACGTCGAAGTCCTCGGCGATGATCGTCGGCGACTTGCCGCCGAGCTCGAGCGTGACCGGCGTCAGGTTCTCGGCGGCGGCGCGCATGACCGTGCGGCCGGCGTCGGCCGAGCCGGTGAAGATCAGGTGATCGTAGGGCAGCGCCGAGAAGTCCTGGCCGCGCACGCCGGGCAGGATCGCGACCACCTCCTCGGGCAGCTCGCCGCGCAGCTTCTCGGCGAGCAGCCGGCACAGGTGCTGCGAGTTGGCGGCCATCTTGATCATCGCGCGGTTGCCGGCGGCCAGCGCGCTGGTCAGCGGGCTGATGGTCAGAAACAGCGGGTAGTTCCACGGCGAGACGATGCCGACCACGCCCTTGGGCATCGGCATCACGCGGTTGTGGCCGGTGGCGAACAGCGCCGACACGTGGCGCCGCTCGGGGGCCATCCACTTCTTCAGGTGCTTGGCCGCGTCGCGCAGGCCGTCCACCGACGTGAACAGCTCGGCGATCATCGTCTCCTCGAACGCGCGGTGGCCGAAGTCGGCGTTGATCGCCGCGGCGATCTCCTTGCGGTTGTCGACCAGCACGCGGTCGACGGTGCGCAGGTGGTGCAGCCGATCCTCGTAGCTCGGGTACGGCTGCCGCAGGTACGCCTCGCGCTGCAGCTTGAAGACGCGCTGCGCCTCGTTCTCGACCGTCTCGATCGTCCGGAGCTGTCGGGTCTGCGCCATGGGGGCCTCCGCGATCGGCATACGCCCGCCGGGAGGCCGAGGCAAGCGGCGCGGGCTTACCCGGCCTCACCGGGGCGGCGGGGCCGCGGCGCGAGCCGCCGCGCGCTAGCCAGCGAGCTGCGCGTGCAGCCACGCCTCGGCGACCCGCCGCTCGCGCGCGACGGTGTTGACGTGGACCTCGAGCACGGTGGCGATCTCGTGCTGGGTCAGCCCAGCGAAGTACGTGAGGTCGATGATGCGCGCCTTGCGTGGGTCCATCGCGGCGAGCGTGTCGAGGGCGTCGCCGAGCTCGAGCAGCGCGTCGGGGCGCTCGCCGCCGACGAGGTCTTCGTCGAGCGTCACCGTGGGTTCGCCCGCGCCGCGCTTGGCGGCGCCGCGGCTGCGCGCGTGATCGACCAGGACCTGGCGCATCGTGCGGGCCGCGATCGCGAAGAAGTGCAGCCGGTCGTGGGTGTGCGGCGCCGGCGCGGCGACGAGGCGGAGGTAGGCCTCGCCGAGCAGATCCGTGGGCCCCATCGACTGAGGTCCGCGCTCGCATCGGAGGTGGCGCGCGGCGATCTCACGCAGCGGCGCGTACAGCTCCGTCACCACCGCGTCGAGCGCTCGGCGATCCCCGTCTCGCCACGCGCCCAGCAGCCTGGTGAGCTCGTCCCCCGTCGCCACTCGATCATCCAACCAGCTGTATTTACTACCGTCAAGAACGAATCTACAAGAAAGTCGCAGGTCGCCTGTGGGGAACGCCCGCCGACTGCGCAGTAACAGGTGCGGCGCGACGTGGTGCCGAAGGAGGTGATGCATGACTCGATCGCTCGTCTCGGTGGTCCTGGCCGGCCTGCTGGTGGCTGGCTGCGCAGCGCCTGGCCAGAACGTGGCGGCTCACACGCGGGCCCAGGCGCTCAGGTTGTACGTCGAGGGCGCGACGCCCGACGAGATCGCGGCTGAGCTCGCCCTCGAGCCGGCGACGGCGCGGGCGGTGATCCGCGCCGAGCTGCGGAAGCTGACGCGGCGCCTGTACGCGTCGCGGTGAGTCGCCCGCGGCGCGGCTACGCCTCGCCGCGCTTCTCGACCAGCTCGATGCCGATGGCCTTGAGCAGCTGGTTGGGCGGGGTGCCGCCGATCTGGACGATGACGTCGTCGTTGGCGAGCGACTCGACGTGGTGGTCGCGGCGCAGCTCGACGTGGTGCTCGGTGATGCGCACGACCTCGGTGCCGAGGTAGGGCGTGATGGCGCCGCTGGCGAAGGCGGCCTCGATGCGGGCGCGCACCGAGGCGCGCAGGCGGGCCAGCTCGGCGCGGCGGTACGACAGGCCGACCGCGGCGGTGACCTTGGCGTCGGCGAGCCCGAGCGCGCAATCGGCCGCGGCGTTGCCGCCGCCGACGACCAGCACGCGGCGGCCGGCGAAGGCGGCGGGCTCGATCATGCGGTAGCTGACCTTGGGCAGGTCCTCGCCGGGGACGCCGAGCTGGCGCGGCGCGCCGCGGCGGCCGAGCGCGAGGATCACGTTGGCGGCCGGCTCGTCGAGGCCGTCGCCGATCACGCGCCAGCGGCCGGCCTCCTCGATCAGCCCGTCGACGCGGACGCCCTCGCGGATCGGCAGCTGGGTGCGCTCGCGGATGTCGTCCCACAGCGCCAGCAGGTCCTCCTTGGACATCGTCTTGCGGCGCACCGTGCCGTAGCCGGGCAGCTCGAGGTTGCCGGTCATCACCACCTTGGCCCGCGGGTAGTGGGTGATCGTTCCGCCGAACGCGGATTGCTCGAGCACCAGCACGCGCAGCCCGTGGGCCATCAACGCGAGCGCGCTGCCGAGGCCGGCCGGGCCCGCGCCGACGACGATCGCGTCGAGCTCGCCGGCGCGGCCGCGGCGCCCGGCGCGGGCGATGTCGTCGCCGGCCTGCCGGGCCTGGGCGATCGCGTTCTTGATCAGGCCCATGCCGCCGAGCTCGCCGACGACGTAGACCCCGGGGTGGCTGGTCTCGAAGTTGACGTTGACCTTGGGCAGCTCGACGCCGCGGGTCGCGGTGCCGAACACCAGCTTGATCGCGCCGACCGGGCACGCGGCCAGGCACGCGCCGTGGCCGACGCACGCCAGCGGGTTGATCAGCCGGGCGCGGCCGTCGGTGATGCCGAGGATCTCCTGCTCGGGGCAGGCGCGGACGCAGGCGCCCGAGCCGATGCAGTCGTCGAGGTCGATCGTCGGGTGCAGCGAGCTAGGCAGCGCGTCCTCGCCGAGCGCGGCGATGTCGTCGTGGATCCGCGCGGCGCGGCCGTGGCGCCGGCGATCGATCCAGGTCCACGCGAGGTACGGGACCCCGGCGGCGGCGACCAGCGCGACGATGACGATGAAGCTGCTCATCAGTGGCGTCCGTTGGGGTGGCAGTCGAGGCAGAAGTGCGGCTTGCTCGGATCGCGGTGCTGGCCGTAGTCGCCGACCTCGTCGTGCTGGTTGTCGGCGCGGCTGAGCGCGTGCTCGCCGGTGTGACAGCCGATGCAGGTGGTGTTCATGCCGGCGGTGTTGGGCCCGGTCGCGCGGATGTGACAGTCCGCGCACGGCATCACGTGCGGACCGCGGGTGATCGGGAAGCGATCCTCGGGGTGCTTGTTGGCGAGCCCCATCGGGTGGCAGGTCAGGCACGAGTGCGGGAACGCCGGATCCCAGCTGTAGTCGGGCTCGCCGACGTGGGCCGGCGCGGTCGCGGCCTGGGTGTGGCAGGTCAGGCAGTCGGTGTTGGCGCCGTCGGTGGGCGGGCCGAGCGCGGCCTTGTGGCAGGCGCCGCAGTCGACCGCGGCGTGGGGGCCGGTGCGGATCGGGAAGGCGGCGTCGGGGTGTGGCCCGGCCGGGCGCCACGCGATCTGCGAGTGGCAGTCGCGGCAGGTGGTGGGCATGACGCCGACGTGGACCGGATCGCTGGCCTGCTCGTAGTTGGCCCGGTGGCACGCGTAGCAGTCGTTGTCGGCGATGCCGTCGGTGTTGGCGTGGCGCTCGAGGCCGCAGGCGGCGGTCAGCGCGGCGAGCAGGAGGAGCGCGCGCATGTCAGTCACCTCCGTCGCGGTGGCACTGCAGGCAGGAGTTCGGCACCGCGGGATCGCGGTGGTGGGCGCTGGTGTGGCACAGCGCGCAGATGGTGTTGGCGCCGTCGGCGCTCGGGCCGCGGTCGGGGTCGTGGCACTCGAGGCAGGCGACGCCGCTGTGGTCGCCGCCGCGCGGGAACCGGCCGGCGTGCGGACCCTCGAGGGCGGGCTGCCACGCGCTGGTCTTGTGGCAGTCGCCGCACGCGCGGTGGTAGCGCGTCGGCTCGCCGGTGTGCGCCGGCGCGGTGGTGGCGACGTAGTTGCTGTGGTGGCAGGTGTAGCAGTCGTTCGCGCCGGTCTGGATCAGCGCCGGATCGTGATCGCGCAGGCAGCCAGCCGCGAGCGCCAGCGACGCGAGCACGGCGAGTACGCGGGTGAGCGTCATGGCCGCGGCCTCCAGGCGACGGTGGTGAGCACGGCCAGCGCGTCGCGATCTTCGCCGGTGGTGGCCGAGGCGGCGACCGCGACGTCGAGCGCGCGGTTGACGTGGTAGCGACCGTCGAGCGCCAGCGCGTGGCTGACGAAGCGATCGAGCGCGCCGACGTAGGCGATCAGCTCGGGGCGGTAGCGGAGCGTGGCGTCCCAGCGCCGGCCGCGATCGAGCCCGACGCCGCCCTCGACGGCGTACCAGTCGAGGAACGCCGCGCGGCCGCCGCTGGCGCCGGCCAGGAGCCGCAGGCCGGGCCGCAGCTGGTACTCGCCGAGCGCGACCGCGGCGACGTCGTCGAAGGTGGTCGCGGTGGTGGTGCGGCTGGCGCGCAGGCTGGCGTCGACGCGCCACGGCCCGCGGGTGAGCCCGGCCGAGGCCGCGGCGCCGACGGTGGTGTCGTCGCCGACGCACGGCTCGCCCGCGGGATCGGCGCCGACGTCGCCGGCGCGGCGCCAGCACAGCCAGCCGGCGGGCAGCGCGGCCTCGAGGCGCAGGCTGCGCTCGGGGCGGGCCATCGCGACGTCGATCGACGCGCGCTGGCCGCGGCGCTGCCAGTCGATCGCGGCGCCGGCGCCGGTGAGCTCGACCGTGGCGGCGCCCCACGGGTTGGCGGCGGCGAACGCCTGGGCGTCAGCCCACGCCGCGGCGGTGATCGCGCCGCGGCTGGCCTCGGCGGTGATCGCCGCGCGCCGCTCGTCGAGCTGGCCGCTCCAGGTCGAGCCCGACAGCGTGAGCACGAGCCGCGGTTGCCACGGCGCGGCGGGGGCGTCGTAGCTCGCCTCGGCGCCGAACCGCGTCGCGCCGGTGTCGGGGCGGCCGTCGAGCGGATCGGGCACCAGGCCACCGAAGCCAGCCAGCTCGAACGCGCCGACGCGGGCCATGCCGCGCACGCCGTCGAGCATGCCGACGCCCGACGCCGCCCACGCCAGGCGCCCGACCGCGAGCCGCGGATCGTAGGCGTCGCCGTAGCGCAGCTGCGCGCGGTGGACCCACACCGGCGTGCGCGCGCCGCTGTGGCCGTCGAGCGAGCCGCGGCCGCTGAGGTCGACGTCGACGCTGAGCGGGCGATCGGTGCGGAGCTGGTACGACACGCGGGCGCGCAGGTCCGCGCTGGCGGTCGGCGCGCCGGCGATCGCCGCGGCGCCGTGCAAGGTCAGCGCGGCGTGCAGCCGACCGACCGGGCCACCGCTGCCCAGCGGCACCGCCGTCGGGTGCTGCGCGTCGGCCGGGTGCGTGGCGTCGGGCCACTGCGCGCGCCAGCCGTCGAGCGGACGCGGCGTCGGCATGCGCGTCACCGCGGCGGCGCCGGCGCCGGTCGTCACGTCGGCCGCGCCGGTCGTCCCGACGGGGAGCGGGGCGCCGGCGAGCGCGACCACCGCGGTGCCGGCGGTGACGTCGACCACGACCAGGGCGCGATCGCCGAAGCGCACCGTCGCGCCGGGCGCCAGGCCGGCGTCGCGCCCGGGCGTCACGTAGGCGACGTCGCCGGCGGTGTCGACCACGGTGACCGCGATCGGCGCGGCCCGCGCGACGGCGGGGGCCGCGGCCACCGCGAGCGCGGCGCAGAGCGCGGCCGCTCTCATCGCGCCCTCCCGCGCGGGTGACACGCCAGGCACGCGGCGGCGCGCCGGCTGGTGATCGCGGTGGTCGGGTGCTGCGCGCGCAGCGTGTCGGTGGCGTGGCACCCGTCGCAGCGCACCCGGCGCGGCCGCTGGCGATCGACGTGGCAGCTCGCGCAGTCGCTGCCCTGGTGCGGGCCGGTCGACAGCGCGAACGACGCGTCGTGGCGCTGCGCGGCGCGCGCGGCGATCGACGATGGCAGCATCGTCGGATCGAACACCGCCGGCTTCCAGCCGCTGGTGCGGTGGCACTGACCGCAGGTGCGCGGCAGCCGCGCGACCGTCGGATCGGCGGGGTCGCCGTCGTGATCCGGGTGGGTCGCCGGGTCGCGGTAGTCGGCGGCGTGGCACGCGTAGCAGTCGGTCGGCACGCCGCTCCACGACCGCTCGCCGCGGGTGTGGCACGCGACGCAGTCGATGATCGCGTGGCGGCCGGTCAGCGGCATGCGCGTGCGGCGGTGGCGGGCCAGCGCGTCGGTGTCGCTCCACGCGGTCGCGGTGTGGCACTCGACGCACGCGCCGGCGACGCGGCGCTGGTGCGGATCGCGGTGACAGCCCTCGCAGGTCGACGGCGGCGTGCGCTGGCCCTGGTGGCAGCTCGAGCACGGCCGCTGCGCGTGGGCGCCGCGCAGCGGGAAGCCGGTGCGGTCGTGATCGAAGCCGCGGCCGGCGCCGGCGCTCATCGCCCAGCCGGCGGGGGTGTGGCACGCCGAGCAGTCGAGGTCGTCGACCAGGCCGCCGTGCGCGGCCGGCGCGGCGGGCGCGGCCGGTGGTGGCGTCGGCGGCGTCGCGGTCGGCGGCGCGGCCACCGCGATCGCGGTCGCGATCGCCAGCGCCAGCACGACGGTGAGCCGCGCCATCATCGCGCGCCCTCGCGGTGCGGGTTGGCGTGGCAGTCCTTGCACGCGCGGTAACCGAGCCGGTAGCGGGTCGCGGTCACGCCGTTGCGCAGCTCGCTCGGCGCGTGGCACTTGCCGCACGCGACCGCGGCGTGCTTGCCCTCGAGGCGGTAGGTCGTCATCGCCGCGTGATCGAAGCCGGGCAGCGTGAACTGCGCGGTGGTGTGGCAGTCCTCGCACCGCCGCTCCGGCGGGCTCAGCCGGAACTGGCCGCCGTGGACGTCGTCGTGGCAGCCGTCGCAGGTGCGCGGCACGCCGCGGAACGCCGCGGCCTCAGCGCCCGTGGTCTCGCCGTGGCAGCGCGCGCACGCGGTGGTGGCGTGCTTCCCGGTGAGCGGCCACGTCGAGTGATCGATGCGCGGCTGACGCCAGTCGTCGGTGGCGTGGCAGCTCGCGCAGCCGCCCGCGGCCAGCTCCTTGGCGAACTGATCGCCGTGCGGGTTGGCGTGGCACTCGGCGCAGGCGCGCTTGGGCTGGCGCCAGTCGAGGCGCGGTCGCGGCGCGGTGTGGCAGCCGGCGCACGGCGTCGCGGCGTGGCGCCCGTCGAGGACGAACGCGGTGGTGGCGTGCTGCGGCGGGCCGAACGTCGTCGGCGCGAAGCCGCCGACCGTGTGGCAGGCCGCGCACTCGCCGGCGGCGCGCGCCGCGAACTCGCCGGCGTGGCGATCGGCGTGGCAGGCGCCGCAGCGATCGAAGGTGAGCTGGCGGTAGCGCGCCGCGGCCGGCTTGTCCTTGGGGTGGCAGCGCGCGCAGCTCACCTGCTGGTGCTTGCCCTCGAGCGGGTAGGCGGTCTTCGGGTGGGCGTCCCGGCCGATCTGCTCGGGCAAGCCCAGCCACTTGATCGTCTTGTGGCAGCCGTCGCAGCGGTTGCCGAACGGCGCCTCGTGCACCGGCTTGTGGCACGCGACGCAGGTGTTGCCCTTGCTCGGCGCCTTGTCGTTGCCGCGATCGTGGCACTTCGTGCAGCCGACCCGGGCGTGGCCGTTGCGCAAGGACAGCCACGGGTGCTGATCGCGCATCAGGTCCGACGCGCTCTCCCAGCCCGAGGTCTGGTGGCACGCGGTGCAGGCCTTGGGCTTGAACTCGCCGGCGTGCGGATCGTCGTGGCACTCGTCGCAAGTGCCGAACGCGATGCCGGTCCACTTGGCCGGCGTGCCGTGGCACTTCTCGCACGCCACCGGCACGTGCTTGCCGGTCAGCGGGTAGCGGGCCTGCGCGTGATCGAACTTGTCCTTGGCGAAGTCGCCCCAGGCGCGATCGTCGTGGCACTTCTTGCAGTCGCTGCCGAAGCGGTTGGCGTGTGGATCCTTGTGGCAGCTCGCGCAGGTGGCCTTGGTGCCGACGTACTGGGTCTTGCCGAGCGGGCTCTGCTTGGTGTGGCACTTGGCGCAGCCCACCGGCGCGTGCTTGCCGGAGAGCGGCCAGCCGGTGAGGTCGTGATCGAGCTTGTCGGGCGCGCCGCCCGGCCACCGCACCAGCTTGGCCTTGCGGCCGATGTGCTCGACGTGGCAGTTCTCGCAGGCCTGCCCCTTGTACTGCTTGCCGTGGAGGCCGGCGCCGGCGTCGAGGCGCGCGCGCAGATCCTGGTGGCAGGCGAGGCAGCGACTCGCGACCACCTGCTTGCCCGACTGGTGACACTCGCCGCAGTGATCATCGCCGTCGATGCTGGCGTGCGCGGCCGACAGCGGCCCCGGCGACAAGAGCTGGGCCTCGGCGCGGCCAGCGGTCAGCGCGAGCGCGCACACGACGAGGGCGAGCAGCAGACGAGGCATCAGAAGATCCAGCGGTAGCCGTAGTGCCAGGCGATGCCGGCGTGGACGCCGACGGCGATCAGCATCAACAGCGCGAAGAACCGGTGCAGGCCGCGCCAGCTACGCAGGAGCGCGGCCATGCCGCTGGCGCGGGCCTCGGCCTTCGACGCCTTGTGCAGCTCGCGCCACGCCGCGCGCACCTCGGGCGCGGCCTCGGCGCGGGACGGCTCGAGGACGCCGAGCGCGCTGGCCCGCTGCGCCGCGACCCGACGCCAGCGCGGGATCGTGATCAGGCTGCGCAGCAGCGACGCGTTGGCGGGCAGGCGCGGCGCGGGCAGCCCGTCGAGGATCGCGGTGGCTTGCAGCCGGGCCCCCGGCGCGGCGGCCTCGAGGCCGTCGAGCGCGAGCCGCAGCCGGCTGGCGTCCGGCGGCGTCAGCGCGTAGAGGAAGCGCCCGATCAGGCCGGTCAGGACGACGATGGCGAGGCTGGCCGCGCTGGTCTTGGCGATCGGCGTGCGCAGCTGCAGCGCCGAGTGGAACACCACCAGCACGGCGGCCATCACGCCGGTGAACACGTGCAGGTCGAGCCAGACGCGCATCGACCCGAGGCGGTTGCTGCCGGCGATCAGCCGCCGCACGAGGTACGACAGGTTGAGCAGCACCAGGCCCGCGGCGACGAAGCCGTAGCCCATGCCGATGATCCCGCTCGGCCGCAGCTTGCGGAAGTCAGGGTGCTCGACGCGATCTTCGAGCGACAGCCCGTAGAAGCTCCAGCCGCGACGCGCCATCACGACCGCGGCGACGACGACGACGGCGCCGAGGACATACGGCAAGACACGACGCGAGCGCTGAGCCATGGAGCCGGTCCACGCGGCTGCAAGACGCGAGCCTGCGATCGGACGCGCGCGCGCGCGGTTCTGGCCGCGTCGGCGTCAATGTCGACGACGGCTGCGCAAAGTCCGTACGTCGCACCGAAGCCGCTGCGCGGATCGTCGCGCGCGCGTGCGGTGGTCACGACAACGACGAGGACAGATCGTCGCAGGCTCGTCGCGGCGCGGTCGTGCTACTCGCCGCCGCCGCAGGGATCGTCGGGCGGCGGCGGCGGCGCGGCCTCCTCCTCGGTCTTGCCGTTGCCCAGCTCGCGATCCATCTGCTCGCCGACGGCGTCGCGCTGGGCCTGGGTCAGCGACTCGTCGCAGGTGTTCATCGTCTCGGCGGTGGCCGTGGCGACGCAGTCGATCGCGGCGGCGGACCACGCGTCGGCGGTGCAGCGCTCGGTCATGACGCGCTCGAGCGTCGCGGCCGGGCCCTCCATCTGCGCGGCGTCGCTGCCGCCCGGCGCCTCGGCCGCGACCTTGCGCAGCTGGGCGCCGGCGTTGGCTGCGGCCGTCGCGCACGACTGCTTGGACGCGGCGGCGCCGCCGCCAGACTTCTGCGAACCACCGCAGCCCGCCCCCGCCACCACTGCCATCGCCAGCGCCAGGCTGGCCAGGTGTTTGATCATCACCGCGATCGTCGCACGGATCGCCGCGGCGTCGCGCGTGACCCTCGACGGCGGACGGGGCGCGACGGGGTACCGGACGCACGGCCAAGGCGATTGCGCGCGCCCGCCGGACCGCTATCGTAGGGCGTGGTCGCGTTGGCGCAGCTGGCCGAGATGCTCGGCGCGCGGGTGGCGGGGGCGGCGCTCCTGGTGGCCCGCGACGGCGCCGAGGTCGTGGTCGAGGGCGCCGCGCGGCGCGGCTGGCGCTTCACCGTCGACGCGCCGGCGCTGGGGCGCCTCCGGCTCGCGGCCACGCTCGGCGCGCCGACGCTGTTGGCCGCCGAGCTCGCGGGCGCGCGGCCGGTCGCCGATGTCTGCTGGCAGCTGACGACCAGCGACCCGTACCAGGCGGCCCGGCTCCTGGCCGAGCCGCCGTGGCCGGTCGACGAGGGCACCGGCCGCGGGTTCGGCGCCGACCTCATCGCCGCGCACGAGCCGGCGGTGCCGTCGCCGCTGTTCGCGCTGCAGGTCGCGCGCGGGCGCGCGGCGATCGTCCAGCGCGCCCGCGCGGTCGAGCCGGTCCACGCGGCCGGCGCGGTACGGCGGTTGGTGCAGCTGGTGACCCGGCCGGCGCGGCTCGACGCGGCGCCGCCCGCGCTCCGGCGCGGCGCGGGGCCGTTCCGCTGATCGCGCACCGCTGATCGGCGCCGACGCGCGGGTCGCCGAAAATGCGCCGGGCGCACGCCGCGTGGACGTGCGCCCGGAAGGACGAAGATGCAGCTACGCGGCGTGGAGCCGCGCGCCCGGTGGCACCGGGGCGTAGCCGGCCGGCTCGAGGACGAAGCGCCCGCGGCCGTGGGTCAGCGCCGACAGCGCGCCGGCGTAGCCGAACGACTCGGCCAGCGGCAGCTCGGCGCGCACGACGCGCGCGTCGCCGCGGACGTCGAGGCCGGCCACGGTGCCGCGGCGCCGACCGACATCGCCGACCACCGCGCCGACGTCGCCGTCGGCGCAGGTGACCTCGAGCCGCATGA
>Ga0075163_10012253_pt1 | contig 11169 bp, 8 predicted proteins | sample JI1023141ADNA_FD_71478 | JGI IMG/M metagenome (GOLD analysis project Ga0075163, IMG submission 71478) | Wastewater effluent complex algal communities from Wisconsin, to seasonally profile nutrient transformation and Carbon sequestration -... | ecosystem: Engineered > WWTP > Effluent > Algae...
CGCATGCTCGACAAGCGCGACGGCGCGATCGACTTCGCGCGGCCGTGCGCGGTGGTCGCGGCCCACATCCGCGGCGTCGATCCCTGGCCGGGGGCGGTCGCGGCCCGGGGCGACGAGCAAGTCAAGCTGTTCGGCGCCCGCGCCATGCCGGGGGCGGTCAGCGCGCCGCCGGGCACGGTGGTGGCGATCGACGACGCCGGCGCCCACCTGGCGTGCGCCGATGGCGTCGTGATCGTCCGCGAGCTCCAGCTCCCCGGGCGCCGGCGCTTGACCGCGCGCGAGCTGGCCAATGGACGGCGGTTGTCGATCGGTGAGGTCTTCACCGTCGCGGCGGTGGCGTGATCACCGCGCGCGAGGTGGCGCGCCGCGTGGTCGGTCGGGTCGACGTCGGCGGCGCGTGGGCGACCCTGGCCCTGGCCGGCGAGCTGGCCCAGGCCGGCCTCGACGAGCGCGATCGCCGGTTCGCGACCGAGCTGACCTACGGCACCCTGCGCCACGAGGCCCGGCTCGCGCGCGCGCTGGCCGTCCACGCCGATCTCGGCCGGGCTCGCCCGCCGGTCCGGGCCGCGCTCCTGGTCGGCGCCTATCAGCTCCTGTTCCTGCGGGTGCCCGCCCACGCCGCGGTCGACGACGCGGTGGCGGCGGTGCGCGCGCGCTTCGGCGCCAAGCTGGCCGGGTTCGTCAACGCGGTGCTACGCAAGCTGGCCCGCCATGGCGAGCCAGCGCTGCCGAGCGAGCCGCGGGCGCGGTGGGCGATCGAGCATGGCGTCGCGCCGTGGCTGATCGACGAGGTCGCGGCGCAGGTCTCGGCCGACGAGCTGCCCGCTGCGATCGCGGCGCTGACCGCGCCCGCGCCGCTGTGGATCCGGGTCAACCGCACCCGCGCCACGGTCGACGAGGTCGTCGCCGAGCTGACCGACGCCGGGGCGCGGGTCGCGCCGTCGCCCTTCGACCCCGCCGCGCTCGAGGTCGATGGCCTCGGCGATCCGGCGCGCGCGCCGGGCTTCGTCGCCGGCCGGTTCACGGTCCAGGACCTCGCGGCCCAGCAGGTCGGCCGGTTGGTCGCGCCGGCGCCCGGCGAGACCCTGCTCGACGCCTGCGCCGGGGTCGGCGGCAAGACCACCCACCTGGCCGAGCTGGCGCCCGGGGCTCGGGTCGACGCGGTCGAGCCCCTGGCCGCCAAGCTCACCCTGCTCACCGCCGCCGCCGCCCGCCTCGGTCTGACCGGCATCTCGACCCACCATGGACCGCTGGCCAGCGTGCCGGCCGGCCGCACCTACGATCGGGTCGTGGTGGACGCGCCCTGCACCGGCGCCGGGGTCTTGCGGCGTCACCCCGAGGCGGCGCGCCGCTTGACCGCGGCCGACGTCACCGCCCTGGCGGCGGTCCAGGCCGAGCTCCTGACCCTGGCCGCGGCGCGGGTCCGGCCCGGCGGCGTCCTGGTCTACGCGGTGTGCACGATCACCGCCGAGGAGGGGCCCGCGCAGCTCGCGCGGTTCCTGGCCGGCCAGCCGGCCTTCGCCTTGGACGCGCCCGCGCTGCCGGCGCCGCTGGTGGTCGACGGCGCGCTGCGCACCTGGCCGCATCGCCACCGCGCCGACGGGTTCTTCGCCGCCCGCCTGCGCCGGGCCTGATCGCGCGCGCGCTCGCGGCGCCGCGCGCCGCCGCGCCGCGATCCGTTGTAGCGTGCGCCGGTGCGCCCCCTCCGTATCGCGCCCTCGATCCTGTCGGCCGACTTCGCCCGCCTGGGCGATGAGGTCCGCGCCGTCGATCGCGGCGGCGCCGACTACATCCACGTCGACGTCATGGACGGCCACTTCGTCCCCAACCTGACGATCGGCCCGCTGGTGATCGAGGCCATCCGCAAGGTCACGACCCGGCCTCTCGACGTCCACCTCATGATCGCCGACGCCGATCGCTGGGTCGGCGAGTACGCCCGGGCCGGCGCCGATCTGATCGGCGTCCACGTCGAGGCCTGCCCCCACCTGCACCGCACCGTCGCCGCGATCCGCGAGCTCGGCAAGCAGCCGGTGGTCGTCCTCAACCCGGCGACCCCCCTCGAGACCATCCGCTGGGTCCTGCCCGACGTCGCGATGGTCCTGCTCATGAGCGTCAACCCCGGCTTCGGCGGGCAGCGCTTCATCCCCGCGGTCCTCGACAAGATCGCGGCCCTGCGGCGCGACCTCGACGACCGCGGTCTCGACGTCGCGATCGAGGTCGACGGCGGGGTCAAGCTCGACAACGCCGGCGCGATCGCCGCCGCGGGCGCCGACGTGCTGGTGGCCGGCTCGGCGGTGTTCGGGACGCCCGACTACGCGGCGACGATCGCCGCCTTGCGGGCCGCGGCCTCGGCGGCGCGGGCCAGGTAGGCGTCGGCCTCGTCGCTGGCCGCCAGCGCTTGCCAGGCCGCGACCACGCGCTCCTCGCCGCGCCGGGCCGCCAGCAAGAACCGCGCGGCCGGGTCGTCGCCGGCCGCCGCCGGTGCGTGGTCCCGGTAGCGGGCCGCGGTCGCCGCCACCGCGTCGCGGAGCGCGGCCCGGGCCGCCGCGCGATCGCCGCCGCAGCCAGCCAGGAGCGCGGCGCCGAGCTCAGGGCCGGGGGTGACCGTCGGATCGGCGACCACCCAGTGGTCGGCGATGCACACCTCGTCGGCCGGGTTGTCGTCGAGGGCGAAGCCGTACTGCGCCAGGAGCTGGCGGTTGGGCTTGGCGCCGTAGCTCGTGGTCAGCTCCTCGTCGACGGCCAGGGCGCGGGCCGCGCGCAAGACGAAGCCATCGCGCTCGCTCTCGAAGCCCCACCGGGTGGCGCCGTCGCCGGCGTGGTCGAGGAGATCACACAGCGGCACCAGCGCGGTCGTGGCGATGCCGTCGATCGTCAACGAGAACGCCCGCGACCCGACCATCATCCGCGCCCAGGCGAAGTGGTCGGCGTCGACCGACGCGAACAAGCGCACCCGGCCGAGCGCGCGATAGTCCGCCATCACCGCCAGCGCCAGCGCCGCGACGTCGCCGCCGGCGAAGGTCCCGGGCAGGAGCCGATGGGGGTCGGCCAGGGCGATCGCCGGGAAGTGGGCGGCCGACGGCGGCAGCGTCGCGAAGTAGGCGGCGAAGGTCGAGCTCGGGCGCCGGGCCTCGACCGCGACCCAGGCGGCGTAGAGCGCGTGGGGGCTGGTCAGCTCGACGCCGGCATCGCGGACCTGGCGGCCCAGCGACGACGCTCGGATGAGCTCGCGGGTGATGATCGCGCCGCGCGGGACGTAGATCAGCTCGGTCCCGGCTGCGGTCGGGCCGGTCGCCGCCAGCCAGCGCCGCCCGCCCTCGACCCGCACGCGCGCGCCGTCGGCATGGCCGCCCGACGAGGTCAGCCAGGCGCGCAGCCGGTCGAGCTCGACCGCGCCGCTCAAAACGTCCCGAACAGCTCGGTCAGCCGGACGTCGAGAGCGGTCGCCACCTTCCACAGCGACGACACGCTGGCGCTCGACTCGGCGCGCTCGATCTGCGACAGCAGGGACACCGACAGCTTGGTCCGCCGCGACATCTGCTTGAGGGTCAGGCCCCGGGCCTTGCGCAGCTCGCGGATCGACCGGCCGATCGTGGCGTGCAGCTCGTCCTCGCGGCGCAGGATGAGGCCCTTCTTCTTGGCGATCCGGGTGATGGCCTCGCGGAAGTCATCGACCGTGAACGGCTTGCGGATGTAGGCCGAGACGTCGCGCTCGATCGACGACGTGGCGGTCTCCAGGCTGGGGTAGCCGGTCAGGATGATGATCGCGATGTCATCGTCGATCTCGCGGATCTGCGCGAGCAGATCGATGCCCGACAGCTTGGGCATCATCAGATCGAGGACCGCCAGGTGGAACTCGTCGCCGCGCAGGGTGGCGAGGGCCTTGGTCGGGTCGTGCTCGACCGTGACGGTGTAGCCCTCGGCGGTCAGGAAGTCGTGCAGGTACTCGCAGACGTCCGGATCGTCGTCCACCACCAGGACGTTGAGGGCCGCGATCTCGGGTCGCTGAGGGCTCGTCGCCACCACACTCGATCCATATCACGCCGCGCCGACGCCGTGGCGGCGTCCGCGGACCCCTACCATCACCATCCGTTTTGTCGGGGCGAGAGGATTTGAACCTCCGACTCCTTGGTCCCGAACCAAGTGCGCTACCAGACTGCGCTACGCCCCGTGACTCGGCGTACTTAGCGCTTGTGCACGGCCATGTCAACGCTGGTGTGGCGCGAATCGATCATCCACCGCCACCAGATCACCACCCGGCGCGCTGGTTCACCGGCGGTCACCAGCGCCGAACCGGCAGGGTGAGGTGCGCGCCGACCTCGACGAAGACCCCGCGCTCGTCCAGGGCGCCGAGCCGGAGCATCGGCGTCAGCCCGACGAAGGCCCACAGCGCCACCGACGCGCCCCACCGCGGGTGGTGATCGGCGCCCAGCTCGAGGGCCGGGCCACCCGCCAGGCCCACCATGCGCCCGGCCAGCCGGGTCCCGACGACGCCGTCGAGCCAGAGCCGCCCGCCATCGCTGCCGGCGTAGTGCGCCGCGGCCACGGTCGCCCCGACCGCCCCGAGCGGTGCGTGCTCGCGGATGCGCAGGACCGCGGCGCTGCCGCCCCAGGTCGACTCCCAGACGCCCTCCTGATAGGTCGCGGCGCCGGCCGGGCCGAGCCACAGGTACAGGCCGTCGAGATCGGCGATCGGCCGCGGCGGGTCGGCGGCGGCCGGGCCGGCGGCGAACGCGAGGACCAGGGACACCGCCAGCGGGGACCGGCGTCGCCGATCGACCGCCCGCGCCCGCGCCGCGACCGGCCGCGCCCTGCTACAATTGCGTCCGCCTGCGCGTGATCCGGACTCATCCTCTCTCGCCGCCGTCGGCCCGACGCTTGCTTCGCTGGCCCACTGCCCCGTGGGGGCCTGGCCGCGCATGAACCCGTCTTCCGCGTTCGACATGAGCATGCCGGCCGGCGATCCGTCGTCGATGCTAGCACCGGTGCTGCGCGCCGGCTACGCGCAGATCCGCCAGCTCCCGCTGTTCGACGGCCTGCCCAACGACCTGCTCATCCAGACCTTGGCCTCGGGCGACCTGACCTGGCGCCAGGTCGACCGCGACGTGATCCTGGCCGACCCGGCGAGCGCCGCCGGCGTGGCCCTGCCGGTGATGGTGCTGGTCGCCGGCCAGATCGCGGTCGGGGTGTTCGACGCGGCCGAGCTGGCCGAGCGTCGCGAGGCCCAGGACCGCCTCGAGCGGATGACCCACGACGAGCGCGAGTCGGTGTCGCTGATCAAGCCGATCCCGATGGCCCGGCTGGCCAAGAAGAACATCGCGCTGTTCACCGACGGCGACCTGTGGAACGCCGGGGCGGTGACCGCGGCCCGCGGCGCGCCGTGCGCGTTCTACGCCACCGCGCCGTCGACCGTCCTCACCCTGTCGCAGCGGCTGGTCGCCGACATCGCGGTGCGCTTCCCGTTCTTCGAGGCGCGGTTCCGGCGCGCCATCCAGCTCGCGCGGGCCCGCCTGCACGGCATCACCGGGGTCAAGCAGGAGATCCTCGACTTCTTCGTCCGCCAGGGCATCTCGGTGTCGGGCGAGTCGGTCCGGGTCCGCCAACTCGACCGCTGCATCGACTGCAAGCAGTGCGAGATCGCCTGCGAGGAGCGCTACGGCGCCAAGCGCCTGACCCTGGGTGGCTACCAGCTCGGGATGCTCGACTTCGTCTACACCTGCCGGACCTGCACCGATCAGCGGTGCATCGATCCGTGCGCCTACGACTCGATCAAGTACGACCCCGGCAAGAAGGAGGTCGTGATCAACGAGGCCACCTGCACCGGCTGCTCGGCGTGCGCCCAGAGCTGCCCGTACGGGGCGATCGACATGATCGACGTCGAGGACGGTAGCCCCGCCTTCAACCGCGACTTCCGGGCCCGCCTCGAGAAGAAGCAGGCCCTGGCCTTTGGCCCCGGCACCGGCCGGGTCGCGCGGGTCCGCCGGGTCGCCAACAAGTGCGATCACTGCGGCGCCTACGGCGATCAGGCGTGCGTGTCGGCGTGCCCGACCGGCGCGCTGATCGAGCTGTCGGCTTATGACCTCTTCCGCGAGCGGTCGCCGGCGATCGCCGCCGCCGCCCGGGCCGGCTTCGATCAGGAGCTCGATCCCGATCGCCGCGAGGTCCTGCCGACCCACCCGTTCACCGAGGGCGTCGACGAGCGCTCCGGTGGCGCGGCCAAGGTCCGGCGCGGGCGCTGGGGTCCGCTTCTCTTGTGGACGCTGGGCATCCTCGCGTTCCTGGTGGCCCTGGCCGAGATCCTGCTCCGCAGCTACGCCCCGACCTTGTCGTACCAGTACGCCCAGCTCCGGGCCACGCCCGAGCTGGCCAGCCTGCCGGCCGAGCTGATCGTCCAGAAGGTCGGGTTTCGCTCGGGCAATCCGCTGGCGATCCAGTGCGGCCTGATCGGCACCGGCCTCATGATCATCGCCGCGATCTACCCGCTGTTCCGACGGCTCAAGGCGTTCCGCTGGCTGGCGTCGAACACGATGTGGTTCGACTTCCACCTGATGGCCGGCACGGTCGGGCCGATGTTCGTGGCCCTGCACTCGGCGCTCAAGCTGTCGTCGTGGGTGTCCCTGGCGTTCTGGTCGATGGTGATCGTGACGATCTCCGGCTTCATCGGCCGCTACCTCTACACCCAGGTGCCCGAGCTCTCGAGCGGCCGCGAGCTCGAGCAGCTCGATCACGAGCGGGCCTTCGCGCTCCACCGCGTCCGCGCGCCGCTGGCGATGACCGAGCTCGACCGCGAGGTGTGGGAGCACGGCCAGCGCGCCGGTCGGGTCGCCGCCCACTACGGCCTGCTCGCGTCCCTGGTCTGGCTCCTCGTCGAGGATCTGCGGCGGCCGGGGCGGTGGTTGGCGCGGCGATCGCGCCTGGCCAAGCTCGGGGTCACCGGCAAGGTCCGGCGCGAGCTGGTGCGGCGCACCGGTCGCCTGCTCATGATCCAGCGCGGCCTGGTGATCGCGCCCAAGGCCAACCTCTTGCTCAACTCGTGGAAGAAGGTCCACGTGCCGTTCACCGTGCTCCTGACGATCTTCTCCGCCGCGCACATCTACATTTCGTGGGATCGGGCCTGGTAGTAGGATGCGACCCCCGATGACCCGCCCGCTGGCCGTCGCGCTGATCGTCCTCGCCTGCGCCGTGGCGCCGCGGCGGGCCCACGCCCAGGGCGACTTCTTCAGCTCGTCGCCGGGCGCGCTGTCCGAGAGCCACGCGACCATCGACGGCCCCGATCACTGCAACGACTGCCACGACAACGGCCGCGAGGCGCTCAACAACAAGTGCCTGGGCTGCCACGATCACAGCGACCTCAAGCGTCGCATCGACGCCGGCAAGGGCTTCCACGCCTCGGGCCAGGTCACCGGCAAGAAGTGCTCGTCGTGCCACAACGAGCACAAGGGCCGCGGCTTCGATCTCATGGGGTGGGCGGCGATCCCCGGCGGCACCAAGGGGTTCGACCACGACGTCACCGGCTGGCCCCTCGAGGGCAAGCACACCGCGGTCGACTGCGCCGACTGCCACAAGACCAAGAACCGCCAGGGCCTGCGCACCTACCTGGGCGTCGATCGCCTGTGCGGGAGCTGCCACAAGGCCGATCAGCCTCACGGCTTCGATCGCCGCGAGCTCCTGGCCTGCGAGCGTTGCCATAGCCAGAGCGTGTGGAACCCGCCCAAGTCCGATCAGGACTTCGACCACAACGACAAGAAGGACGCCTCGATGCCGCTGGTCGGCTCCCACGAGGACGTGTCGTGCGAGAAGTGCCACCCCAAGGCGCTGTTCAACCTGAAGGGCGGCAACCCCGACTTCTGCGGCAACTGCCACGACAGCCCCCACGACGGCATGCTGTTCGGCAAGCGCGAGTGCGAGTGGTGCCACTCGCCGGCCTTCGGCGCCCTCGACAAGTTCAAGTTCGACCACGACAAGAAGACCCAGTTCGCGCTGGGCAGCGCCCACGCCAAGATGAAGTGCGAGGACTGCCACACGACCAGCCTGGGCGAGCGCAAGCCCGACAAGACCTGCGAGGCCTCGGGCTGCCACGCCGACGACAACAAGCACGGGTCGCGGTTCAGCGCCTTCGGCGGCGACCCGCCCAACTGCGCGACCTGCCACCTGTCGTTGACCTCGTGGATCAAGGGCGCGACCAACTTCAACCACGACCGCCGGACCAAGTTCAAGCTGACCGGTCGCCACGACCAGATCGCGTGCCGGTCGTGCCACCGCGGCCGCACCGCCGCCGACTTCGAGCAGTTCGATCCGTCGTCGGTCGGGTGCCGCGGCTGCCACGAGCACCGGAACGTCCACCCCAAGGAGAAGCACCCCGACTCGAAGTGCCTCACCTGCCACGAGGGCGCCGGCAAGGTGAACCTGAAGGCCGGGGCGGTCGACGCCTTCCACGGCCCGCAGTCGAACTTCCCGCTGGTCAAGGGCCACAAGCCGGTCAAGTGCGCGCAGTGCCACCCCAAGGACTCGTTCTCGGACACGCCGGCCGAGTGCGGCGCGCGCTGTCACGAGGACGGGCTGCACAAGGGCTCGCTCGGCGACACCTGCTCGCGCTGTCACTCGCCCGGCGTGTGGGACGCCGTGCGCTTCGATCACGCCGACGACACCAAGTGGCCGCTCGAGGGGCTGCACGCCAAGATCGCCGAGTGCACCGACTGCCACCCCAAGCGGCAGTACACCGACACCCCGACGACGTGCTCGGCCGACGGCTGCCACGCCAAGGACGACGTCCACAAGGGCCGGCTGGGCAAGGGCTGCGACCGGTGCCACAAGGTCACCGGCGACAACATCTTCAACCACAACACGATGTCGTCGTTCGCCCTGACCGGCAAGCACCTCGACGTCCGCTGCGCCGAGTGCCACACCTCGCAGACCTTCAAGCCGCGGCCGCAGAACTGCTTCGGCTGTCACCCCGAGCCGGACCTCCACCGCGGCCAGTACGGCACCGCCTGTGAGTCGTGCCACTCCACGGTCGACTGGAACGACATCAAGCCGCTGCACGACGTCGGCGGCTTCGCCCTGATCGGCGCCCACGACAACCTGGCGTGCGCGCGCTGCCACAAGGACAGCCGCCCGATGGCTGGCTCGGGCAACCTGTGCATCAACTGCCACCGCCAGGACGACATCCACCAGAACGCGCTGACCCCGCGCTGCGGCGAGTGCCACACCCAGGTGTCCTTCGCGCCCGCTCGCTTCGATCACACCACGGTCGGCTGTAACCTGACCGGGCTGCACCGCACGCTGGCGTGCAACGACTGCCATCGGGCCGGCAACTACGGCGCGATCACCGGCGAGTGCGCGGGCTGTCACCGCGACGACGCGATCGCCGCCGGTGGGGCCGGCGGGGTGCCGCACCCGACGGTCTTGGCCTGCGCCACCTGCCACAACACGTCGGTCTGGCGCCCCGCCAACGGCGGTGGCCGGGAGTCGATCTGCCAGTGAGGGCCGCGGTCCTCCTGAGCCTGGTGGCGCTGGCCGGCGCGGCGCGCGCCGAGCCGACCGAGCCCGATCGGTTCTTCGCTGACAAGCCCGACGGCGATCGCGACAAGTCGCTATGGCAAGGCAGCCTGGTCCTGTCGAGCTTCGGCTACGCCGAGACCAGCGACCAGCTCGAGCTCGGCCTGATCGAGGTGCCCTTGGCCAGCCCGTATCGCCGGGTCTGGGGCGAGGCCCGGCTCCAGCTCGACGGCCGTCACCTGAAGGGCGGGCGGTGGGACGCGCGGGTCGACGGTCGGGCGCGCTACGTGGCGTCGCGGCCAGGCGACGCCTCCGGTGATCCCAATCGCATCCAGTCGGGGCTGCTCGGCGCCAACGAGTACGACGTCCGCGAGCTGTACCTGGTGCGGGCCGGCAAGCGCAGCGATCTGTTCCTCGGGCGGCTGGTGATCGCCGACCTCGGCGCGCTGCGGGTCGACGGGATGCGCCTCGACTACGCCAAGAACGCGCGCTGGACCTACCTCGGCTTTCTCGGGCTGCACCCGGCCCGCGGCTCGCGGTCGCTGGCCACCGACTACCCGGTCGGCATCGACAAGATGAACGAGGCGACCGGGCGGGTGCTGCCGGTGACCGGCGGGTTCGGCGCGGCCTACCGCACCGACAAGGGCTATGGCTCCCTGGGCGCGGTCACGATCGTGCCGACCAGCCGCGACGGCGGCGCCGGCGGCTCGGGCACCTACGAGCGGGCTCGGGTCTACCTCGCGGCCCAGGGCTACTGGCGCAGCTCGCCGCGCCTCGACCTGTGGCACTACGTCGTCCTCGACGTCTACGGCACCGCCGGGTTCGCGCCGACCAACGCCTCGGTCGGGCTGCAGTACAAGCCCGGGCCGCGGCTGCGGACCCAGCTCGCGGTCAACCAGATCGACACCGAGGCCCTGAACGTCCAGGTCCGCGGGCTCCTCGAGAACGACGCGCCGAGCGGCGGCCCGATCGTCAATAACTTCTCGGTCCAGCGCATCGGCAACACGATGGTCCGCGGCGCGGTGTCGGCCCTCTTGGGCAAGCACCGGCGGTGGGAGCTGACCGCCGCGCTCCACGGTCGGCGTCGCCCCGACGTGACCTTCACCACCGGGGCCACGCCCCAGGTCTTGCCGGCGGCGCAGTCCCTCGAGGTCCACGCCGGCCTGGTGGACCACGGCTTCTACCGCGGCATCCGCGCCGAGCTGGCCTACAGCCGCTCGGTGTCGATCGGCGACGCCAGCTACGCGCGATCGATCGCCCAGGTGGTCCGCCTCGGCGGCACCCGCGAATGGGGCGCCGGCCGGACCCTGGTCACCGCGGACCTGACCTGGCTCAGCTCGGCCGACGACAACGCCGGCGCGAGCTGCACGCCCGGCGCGATCGCGACCTGCTACGGCAGCGCCAACACCAACGCCTTTCAGTTGAACGGCCAGGGCTACTACCGGTGGAAGGAGAACTGGTACGTGACCGGCTCCCTCGGGCTCGGCCTCCAGCGCATCCTCGCCACCGATCCCGTGACCAACCAAGGCATCCGGCGGCCATCGATCACCACGGCCCAGGCCTTCGCCCGGGTCGGGTATCGGTTCTAAAAGGGACTGGCCTCGGCCTCGCTCTCGGTCTCGGACTCGGACTCGGACTCGGACTCGGACTCGGTCTCGGCTTCGGCCTCGG
>Ga0075163_10012254_pt1 | contig 11168 bp, 10 predicted proteins | sample JI1023141ADNA_FD_71478 | JGI IMG/M metagenome (GOLD analysis project Ga0075163, IMG submission 71478) | Wastewater effluent complex algal communities from Wisconsin, to seasonally profile nutrient transformation and Carbon sequestration -... | ecosystem: Engineered > WWTP > Effluent > Algae...
CCAGGGCGCGGTGCTCCATCCCGGCGATCGCCGCCCCGCCCTCGGTGCAGTTGACCAGCCGCACGCCGAGGGTGTGGGTGGCGGTCTCGACGAACCAGCGGTGGAACATCGCGAACGCGACGCTCGAGGTCACGGTTCCACCGTGCCACCCCGGCAGCTCGACCACGCGCTCGCGGGCCGGCGCGGCCTGGCCGGCCCGCATCTCGCGGAAGCCCTCGCTCCAACCCGCCACGCTGATCGTGCCGTCGGCGTGGCGCTCGAGGCGGGCCTCGCCGTCGGTCGAGCCGGTGGCGTAGACCCGCCCGTCGGCGTACGACAGGTCGAGGCCGACCGTGACGATCGGCTCGCAGCGCCAGCGCAGGGCCAGGGCGACGGCGGTGGTCGCGACCGAGCCGCCACCACCGACCTCGGCGCCGCCACCGACCGCCTCGTAGAGCCAGCGATCGATCGCGCCGTTGCCGGCCAGGGTCAGGACCCGCGGACCGGGCAGCGCGAACAGCCCAGGGTGCACGGTCACCGCGTTGATCAGCGCGGTGACGCCGTCGAGATCGCCGGGCGCGAAGTGGTAGCGGAGATCTTGCGGATCGACCGCGATCACCAGATCGGGGACGACCCCGGCGGCCCGCAGCGGCCGCAGCGCGTGCGACACCGCGCACACGATCGCCCGCCCGCGCAGCCCGCGCAGGGCCGCGACGTTTCGGGCCAGCGACGGGCCCGGGGCGACCATCACGAACGGCACGCCAGCCAGGCCGTCGCCGATCGCGTCGACCGACGGCGCGGCGGCGATCGCCGGCAGGTTGGCCAGGCCCTGGCGCAACCAGGTGGTCGAGAACTGCGCGACGGTGTTGCGATGGACTCGCAGATCCGACAGCGCGCCATGGACCGCGGTCGCGATCGCGTCGGCCGCCGCCGGATCACCACCAGCCAGGTCGCGGACCAAGACTCGCTCGGGCGGCCGCTCGGCCATCGCGCGGACCGCGGCCACGGCGCCCGCGGCGTCGGCGACGGCGATCGCGTCGGCCGGCGGCGCCGGCTCCCCGACCACGATGATGCGGGCCTGGCCGATCGCCGCCAGGTGCTCGAGCAGCGCCGGGGCCACCGGCGCGACGAGCACCAGCAGATCGCGCACCACGTCCCAGGTCGCGGGCAACAGGTGGTCGGCCAGGACCGCGATCCCGAGCGGGCTCGCCGCCAGCTCGGCCGGCGACGGCAGCGCCCGGGCGCGCCAGGCGCCGACGATAGCCACCGCGCCGCGGGCCGCGACCGCGGCCCCGGCCAGCTCGGCCAGCTCGGGGTCGGCCAGGCCGACCTCGGGCGCGTGGGCCAGCGCGGCCCGCAGCCGCCGGGCCTCGTGGGAGGCCGCCAGCGCGGCGACCACCTCGCCGGCCACGACCGCGTCGGCCAGGCTGGCGCCGACCCGGCCCAGCTCCAACAACAGGAGCGCCCGGCTGGGCGTCGACTCAGCCATGACACGACTCACGGCGATCGTGGTGGCGCCACGACCGTTGGTTGACGCCGGCGTTGATCCCCGACAGCTCGGGCCGGGCCCGCAACCAGTCGACGATCCGCAGGTACGGCGTGGTCGGGGTCGGCGCGACCCCGGCGTAGATGGCGCGCACCAGGGCCAGGTCGACCTCGGTGTCGACGGTCCACCGCAGGTCGCTGTGATCGACGGCGGCGCACACCGACAGGCGCGCGAAGCCCGCCGGGTTGTCGGTGAGGTACGCGGTGACGTGCTCGCGGTGCGCCGGCGCGCGGGCCACCGCGTCGAGGCGCACCAGCGTGGTGAGCGGCATGGCCTCGACGTCGAGGCCGCGCGGGTAGGTCCGTGCGACGGTGTTGGAGGCGTAGTCGCAGCCCGGGGTGGTGGCCAGGGCCTCGACCACCGCGTCGATCACCGCCGGGTCCAGGAGCGGGCAGTCGGCGGTCAAGCGGACCACCCGATCGGCGGCGACCGTGCGCGCCGCGCCGAGGTAGCGGCCGAGCACGTCGGCGCGCTCGCCGCGGAACACCCCGGCGCCCGCGGCCCGCGCCGCGACCTCGACCGCGTCGTCCTCGGCCGCGGTGGTGGTCGCGACCACGACCTGGTCGACGGTGGCCGCGGCCTGGGCCCGCGCCACCACCCAGGCCAGCATCGAGCGCCCGGCGATCGGCGCCAGGACCTTGCCCGGCAGCCGCTCGGAGCCGAGGCGCGCCTGGATGATCGCGACCGTCGTCACGACACCGCTCCGCGGCGCTCGAACAGATGGTACGTGCAGTCGTCGTAGCCCTCGGCGACGTCGAGGTGCCCGGTCCGGATGCGCGCGAAGTCGGGGCAGTGCGCGGCGACCGCGGCGCCGTGATCGCGCTTCCACAGCGCGCCGGCGTGGCCGCGGTACTCGACCTCGACCTCCGACGGATGGTCGTACTCGATCACCAGGAGGTAGCGCCGGCTGACCCGCGCCATCTCGGCGAGCGCCGTCGGGAGCTGGCTCGGACCGATGTGGATGAGGACCCCGCTGGTGAACACCAGGTCGAAGCGGCGATCGCGGAACGGCAGATCGCCGGCGTCGGCCTCGACCAGATCGAGGTCGGGCGAGCGCGCCCGAGCCCGAGTCAGAGCGAAGCGCTGCGGCTCGACGCCCCACACCTTGCTGACGCCGAGCCGACGCAGGTAGCGCAGGTTCCAGCCGACATTGCAGCCGATCTCGAGCGCGTCGGCGACGTCGAGGCCGTCGAGGACGCGGCGCAGCGCCGCGACCCGCTCGGGGCGCTCGCGGTCGTTGCGGATCGTGTAGTCGGCGCCGAAGCGCGAGCGCCAGAGTTCGAGCTGTGGGGTAGCGGCGGTCATGGGACCTCCCAGCGGTAGGCGACGGCGTCGGCGCGATCGCCGGCCGGCCAGCGGGTGAAGCCAGCGGCCGCGAACGCGGCCACGCTGGCGAGATTGTCGACGCGGATCTCGGCCACCACCGGCACGCCGGCGGCGCGACAGGCCAAGGCGATCGCGGCCCGGCCGACACCGCGGCCGCGCCACGCCGGATCGACGGCGATCGAGATCCGAGCGGCGGACGGCAGGCCGTCGACCCGGACCACGCCGGCGGCGGCCCCAGCGACCTCGACGATCCACAGCGCGCAGCCGGGATCGGCGAGGCGCGCGGCGAACCAGCGCGCGTGGTCGGCGGGATCGATCGGTCGGGGGTCGAGCGATCGGGCGCGGACCTCGGCGGCGCCGTTCCAGCCCAGGATCTGGGCCGAGTCGGCGGGGCTCGCCGGGCGCAACGCCGGCGCGGTCACGCGACCAGCTCCCACGCCAGCGGCGTGCCGCGGGCGATCGCGACCCGGGCCGGCCGCCCGAGCAGCGCGCCGAGGTGACGCGGGGCCAGCCCATACCCGGGGCGGATCGCCCGGACGTTGGCGCGCGACAGCGGCTCGCCGACCGCGATATCGGACACCGCGTACAGCGAGCGACGGAACCCGCGCGACTCGGCCTCGACCGGCGGGCGGGCGGCGCCGCCGTCACCGAGCGCGGCCCAGGCGGCGCGACAGCCGCGCACGACCTCGGCCATCTCGTCGGGCTCGAGGGAAAATCCGGCGTCAGGGCCACCGTCGGCCCGCGCCAGGGTCAGGTGTTTCTCGATCACGCACGCGCCCAGGGCGACCGCGGCGATCGGCGCCACCGCGCCCGGCGAGTGATCGCTCAGGCCGACCGGGGCGAGGCGCGCCAGCGTCGTGAGCCGGCGCAGGTTCATCTGCTCGGGCGGCGTCGGGTACCCCGACACGCAGTGCAAGAGGATCAGCTCGCGACAGCCGTGGCCGCGCGCCGCCGCCACCGCATGGGCGACCTCATCGTCCGACGCCATCCCGGTCGACAGGATGATCGGCCGCCCGGTCGCCGCGCACGCCGCGATCAGCTCGTCGTCGCCGGCCTCGAACGACGCGATCTTCCACACCAGCGGCGCGAGCTCGCCGAGGGCGGCGACCGCGTCGGGATCGAACGGCGTCGAGAACGGCACCAGGCCAACCGCGCGCGCGTGGGCGAACAGCTCGCCGTGCCAGGCCCACGGCAGGTGGGCCTCCTCGTACAGGTCCCACAGGGTCCGGCCGGCCCACGGGCCGCGCTCGATGCGGAAGCCTGGCCCATCGCCGGCCAGGGTCATCGACGCCGGCGTGAAGGTCTGGAACTTGATCGCGTCGCAGCCCGCAGCGGCGGCGGCGTCGACGATCGCGTGGGCCCGCGCCAGGTCGCCCAGGTGGTTGGCCGACAGCTCGGCGACGATCCACGGCGGATGGCCGGGCCCGACCGGGCGCCCGAGCGCGATCGGCGCGTGCGGCGCGGTCATCACTGCACCACGAACTCGGCGAAGATCGTCCGCCGGACGCGGTCCTCGCCGATCACCTCGGCCACCCGCGCCACCATCTCGTCGCGGATCTTGTCCTTGTTCTCGGGGCCCTGGGTGTCGGCCACCGTCAGCCCCGACAGGTAGCGCAGGAGCTGATCGCGGATCAGCGTCTTCGACTTCTCGAACAGCTTGGCGGCCGCGGCGTTGGTGACCTCGACCCGGACCTGGACCTTCAGGTAGCGCGACGAGCCCGGCTCGTTCAGGTTGACGACGAACGGATCGAGCTCGAGGACCGGCCCGGTGACGACCTTGGGCGGCTCGGAGTGGGCCGCCGCCGCCGGCGCGGGCCCGGCCGCGACCGGCTTGGCGGTGAGGTTCAGGAACAGCCCCGCGCCGCCGACCAGGAGGTTCAGCCCGAGGAGGGCGACGACGATCATCGGCGGCTTGGGCGCTGGTGGGCCCGCGGCGGCCGCGGCGTCAGGTTCGGAGGCTTCTTCGCTCATGGCGACCTCTGGTGCAGCAACCCTCGTGCCGGTCCGCGCCCCCGCGGGCGGCCCCGCCAGCGCCGCCCCGGCCTCGCCCCGCCGTCAAGTTTGGCAGCACGGCCGACCTACCGGTGGGCCGCGGCCAAGGCCACCAGCGGCGCCAGCGCGCCGCCGAGCAGCCGCGCGGCGTCACCGTCGACCAGGTAGGCGCCGCTCTGATCGCGGGCGACCAGCGAGATCCCCGGGTGCTCGTGCTCGAGCGCGGCGATCATCTGCTGCCGGCGCGCCACCGTGCCGCGCTCGACGGCGATCGCGCTGGTGGCGAGGTGATGGGCGACCGCGGCCGCGACCTCGCGCCGCAGGAGGTCGACCTCGAACGGCTTGTGCAGGAACCGGAACACCTCGGCGACGTTGATCCCGGCCAAGGCGGTGGCGACGTCGCGCCGACCGGTGACCATGACGCGCGTGGTCTCGGGCTGGAGCTGCATGCTGCGCACCGCGAGCTGGACGCCGTCCATCTCGGGCATGTCGAAGTCCGAGACCATGACGGCGATCCGGACCTCGGCCAGGAGCTTGAGCGCCTCGGCCGGCCGCGACGCGGTGAGGACCCGGTAGCCGTCGCGGACCAGGATCCGGGCCATGGCGCCGAGGACCTCGAGGTCATCGTCGACGCACAGGATCGTGGGGGGAGTCTCTGCGGTGGTCATGGCGCCATCCATTGCTGCCAGCCCTCGACCCGCTGGCTGCGCTCGAGGTCGGCGATCGCCGCCACCACGTCGTCCATGCGCGCGAAGCGATCCTCGGGGCGCTTGGCCAGGCAGCGGTTGACCAGGGCGGTGGCCTTGGCGGGGAGCGGGCCGTGGGGGGTCTCGAGCTCGGGCACCGGGGACCGCAGGTGCGAGATGCACAGCTCGCGGATGCTGCGCGCGACGAACGGTGGGGTGCCGACCAGCATCTCGAAGATCACCGCGCCCAGGGCGTACTGATCGGACGCCTCCTGCGCGGACAGGCCACGGATCTGCTCGGGGGCGATGTACGACGGTGTGCCGTAGACGTGGTCAGCCGGCTTGTCCTCGGTCAGCGCCACCGTCTCGTTGCGCATCTGCGCCAGGCCGAAGTCGACCAGCTTGGCTCGACCTTCGGCGTCGACGAAGATGTTCGAAGGGGAGACGTCGGCGTGGATGACGCCGGCGTCGTGGGCCGCGGCCAGGCCGCTGGCGACCTGACGGGCGACGCTCCACACGAAGGCCGGCGGCAACGGATCGCCGAGGAGGCCCGACAGGTTCGAGCCCGCCAGGAGCTCCATGACCAGGTAGGGCCGGCCATCGCCCAGGTAGCCGAAGTCGAAGACGTCGACGATGTTGGGGTGATGGATGCGCGCCGCGGCGCGGGCCTCGCGGACGAACCGGCCGACCGCCTCGGTGTCGCCGGGCGGCGCACCATGCATGACCTTGAGCGCGAAGGCCCGCGCCAGCGCGGTGTGCTCGGCGCGGTAGACCCGGCCCATGCCGCCGGCGCCCAGGGTCTCGGCGATCCGGTAGTGATCGACGACGTCGCCGACCTTGAGCGCGATCGGTCGGCCGGCGACGGCCCGGCGTTCGCCGTGGCGACGCACGTAGAGCTCGGCGCGCAGCGCCCGGCCGGGCCGGATCGTCACCACCACGTCGGCGGTGACCTCGGGCCCGCGCACGACCACCGCGGCCGATCCGACCGTGCGGCTGACCAGATCGATCTGCGCGATGAACGCCAGCCGGGCGATCGTGGCCGCGCCCAGGCGTCCGTCGAGAGTCGCGGTGGCCACGGTCCGGCCGTGCTGCTCGACCGTGAGGACGTAGGCGTGAGGCGGCTCGGCCTGCGGCTCGATCCACACGGTGTCGGCGCCGGCGGCCAAGGCCGCGCCGAAGATGACGTCGCAGATCGCGGTGGGGCTGAGGCCACGCGGGTCGGCGTGGGGAGCGGGCGCGATCGCGGGTACAGGGTTCATGCGAGTGCCTCCGCTGTATTTTTCGACCGCGCGCGAGCTTCGTGCATGGGTCACCGGCTACCCAGGGGGTGCCAGCGTTGACGGCGAAGGCGCTCGAATTGCGTCGCAGCGCAAGCCTGTGCAGGCGCGCGGCTGGCACGCGGCTGGCATTGCGCTCTACCGTGTCCGCCGCCTCCGCTGTCTCGCCCGAGCGCCTCGCCACGCCAGCCTCCGCCACGGCCCCCTCCGCCGACTCGCGCACCGGGCAACAACCCGCGATCGCCCTCGGAAGCGATCCCGGGCTGTCGGTCACGGGCTCCCACCCGATCGTCGTGCCTGGCGCGATCCCGCCGGGGGTCCGCGTGCTGGTCGTCGACGACGACGCTCGGGTCCGCCGCGCGATCGCCGGGACGCTGTCGCGCATCGGCTTCGATGTCCGGGTCGCGGACGATGGCGGTCCGGCGCTGGCCTCGGCCGAGCAGAGTCCTCCGGATCTGGCGGTGATCGACCTGGGCATGCCGATGAGTGGGCTCGAGGTCACGCGGCGCCTGAAGGCCATGTACGGGCCGGCCACCACGGTGACGATCCTCACCGGCAGCGACGGCGAGGACGTCCGGGTCGCGGCCTTCGACGCCGGCGCCGACGGCTATCTGGTGAAGCCGATCTCGATGGTCGAGCTCCAGCGCCGGATGGTGGCCTCGGCCCGCAGCCAGCAGGCCTACGTCGAGGCCCGCCAGGCCCGTGAGAACGCCGACCGCCTCCTGGCCTGGGCCGCCGAGGCCTCGGCGCTCCTGGCCCACGATCTCAACAACGGCCTGGCGGTCGCGCTGTCCAACATCACCTACCTGACCTCGACGCTCCAGGTCGAGGAGGACGACCGGGCGGCCCTGCAGTCGACCCAGCGCGCGCTGCGCCGGATGGCCGGCCTGGTGGCCAACTTCGTCGATATCGCCCGGTTCGAGGAGGGCGCCCTCAAGCCGCGCCCGACCCGGGTGGCGGTGGCGGCGTTGCTCGACGAGGTGATGGCGCTGCACGCGCCCAGCCTGAGCCGACAGATCCGCCACGAGGTGTCGTGCGACCCGCAGCTCATCGGCCACTTCGACGAGCCGCTGATCGCCCGGGTCCTGCACAACCTGGTCGGCAACGCCGCGCGCTACTGCAACCCGGGCGGCCAGATCCGGCTGTCGGCGCAACCCTGGCTCGAGGACGGTCGGGTCGCCGGGGTCGAGCTGTCGGTCCACAACAGCGGCCCGCCGATCCCGTCGGAGCTGGCCCCGACCTTGTTCAGCAAGTACGCCCTCGGCCGGGGCGGGCAGCGGGGCCTTGGCCTGTATTTTTGCAGGCTGGCCTGCGAGGCCCACGGCGGCTCGGTCCGCCACCTGTCGCTCCCCGACGGCCCGGTGTTCGTGCTGCGACTGCCCGCCGCATGAGGCGGTCAGTCGCGGTGACCTCGCGCCGGCGGTCGCGCTCGCGCCGAACGGTGGCCTCACCCCGCGGAGGCGAGGTCGCACCTGCGGTCGCGCCCCGTCGCGATCGCGTCTTTGCGTCGCACCCCGACGGTACCCGCGCGGTATCCGTTGGCTACTCGCCGGATATTTGCAGGAGCTGTACAGTAAGTACGTGAGCGATTCTCAGGGGCACGTTCATCCGGCCGGCGTCAGGGTCGCTGTGATCGATGACGAGGTCGCGGTCGCGCGCGCGATGATGCGGCTCCTGTCGCTGGCCGGGATCGAGGCGACGCACTTCGGCTCACCGCCCGCGATCGAAGAGCTGGTGCGGAGCGATCTCGAGACCCAGGGCTGGGACGTCATCTTGCTCGACGTGAACATGCCGGGCCTGGACGGCCTGGCGGTCTTGCGCCAGCTCCGCCAGCGCGATCTCACCGCGGCGGTCGTCATGTTGACCGGCGATGACTCGGCGGGGACCGCGACCGCGGCGCTGCGCGGCGGCGCCTTCCACTACGTGGTCAAGGCCAACGCCGAGCAGGAGCTGGTCCCGGTGGTCCAGGCTGCGGCCCGCCGCGCCGCCGCCGAACGTCAGCTCCGTCGGCCCCAGGTCGCGGGCGACGATCTCGAGCAGCTCGTGCTCGGCGACAGCGCGGCGATGCGCGAGCTGCGGCGCCAGATCCGCCACGTCGCGGCCAGCGACGTCAGCGTGTTGATCAGCGGCGAGAGCGGCACCGGCAAGGAGGTCGTGGCGCGCGCCCTCCACCGCGCGTCACGGCGCCGCGCCGCCGCCTTCGTGCCGGTCAACTGCGGCGCGATCCCCGACGGCGTGATCGACAGCGAGCTGTTCGGTCACGTCCGCGGCTCGTTCACCGGCGCCCACGCCGCCCGCAGCGGCGTCTTCGTCGAGGCCCACGGCGGCACCCTGTTCCTCGACGAGGTCGGCGACATGCCGCTGGCGGTGCAGCCGCGCCTGTTACGCGCGATCCAGCACGGCGAGATCCGCCCGGTCGGCAGCGAGAGCGCGCGCACCGTCGACGTTCGGGTGGTGGCCGCGACCAACGTCGACCTCGAGCGGGCGGTGGCCAACGGCGCCTTCCGCGCCGACCTGCTGTTCCGCTTGAACGTGGTCCGCCTCGAGGTGCCGCCGCTGCGCGATCGCACCGACGACTTGCCGGCCCTGATCGCAGCGATGATCCAGCGCTACGGCGGCGGCCAACCGCGCCGCCTGACCGACGCCGCGATCGACGCGATGTACGGCTACGGCTGGCCGGGCAACGTCCGCGAGCTCGAGAACACGATCCGCCATGCCCTGGTCATGGCCGGCGGCGACACGATCGACCTCCCGGCCTTGCCGACCCACGTCCGCGGCGCGCGCCTGGCCAAGGGCTCGGCGCGATCGCTGCCGATCTTGCCGGCCGAGCTCGACGCGGTGTCACTCACCGAGGCCAAGCGTCAGGCCGCCCTCGACTTCGAGCGCGAGTACCTCTTGCGCTTGATGGAGCGGGTCGAGGGCTCGATCTCGGCGGCGGCCCGCATCGCCAACATGGATCGCACGAACTTCCGCCGGCTCCTGCAGCGCCACAGCATCGACTCGGCCGAGTTCAAGCCGTAGCCGGCGCCGGCCGACGGCCGACGGCCGCTGGCGATCGCGCACCGCGTGCGCCGCCGACCGCGCCGCTCAGCCGTACTTGCGCAGCTTCTCGACCAGCGTCGTGCGGTTGAGCCCGAGCAGGGCCGCGGCCTCGGTGCGGTTGCCCTGGGCCCGGGCCAGCGCCCGGTTGATCAGCCGGCGCTCGAGGCCCTCGAGGGCGGTCCGCAGATCGATGATGTTGTCGGGATCCTCGTCGGCGCGCTCGCTGGTGGCCGGCGGCGACACCGGCAGATCGGGCCGGCTGCCCTGGGCCAGCATCGGCACCACCGCCGGGCGCAGCCCGCGCCGGCGGGTGTCGAGGTTGAGATCGCTCGCGCGCAGGAGCGGACCGTCGGACAAGATCAGGGCGCGCTCGAGGACGTGGTGGAGCTCGCGGACGTTGCCCGGCCAGCTATACGCGGCCAGCGCCGCCTTGGCCCCCGGCTCGAGGCCGGTGACCGCCCGCCGCTCGCTCTTGGCGATGATCGCGTCGACCAGCTCGAACAGATCGTCGCCGCGGTCGCGCAGGTTGGGCAGGTGCAGCGGCAGGACCGAGATCCGGAAGTACAGGTCGGCGCGGAAGCTGCCGCGCTCGACCATGTCCTCGAGGTCGCGGTGGGTGGCGGCGATGATGCGGACATCGACCGGTTGCTCGACGTCGGCGCCGACCGGGCACACCATCCGCGACTCGAGGACCCGCAGGAGCTTGGCCTGCGCGGCCAGCGGCAGCTCGCCGATCTCGTCGAGGAACAGGGTGCCACCGTGGGCCGCGGCGAAGCGACCGACCCGGTTGTTGACCGCGCCGGTGAACGCGCCCTTCAGGTAGCCGAACAGCTCGGCCTCGATCAGGTTGTCGGGGATCGCCGCGCAGTTGACCGCGATGAACGGCCGGGCGTGGCGCTCCGAGGCGCGGTGGATGGCGCGCGCGAACAGCTCCTTGCCGGTGCCGGTCTCGCCGGTGATGAGGACGGCGGACGAGGTCGCACCAACCCGCCGCGCGAAGTCGAGAGCCGAGGTGAGCTCCGGGGAGCTGCCGAGGATGTCGGGGGCATTCGCCGCGCGCCAGCGATCCAGTTCAACGGGCATGACCCGAAGCCTTAGCGAGAACCGATCCAACCCGCGAAGCGAGCTCGCCGGGGCCGGCGTGCTGGCTTACAGTCACGCGTCGCGGCGAAGCGCCTGAGATCGCTCAAGGCCGCGAACTCCGGAGTTGGTGGTGCGTCGATCTGCCCTGGGTAGCCGCGTACCCGGCTGGGTGGCGGGGCACGGATGCCGCGCGGGTACCGGCGACGGCGCCGCCCCCGCGGCCCCGGTAGGCCACGA
>Ga0075163_10012255_pt1 | contig 11167 bp, 16 predicted proteins | sample JI1023141ADNA_FD_71478 | JGI IMG/M metagenome (GOLD analysis project Ga0075163, IMG submission 71478) | Wastewater effluent complex algal communities from Wisconsin, to seasonally profile nutrient transformation and Carbon sequestration -... | ecosystem: Engineered > WWTP > Effluent > Algae...
CCAGCGTAGCCAGATCTGATTCGCTTAAAGCAGCTTCAGGTTTGTTTTCCAGAAATTTTTTGGGTGGCATTTCACCTTTCTCCAGTACTTCAGAAATTTCGCCCATGGCTGCCATACGCTTGGATTTCTTCATTTTATCAAGTGCATCCCAATCAAGTTTAGCCTTAGCTTTTTCATTCTTTGAATTGGCGTTGTGGCAACCATAGCACTTTTTGTCCACAACTGCTTTTACATCATCCGGCAAAGCCGCCTCTGTATAATTGATTGGTTCTGGTTCTGTATTTGATTCTGGGGTGCCTTGAAAGAATAGTACACCCACGAAGGCAAGCACGGGGATTAATAGTAATTTTTTCATAATGAGGGATTTAGGTTAATGAACGGAATTTCTGCAAGATTTTGCTTTTGTACAACCTTATTAGACAAAATGGCTCAAGTTTTAGATAAATAGGTCTGTTTTGTTGATAGGCAGATCTTTATCTCAAGCATTCAGCTTGTTGTATAATATATAGAGGGGAATTTTTACCCCTTTCATCTGATGGATTCCCCACTTTGTGCTATCGGAAGTCGTAAGCTCTCAACAGCTTCAAAAGGCTTTATCGCAAAGGGCGTCTTTTTGCCTGTCTAGTCTCCATTAGTGTCGATAAGATACTCTCTGCTTATTAAGGTGAAAATGTATTATATGGCATAGTATTTTCTATTGCAGCAATAATTCATACAAGGTGTGTGAAGATACTATCTTAACTAAAAAGGACTATTTATGAATGCGAAGAATTTAATTGGAGGCCTATTGGCCGGAGCAGCGATTGGTGTGGCAATAGGCATTTTGTTAGCTCCTGCAAGTGGCAAAGACACGCGTAAGAGTTTAGCAACAGGATCAAGAAAGTTAGCTGATAGTTTAACCGGCAGTGTGGAAGAATCACTCGAATCACTGAAAGGTAAGTTTAACATGGGTGTTGACGAAGTAACAAAGCGTGGAAAAGAATTAATCAATTCTACTAACGAAAGACTTAAAGTTTAATTTAAACCCTGCAACGATGAATAAGCTTCAAATAAAAGGATCATGGAACGCGATGAAAGGTAAACTAAAACAAAAGTATGCCACATTAACGAATGATGATCTTGCCTACGTAGAAGGGAAAGAAGAAGAACTCTACGGTCGTCTCCAGAAATCACTTGGTAAAACAAAAGAGCAAATCCAGGCTGAAATGGCGAGTCTTTAATAGGGTAAGCAAGAACAACCACTTATTGAGCGCCATCAGAAATGATGGCGTTTAGTTTTCATCACGGCCACATTGCCCAGCTAAGAAATAGCTATATAGATAATAACCAGATGTTCGTATGATTACAAGAAAGAATGACTCAACCCTAAAGATGAAGACTTTGTCGCAGCGTGCCAATGAGGCGTACGATCAGGGTTATTCAGAAAGCTTTAAGGTGATTAATAAAAGACTTACCACAGCGGATGGGCGGTCGGGGTATGAACCGGCAGAAATTTCACTCAAGAGTATCTTCCGATTCGAAGGCCATTCAGACCCACAGGATACTTCTATCTTATACCTGATCGAAACCAACGATGGAAAGAAGGGTACTCTTATCGATGCCTATGGTGTTTATGCGGATGCTGCGATTTCGACCTTTGTAAAACAAGTTACAGATCTTCCTAAGTAAAAAGGCACTAACCAATTATTTTCCTCATTGAGTATGATGAAGTACTTACATGAATTTGTGGTATTGATTAAGCAGACTTTTAAGCAGTGGAGTGGCCGGGAGCCTTTCAATAACAGTGTTATTATAGCCTATTATACAATCTTTTCTTTACCAGGTCTGCTGATCATTATTATTAACATGGCTGCTTACTTCTATGACAAGCAAGAGGTAACTACTCAGATCGCAGGTCAGATCCAACAGGTTATGGGCGGGGATACGGCCAGTGACATCGAATCCATTATCAGTAATGCAAGTGATAAAAAAGCTACTGTCATCTCTTCCATTATAGGAGTTGCCACTCTTCTTTTTGGAGCCACTGGAGTGTTTTATGAGTTACAGCAAATGCTAAATAAGATTTGGAAAGTAGAGCCAAAGGTTAAAACCAGTCACAAAATTTTGGAGCTTATACGCGATCGGGTATTTTCCTTTGGATTAATACTGGTTGTCGGATTTCTACTATTGGTATCATTGGTACTCTCGGCTGTGCTAAGCGCGATTAGCGTATGGGTGTCGTTGCACCTATCTGAATCACTCAATGTAGTTTTTAATCTGCTGGATGTGCTGATTTCACTTGCTGTAATTACATTTCTTTTTGCAGCTATTTATAAATACTTACCAGACGTAAAGATTGGCTGGAAAGATGTATGGCCAGGAGCCCTCTTAACATCGATACTATTTGTTATCACCAAGTTTGCGTTGGGGTTTTACTTTGGTCAAAGTGATCTTGGATCTACGTATGGAGCCGCAGGTTCAATTATTTTAATTATGTTATGGGTATCGTACGCAGGTATGATTCTCCTATTTGGAGCAGAGTTTACCCAGGTTTACATTAGCAAGCATGGTCGAAAGCCAAAGCCCACAGCGGTTGCTGTTTCTACGATCAAGCCCATAAAGAAGAGTGTGGGAAAAAAAGTCCACACAAACCCGTAAAAGATTCCAATCAGTAATATGCTATTGGCCTTTGGTGCATAAAGGCACAGTATGTTTTCTGGCATAAAATTTCTAATAAGAAGACCAAATAGTCTTATGACCCTGACCAAAACCCTGATAGATGTATCTTATATCTATAGATTTATTATTGAGTTCTTTAAAAAAGCATTTTCTCCACCGTATGAAGGCAGGGAGATTTTGAATCAGTGTTTTTCGATAGGCAATAAGTCATTGTTTCTTGTAACGTTTACTTCTTTTCTTGCTGGGATTGTTTTTACAAAACAATCGCAACCATCCTTAGCTTCCTTTGGTGCGGAGTCCTGGTTGCCTTCATTAGTTTCTCAGGCGGTTGTTCGATCGCTTGGGCCATTGATTACAGGTTTGATATGTGCTGGTAAGCTGGGTTCAAATATGGGTGCTGAGTTGGGGAGTATGAAAGTAACAGAACAGATTGATGCCATGGAAGTTTCTGGCACAAGACCTTTTTCTTATTTGGTTGTAACACGGGTAGTCGCGTCAACGCTTATGTTGCCTATTCTGGTTATTTATTCGGATGGGGTTGCGCTTTTTGGTTCATTCCTGATGGTTAACTCGTTTAGTGATTCTGGATTTCAATTATATATAAATGAGGTTTCAACCTCGATTGCTCTGATTGATGTTTTTTCTTCACTTATAAAGGCGGCCTTGTTTGGGTTTGCTATTGGAACGATCAGTTGTTATTCCGGGTATAATTCTTCCAATGGAACTATTGGAGTTGGAAAGGCGGCTAACACAGCAGTAGTGGTGTCTATGACGTTCATCTTTATCATCGATCTGATCATGCTGCAATTTTTAAACTTAATCCGATGATGGAAACACAATCGAAAGTTGTTGAAGAAGCAGTATTCACGGGAGGAAAGGTGGTGGAGATAAAACATCTGAAAAAGAGTTTTAATGATCGCGTTGTACTTAAAGATGTTAATCTTGATTTGCATGACCGTGAAAACCTGGCCGTACTCGGCAGATCGGGAAGTGGAAAATCTGTGCTAATAAAATGTATGGTAGGTTTGCTCAAAGCCGATGCAGGCGAAATTCAAGTGCTGGGCTACAACGTTACTTCTTTATCGGCCGCGAAATTAAATGAGTTAAGACTCCAGGTTGGCTTTTCATTTCAGGGAAGCGCCCTTTATGATTCAATGACGGTTCGGCAAAACCTGGAATTTCCACTGAAACGAAATCTGGGTATTTACGATCGTGCGCAACTGGAAGAACTCGTAATAAAGGCGCTAAAAGACGTGGGGTTAGAGCATACGATTGACCAACGACCCGATGAGTTATCCGGAGGAATGAAGAAGCGGATTGGTATCGCACGAACGCTTATTTTGAAACCAAAGATTATGTTATATGATGAGCCTACTTCGGGCCTCGATCCACAAACTTCAGAAGAGATTAATGAGTTGATACTTCAGGTGCGCGAGCGATATAATACAGCCTCAATCATAATCACGCATGATGTAAGTTGCGCTCGTCAGGTTTCTGATCGGGTAATTGCATTGATTGAGGGTGAAAGTAAACTGGAGGGAACATTCGAAGAGCTAAGAGCAACAAACGATACTAATCTTAAACATTTTTTTAATTATTAGACAATTTGAAGTATGGAAAATTCAGACTTAAAGAAGAATATCAAGTTAGGAGCATTTGTGGTTGGAGGTATCATAATATTTTTAGTGTCTGTATTTTATATGGGTCGTGAAGGTAATCTTTTCAATAAAACCTTTATCGTCTCAGCCATCTTCAAAAATGTGGAAGGCCTTAAGGAAGGTGATAACGTATGGCTATCGGGTGTAAAGATCGGTACTGTTAAGCGCGTTCAGATCGTTTCCGAAGGGAAGGTAATCGTAAGTCTTTCATTAAAGGATAAGCAGAATGAGTTTATTAAAAAAGACGCTACGGCCTTTGTGGGCTCCGATGGATTGGTAGGAAGCAAAATTGTTATTATCCGGCCCGGTTCTGTTAGCCAGGCAATCAATGACAACGACACAATTAATGCTCTTTCACCTACCGATACACAAGAGCTATTCAATATTGCCAAGGAGATTGGTGTAAATGCCCGTTCTATTTCAAATGATTTAAGTTTGATTACTTTACGGATAAACCGAGGTGAAGGAATTTTTGGTGAGTTATTGCATGATGGCCCGATTTCTAATGACCTCAGGGAAACAATTTTATCCCTAAAGGCAAGCGGAGAAAATGCTAACCGGATAACTGCTGATGCAAGGCAGGTACTGGATGAGTTAAATAATGGTGAGGGGCTTGTTGCCAAGTTGATCAACGACACGACCTATGCAATTAAGTTTGATAATACATTACAAAATATTTCTGACGTAAGTCAAAATTCAAAGGTAATGTCGGAGGACCTTCAGAAAATTATTGATAAAGTAAATAATTATGAGAATGCAATTGGTGTTTTACTCACAGACACGGTCTTTGCTCAAAAATTGCAAGGAACAATGGATAATGCCAAGTCTGCCTCAATTAAACTGGATGCAAATATGGAGGCCCTGCAGCATAGCTTTTTATTAAAGGGCTATTTTAAGAAGCAGAAAAGAGCAGAGGCCAATGCTAATAAAGTATTATTAACAGAAAAATAATTATGAAACCCCGTACCGAGATAATCAATAATAGAATCGTAAACTCTGTCGAACAACTGGCTAGTTTCCTAAAGCCCGGAGATATTTTCCGAAAACTTCAAGGTCGTACACAGTATAAATTTGAGTTACTGGATACCAGGCAACGCCTCGTGGTCTGTAAAAACATGGATACCAATCTGGCAGAAAGAATTTATTATATGATGCCGGTGTTTAAATTGATTATCTCTTAGAACTCTATAAACTTATTCCTGGATAGCGGGCACTTTTACTCGCTTTGTTTTCATAACCAGTGACGAGATCCCTTTTAAAACCATAGGTACAAGCAACCGGGTAACCCAACCCGCCTTCGCTAGTTTTTGGCCCACAAACAAATCGATGCCAACAGAGGTTGCCGCATTGAGTACTGAATGGTTGGGTTCTTTCTTTTTAAAGATATTTAGTATGGGTAGTAGGTACATGAAAGGCTCCAGTTTCTCCTTAGCTTCCTGAAGACCAGCTTTTAGAATTAACCGTTGTTCTACGATGTTACTTTCTACCCGCTTTCTTTCGGCAATTAGTTCTTCATAATTATTAATCCTGGTCATATATTTTCTTGATTATAAGGTTTCTGATTTTAGGTATCCAAACTTTTTGAGATGTTGCTACAAGAATGCCAAGTAGAAGAGAGCCTGCGCCACCGACAATAAAAAATCCTAACTTCATATCGTGCAAGTATTCGCCCAACCACCATGCAGAGCCCAATCCTATAAAGAGAAATACAAAGACAGCGAGCATCATGGATAAAATACCAACCACACTTACCGAGATCCCAAGCGAAGTATGTTCGGTGACTTTTAGTGCTATCAAATTACGGTAAGACTCAATAAGCTCTACGGCTGTACTTGCTAAATTTTCTGCAGTGTTCTTTTCCTGATCCATGGTTTTGTTTTTATAAATAGTGTAATACCTTTCAATTCAGTTGACTTAGGTTTTGATTTACTTGGCTTCCAGGGTTCCATCACCTAACAGTGTACCCCACGGTTGTAGTTCAGGAACCTTATCAAAAATTACTTTCATTACCGCCAGACCCGGGATAGCCAGAAACATGCCGGGTATACCACATAAGGCACCGCCCACTAAAACTCCGATCAACGTTACCAGGGCATTAATCCTTACTTTATTGCCTACAATCAAAGGCATGCCCACATTATTATCTAATAATTGAACTATTGCCAGGATAATTCCTACCCAAAGGACTTTGGTAAGTTCATCTGAACTCACTAATGTAATAAACATGCAGAGAACGTTTGCTATCAAGATACCTACATAAGGAATCAAATTGAGAAGCGCTGCCAACAAGGCAAGGAAGATTGCATACTTAATGCCTATAACTAAAAAACCAATTGTATTTAATGTAAAGACAAGAGTGGTTTCAATTAGAAGGCCTATAAGATATTTTTGAGCAATCGTTGTAGATTCTACCAGGATGCTAGCCACACGAGTCTCAGAATCTTTCTTAAATACCGTGATTAGGAATGTCTTTATGTTTTTTCTGTAGTAAAGTAAAAGGTAAGTATAGATGGGCAATAGTACTACGTAGGTTAGGAATCCGGTAAGAGAGACGAATGTTATGCTTACTAATTCAGGAGCACTGTCTTTGAGGTCATCTACGGTATTATTGAAATACTGATTTTGTTTGGTGATGGTCATGTTAGTACTGGCCTTGAACCATTTCTGAAAGGAATGGGTAACTTCATTAATCCGTTCTTTTAAAGTCGGCACATCATTCATGAAATGGATTATTTGACTTGATAAGAAGTAAATGAGCCCAATGCCAATGATGATGGATAGCATCAGCGGAATTGAAATGGCAATGGACTTATGGAGTCCTTTTTTGCCAAAATAATTGGTGAGGGGCAGCAATATATTAGCCAATAGGATTGAGAATAAAATGGGTAGGATAAGATCTTTACCATAAATCAATGCTATACATAGAATGGAGATGGAGATAAGGACCAGGGATAGTTTTTGATAAAAGGGGGTTTCTTGTTTACTGACCATAAGGAGGATGACTTTAGTGATTGCAAAGGGTAATTATCATGCCAGAGTAATTAGCATCTTAGCCTGAACAGGTGCCCTGACAAATTAACCATTGAGAAATATTTTCCACACTTAGGGGATCATTTTATCTGAAAACGGGTCGATATGAGACGGCAGGTGCCTGTTTGCCACAATTGCATGTGGTACAGATATTGGCTTACAGAAATCGTATCTCCAACTGTCAATTGTCAATTGGGTGATATCTGATTTTATATAAACTTCTTAACATTAAATTATTATTCTATGAAAACGCTTGGTTTGGTTTTATTATTAGTAGGAATCGTGATGACTCTATTTACTGGATTTGATTTAGTAACCAGAGAAAAAGTGGTTGATCTTGGATCGGTGGAGATTAGTGCAAATAAAACAACACCCATATACTGGTCGCCCATAACAGGAGGAGTGCTTGCGGTAGCCGGTGTTGTACTACTTGCCATAAGTAAAAAGACGAAGTCGAATAAAATTTAGTTATCAATTCGGTGTATTACCGAATCCATTGTAAGAGTGAATTTCAAGCCGGAAGGCATCTGTGATAATGATGAAAGATAAAAAAGTATTAATCATAGATGATCAAAAGGATTTCGGCTTTTTGATGGAGACTTTCTTTTTAAAAAAGGGAAGTAAAGTTTTTTTGGCAAACTCTATCTCAGAAGGATTGCGGGTTTTACAGGATGAAGCACCGGATTATACATTTATGGATAATAATCTTCCAGATGGATTTGGCTGGAGTAAGAAGGAATTTATTTTAGCCAATTATCCTCAAACGCAATTGTTTCTCATTACCGCGATGGAAGTTCCTATAGCTTCCTCCTCTTCCTTTAGCATACTCTATAAGCCATTGTTAAAAGATGAACTCCGCAGGATGTTTCCCTAATGATTCTTGTAAAACCCAGAAACCGATGGGGTGGCAGAACTGATGCTGTGTAATAGAATCTGAATAAAAAGACTATTTAGTGTTCTTTGTAACATTTCCAGTCATTGCTTCTTTTAATCCATCTAAGATTGAGATCATCCAAAGATTAAAAATGTATCTGTTTTTATTTCGCTCAATGTCAATTATACCCATTCTTTTAAGTGGAGACTTTGACTGATTAATATTATTCTTAACGAAAGCATTGACAAGTATTGTTTTAAATTCATTCGTTGATTTTTTGTTTTTATCCAATGCCAGAAGTCTTAGATTTTCATAATCTATTCCTAAAGTCCCTTCTGAACTTGCGTCTGTATAATTGAAGTCAAATGTTAAATTATTCAATTGGCCGGATTCTACGCGAAGGTTAACCATTTTTAGCATTGGATTAAGTTGCGTAAAGGGCAATTGTGATATTGATCCTCCTGCTTTATAGATTGATTTTCCATCTAATGGAAACAGGAACGCGGCTTTAATTTTACCTGTACCCATGAATTGACTCGTAGCACTTAGTAAAGCATAGGGTGTATCTTTTTTCTCGGCCCGATTATTAAGTCCTGTCAGTATGGCATTTACGTCATCAAATGTAACAGCTCCACTCACCACACCTTCTTCGGGAAATTCTTCGATTGTAATGTGTGAACTTATTATAATAGTGGAATCCACCTGTATGGCCCAGGGTAGTTTTAGAAAGCTTTCCATGGGCAACGGAATCGTGTGCGTTCTTAAGAACGGTAGTCGTTTATCTTTAAATGTGTATAAGTCAAATGATTTGATCTCTATTTTCGAAATAGTCAGGATTTTATCAAAAGTTTTGTCAAACTGTAAACCACTTATTACCAGCTGAGGAATTGAGATATTCATTCTGCCTGTTTGTTCACCCAGGTGTTGGGCAAATTCGTATTTACCATAATTAGGTATTACTACCAGTGAGTCAATCTCAACGGATTTTTTCTCTGTACTAATACGTATTCGGGAAGCTGTGCCTCCATACATTCCTGTGTATCTACTTAGTTGAACCTTTTCGACAAGTACCTCCAACTTTTTTGCGGAATAACTGAATTTGGTTAGCGAGTCTATTTTAACCTTAAGGTCTGTTACCTCACCGTTAATAAGAGCAGATGCGCTTTTTATTGTATCAGTCTTGATTACTATTTCTAAGGCATTAAGAGAAATATTTTGGAATCGAACTTCCTTATATCTGGAATTCAAAGTCTTTTGGCTAGTGGTATCTTTAGTTTTGTCGAATTCCAAGTATCCACTGTCAATTCGGAGTTCTTTAAAGTGAATAGACTTTTTGGCTACTAATTGATAAAGGCTTAATCTAGTAAGTGAGATCAATTTTGCTTTTAGTGTATGCCGCTTTTTATTGATACTATCTTGATTGGAATTCCATTCAAAATCAGTAACCTTGAGTGATCGGGATAGCAAATCTACTTTTATGGAGTTAGCTTTTCCGTTGTTTAACGAGATCCTCTCGGTGATTTCATTTTCGAGATAGCGGGTTATGAATGTCATAGCAACGGCCATCAGTGTTATGATGCCAGCAAGACATACCACAGAAATATATATTATTTTCTTGCTTCTGATTTTCATGGATCAGCCAGAATTTGCACAGGAAGTGGGCCTCTGGGACTGTAAGGTTCAGTCGCCTTTAATAACTCTTACCAGAATGGCAATAATGGCGATAACCAGTAAAATGTGAATTATAGATCCGGCACTGTATACAAAGAAGCCCAATAGCCAAAGAATGATTAATACGACTGCGATGATGTATAGTAGGTTGTTCATGGCTTTAATTTATACAGTACACTATCTAAAAATGATGCCATTTAGAATAGTAGCGTTTTGTGACAATCATAACGAGAAATGATTCTTCATTTACCCAATTGTAGGGCAAATTGTCTACAATGATAATTGCAATTGGGTTGTTGTGGTTAATTCTTTTGATGGCATGATTTTGCAGGTAATTGGAAAAGTATACATATGAATCACCTTATTCTCTTTTTAGCTACTATTTTTACAGGGTATGCAGGGTTTCTGATTGTTATATTTATTTTCCAGAAACTGTTTTTTCCTTTTTTTACCAAAGAAGAGTTGGAGAAAAGCAAGCATGCGCTAAAGAGTTAGCAAACGGCCAGGATTACATTGTCAGAATGCTTATCCTCGTGCTAGCGAACAGTGTATTCCTAAAAATGTGGGAAAAGTGTAAGATTGTTTAATAAGTGTGTAACGCTTTCGGGGCATTATCTCCACACATTTACATAGTTATTAAATACTTACCCACTATGCAAAAAATTTTAGTAATTGATTATGACAAGGACATGTGTCTTGTGTTATCAAGGTTTTTGAGTAAAAAGAATTACTCAGTTGAGGTAGCCCATAGTGGCGAAGAGGGATTAAAACGGTTACGGATAACTGACTTTGATTTAGTGCTTTGTGACTACAAATTGCCCGATATAACAGGAATTGAGTTGCTCCAGAAAATCAAAGTCTTAAATTCAGCAGTAGCTGTTATTATAATTACAGGATACTCTGATGTTAAGACAGCCGTTGAAACTTTTCGCTACGGTGCTAATGACTATGTAACAAAACCACTTTATCCGGATGAATTGTTACTAACCATAAAAGAAACCATAGAAAAAAATCAGATAAAGCTTAATCTCGAAAATGGAGCTGAGCCTGTTTCTGGTATCAAAAAAACAAATGGAACAGTAACTTCCACGTTCAATTTCGTGGTGGGAAAAAGCACTCAATCGCAGGACGTTCAACGTTATATAGAATTGATTGCGCCTTCCGATATGTCGGTGATCATAAATGGTGAAACTGGGACAGGAAAGGAATTCGTGGCTCAGTCCATACATAAATTTAGTAAACGATCAGGGTTTCCCTTTATGGCAATTGATTGTGG
>Ga0075163_10012256_pt1 | contig 11167 bp, 13 predicted proteins | sample JI1023141ADNA_FD_71478 | JGI IMG/M metagenome (GOLD analysis project Ga0075163, IMG submission 71478) | Wastewater effluent complex algal communities from Wisconsin, to seasonally profile nutrient transformation and Carbon sequestration -... | ecosystem: Engineered > WWTP > Effluent > Algae...
GTCGAGGCGGTTCAGACGCCCGAAGGGGCGCGTCTGGCGTTCCGCGTCGACGCTATCGGCAAGGCGCCAGCGCCTAAGGCCGAAGATCAGACCGAAGTTAGCAAACTTATCCGCGAACGCGATTCACTACCGCAGGGCGACCCTAATCGCGCGGCCTATAACGCTCGTATCCAAGCGCTTGGGCGAGGCCAGCAGCAGAGCAAATACGACCAGGCCAACGAAGAGAGCCTAGTGAAGTTGAACGAAGAGATCAGCAACACCGCTCTCAAGTCGAGTTCTAACTTGGCGACCTTGAACCGCTTAAGCCAAGCGCTAAGAGAGGGCGCTCAGACCGGAAAGTTCGGCAACGTATCGCTCGAAGCCCGGAAAGCCGCCGAAGCGCTCGGCATTCCCGTCGGCGATGTGAGCAACGAGGAAGTTTTGCGCTCTTTGGGCAACCAGTTTGCACTTAAGCTGCGCGACCCGTCGCAAGGCGCTGGCATGCCCGGCTCGCTGTCCGATTCCGACCGCGCGTTTTTGGCGGCGATGTCTGTCGGCTTGGAAAACAGCCCGCAGGGCAACGCCAAGCTTATTGACTACTTCTCGCGGGTCAATCGCCGCAACCTCGAAATTGAGAACTTGCGCAAGAAGTACATCGCGCAGAGCGGGGGCCGGATTGACGAGGCGTTCCGCTCGCAAGTCAGTGATTTCGCGCAGGCGAACCCTCTGTTTGCCGACCAGCCGGGTTACGAAGACACCGCGCGCAGCGTCATAGGGCCTGCGGGCATCCCGGTCACGTCGCCGCAAGCGGCAGGCGCGCAAGAGTTTAAGATCCTCGGCGTAAGGAAGCCATAATGCCGGTTTTTGACATCCAGACACCGAGCGGACATGTCGTGTCGGTCGAAGCGGCGGACGAAGCCGCTGCGATGCGCGGCGCGCAAAGCTGGCATGCGGAGCAAAGCGCTCCTGCTCCTGCTCCTGCTCCTGCTCCTGCTCCTGCTCCTGCAGCAAATGCTCGGCAGGGCAGCTACGGCTTCCCCGACGCTGTGGCCAACGGCTTGACGTTCGGCCTTGCTCCTAATCTCACAGCCGCGGTGGCTTCGGGTATTAAAACGCCGCTCAAGACGCTTGGTTTTGACGTGGGCGAGGCGAACAACGAAACAGCGGGTCAAACTTACGACCGCGTGTTGCAGGCATCGCAAGACGACCGCCGCGCATATCAGGACAGCAGCCCGGGCAAGAACCTCATCGCTGAGATCCTCGGCGGCGGGGCCGTCGGGTCGACCTTGGCGCGCGGTGGAGCCACTCTGGTTGGCCGAGTTCCAAATCTCGGGTTAGATAACTTATTGAAGCGCGCTGTCCTGAGCAGCGTGGAAGGTGGAGCCTACGCCGCGGCGAACGGTTTCGGCTCGGGCGAGGACGGCTTTGCAAACCGCGCCATGAATGCAGTGAGCAAACTGCCTGTGGGCTTAGCGCTCGGCGCTGTTGTGCCCGCTATCGGCGACGCGCTTGGCGCCGCTGGCTCGGCAGTGCGGAATTGGTACACGGGCGTCCGCAACCCCGAAGCACGCGCGGAAGAGCTCCTCGTGCAGCGCCTCATGCAAGATAAGACCACTCCGGACGCTCTCGCGCAGCAAGTCGAAAGCGCCGCGGCCGTAGGGCAGCGCGAGTTCGTGGCGGGCGACGCGGGCGGTAAGAACGTGCAGCGCTTGGCCGCTATGGCTGCTAAGACGCCTGGTGAGTTTCGTGACACCGCCGCCAAAACGGTTGCGTCACGCCAGCAGGGCCAGGGCCCTCGGATCAAAGCCGCGCTCAATGACACTTTAGGCGTGCGCGGGCAAGATGCCTATGCGGCCGAGCAGGCCATCGCCGAATCGCGCGCAGCACAAGCGCAAGGGCTTTTCGACGAAGCTTATAAAGCTCCGACGCCGCAAGGGCCGGTCTATGACGCTTTGGCCTCTAAAGCCTCGGTTCAGTCTGCTATCGGCAGCGCTCGAAACGTCGCCGCAGAGAAGAGCATTCCCGTCTCGGATATGTTCGAGCGCGTCCCTGTTGAAACGTCAATGGCCGAGCGCCTGGCAGGCGGCGGTACGCCGGAGATGCGCGACGTTCCGACCGCTCGCGGGTGGGATTACGTCCGTCGTATTCTAAACGGCACCGTAACCTCGAATTATAAAGCGGGCAGCACAGTCGAAGCCGAAGCGGTCAAAGCGACGCGCGACACGCTGCAGGGTAAGCTCTCCGAAGACATCCCCGCCTTCCAAAAAGCGCTGCAGAGCTACAGCTCCGATAGCGACGCGCTGCAGGCTATCCAATCGGGCAAAGACCTCTTTCAGTCGCCGAACGCCGACGCGGTCAAGGCGTTATTCTCCGAAATGACACCCGGCCAGCAAGATCTCGCTCGCGTCGGCTTCTCGCGCCAAGCGCAGGTGCCTTTAGGCGCCTATGACGGCCAGGACAAAACCCGGATATTCAACAGCGCCAATATGCGCGATAAGCTGGCTGCAGTGATGCCGAGTTCGGCTGCTGCAGAAGACTTCGCCTCTCGCATCGGTCGGGAAGACGCTATGGTGCGCTTTAACCGAGCGCTACTCGGCGGGTCTAACACCGCAGAAAACATGATCGACGCCGCCGATATGGGCGGGGGCAGCGCCTTGGCTGCGCTCTTTACTGGCCACCCGATGCGCGCATCCGGCCTGGCGCTCGGGCGCGGCCTTGATATGGCGCGTAATGCTGCCAGCGGGCTCAACGAGCAGTCGGCAAAACGCGTCGGCGAGTACCTGCTGTCAAGTGACCCGGAGGCTATCCGCGCGCTCACCGATCTGTTCACAAGCAGCTCGGCGAAGGCTGCGACACCGAGCGTGTCGCCCGCGATTGCGAACGCGCTGTTTAACGCGCCGCGCAAGAAAGACGAGCGCCGGGCGCGCACAAAATGACGCACAACTTGGCTTTGTATATCAGCATACGCTTTTTCTGTATGCTGCTTAGCGCCTTGTTCTGATTGGTCTTTTGGTGGTGGGCGCGACAGGGATTGAACCTGTGACCCCTACCATGTCAAGGGCGCGTAAGATTTTGTCTATCGCTTTGATATACATAAAAGCCGCTGAAACGACTTAATAAATTCGGCCTGTAACAGGCCTTTGTAGACCGAAAAAGCAGACAAAAGACGCACATTTTGTGCGCGGGCGCTCAAGAAAATGCAACTTTTTCCTCCCCGAAGCGGGTTTTACCGGTCGTCGCGGTCTCTATCGCTTTAATCAGGCTCTCGGGGGCGTGCTTGGCGTAGGTCTTCTCGACCATCTTAGTCGACACCGCCAAGACACCGGCAACGTCCCACACCGACACGCCATTGCGCGCCATGTGCGTGGCCAAGGTGTGCCTGAGCGCGTGCGGGTACACGCGCTGCACGCCAGCAGCCTCCGCAACGCGGCGAAGCTGTGACCGCACGTCGCCTGGATGGTCGAGGACGAACGCGCTCTGGCGCTCGTGGTAGGCGCGCAGGAGCGCCTCGCGCAGCCGAGTGGTCATAGGCGGGCGTCCGCGCTTTTTCTTCGTCTCCCTGCGTCCTGCGGGGTTGTAATCGATCACGCCGGTCGCAAAATCCACCCGATCCCAAGTTAGCTCGAAAATCGCGGTCTTGCGTGCGCCGGTTTCCGTGGCGAGCCAAAGGAAGCGCTCCAAGCGCGTCATACGCCCCTCCGCGCGGCTTTCAGCGGCAGCAGCGTCGAACAGGGCGCTCAGCTCTTCCCGGCTCAACCATCGATCGCGCGGCGCGCCGTCGCGGGGCAGTTCGACGACAGGCACGTACTCTTTCTTGATTACCCGGCACTTGCCGGAAGCGCAGAAATTCAGGCAACTCAGCAGAAAGGCCAGTTCGCGCCGCGCGGTGCTCGGCTTCGCCACTTGTCCGAGCGCGCCGGTTGCACGCTTGCGCACGTAGCTGTCGACAAGAGCCTGCGTTATTTGTGAGCAGGGCGTATCGCCAAAATGAGCGCTCAGCTTAGCCCACGCATAGTCCGCCGTCGCTTTCCCTGCCACGTTGGGCGCGACATGCTGCCGATAATAAATCGGCCACAGGTCGTTCGGCGTCAGATCAGGGGCGAGCTCTTCGCGGGCTTTTTGTTCGAGCAATAGCCATTCGCCGAAGAATATTTGTGCTTTAGCCAGCTCTGTCTCGCCCGTGCTCTTACGGAGACTGCGACGCTTATGTGTCCAGTGGATGTACCAGACTTTTGTATCGTGTTGCTTGAGGCGTGGGGCTGACATTTCATACACTCCAGACAAATTTCGAGATCGGCCTCGTCAATCAAAACAGGCCGGGTTTTCAGGTACTTAAGCTTTCCGTCGAGGCGAAGTTGCTTAATTTTTCGCTCGCTGCAGCGAAGTCGCGCCGCGGCCTCTGCCTGGGTTAGTAGCATCCGGTTCTCCCTCTTCTAAGACACTGGCGACTTTTAAGGCGGTTTTAGTCGACACAAGGCGATTAACTTGTAGCCAGGACATTCCCGGGTTGTTGGCGTCGGTTTTCATTTCGAAAGACGCGACCTGGTTCTCGATGCTCTGCATAAGCGCCACGGGCAGCAGCTCTTCCGGCGACATGCCTAAAACACGTGCCAGCTTCTGCACGGTGTCGCCGCGCGGCACCTGCAAGGCTCTTTCGTATTTGGAGATGCTGTCGCGCTCGACCCCCGCTTTCCGGGCCAGCTCGCTTTGGTTAAGATCCTTGCCGATACGCGCTTCGCGCAAGCGCTTGGCAAAGTCTTGCTTGACAGCGTGGCTAGGCCCTGACCGGTATCCTGCGGCGAGGACACGCGAGTTATCGTTCGACATTATTTCCGCTCCGTACATGAGAATCACTCCTTTGATATATAGCCGTTAATATAAATGCTTAACAAGTGTTTTTGTGGGGCTATGTATGCCACAATGTAGGGCATATTACCTATCACCAGTTGTGGCGTCAAGACAAAATGTCTTGACCAAATAAAGGGAAAGATATACAAAAGCCGCCTTGATTACCAAAAATAAGGGGCGCGCTATGTCCGGCGTTATCAGCTTCATAAAAGCGAATTTTCCTTCCCCGTCAGAGCTTTACGCGTTTCTGAGCGCCTATCAATGCGAGGGTGTCCAGCAGGAACAGGTTAATAAGTGGTATTCCCGCGAATCAGTGCCGGGGTCATGGCTTTTTACAATTTTAGCGCTTCTTGAAATAGACAGGGGCTCGCCTGTCAGTTTAGCGCCGTACATGCCGAAATAGGTGGATTGTGCGCGGGCGGCTTGAGATCGAAACGAGAATGTATTGGAGCAGCGCTAAATCGCTGCGGCGCTTTATGAGGGGCGAGATTTCTGCCCGCGCAGCGGCTCCGCGCGCATGCTTCGAAGAGCTGCACGCTATGGCCATGCACACCCGCATGAAAAAGCTTCGCGCGGCTTCGCGCGAGCTGACCGCGAAGAGCGAAACAGTGGAGGCCGTAAGATGCGCGTCGCAGGGGTAGACCCGGGGCTAGGTGGAGCTCTGGCTCTACTTGATAACGCGCGCCTCGTAGAGGTGCACGACATGCCTGTGCTACTTCTGCGCAAAGGCAAAACGGACAAAAGGGACATTGACGGCTACGCGCTACTCGAGCTGGTCAAGTCGCTACGCGCCGATGTCGTCTACATTGAGCGCGTCGGCGGTATTCCGGGCTGCTCGACAGCGAACGCTTTTTCGTTCGGCTATGCTGCTGCCGCACCGCGCTTCTTGTTTCAAGCGTCCGGCGTGCGCGTGGCCGAACTTGTGCCGCCGCAAAATTGGCAGCGTGCGCTCGGCCTTGTCAAAGCGGGCAAAGACGGGTCGCGCTCCGCCGCCATGCGCCTATGGCCTGAGCAGGCCAAATGTTTTTCTCGCGTAAAAGATGACGGCCGCGCCGAAGCTGCGCTGATTGCCGAGTTCGGCCGTCGCCAAGAAATAAATCGCGGATTTTTTAGTTGACACGTTGTCGTGTATAGAGATATACAAAAGCCGACAAAAGCCCTACACGCCCTTTCCGATTCTTGCAGGCCTAGATGCAGCTCTTTCCGCACCAAATTCAAGGCAAAGATTTTCTCGCAAGTCGTCGTGCCGCAATGCTGGCGGATGACCCGCGCGTCGGGAAAACAGCGCCTTCTATCCGCGCAGCGGAAGACGTCTACGCACAAAACATTCTGGTTGTGACCAAAGCGACGGCACGCGGCGACTGGGGCCGCCAGCTGCGCGCATGGGGCTACAACCGCAGACCCCAAGTCATTTACAAAGGCGACGATAAACTATCGCCAGACTGCGACGCTGTCGTCGTCGGCTGGGGCATGGTCTACAGCCCGGGCTTGCGCGAGCAGCTTATGGCGAAGCGTTGGGGCGCACTGATTATCGACGAGGCGCATGAAGCGCGCGGACTGAACACCAAGCGGACGCAAGCGGTGTACGGCACGGTGATCGATGGCGGGCGCGCGGTGCAGAATAACGGTCTGTGCCACAAGGCGCTATTCACGTGGCCGTTAAGCGGCTCAATCATCGCCAACGCCCCTAACGACCTTTATCCTATGGTTCGCTCACTCGCGCCGCATCGCTTGGCGGCGAACGCCGCGAAAGGCTGGCCCGACGTCACTTTGTACGCCGATTTTGTGGCGCGCTATTGCGTCGTGCGCCGGCGTCAGATTAACGGCGTCTGGCGCGACGTTATCAAAGGCGGGAAAAACGAGGCCGAGCTCAGCGAACGCTTAAAAGGCTTCGGTTTGCGCCGCACACAAAAGCAAGTCGGTATGCGCGAGCCGATATTTAGCCTGCTGGGTCTCAGCATCGAAAAGCACGGCGCGAAATTCAAAGAGGTGTCGGAGCATTTAGAGCCGCTCGCCGCAGAAGTGATTACCGCCGCAGAGCAAGACAACACTGCCGAGCTAGAGGCGCTGCTGGCACCTATTCGCCGCGTCACTGGCACACTGAAAGCTTATGCTGCGGCCGCGCTTATGCGCGACGAGCTCGACGACGGCTTAGACCGCGTGGTGCTCATGGCCTGGCACAAGGACGTGCTGGACATACTCTGCGACGAGCTGAGCGACTACGGGGTCTCGCGCCTTGACGGCAGCACGCCCGCAGAGCAGCGCGACAAAGAGATCGCCGATTTCCAAAGCGGCAAAAACCGCGTGTTCGCCGGGCAGATCGCGGCCTGCGGCGAAGCCGCCGACTTATCGATCAGCAACAACCTCGTTTTTGTCGAGATCAGCACCGTGCCGAAAGACATGAAGCAGGCTTCGCTGCGCGTCACCAACCTACTGCAAACCCGCCAAGCACTCGTCCGGGTTTGCTGCTTAGAAAACTCTATCGACGAGGCGCTTTGCGAGATCGTGATCCGCAAGGTTCGATCCATTAACAAAATAACGGAGGGAATGCATGCCTGTTAAAATTGAAATCGAGCACGAGAACGCGCAAGGCGTTTTGATGGAGCTCAAGAACTTATCGTTCGGCCTATTCAAGAGCCGTCAAGAAGCTGTGGACGACGAGGCTCTGCCGGGCGCTCCCGCGCCTGTTGTAGCCGAACCCGCGGCGGCGACGCATACGGCGGCCACTCCGGCAGAACCCGCCGTGCCGAAGACCCGCACGCGCGCTAAGAAGACCGCGCAGTCGGCAGAAATGCAGATCCGCACCAACCCCGAAGACCGCGTCGAAGCCGAGCAAGATGCCGAAGACGAAGCGGCGGAGAGCGCTGCTGCGCCTGCTTTGACCAAGGACGCTATTCGCAGCGCGGCCGCTGACTACGTTGCGGCCTATGGCGCAGAAGCGGCCACGGATGACCTGTCGAAGATCGTCGAAAAGCAGATGGGCTATACCTCGATCAGCAGCATCCCTGACGATCCGGCGATCATCGCCAAAGTCGTTGCTGTGGTTAAGGCGTCTGTCTCCGAAAACCCCTTCAAGCGTGCGAAGGCGGCGTAAGATGGAAAAAGCGGCCAGCCATGCGAGCAGAGGGCACTCCGAGTGGAGCGCATCAGCCACAAGCCGAAACGTCGGCTGCCCCGGCTCTTTTGTGCTGGCCGCTACGGTTCAGCGCTTCGACGTTGAATCCGAGGCGGCGGGGTGGGGCACGGCTTGCCACCAGATCGCCGAGCGTTGCCTGCGAACGGGCGGAGATGCGGAGGCTCTAATTGGCATCACCGAGGCCACGAAGCAGCATAAGTTCGAAGTTGACGATGAGATGGCGGAGACGGCGCAGGTTTATATCGACTACGTGCGGCGCCGGATCAAAGAAGCAGGGCCAGGCGCACGGCATCAGCCGGAGCAGCATTTCTCGTTGGAGAAGATAAACCCGCCTTTTGAGGCCGGGGGTACAGCCGATTACACGATCTATTTCCCGAAAGAGGAGATGATCGAAGTGATTGACCTTAAAGGCGGTCGCGGCGTCAAAGTTGAAGTCAACGAGAACAAGCAGGCGCGCTCCTATGCTTTGGGCGCATTGCTGGAACTGCGCGGGCTGCGCGTCAAGAAGCTTATGTCGACCATCGTGCAGCCGCGCATCCAGCACAAGGACAGCGTAATTCGCTCGGAAACTTACGATATTATCGAGCTCCTGGAGTGGACGCAGGAATTGCGCTCGGCCATGCACAAGGCCGACGAGGCCCGAAAGGCTTATGCGCTCATAGCGGGCGATCTGACGCGCGATAATTGGTCTGACAAGTATTTGCGGACGGGCGAGCATTGCACTTTCTGCCCTGCGGCGGGTCTGCCATGCCCTGCACGCGAAAAAGAGGCTTTGTCCGCCTGCGGTGTATATTTCGATGATAGCATGAGACTGACGCTCACAAACAACCCGGAGTCCTTATCCATTGACCGGCTCGCTGCCGTGCTCGACGGCGCGGACATGGTGAGCGATTTCATCAAATCATGCCGCGCGCTCGCGAAGGCGCTGGCCGAGAAGGGCACGAAGGTCGGCAATTACATCCTCACGGAGAGCGTCGGCCACCGTAAGTACACCGCGCCCGAAAAGGATGTCGCCGCGCTGCTGCGCGGTCTCGGTGTAGCCGAGGACAAACTCTGGAAGAAAACAATCGTCACGCCCGCGCAGGTCGAGAAGCTGCTCGACGCCGAGGGTAAGGCCGAGCTCGCCGGGATCACCGAGCGGCCTGTGACGGGCAGAAATCTTGTCCGAGCGGACAAGACCGAGCGGTCGGAAGTCAAACCGACCAAACACCAGCATCTAACAGTTCTAACCGACTAGAAGGAGTTACCGAATGGCATCCGCATCATATTCCGACGCCCTGCGCACACCCAAGGCACGCGCATCCTACCCGAATATCCATGTGCCGCAGAAGATGGAAGATGGCAGCAAGAAGTACAATATCACGCTGCTTATCTCCAAAGGCTCCGACACTAGCGCCCTGCAAAAAGCCGTGCTCGACGCCGCCACAAAAGCCTGGGGCGATAAGGCCAAAGAGCAGCTGAACAACGGGGTCATCAAGTCGCCGTTTTTGGATGGCGACGGCCCGCAGGGCATCAATAAGAAAAAGGGCGAGCGCAAAGAGGGCTACGCCGGTCATATTTTTATCCGCTTGTCGGCGAACGAAGACCACCCGCCCGAAGTGGTCGATAAGCAGCTGCAGCCGGTCATGGATAAAACCAAGATCTATTCTGGCTGTTACGTCTATGCCGTTGTTTTTGCCTACACTTGGGAAAACGACAAAAACGGCAAGGGCGTCTCGTTCGGCTTTAGCACAGTGCAATTCGCTGGCGACGGCGAGAAGCTCGCGGCCGGTAGCAGCGGCCCGGACGGCAAAGAGTTCCTCGAAGCCATCCCCGACGAGGGCGCTCCTCCTGCGGCCACCACGACCGGCAAGGGCGCTGGCGGAATGTTCTTTGCCTAACTGACGTGAGGAGCGTCTAGCCGGGCGCTCCTCTTTCACCTTTTTTGAGAGGAGAATACCTATGAACTATCAAGCAAACGCGCGCTTAGGCGCGATCTCGCCCGGGGCGAGCAACCCTGTGTCGCAGCTAATGCAGGCCAAGTCGAGGCTGCAGGACTCTGTCGCCCGCGCCTACAGTGCCGCGCAGGCTATCGTTGGCCCTATACCTGGCACAACCAATGGCTGCTTGCGGCCGGTGTCGGAATGCCCGAGCCTCATGGACAGGGTGACGATTTGCGCCGACGACCTGAACGTGCTGGCGAGCACGCTCGACGACGCCACCGCTGCGCTGGAAAGTGCTGCGCTATGAGCGGCGTCGGACACAACAGCGGCAACGCCCGCCAAGAGATCGGCGAGTTCCGCAAGCGCGTCGTGGCTCTTATGGAAGAGCGCGACGGCCTAAACGCCGACATCCGTGAAATCTACGCGGAAGCCAAGGCCAAAGGCTACGACCCGAAAGTGCTGCGCAAAGTCGTAGCGCGGGCGCGTCGTAGCCGTGAGGATGTCGAGGCCGAGGACAGTCTCGTCGACCTCTACGAAGGCTTTTTCGAGTAGGGGGCGCTCATGGAAAAACTCTATGAAGACGCTCTGCAGAAGGGCTTGACCGGGTTCACGCTGTTCGAGTTGCAGAACGGCGACTGGCAAGCTTCCTCGCGTTGGGGCGAAGACAAGGCGTGGCACGTCCACACCGAGCCTTCGCTCGCGGCTGCTGTGACGGCGGCGCTGACGGCCTGGCGGCCGATTGGCGTTGTCGTGCTGCCGCAGACGGCGCGCGTGGATTTCTTCGCATGATAGTCCGGCCTCGATGTCCGAAGGGGCGCTTTATGCCGAACTGGACGGTCGATCCATACGACCCGCGCGGGTGGCCTTGGCCGCTGCCCTACCGGGTCGTATGGCTAAATCCTGAGGCCGGATTCTTCTGCATCGTCGACGCGCAGGATTACGAATGGGCTTTGCAGTGGCTGTGGAAGCCGCATCCGAACGAGGCTGAGACGAAGTATTACGCCACGCACAGCACGCGCAGCGATGGCCGGAACGTGCGGGTTTACATGCACAAAGAAATTCTGCGTCGGACGGGGCAGAAGCCGCCCTCGGCGCTGCACACCATCGGCGATCATATCAACGGGAACAGCCTTGATAATCGCCGCTCAAACCTGAGGTGGGCTACGGAGTCGGAAAACCGACTTAACCGCTTCGGCGTCTACCACCGACAGTTGAGACTGGCGCTATGATCTACGGTTCTGTGTGCAGCGGCATTGAGGCGGCGACGGTCGCTTGGCACGGG
>Ga0075163_10012257_pt1 | contig 11167 bp, 9 predicted proteins | sample JI1023141ADNA_FD_71478 | JGI IMG/M metagenome (GOLD analysis project Ga0075163, IMG submission 71478) | Wastewater effluent complex algal communities from Wisconsin, to seasonally profile nutrient transformation and Carbon sequestration -... | ecosystem: Engineered > WWTP > Effluent > Algae...
ACGCCACCATTACTTCTGTTTTTTCCTTTGCTAAAGAAGTATCGTTTGGAAAGTTTTGCCAAAAGCTACCTGTCTTTTGCGCGGTTTGCCAAATAGATTCAGAAAGGTCTCCATCAACAGTGATCTTCTCGGAAATAAAATTTGCTGAAATAGAACGCTGATTTTCTTGAGCGACGCTAAAACCACAACACAACAGAAAAATGAAAAAAACCGAAACTTTCACAAGGTTGAAATTAATGCAAAATACTTACTTGCCAAAGCAGATATTAGATTAAAAGAAATGAGAATAAAACTAAAACCAAGATCCCAACTGTAATAGCAAAAAGAACCAAGCAGATAGCCTTCACTACCTTTGCTAGCTTCCGTCCCCTATAATAATCAGGCTTAGCATCAATCTCTCTAATGGCAGATTGAGAAATGAAATATGCAAAGATAACACCCAAGCCAAAAAGAAAAAATCCAATTAACAAACAAAGGAGGGCCCAAATGGATTTTGGATGCATTTTCTTTGGTCCTTTGTATTTGTTTTGATTGTTCTCGTACGGATTATTTGGAATTGATGTGTTCACTTGAGGTGCCACTATGGTTTCAACCACACCATTTGCATATCGTATAGATTGCACAGTCCCTTTGTTCACTACAAACACCGGCCCATCCAAATTATCGCAACGTTTGTATTTTATTTTATCATCGGTTATTTCGGTAACGCGTGCAGTAACTTGATCGCCCGATTTGAATGTGATCACATCTCCGCAAGTGTCCATCAATACAATCTTCTTTTGATCGACAACAAAGCTTTCGGTTCCCGGATCTACATCCTTTGATACTGTAATATATTCCGCTTCAGCAACTTCTTTTATGGATGAGTTAATGCTTTTCTCTGATACAGTTTTAGCACTGGGAGTACTTGTCTTCTTCTGAAAAGCCCAATCAATATAATATCCATCGCGGTATGTGCGCTTTTTTACCGAACATGATGCAAGTATAAAAAAGGCAAATATGATCGGAATACACTTCACTATTTTTTTGGCTTTGTAACTTTTATTTTAATCACGTTGAGTAAAATTGGAAGTACTGAAATTAATATGATCCCTAAACATACAAGATCAATGTGCTTTCTAATAAATTCAACCTCTCCAAGCAAGTAGCCTGCTGTAGTTAAACTACCTATCCATAAAGCACCTCCAAGAATATCAAACGCCACATATTTTTTATAACTCATTTCACCAACGCCAGCAGCGAATGGAGCGAAGGTTCTTACGAAAGGCACAAAACGCGCCATAATGATCGCTTTAGTACCGTGTTTTTCAAAGAATTTGTGAGTCTTATCAAGGTATTCCTTTTTTACAAGTGGTCGCCCTTTAAATTTCAAACTAAACACCTTGATGCCAATTTTCCTTCCTACCCAATAATTAATATTGTCTCCTAATACGGCAGCAATAAATAATAAACCCATTAAATATGCCATATTCAAATACCCCGAACGCGCAAACAACCCGGCCGTGAATAACAGCGAATCTCCTGGCAAAAATGGCATAGCCACTAAACCGGTTTCTATAAATATCACTACAAAAAGTACAACGTATATTGACGTACCATAATTTTGAAATAACCATTCAAAATCTAAATGAAGTATATGTTTAAATAATTCTACCATATTTACGATCCTATTTGTTCATTATAAGCTAATATACCACCTTTTAAATTGTACAGATTGGTATAACCCAATTGTGTTTCTAATGCTTGTATGGCAGTGGCGCTTCTTTTTCCACTGCGACAATGAATAACCACTTGCTTATCCTTTACTATTTCTTCTGCTCTATCAAGTATATCACCCAATGGAATAAGCAAACCGTTCAAGTTTGCTTCATCAAATTCATGTTCTTCGCGAACATCTACCAATTGGAAATTAGCGTTGCTATCTTTTAGTTGCTTTAGTTCCTGTACAGTAATTTCTTTCATATGTTATAATTTATTTTCTATTGTTATCTGGAATAGCTTCACTATTTCACAAAACTATATTTCTTGTTTCAGTGATTCCGGTAAAAATGTAAAAAAAGTATCTCCTCGTAAACCTAAACGTAAGGTTTCTAAAGGGATCACATCATCGGGACCTATATTTCCCAAATTCACATTAGCGCCAAATAATTTAATAAAATATACTTGCTGACTTTTTTGAGGTGTTTCCCAAATGATATTTTCGATCTTCACTTTATTTACAATGCGATTGATCAACATGGTGTGTGCACTTCCATTCTTGTGAAAAATACCAACCGTTCCACTCTCACGTGCTTCAGCAATAACTTTAAATGCTCCGGCCTCTAATTCATTTTGCATCATGCTTATCCAGCGCGCAGGATGAATGATCACACCTTCTTCTTTACTTCCAACTTCACTTAATACTGTAAAGTCTTTTGCCAAGCGATGAATATAATCACATTTCTTATCATGATCTAAATTAATACTTCCATCACTTACTTCAGCACAATTTAATTCAAGATCACTGATGCATTTAATATAATCGTCAAACTTATCGCGCACAATAAAGGCCTCTAGCAATGTACCGCCTAAGTATACTTTCATTCCAGCATCTTTATAAAGCTTTATTTTCTCTTTCAAATTCTTGGATACCACAGAAGTGCCGAAGCCGAGTTTTATGAAATCAATATAATCGCTACTTGCGGATAATAGATCTTCGGCTTGTCTCATCGAAAGCCCTTTATCCATTACCATGGTTACTCCAGTAGGACGAGGACGCTCAGTGCGCTGTGGAATATGTTCCAAATTAAAATTATACTTAGTTAGCATAAACTATTTTTTATATTGATTAATTAATTGCAATAATTCGTCATTATTCTCTAGCAGGGGTGCGTATTCAAAAATTGAACCGTGTTCGTTGTAATCCAATTGCAACGCATTTGCAAATACAGACATGGCATCTTGCTTGCTTCCCGATTCTAAAAGTAAAACTCCTAAGCGATAATACAAAGACGGTACATCCGGAAAATTTTTGATGCCCTCTTGTATCACTTCTAGCGCCTCCGTAAAATAACCTGATTCGTGCATGAGTTTACTGTAGTCCAACCATACATCGTAATCAGGATATTCCAGCTCAATAACACGTTGATAAGCCAACGCAGATTCTTCTTGAAATCCCAATTTTTGTTGTACTTCCGCAAAAACATACCAGTACTCTGCTTCGTTAGGATTTATCTCGATCGCTTTTTTGATATAATGAATTCCTTCTGTTAAGCGATTCAACGAATCCAAACAAATTCCAATAGCTAACCAACCATCCGCGTTTGCAGGATCCAACTTTACGCATTTGTTGAAATTTATCAAAGCGTTTTCATAGTCCTCCGAATTTTCGTAACACTCTCCAATGTAATAATACGTAATAGGATCGCCTTCCTCGTATTTTAACGTTTCTTTATAAACCGCAATTGCTTCGGGATAACGTTTTAATTGCGCCAACGAATTTGCTTTATTAAAATATGCAGAGCTAAACTGTTCGTTGATAGCAATTGAATAATCGTAAGCGTCGATAGCTTTCTCAAACAAACCTAAGCGGCCATACGAAAGCCCGAGATTGAACCAAGCATAATAACTATAAGGATTATTTTCAATGTAAGCTGAAAAAAAGGAAACCGCTTCCTCGCTTTTTGAAGTAAGATCAAAACACAAAGAGATCTCGTTCAACGCAGTTTCGTTCTTAGGATTAACTTTGATGGCCTTTTTGAAATAGAATAAAGCATCATCAGGTTTATCTTCATTTAAAAATTCAATTCCTAGAGCAACGTAAACTTCATCTTTAAATTCCGCTAATGGAATTGCTTTTTTAAAATTCTCTATCGCTTGTTCACCTAAACCCATCTGACTGTAGATATATCCACGGGTCATGTAAAGATCAAAATTACTATTCTCAATCTGTTCAATATCATTAAGCATATTCAATGCTTCATGCGTAAAATGCTGTGTAGATAAATACTGTGCTTTTTTTATTTTAAGAATGGATGAAAAAGGATAGTGTGCTATACCATAATCAATGGCCTTTTTAGCCATTTCGTAATTAAGCCACTGCATATAATACTCAATAACCTCCTCAAGCTCGTCGGCGTCAAAAAAAGATGCCTCGCCATTGCTGATCATATTCTCGAAACGCTTCAGTATCTCCTCAAACTCCTTATCATTCATTCCTTCATCATCAAATTCGCTCATGTTGTATTCTCAAAAAATATTAATCAATGTTTGTTATAAATCTCGATTTGCCGCGGCGAATTAACAAGATTTTTCTCCAAACACTGCTTATCGTTTAGATATTAATTAATAAAGATATTGTTTTTTTAGGGAAAAGCCCAAGAAAACACATTTATATGTGTTTGATTGATAGGAGGTTAAAAAATCCTCGGAATTGTCAATAACGCCCTTATTTATTATATTATTTGGAGCTTAGAAGTGTACTCACAAGACCTTCTTTCTCTTTGGGAACAAAGAAAAAATCTAATTTTCCCTTTTCAACCTGAAGAGTATCTACCTTTACTAAACCGTTTTGGTTAACGGCGTAAAAAAGATAGTTATTCGCGCTTAAAATAGACTCCATTTGTTTTTCAATAAACCCTTTGATCACTTCACACATAATGATAGGTCGATGTTTCGATAACACATTTGTTGCGCCTTCTAAAACAAGATTTTCTGTTCCTTCGGTATCTAATTTTATAAGATCAATAATCTGATCCGCCTTTAAATTATCCTTCACAAAATTATCGAGCGTATCCGTCTTTACTTTTATTTCCACGCGAGAGATCTTTCCTGTTGCTTCACTATTCAAACTATTATCACCGTATAAAAAATCGGTTTCATTAGGGAATTTTGGATTAATGTTTGTGTGAAATGTTGCATCACCCTTAAAATTTGTAAGTGCTATTTGATGCACCTTTACATCATCAAAACCATTGATGGCGCAATTATTTTTAAAGTATTTGGAAGCGGAAGGCATTGGTTCGAATCCGTGAACAAGAATATTCGGATTGAATTTCTTCGCTACACAAGAGTAATATCCAATATTGGCTCCAATGTCTAAAAATAATTTTGAGCTAGGGACTAATTTGGTAAAAACTTTAAACTCACTATATTCAAAACCTTTTATCCCTCCCCAAAAAAGCATATTGAAGACATTGCTTGTTGGATTGGAATGGAATAACATTTTTTTTCCTTCACCTAGATCAACTGTAATGGTACCATTGATAGCGAAATGATACTTTTTGGGTATCATTCCTGCAAATGGCTTTAATAAAGTACGAGCAAAAAGGTTTACTCCTTTTTTATGAATAAAAGACATTATTTACAACCTAATTTATCCAATTCAGCTTGTGATTTTGCATACCCAAGCGTATTGGCTTTTTTAAGATCGGCACAAGCTCCGGTTACATCCTTCTTATAACTTTTAGATAAACCACGGAAATGAAATGCCTGAGAATCGTTTGGATTCAATTCAAGTGCCTTATTAAAATCGGCTATAGCATTGTCGTCTTTAGCCTGCGCAAAATAAGTTGTGCCTCTCCATGTATATGCACTAGAATACGTAGTTTTTAAACCAATGGTCATATTAAAATCGGCCATGGCACCGTTGTAATCTTTTAAAGAATATTTACTTAAACCACGTTGGTAATAAAATAAATACTCGTTACCGTTCTGTGCAATAGCCAATGTTAGATCATCAATACACCCTTGATCATCAACAGCAGCATATTTTACAAGAGACCTGTAGTAATAACTCCAAGCATAACTTTGATCATATCCAATGGCCATGGTAAGATCTTTTTTAGCTTCATCATCCTTTGCTAGGTAATAATAACAGGCCCCACGGTAACAATATGATTTTCCGTGATCAGATTTGATACTGATAGCGATATTAAAATCAGTGATTGCTTTGTTATAATCCTTTTTCCAGAAATAACATAAACCACGGTTGTAGTATACGTCAAACACACCCGGTTTTAATTCTATAGATTTATTATAATCTAAAATTGCTTCATCATCTTGCGCTAACGAATACTTCGCCATTCCACGGTTATAATAAGCATCTGCATTTTTTGGATCTTTCTCAATACAACGGTCGTAATCCATAATGGCACCTTTGTAATCTTTGTTCTCGTATTTCTTAAAGCCCGAATCATAAAATTCGGTTGCAGTGCTTTGTGCATTAATTACACCCGCTAAAGCGAATATCATAACTAACATGGTAGCGATCTTCTTCATTTGTTTTATTTTTAAATTAATGTTTTTGCTTTTTCAATGGCAGCAGCTAAACCTTCGGGCTTACTTCCTCCTGCTTGTGCGTAGAATGCTTGTCCACCTCCACCACCGTATATTTCCTTGGCTAATTCGCGAACAATAGTTCCTGCATTTAAATTCTTTTCCTTAACCAAATTATCGCTTACAATTACCGATAAACTAGGTTTTCCGTTGATCTCTGCTCCTAATACAAGAAAGCAATTCTCTACTTCATTTTTTATTTCAAATAAAATATTCTTTATTTCTTCGGCATGATCAAAAACAATTTGCTTTGCCAAAAAATTAATGCCATTCTTATTTTGTATCTCCGATTTAAGATCTTTCTTAATTGCTTGCGCTTTTTCTTTTACAAATCCTTGCAATTGCTTTTGCAACTCAGCATTCTCTTCCATCAAGCCACTTACACTTTTCAAAACATCCTTACTTCCCTTCAAGGTATTTTTCAATTCACTAATAAGATGTAATTGCTCATGAATAAACGCCTCGCTTTTTACAGAGGTGATCGCTTCAATACGCCTGATACCAGCAGCCACAGCGCCTTCAGAGGTTATTTTAAAAAATCCGATCTGCCCGGTTGCATTCACGTGTGTTCCTCCGCATAATTCAATTGAATAATTTTTGCCAAAGGTTACAACACGAACAATATCTCCATATTTCTCACCAAACAAGGCCATGGCACCTGTTTTTTTGGCTTCCTCAATGGGCATAAGTTTAATGGACTTCTTTATGTTCTTTCTGATCTTAGAGTTTACAATTTTTTCTATTTGGGCGATTTCCTCATCAGTTACTTTGCTAAAATGTGAGAAGTCGAAACGTAGGTAATCGCTATTTACTAAACTTCCTTTTTGTTCAACATGCGTTCCTAAAACTTTTCTCAAAGCCGCGTGCATCAAATGTGTTGCGCTATGATTATTAGCAATTAGAATTCGTTTATTCTTGTCAATTTTAGCTGTAAATGTTGCCTCCAGCTTTTCAGGCATACGATCGCTAAAATGAATTATCACACCGTTCTCTTTTTTGGTATCAAAGATCGGTATCATTTCGTTGATACTTTCCAACACGCCGCTATCTCCAACTTGTCCACCACTTTCCGAATAAAAAGGTGTTTTACTTAAAACGATATTATATAATTCTTTGTTCTTCGCTTTCACTTTTCTAAAACGAACAATTCTTGCTTCGCATTCAAATTCTTCATACCCCACAAACTCTGTTTCCTTTTCACCTTGCAAGGTTTTACCAAGCTCTGTATAGATCCAATCATCAGTATCTATAGAGGTTGCAGCACGCGAACGATCTTTTTGTTCTTGCAAATATTTAGCGAATGAAACCTCATCAATACTCAGGTCGTAAGCGCGAGCGATCAGCGAAGTTAGATCCACAGGAAAACCAAATGTATCATACAATTCAAATACAACTTTTCCATCGATCACTTTTGCTTTTGCCGCATTTGCATCAATACAAACCTGATCGATACGTTTCAATCCATATTCTAATGTTTTGTAGAAAGAAATTTCTTCTTCCTTCAATACTTTTTCGATCAATAATTTTTGTGAGATCAATTCAGGAAAAGCCGCTCCCATTTGATGAGCTAATGTTGGCACCAAACGATGCATGAAAGGATCTTTCAGGTTTAGCGATTGATAGCCGTAACGAATTGCGCGGCGTAAAATTCTACGAATCACATAACCGGCACCCGTATTACCTGGTAATTGTCCATCAGCTATACTAAATGAAATCGTTCGAATATGATCAGCAATCACACGAATAGCAATATTGATATCTCGTTGCTTTTTATGACTCTCTTCATTTTCGGTTTTGTATCTCAATCCTGATAACTCTTCGATCTTATTGATCAAAGGCATGAACACATCAGTATCGTAATTACTTTGTTTATTTTGCAATACGCGAACCAATCGCTCAAAGCCCATTCCGGTATCAACATGTTGCTTTGGTAATTTCACAAGCGATCCATCGGCCTTGCGTTCAAATTCCATGAACACATTATTCCAAATTTCAATGACTTGCGCATTATCGCTATTTACTAATGTGGCTCCGTTTATTTTCGCTCTTTCCTCATCGCTTCTTCCATCGTAATGAATTTCACTGCAAGGTCCACAAGGACCCATATCACCCATCTCCCAGAAATTATCTTTTTTATTTCCGTTCAAAATTCGGTCGGCCGGAACAAATTGTAACCAAGTATCATATGCTTCCTGATCAAAAGCTAAACCCTCTTCTTTACTTCCTTCAAAAACGGTAACGTATAATCGCGACTTATCTATTTTGTATACATCGGTGAGTAATTCCCATGCCCAACTAATAGCATCTTTTTTAAAATAATCTCCAAAACTCCAATTCCCCAACATTTCAAACATGGTGTGATGGTATGTATCCACGCCAACTTCTTCCAAGTCGTTATGTTTACCACTTACGCGTAAACATTTTTGAGTATCTGCTATTCGAGGATATTTTATTGGTGAATTTCCTAAAAAAATATCTTTAAAAGGAGCCATACCGCTATTATTGAACATGAGCGTTGGATCACCCTTAACAACCATGGGCGCACTAGGAACAATATGATGTCCTTTGCTCTTAAAAAAACTTAAAAATGTATCTCTTACTTTGCTGGCTTCCATAAAAAAATGATCCCGTAAATATAAGGAAAATGAGGGTTTTTAGATCCTTTTTTATTCACAGATATTAAAAATAGGCTCATTATTTGAATTTTGCCTTAACAGGTAATTTTAGTAACTTAAAACCCTTAAATGAACAAGGTAAAATATAGGTTCAACACCAAAAGTCTCACGTACGAAAAAGTGAGTGTTACGTTCAAGGATCGTTTTTGGAAAGTGCTGTCGTATTTGGCTACGGGGCTTGTATTTGCCACATTTACCATACTTGTCTCGCAAAAAGTGCTACCTTCTCCTTCTGAGAAAAAACAAAACCGAGAAATTGAAGCTTTAACTTTACAATACAACATTGTTAACGAAAAATTAAAAGAGATGGAGCAGGTTTTGATCGATCTTGAAGAACGAGATGATAATATTTACCGTTCCATTTTTGAGGCAGAACCACTTCCAAAAAGCATGCGCAATGCAGGTTATGGTGGAAGTGATCGCTATTCAAAATTTGATAGCTATGATAATGCTGAATTAATGAAGCAAACAGCAGAGCGTTTGGATAAAATCGGAAAACGTTTGTATGTGCAATCGCGCTCATTTGATGAAGTGGTGAAATTGGCAAAAAGTAAAGAACAATTGATCAATTCAATTCCTGCTATTATGCCTATCAATAAAAAAGATCTGTCGCATGCAGTAACAAGCGGCTTTGGATGGAGAACACATCCAATTTACAAAACACAAGAATTTCATCCAGGAATGGATTTTACAGCAGTACAAGGAACGCCAATTTATGCTACCGGGGATGGAGTTGTTGAACGCGCCGATAATATGGCACAAGGTTACGGAAATCATGTGGTGATCAATCATGGCTTCGGGTATCAAACATTATACGGGCATATGAGTCGCATAAAATGTAAGGCGGGTGAAAAAGTAAAACGCGGACAGTTGATCGGCTATGTAGGAAGTACCGGTTTAAGTACTGCTCCCCATGTGCATTACGAAGTTATTAAGAACGGAAATAAAACAAATCCTATCAGTTATTATTACAGCGATCTTTCGCCTTTGCAGTACCAACAATTGGTTGAGAATAGTAAGAATGTTACTCAATCGTTTGACTAGAACAAAAAACTATAGGCGCTTATTATGAACTCACACAAGATCGGTTTTTACACAGCCATTTCTATCGTTATAGCAAACATGATAGGAACGGGTGTATTTACCAGTTTAGGTTTTCAGGTTATGGGCATTCAAAGTGGTGGCGCACTATTAGCTTTATGGATCGTTGGTGGAATTTTAGCTTTATGTGGTGCATTAACTTACGGAGAAATTGGCGCGGCATATCCTGAAAATGGAGGAGAATTTTATTTCCTTACTAAACTATACCACCCGGCTGTTGGTTTTTTAAGTGGTTGGGTAAGCGTTACAGTTGGCTTTGCAGCCCCAATTGCCGCGGCTTCTATGGCATTAGGAAAATATGTACATTCTATCTATGCGGACGTAAATGTGATGATGCTGGCCATTGTTGTTATCGTAGGAATAACGGCTTTGCATTCCTTCAATTTAAAAACAGGAAGCGCGTTTCAACGCATTCTTACCCTTGTAAAAATTACAGTCATCATTTTGTTTGTGATCTTTGGTATTTCGCATACTCCGAATTTTGATATCTCTTTTAAATTAGATAACACAGCGGTGACGCAAATATTCTCAGCTAGCTTTGCTACCTCGCTCATTTATGTAACCTATGCGTATAGCGGATGGAATGCTGCTGCTTATTTATCGGGCGAAATAAAAGACGTTAACAGAACTTTACCCAGAGCTTTGATCTTTGGAACATTGATCGTACTTGTAGTTTATACTCTTTTGAATTTTGTATTCTTGTACACAACGCCTATTGAAACTTTAAAAGGACAGATAGAGGTTGGGTATTTAAGTGCCAACCAGATTTTTGGTACTGATATTGGAAAATATATGAGCCTGGCAATAGCTGTTCTGCTTATATCAACTATTAGTGCAATGATTTTGGCAGGACCAAGAGTTATGCAAAGTATGGGTAAAGCCATTCCATCGCTTAAGGGACTGGCTAAAACTAACAAAAACGGAGTGCCTTTCATCGCCATAGGCTTCCAATCATTGATCGCTATAATTTTGGTAAGCTTTTCAAGCTTTGAATCGTTGATAAATTATATTGGCTTTACCTTAAATCTTTTTACGTTTCTCACCGTTTTTGGTATTTTTATACTCCGTTACAAAAA
>Ga0075163_10012258_pt1 | contig 11166 bp, 8 predicted proteins | sample JI1023141ADNA_FD_71478 | JGI IMG/M metagenome (GOLD analysis project Ga0075163, IMG submission 71478) | Wastewater effluent complex algal communities from Wisconsin, to seasonally profile nutrient transformation and Carbon sequestration -... | ecosystem: Engineered > WWTP > Effluent > Algae...
CGCCCGCCGCCGACCTCAAGGTCGTCCGCCGGCCCCGCACCGTCACCCTCTACAGCTGAACTGGAACTCAGGAGCCACACCATGGATCGCACGCACCTCAAGAAGGCCGTCCTCGACACCCTGCGCCGCACTCCGCCCGCCGCCGACCTCAAGGTCGTCCGCCGGCCCCGCACCGTCACCCTCTGCAGCTGAATGGCGACCGGAGGTCATGCACCCGATGTCATCGAACGCACTCGGTTTGAAAGCGGAATTCCATCGCGCCCCACGTGCACCACGTGGCGATCGCCACCGCAGTTGATTTGGTCGGTGGACAACATGCACATTGGACTTGATCGCGGATGCTGGACAGAGGGCGCCACGGATGGCACAGCGGTTGGCTCCCCCCTGTCGGGTGGCGTCCATCGGCCGATGTGCGGATTGGAGCGGGCGTCAAGCGGGAATCGGCGAGCCTGACCGAGGCCTGGCATGTGTGGGTGGATCAGGTGAGGAGGTGGACGTGGGGGTCGGAGTCAACGTCTCGAATCAGGCGCAAGCGCTGGTGGACACCTTGCAGGCCATCCTGGGACGAGCGGGCCTGCCCGCCGCCACCGCGGTGCGTTTGCTGAGCCACGCCGCCCGCCACCTGCCACTGGATGCCCAGGCCGAGGGCAGTCCTTTCATTCCGCCCATGTACGCGCTGCGGACGGCAGAGGCGTTGGCCCTGGACGCATCGGCCAGCCTGGCGTTTGCGGCGGCCGGCTGCCTGTTCTTCGCCGCCGCCGATTTGGCGGATGACTGTGCGGACGGGGATGAGCGCACCTCACCCGCCATCGACATCAACGACACGTGCCTGCTCATCTTCGCCTGCCAGCGGGCGGTCGCCGAGCTGCCGGTCGGAGCCGAGGTCCGGATGGCGGTGAGCGCCCTGTTCGCGGACGCGGGCTTGAAGATGGCGGTGGGCCAGGAGGCGGACATTCGGGGCACCGACACCTGGGGCCCAGTGGACCCGCTCGCCATCGCCCGCGGCAAGTCGGGGGCCGAGCTGGCGGCCTTCTTCGCGGGCCCGGCCTTGCTGGCCGGCCAGGATCACCAGCCCTGGCACCGCTTTGGCGAGGCGTTCGGCGCGCTGGTGCAGGTGCTGACCGACGCCTTCGACCTCTTCCTCGACCACGACTCCGATGACTGGGCGACCGCCAAGCCCACGCTCGCCATCCGCCACGGGCTGGCCCACCCCCAGCACGCCCAGGCGCTGGCGCTGCTGCTCGCCGGTGATCGCACCGCCGCCGATCGGCGCACGCTGGGGCGCTGGCACCTGGTGCAAGCGGGCGCAGGTGCCCGCCTCGCGGAGGCGACTGCCGGTTTGGAGTCCGAGATGATCGCCGCCGAGGTGGCGCTGGATCGGCCGCCGGCCCTGGCCGCGATTCGGGAAGAGATCGTCGGCTGGTGCACCAGCGTGGTGGAGGCCCTCGCCGAGTACATCCAGGATGCAGCGCCGCTGGCAGATGCCCCCGCTCGCGAGCTGGCCGAGTGTCGCGCGGCGGCCCGCCAGTTTCTCGCCACCGATCCCCTGCTGGAGGAGGCCACCGAGGTCCATCGCCATGGGCTTTTTGGGGCCCAGGAGGTGCGCGGTGGCCTCTTTGGCCGAGCGGTGGCGCTGGATGCCCTGGCGGGCGAGGGCCTCGCCGACGGCGGAGCGGCTGCTCGCGCCGCCGCCTTTGCCCTGGCCGATGTGGATGGCTGGCGCTACTACCCAGGCCACCTGGCCCTGCCCACCGATGCCGACTGTGTGGGGGTGATGATGCAGCTGGCCGCAGGCACCCCCGAAGCGCGCCACCCGGCCCACCGCAAGGGCGAGGCGCTGCTGTTGCGGCCCGACAACCAGGACGCCGATGGCCTGTTTTATACCTGGCTGGCCGATCCCCCGCGGGCGGAGCGGGCCGCCATCGACGCCATCTGGGCGGGTGAGGTCTGTCCCGGCGCCGCCGCCAATGCCCTGCTCGGTCTCTGGCGCCGCGATCCGGGGCGGTTGGTGGGGGTGGTTCGGCCCCGGGCGCTTGCCCTCGCGCGCCGCCTGCAGGGTCCGGAGGCCCCCCACTCCGCCTTCTACGGGCCGGTGGGTGTCGACTACATGGCAGGCCGGGCCCTCAGCACCCTGGCGAGCGCGCTCGAGCTCTCCCCCACCGAGCGCAGCCTCCTGGCCACCACCCAGGCGGATATCACCCGCCGCCTGTTGGATCGTGAGCGCATCAGCGGGCACTTTGGCGATGTGCTGGAGACGGCGCTGGCGGGCTGGCTCTTGGGCCGCTGGGGTGCGCTGCGCCATCCGAGCAGCGTGGTGCGGGCCCTGGTGGATGCTCAGGAGGCCGACGGCGGCTATCCCGCGGCACGTTTTTACCGCACGGTTCCCCATCCAGTGACCGTATGGTACGGGTCCCGGGTGGTCACCACCGCCTACGTCCTTCAGGCCCTTCGGCTCCTGGAGCCCCATCGATGACGCTTGATGCGCCCATGACCACCGCTGCCGAAGTGCCCATTCGGCAGGAGCGGGTCCGTAAGTTTCTGATTACACACGGTATTCTCTGCGGTCTCGCGTTTCTCGCCACCACCATCGAGACGCTGGGTGGGGCCCAGAACCACGTGGGCGACATCGTCCGCAGCTACCTGATCTCGGTGATCGGCGGCGCCATGACGTTGGGGAGCGTCTTTCTGTATCGGCGCCCCGGCATCAACAACCTGGTGGCGCCCGCCATCTTCGCGGTCGACTCGGCGCTGGTGCTTATCCAGATGACCTGGGAGGCCGGCCTGGAGTCGGGCTGGGCCGCCACCCCGGTGCTCCTCACCGTTTTGTTGCCCCTCTACACCGACGATCGCCGCCTCATCTATGGGCTGACCGCCTTCCAGCTGCTGCTGTATGTGGGCGTGTTCACCGTGCGCGGCCTGGGTTGGGTGGACTACCAGCCCCGCCCCTTGGACGGGGGTGCGTTGCTGTACTCCGGCCTGGGCTACGCCTTTGTGGTGGTGGGCGCCGCCATCTTCGCCGGCCAGGCAAGCCTGGACGTGCTCAACAGCCAACAGCGCCTCCAGCGCGAGATCGACACCGCCACCGCAGCGCTCCGCAAGGCGCAGGCGCAGATTGTCCAGCAGGCCAAGATGGCCGGCTTGGGCCAGCTCACCGCGGGGGTGGCCCACGAAATCAACAATCCCCTCACCTTCGTGCAGACCAACCTCACCAGCATCGAGCGCGATCTGGTGGACATTCTGCGCTTGAACACAGCCTTCGAAGGCACCCTTCCGCTCTTGGAGCAACACGCACCTGAGGTGGCCCGGGGCCTCCGGAAGCTCATCGCCGAAGCCGACCTGGATCCAGAGCTGAGCACACTGCTCTTGGAGCTCCTCAAAGACACCCGCGAGGGGCTGGCCCGGGTGCAGCGTATCATCGCGGATCTACGAACGTTTTCGCGCGCCGAGTCCTCGCGGCGTACACTCCACGATCTGGGCCGCACGCTGGACGATGCCATTGAGGTGTTCCAGCGCGAGTGCGCGGATGCCGAAATCCTGCGCGTCTACCAGCCCACCCCCCAGGTGGCCATCTACCCGCTACTGCTCAACCAGGTCTTTCTCAACATCTTCCGCAACGCCTGCGACGCCCTGCCCCCCGAGGGCGGCCGCATCACCGTGCGCACCGCGCTTGAGGGTCGCTTTGTGGTGATCGACATCGATGACAGTGGTGCGGGTGTGCCCGAGGCGATCCGCGATCGCATCTTCGATCCCTTCTTCACCACCAAAGAGGTGGGTCAGGGCACCGGCCTCGGGCTGGCGATTTCCTACCAGATTGTGGAGCACCACCAGGGCCGCATCGAGGTGCTCGACGCCCCCGGCGGCGGAGCCCGCTTCCGTCTGTCGCTGCCGCTGGAGATCTGAGAGCCCGCGGTCAGCGCGCGCTGGGGGTCCGAAACCGCCGCGCCTGCTTGAGGTGGAAGGGCGCCCACGAGGGCGTCGCCACCCAAGGGGCTTCGGCGGTGGGCAGCGCAAACCAGACGCCTGCTTGGTCGTGCGGCCCGCGGGCGGCCAGCACGTGCAGATCCTCCGCAGGCATAAAGCCCTGGCCGATCAAGCCGATGCGGTGGCCGGCGGCATCTTCCGCCACGTCCAGCAGCACCACCGCATGCCCGGGACCACCCGGCTGCACAAAGAAGTCCCCCGCCTCCAGCGGGCGCTCGCCCACGGGATCGCTGTCCAGCCGCAAGGACTGGGTGCCCGCGTAGAGGAACGTGTGCATCAGCCAGGCACGAAAGGCCTCGTGCCCATGACCCGACGCTTTGCCCGCCACGCGCTTGACCCGCGCCCCCTGGACCGCGAAGCGCTCACCGCGCGCCCAATCGTCAAAGGCCGAACGATCACCGCTGGTGAAGTGGTAGGCGGCCTGGCGGGCGAGGCCGCGGTGCCAGAGGTACTCGGCGTGGAGACGCAGGATGCTGTCGGCACACTGCTGCACATCCCGCTTGCCCACGTCCAGCGCCACCACCGCCACGGCCGGCCGGCTCAGCAGGCCCCCGTCGTAGGCCCGCACCTCGGTGCGATCGGGGTAAAGCGGCAACCGCCGGAGCCAGGCGCCCAGGCCATCGGGCGCCACGGTCACTCGGGTGAAGCCCTCGGGGGTGGGAAAGCGATCAGCGAGCGCAACCGTCTCGGCCGGGGCAGCCGGCCAATCGGCGAGCCAGGCATATTCAGGGGCCCCAGCCTGCACCGGCATCGGCAAAAGCGTAATCAAAACAGCGGCTTTCAGCGCCGCCTCCAGCAGTTTCATCACTGTGCCCTCCGCAGGATGGCCACCACCTCCCCGAACCGCGCCGCGGCCTCATCCACTTCCGCCTCGGTGGTGAACCGACCAATGGTCAGGCGAATGAACGCGCCGTCGCTGGTCTGGAAGCCCAGCGCGCCCAAGACGCGGCTGAAGCTGCCGCGACCACAAGCGCTGCCGGCCGAGGCGTAGACCCCGCGCTCTGCGAGTGCGTCCAGGAGGACCCGGCTCGGCAGGCCGGGTACCCGCACATGGAGGTTGTTGCCGAGGCGCTCGGGACCGAATGAAGGCCCATTCATCGCCACATCCGGCACCTGATCCCGCAACGCCAACCACAGCCGGTCGCGCAGCGCCGTGACGTGCGGCATGTCCGCCAGGTGGCGCTCAGCCGCCAGGGCAAACGCCCAGGCCAGGGGCACCGATTGCGTGCCCCCCCGCAGGCCCCCTTCCTGGCCACCGCCCTTGAAGGTGGGCTGGAACGGCTGCGCAGACCACAACGCGCCGATGCCCTTGGGGCCGTGGATCTTGTGGGCGGCGATGGCCACGTGATCGGCTCCCAAAGTGCGCACATCCAGCGGCACCTTGCCCAGGGCCTGCACCGCATCCACCACCAGCCGCGCCTGGGGCGCCTGGGCGCGCACCACGGCCGCCAAGGCCGGGATGTCATTGAGGGTGCCCACCTCGTTGTTGGCCATCATGATGGCCACCACGCGCGTCTCGGGCCCCACACACGCCGCCAGCGCCGCGGGGGTCACGCGGCCTTCGCGGTCCACCGGCACCACATCCACGGCCATGCCGCGATGGGTCGCCAGCCACCGGGCCCCCTCCACCACCGAGGCGTGCTCCACCGCCGAGTGGGCCACCCGGCCGCCGGCATCGTCGGCCCCACCCAGCAGCGCCAGGCACAGCGACTCGGTGCCCCCCGAGGTGAAGGTGAGCTCGGCCGGCTCGGCGTGGATGACCCGTGCCAGGCGAGTGCGCGCCTGCTCCAGCACCCGCGCGGAGGCCTGGCCCAGCGGGTGGACGGAGTTGGGGTTGGCAAAGCAGGTCTGCTGGTGGGCCGCCAGGGCCGCCGCCACCTCGGGATCGAGGGGGGTTGACGCGCCGTGGTCGAGGTAGATCCAGGACATCATCGCCTCCGGGGCCAGACCGGTCCTCGGTGGCCCCGATCTGATCGGGCGCCGTCGGACACCGCCGCCCGCCTGAAGGAGTCTACTGGGCGACGAGCTTCAATTGCTTGCCGCGGATGCGCTGCTTGACGTCGTCGAGCTGGATCTTGGTCTTCTGGCACTTCTGCGCCTTGACGTCGCTCTCCTTGTACTTGTCACCGTAGCGCTTCCTGATGTCGGCGCGCACGGCCTTCACCCGCGAATCGGTGGCCGGGTGGGAGGAGAGGAACTCGGGCATGCTGGCCCCGCCCTCCAACTTCAGCAGCTTCTGAAAAAACAGAGCCAATCCATAGGGGTTGTAGCCCCCGCGCTCCGCGATCTGCAGGCCCACTGCATCGGCCTCGGCCTCGTCCTCGCGGCTGAAAGTGGTGCCCTGCAGGATTTGGAGGATGGTCTGCGCCGCCTCGCTGGTGATGCTGCCCTGGCCAAAGATGAGCTCGCCGAGCTGCTGGGCCGCGATGGCCTGCTCCAGGCTCTTGACCCCGTGCTTCTGCGTCACGTGGGCCAGCTCATGGCCCAACACACCGGCCACCTCGCCGCAGCTCTCGGCCTGCAGCAGCAAGCCGGTGGAGATGTAGGTGTAGCCGCCGGGGGCGGCGAAGGCGTTCACGAGCTTGTCATCGGCGATGACTGCGACCTTGAACCCACCGATTTCACTCGGGTTTCGGAAAGCCGCTGAGCCCGCTTGGAGCGGCGCCACAAACTCCTTGGCCCAGCCCGTGACCGGATCGGAGGGATCCACAAACCGATACTGCTTGCGCAGCTCCTTATCGACGCCACTGCCGATCTCCACCTCCTTGCGGGGGGTGATCAGGGCGCCGCAGCCCGAGACCAAAGACGCGACCAGACCGAAGAAGAGCACATTGCGCATGGTGAGGCCTTTCGCTGCCGTGCGGCTCATGTAGCAAATGGGCGCCCCCACTGGCAACCGAGCCGCCGCCGAGGCATCCTTGCCCTGCTGCCCATTCCAGCACGGAGAACCCATGGAATACCGCTCTCTTGGCCGCACCGGCGTGTCGGTGTCGAGCCTCTGCCTCGGCGCCATGACCTTTGGTGAACCCGACGAAAAGTCCTTCATGCACGGCGTGGCCAGCAGTGAAGAGACCAGCTTTGCCATGATGGATCGCGCGCTCGCCGCCGGGATCAACTTCATCGACACCGCCGATGTGTATGGCAATGATGGCCTGAGCGAGCGGGTGGTGGGGCGGTGGTTCCAGCACAGCGGCAAGCGCCGCGACGTGGTGCTGGCCACCAAGTGCCGCTTTCGGATGTTTGAGGGCCAGCTCGGCACCGGCGCCAGCCGCCGCCGCATCGTCGAAGCCTGTGAGGCCAGCCTCAAGCGCCTGGGCACCGACTTCATCGACCTCTACCAAATCCACTGCCAGGACACACGCACCCCGGAGCAGGAGGTCCTGCGGGCCCTCGACGACCTGGTGACCCAGGGCAAGATCCTCTATTACGGGTGCAGCAACTACACCGCCTACCGGCTGGTGCAGAGCGACTGGATCGCCGACAAGCGCGGCCACCAGGGCTTTGCGACGCTGCAGGCCCAGTACAGCCTGGCGGAGCGCAGCCTCGAGCGCGAGCACATCCCCTACCTGCAGCAGGCGGGCATCGGCCTCTTGCCCTGGTCACCCCTGGCGGGCGGTCTGCTGTCGGGCAAGTACCGCATGGGTGAGCCCGCGCCCGAGGGGACGCGCATGAGCCAGTGGGTGGAGCGCCTGCGCAGCTTCGATACACCCCGCAACTGGGCCATCGTGGACACCCTGCGCGCCGCCGCGACCACCCTGGAGTGTGCGCCGGCCGCGGTGGCCCTGGCCTGGCTCCTGGGCAAGCCCACGGTCAGCTCGGTCATCATCGGCGTGCGCGATCTGGCCCAGCTCGATGCCAACCTGGCGGCGGCGGCCCTCAAGCTGCCTGCGGAGATCACCGCTCAGCTGGAGGCCGCCAGCGCCATCGATGCGGGCTATCCCTACAATTTTATTCGTCAAATCGACGGCCGCTGGTAGCGGTCGACGGGCGCAGGAGGGCCGATGACGGCCGACCGACGCCTCGGCGTCTATGTGCACTTCCCCTACTGCACCCGGCGGTGTCCCTACTGTGACTTCACCGTCACCGTCCGCCCCATCGAGCACGAGCGCTACGCCGAGGCGGTGGTGGCCGAGCTGGCCGTGCGAGCGCCCGCCTTTGCCGACCACGATCCCGCCCTGAGCGTGTACTTCGGCGGCGGCACGCCCGGCCTGTGGCGCCCCGCTTGCGTGGGGGCGGTGGTGGACGCGGTGGCCGCGCGGCTGGGGGTGGCTGCGGGGGCCGAGATCACCGTCGAGTGCAACCCCGAGGATGTGGTGCTCGACCACCTCGTGGGCTTGCGGGCCGCCGGCGTCACCCGCATCAGCCTGGGCACCCAGGCCTTTGACGACGCCCGCTTGCGCCAGCTCGGTCGCCAGCACGACGCCGCCACCAACCGCCGCGCGGCCGAGGCCGTGCACGCCGCGGGCTTCCCCGAGCTGAGCCTGGACCTCATCTACGGCGTGTGTGACCAACCCACTGAGGCCGCCCTGGCCGATGTGGCCGCGGCCGCCGCCCTCGGCCCCACGCACCTGTCGGCCTACCAGCTCACCATCGAGGCCGGCACCCCCTTTGGCGCCCGCGCCGCGCGGGGTGAGGTGCTCACCGGCGGGGAAGACGCCCTCGCCGAGGTCTTTGAGGCGGTGCGCTCAGCGGCGGCAGATGCGGGCTATTTGCCCTATGAAATCAGCAACTTCGCCCGCCCAGGCCACGAGGCCGTGCACAACAGCCTGTACTGGACGCAGGGGGACTACCTCGCCCTCGGCGCCGGCGCCCACGGCTTCTTGAAGCAGTCCGATGGCGGCGGGGTGCGGTGGGAGAATGCCCGCCCGCTGGCGCGCTATCTCCAGGGGGCCCTCGCCGGCACCCCTGCTGAGCAGTCGCGAGAGGTGCTCGACGCGGCCACCGTGCTCGAGGAGCGCGTCTTCACCGGCCTGCGGTTGGAGGCCGGCCTGCCGGTGGATGCCACCCTCGAAGCCCGCTACGGGCAGGCCGCGCGCCGGCTCCACGCCCGAGGCCTCCTCGTAGTGACCGCCGATCGGTGGCGCACCACCCCCCAGGGGCGGCTGCTCCTCAACCACGTGGCCCTCACCCTGCTGGACGACAACGGCGGCGCCTGAAGGTCCCCGCTTGTGTGCAGGTGGCCGCCGAGGGCCGGCGAGGTGGGCTTCAGCGTGCTCGCGATCCGGCCAGACCCATGCGGGTTGTGTGGCGCTGGCCGTGACCCCTTGAGCCCCTTGTATGCGGGTGCGGGTCCCAGCCGCCTGCCGCCGGGTGCCCGCCCACCGGACCGGTCTGGTGGAACCCGTTGAATTCTGGAGCCTTCGCCGTATAATGCCCGGCGCTTTGAGGCCGACTGGCCGACATTTGTCGGCTGGCCAGCCTGCAAGCACCTGATCAACCGGCCGCGGGATTGCGCCCTCGATGTCGAGAAACGTACGTAATTTCGCGATCATCGCTCACATCGATCACGGCAAGAGCACCCTGGCCGATCGCATCCTGGGGCTGACCGGTCGGGTCACCGCGCGCGAGGAGCGCCAGCAGTTCCTCGACAACATGGACCTGGAGCGCGAGCGCGGCATCACCATCAAGGCTCAGGCCGTGCGCCTGCCCTGGGTGGGCGCCGACGGTCAGCTCTATGAGTTCAACCTCATCGATACCCCCGGCCACGTGGACTTCACCTACGAGGTGTCCCGCAGCCTGGCGGCCTGTGAGGGGGCGCTGCTGGTGGTGGATGCCTCCCAGGGCGTCGAAGCCCAGACGCTGGCCAACGTGTACCTCGCGCTGGACAACGACCTCGAGATCATCCCCCTCCTCAACAAGATCGACCTCCCCGCCGCCGATCCCGATCGGGTCAAGAAGGAGATCGAGGAGCTCATCGGCCTCGACACCTCCATCGCCATCAACGTGTCCGCCAAAACGGGCATGGGTGTGGCCGAGGTGCTCCAGGCGATCATCGACTATATTCCCCCGCCCGAGGACAACCGCGAGTCCCCGCTGCGGGCGTTGGTGTTTGACTCCTGGTACGACAACTACCGCGGCGTCATCGTGTTGGTGCGAGTGATGGACGGCGAGGTGCGCAAAGGCACCCGCATCTTCACCCTGGCCACCAAGCAGACCTACGAGGTGCTGGAGGTGGGCGTGTTTGCGCCCGCGGCCACCCAGGTGGAGTGCCTGCTGTCGGGCGATGTGGGCTTCATCATCGCCAACATCCGCGAGGTGCGGCACGCCCGGGTGGGCGACACCATCGTGGATCACGCCTTCCGCGACATCTCGCTGCCCCTGGCGGGCTTCAAAGAAGTCACGCCGGTGGTCTTCAGCGGTCTGTTCCCGGTGGTCTCCTCCGACTACGGCGCCCTGCGCGAGGCCCTGGAGAAGCTGCGCCTCAACGACGCGGCCTTCTCCTTCGAGCCCGAGACCTCGGCGGCCCTCGGCTTCGGATTCCGCTGTGGTTTCCTGGGGTTGCTGCACCTGGAGATCGTGCAGGAGCGCCTGGAGCGGGAGTTCGATATGGACCTGATCACCACCGCCCCCACGGTGGTCTACAAGGTCTACACCACCGACGGCCAGGTCCTGCAGCTCGACAACCCGGCACGGCTGCCTGATGTGCAAGAAATTGAGCGCATCGAGGAGCCCTACATCAAGTCGACCATCCACGTGCCCTCGGAGTTTGTGGGTCCGGTGCTGGCCCTCTGTGAGGAGCGGCGCGGCATCCAGATCGACATGGGTTATGCGGGCGCCAACCGCATGATGATCCACTACGAGCTGCCGCTGGGTGAGGTGGTGTTCGACTTCTTCGACCGCCTCAAGAGTGTCACCCGCGGCTACGGCAGCTTTGAGTATGAGGTGTCGGGCTACAAGCCCTCGCCGCTGGTCAAGCTGGACGTGAAGCTCAACGGCGACAACGTGGACGCCCTGTCCATCATCGTGCACCGCGACAGCGCCTATGCCCGGGGCAAGGTGCTCTGCGAGAAGCTGCGCGGCGTCATCGAGCGCCAGCAGTACGAGGTGGCCATCCAGGCCGCCATCGGCAACAAAGTCATTGCCCGCGAGACCGTCAAGGCCCTCCGCAAAGACGTCACTGCCAAGTGTTATGGCGGCGACATCTCCCGCAAGCGCAAGCTGTTGGAGAAGCAGAAGGCCGGCAAG
>Ga0075163_10012259_pt1 | contig 11166 bp, 7 predicted proteins | sample JI1023141ADNA_FD_71478 | JGI IMG/M metagenome (GOLD analysis project Ga0075163, IMG submission 71478) | Wastewater effluent complex algal communities from Wisconsin, to seasonally profile nutrient transformation and Carbon sequestration -... | ecosystem: Engineered > WWTP > Effluent > Algae...
ACCCAGCTTTTCAAAGACAGCAGTAACGCTACCGCTCATAGAGCTATTAGTAAAATAGCCGATATGAATCAAACCTTTTTCGCCGCCTACATACGCAAGTTTTCTCATTTTCCAATCCTTTCTAGAAAATACTAGACCGACCGTTCGGACGTGTCAACTTCTTTTTTAAGAAACTCTAGGATTTTTTGGGCACGATCCAAAGCTTCCTCGCATTCCTGTACATACCTCTCTTTTTGATCCTTCCAAAAACCAATCGAAGGAAAGAACAAAACGTAACCAGAATCATTACGTATACCTTTTGGTACCACTACATCGTATATTGACGTATATGTAATCAGTTGCCAGTTCATATCTAATACTCCTATAACCGTATAATGTAGCGTCGAAAATCTTTCGAGTCACATGGCGCAAAATCCATCACCAAGAACCCCGCAACAGATATTAGGGGACATGTTAGAGGCGTTCTTTTCGCGAACTGGTCTTAATGGTCTTAGGATAGGTGGAACTGCTCAGTCTACCTTTGAATCAGTAGCACAATCACAAGCACGCGCCACCCAAGACGTATTCGCTGCGTCTAATGCTAATGATCCCTCTAGACTTAGAGGAGAACAACTAGACAGATATGGCAATTCTAAGGGTGTAAAGCGTCGTTCGGCAATTGCAGCGTCTTCTTATGTAACTATTGGTGATAGCGCTTTTACTAAAATATCCAGTACATTATCACCTTTACATAGTCCACCTATACCAGGACAGACTACTTTATATATACAAGAAGGCAGTAGTTTTTCTAATACTGGCAGTGTTTACATCGGTCGTGGTACTGATAGTTTTGAAGGTCCAATTACTTATACTGCCAAAACTGATAACGGTTCTGATTGGTCGTTAACCTTACTAAATCCAATCAACCGTAGACATGATGGTTCTGAATTAGTTGTATTAGCTCAAGGTGGTGACAGAACCATCAATTCCGGCACCATTGTAAAATCGCAGCAAGGTAATGCTTTAAGTGCGGCTCAATTCAGTGTTACATCTTCGGTAGTTATACCGGACGGTGAAGTGCAAATTCAAAACGTGCAAGTTATTTGTACGGAAACTGGTGAAATAGGTAACTGTAATAGCAACACCATTAACAGCTTTGGTTCGTTACCATTTGCTACCGCCACTGTATTTAACCCGTTACCGATAACTAACGGTGAAGCAATACAGCAAGACGGGCCTTATTTAGTGGATATCTACAAAGCTGAAGAAGCAAGGTCCAAAGGAACACCACTAGCAATCGAAAGAGCGGCAATTGGTGCAACTTCTAATGATGAAGCGAGCAAGGTTATTTCCGCTTCTTATGTTCGTAAAGTAAACAACGAACCAGACTTATTAACGATTGACAATGGCACCGGATATCAACCAATACATAATGGCATAGCACAAGAATTTTTAGTCAATTCAGCCAAAGGCGGGGAAATCGACTTTCAGCTTGCTAATTCTCCGATTCTTAAAGCTACGTGTTTTACTAACATTGCGCCACCTTGGAATATTTTAGAAGGCGACAGGTTAGCCTTTGCTGTCGGCGGAGTTGTTACCGAACATATCCTAGATCCTAATAGTTACACTAGTATCGACCCTTATTCTGTTGCTTCGGACTGTAACAGCAACGAAAGTCTGCTATGGGAAGCTATCGTATTAGATAATAGCCAAAAGATCGGTTTTAGGTCTAAAAGCGAATTTAATGATGACATAAAAAGTATTACCCCTTCTTCCGGTCGTAATGCTGCTTCCGTATTAGGTATTACAGAACAAATTGAAGAGACTTTATTTCTTTACAAAGACGATATTCTTCTATATAAAGACGGCCTACCTGCAACGATTGGCTCTAGACCTATTTCGCAATGGAGCGGTATTTCTGGAAGTCAAACCATCACTATCGCTGTAGACAATACTGCCGCAACTACTTATACTATTACAGATACAGACTTCGTTAACGCCAATACTGGATTTAATACCGTTGGTATCAATACAATAACAGCTTGGGCAACTGTTTTACAGAACAAAATTCCGGGTATCAGTGGTGTTGGCACTTTAGGTAAAGTGTTTTTAACCTCTAATTTAGGTTCTAATTCTAGAGCCAAAATAAGTATTCAAGGTGGCAGCTTAGTAGCTTCCGGCATGTTTATTGTTAGTGATGCAATAGGCAGAACAAAGGACTACGATTTCGACAGGTCGTTAGGACAAGGAACATTAACTACCCCTTTGTTATCTAAACAAGAACTAACTATCGGTTCCACACAAACCCGAGGACTATTACAGTCTACGCCAGCAAGTTTAACAACTTTTGTCAGTCCGGCGGTGTGGTGGATTGGTGTAGATGGTGATTTTATCAACAAAACATCTTCATTAACACCGGGCAGTAACTTCACCGCTACTGTTGCTGCAAGTGGACAACGAAGATGGGGAGCGTTACTTAGGTTAAATGCCGGTGTTGGCAGCTTTAATACCATATCACCAAAAGACTATGTAATATTTTGGGATACTACTAGTCCGAGTACGTTAACGGGTGCATGGGTAATTGCCAATGTCGCGAGTGACGGATCTTGGATTGAAATAGATCGTCATCAAACCTTATGGGCAAGATCATGGGCGGCTAGTACAGTATTACCAGATAACCGTGTATTTGTTTGTGGCGGTTACGGCTACAAAGACAAACAGTGTCCTCTAAGCAGTGCCGAGATATTTGATCCCAACACTAACATCTGGACACATGCCGGTTACATGGCCGTTCCCAGAGTCGAAGGGTGGGCTGTTTCATTAAATAACGGCAAAGTGTTAGTGGGCGGCGGTGCAGCTACAGGTTTACCAGAAGTATGGGATAATGGTTCGTTCACTCCTACCAGCGCCGCCAACGCACCAGTTTACGGCACTGGCCAAGCTGCTATATTGGCTAGTGATGGATATGTATACGTCACTGGTGGAAACGTACCCGGTGTAGGCGTAAGCAACACTGTCAAGAAATATAACCACACAACCGATGTATGGTCTGTCGTGGCATCGATGGCTACACCTAGACATAGACATACCTTAGATGAACTTGGCGGTCTTTTATATGCGGTCTGCGGTAGTGACGGCGCAACTGCATTAAACACTGCTGAAGGTTACGATTTAGGTCTAGGTACTTGGGCTGCCGCTGGAACTCTCGCAAACGGTAGACAAGGGCATGCTTCTTTTACTATTAACGGTTCTATCGTTATTACTGGCGGTAATAGCTCTATTAGTGATCCACCAACTAGACTCAACACTACCTCGATATTAACAACACTTCCGTGGATGCCCGGTCCGATCATGAATACTGCCAGGGCATACCATAAGGGTGCGGTACTAACAGTCGGTACAAAGGCGTTGGTAGTGGGTGGTGAAAACGCTGCCAGCCCTGCGGAGCTATATGACGCTATAGCTAATACTTTTGCTAATACAGGTACTCCAGACTTATCAGCACGAACAGCACCTACTGTAGCGACCCTACCTAACGACCAAGTTCTATTTGCTCATGGTGACATTGTACAAAGTGCTAATTTTTATCCTGTAGCCACTAGTGAAAAATGGGATTTAAATACTGCTATCTGGGAACCAACAGATCCAGTTGCTGGTACGACATTCAGCTTAACTTCTGGCGGTATCAGTTTCGTAAATAGCCCTCACCGATTAAATAAACTAGAGGTCGGTGCAGCTACCAACTTAACCAATACAAGTTTAGCAACTTATCTCAATACCGAAGCGTCCAAGATAGGTAGTTCTGTAAACACCTATAGAACGTCTAATTTGCGATGGAATACCAACACTTTTCCAACCAAAGAAGAAGGTTTAAGCACCTTTGGTAGTATCTATGTTGCAGCTTCTAATACTGAAGCGAAAAAGGTACTATTACCAGAACAGTCAAACAAATATAGTTCTAAAAGTCAAAGTGGTTATTTGGTTTCTGCCGACCAAGAAGGAACACCAGAGTTTCAATCACTGGTTGTATTAGGGTCGGTGAACGAAAAAGAGGTAGGTATCTATTGGTCCAACATGCTCACTAACCATATCAAACCAACAATCAGCCATTATTTGGTTGGTGGTTTTGCTGAGTCTGACTCTTACACTCAAAACCGAATAGGTCAAAACTATCTATTTAGCACACAAATGGCTAATAGAAAAGTTATCAACCTGTACCCTAACGCTCAACCAGTTGAAATATTGAGCCTAAGAAATGGTCCAGAGCATGGATGGACTGCTTATGACCGACCATTCTTTGCCTCACCGTGGGCTTTAGGTCCAGAGGATGGCTTGACTGTTGTTGCAAATAGTAATGATCAACAAAGATATAATATCAACACATACCGAAAACTTGTACCTACTAATGTAACATACGGACTTACCAATACGTTTAATGATGCTAATTTATCACCTATTGCTTCTTTAGGTACCAGTTTTGGAATCAATTATGATTTTACAGACCATACCGTAATGATGCGTGCTAGAGGTAAATCGCACGCCGCTGATATCACCAAAAGGGTACTGTGGCGTTGGTGGCAATTTGGTAGGGGCGGTGAATTAGCCGAGTTCGCCTACGGGGCACCGTTAAACCCCAACGCAATTGTTACCGTAACCGTAGATGACATTACACCTGTTAAAACACAAGTCTTAATTAGGCTTGCCGGTGGAGCTTTAAAGACAGGCGCGACTTTGCGTTCAACTAGCAAAGTAGGAATTACTGCTGTTACCGTGACAGGCGAAATTGCTGATTTGGTTATTGCATGTGGAATGCCTATTAGTAGTGCGTCTAGGGCAGCCAACGTGTCTACCTTAACCCTTACATTGCCGACTGGTATTACTAATCATGGCTTTCAGATAGGTGACGTATTATACATCAAATCAACTAGTGTTAACTTCACTTCTGGACCTAAGACATTGACAGGTATTAGCCCTACGACTATTTCTTATGCAGAGGTAGCGGCTAATGCAGGACCAGATGTAAATATCGGTACAGTCAGCTTTGATATCGCAGAAGATACTTTTACAACTATCGCGCCAGCGCCAGCGGTAAGCGACTGGTTTAAGTTTGATATTGGGGCTACGGGTGTGGGCGTATTCGGAGATCAGACTTATAGAATAACTGGTAGCAGTGATCAGGTATTATACGCAAAGTCTACTACAGTTGCTTTTATATCTTCTACTATCTTGTCTTGGTATCCTTTGTTAGACGCTGACTTCTTTCAATTGTTTGTTAATCCAAAACAGACAGTTACGCAAATAGCTGCTAGCGTCGCTACTATTTACGCTGCTGGCAATTCACCTATCAACCCTACTATTACTGGTGATGGTACTGGTATTATCGACAGAAGTACGAACGATGAACTAGGTGTTTCTAATTCATGGTATTCTCTGTATGATGGACAAAACGCCATTGCGTCACAAATAGCGCCACTGATACCGACTAACCCCTATTCCTTCACTTTCAAAGATCCAGTCGAAGCGAGTTTAGCTACCAACGCTGATTGGATTAACGAAGATGTTAGACTTATCCCTGTTACAGCTATCGGTCTACGTAACTGGTTCAATAGTGGTGCTACCAGTGGTCTAAGTACAACTATTACCACAGAAGTTGCCGGTAATGGTAAAAAGGTACAACTATCCACACCTATTGGTAGTTCTAATTCCATCCAAGTTCAAGGCGGTTCCGCTAACTATTGGTCTGTTAATGTTATCGGACAAGCGCAACAGTCCAACGGTGGTGATTTTATGGTATTCGAAGCTTCACCGGGTAGTGCAACCGGACTCGTTAGCGATGCATGGGGTTCCATAACGCTCAGTACACCGGCTGACAGAAACGTAATCACTAGCACCACTAGTTTATCACTAGCAACCAGTGCTGGCCGATTGACTGTTACCGCTGGTAGTCCGCAACTATGGACGTTTGCTGGATCAAATAACAACAACGTAGCGATAGTTATAGAGAAACAAGGCAAGTTTGTTAAGTACCAAAATAGTGGTATTGGGTCCAATATCACATTAGCAACTGTAGTGGAAGGTGATTGGGTATTTGTTTCCGTTCCAAGTGCTTCAACAGCGGTACCGCAAATATCATCGGCAAACGTAGGCTTGTTTAGGGTTGTTAGAACCGACAACTTAACGCAGTGTTTTTGGGTTGAAGACACGGGGCAAATCAACGAAGGTCCAGTAGAAATGGACGCCAAATGGATTACAGACGGTTCTGTGCTACCGGGAGATACCTTGATCGTCGGCACTAGTCTATGGGGTTCTACGGGCGAATGGAAGGTCAAATCGATAGGTGATAACGGTGGCGGTCCGTTTACCGATGTACGTACGGTAACTTTGGACACTGGTACCAGAGCGTTTAATAGCTTGACTGGCCCGATTCCTTTAAACGCTCAATATCCATTGGTCCGTTTTGTACCTTCTATTGCACAAAAATGGTTTAAGAAGATAAAATCGATAACTGTCAATAACAACAACCAAAACATAAGAGTTAGAGTTGAAGGTGGTGCTGGTTATGGTGATATATCTGACACTTATGGAGCTGTATTTACCTTACTAGATAAACTGAACTTCTTAGAATCACGCTCTATTGGTAGAGACGGTTACAGATATTACACTGGTCTAGTCGGTGAAGTGAACAAAATCGAGTACGGCGATCCTAGAGATAATGTGACCTATCCAGGTGTGATTGCAGGTGGATGTGAAGTTAGAATAGACGGGCCTAAAATAAGAAGAATTACCTTTGGTGTAGCTGTACGTTTACAACAAGGAATTGCGCCAGTAGACGTAGAAGCGAGCGTCAAATCCACAGTGGCTAGTGTTGTAAAGAAACGTCCACACGGGCAACCTATACCGATTAGCGATATTCTGAGAGAGGTTTCAAGGGTACAAGGTATTACGTCTGTTGTACCGACTGGTAGTTATGATATCGTAAACGATACTATTCCGGTTGAGCCGGGAGAACGGGCGATGGTACTTGATCTAGCGGATGTGTCGGTTTCTTACTTGGGTTAATGTAAGTCCGCATAGCATAAGCCACACCACCAGCAATTAGAGATACTACCGCCACTGCTAAAAACTCTCGGGTACTTGGGGTATCTCCAAGAGTACCCGACAAATATCCTCCTACAGCGGAAGCCAGATACCAAATCGACATAAAAACAGCGACATGTTTAGGTGGAGCTAACGATACAACTGTCGTCAGTCCTAATGGACTAATCAACAGTTCCGCAACAGAAGCGATAAAGATAGCAATAGCTGAAAGAATTAGAGGTACTTTACTGGTATAATAGTTGGCCAATCCAGCTAAGAAAGTAAAAGAAACAAACATTAGTATTAACGATGTAATTATTCTTTTACTGAGAGTCCATTTACTAAACAAACTAGGTATAAAGACACCTACAAAGACTACAATAGCTGGGTTGATATTTTGAATCCAGGCTGTTGGGAACTTCCATCCTGCAATATTTCTGTTTACTGAAACATCGAACCACAAAGCCACCGGCCCATAAAAGCTGTGATAACTAGCCCAAAAACAAATAGAAAGTGAACAAAATAACAGCAGTTTATAGATGTTGGAAGTGGTTTGCTTCTTTTGGTTATCAACGATATTCAAATCCAAACGTCCACCTATTTGACGTTCGATAGGGTTTCTGAAGTTGACTGCACCCAAGTTTCGATACATCGCCGTAATAACCAACACTGTTAACAAAGAACAGACAACGATAAACCCTAAAGCTAAAACCGGATTACTAGGGTCATAAAGAAACCCAACAATCAAAGGTCCAGTAAATCCACCTACGTTGACCAGTGTATAAAACCGTAACTGCCTTTTGGATAATTCTTCTGGAAAGCCTTCTACGGACTTGCCGATCATTACTGGAATAACCGGCTTGAATAGCCCAATACCCAAACCTAACAACGGAACCCAAATCCAAAAAGCCGTTCCCAAAAGCAAGCACGTATAAGCTGCTAACGCAAATATCGATCCAACCAAAGCAGATAGACGATAACTTACTCTGTCACCTAGAACGCCACCTAAAAAGGCTAGACCATATACCGACGCTGAAATAATACCCGTTGCTGTAGATGGATTGGGATGATGGGTGTTTTTAAGGTGAATAGCGATAATACTTACCATTCCGTAGAAGGTACTACGTTCAAAGAAAATGATGATAAGTAGAGTAAGGAAGGCTAGGTTTTGAGCGTAGGTTGGTTGGGGATGGTCGTCTGTCACTGTTCACCTCTTACAGTAAACAGTAGCGGAAGATACTATCGAACGGAAGCAAAGGTAGGAGGTTGCTTGCCATCGGAAGGCAGCGCCGCAAGAACCGTCAAAACCACACCCGCACTTGCAAGCTCAAAAACCGTATGAGCGTTGAACCCCTTTTGGTAGGACTGAAGGAGCGTTAACGTGACACCCGCCAAAACAGCAGCAGACCGATTCAGAACCATGGCGACTGAACTAAGCTGCTTACCCACTAAGATCCACCCGCCAGCAAGCCCTACGAACTGTGAACAGCCACCCAGCGCCCATAGTTTCCAATTACCCCAAAGCTTAAAGCCTAGAGCTAACGATGGTACAAACGGCGCAGCCAAAGCTATTATCGTAATAGCGATAAACGGCGCTGCTAGATGTTCCAAGGAAAAGAAAGCGATACTCTTTTTATGAGTGCCCATGAAGTGTAGTCTACCTGTATACGCACCCATATACAAAAACGCTACAACTTGACCAGCTAAGGAGAACCCTATTACAACCCCTTTCCAAACCAGTCTATGATCATGTATATCGAACAGCTTACCTAGTACACCCATTAGAATAGCTACTATACATGCTCCGACGGATATCTTGATTCTTGTGCTTGCGCTGGCACCCGTAATTGCTTTAGGCACGGACACCAACAAAGAACCAGCTTTCATTGTAGACAAGGTAGAGAGGATAGCGTTAGGAGGGGCAATTGCGTAAGCGAGGGGAACGAAGGAAAGGACACAGGCAGTAAATGGACTTGCTTGTAGCGCTGCTTTAGCAGCTTCTTTGTCTGCCAACCAAGATCGCCACCATCCCGTACCCAGCGTGATAACCGTAGCGGCTATACAGCTAACCGCTGTTGAAACAGGCAAAATGGATAAGGGTGGTAAGGAAGACGAATTAGAAAGCCAAATGAGTGGTATATAGAAGATGATATAACAACAAAAACACCAAGCGATTGTACTCATGGTTTAAATTTCAGATTTTGGGTTAAAGCCCTTGTGGCGAAAAATAGGGATAACAGTACGTAGTCTATCTTTTAAGTTGGTTCCTTTGATTGGGATATAATCGATATCCCAAATTTCCAGCATAGCACGAATAATTCCATCTATCCTGCCTACATCCTCCATTCCTAGCTCTAGTCTGGAACGAATACCGTCATCTCTAATAAAGGATGCTTCTGGACGAACAAAGAATACAGTAGAATTAGGCTGTTTCAGCTTTCCGATATAGGAAGTAAACTCTGGACTTTTCAAGATACTACCAATACCGAAAGCATATTCAATCCAGTACGCTAAGTTATCAAAACTTCTATCAGAAATGAAGGTTTGGTTCCAAGACTCATATCCTGATTCTTCGCGGATTTGTGAATGCCAAAGAGTCGTTTGGTAACGCTTGACGGCTTCCATGTCTGCGCGCAAACCTTCTAGTGTCAGCTTTTTTTGTTCTAGTTCCTTACGGGCAAGTTCTTCTATTAGAGGTAAGCCATACATCTTCTGTACAGCCTTACTCATAGTGGTTTTACCAGTTCCATGCGAACCGACAAAGTAAAAACGCTCCATTAGATAGACTCCTTTACCTTCTTGAAGGTTTGAACAATACGTATAATTCTATCTAAAGCGTTAACAGTATCTAGGTAACTAGGCACTAAATTATGCCAATATTCTGAATGGTTAGCGTTCCACGGCTGCTTAATACCTAGCTTTAGGGTTTTATTAGAGAACTTTCGGATGACATCGGTACTATCATCAATCATCACATCTAGGCTTAGATGATGTTTGTGATGCATCAACATAATATGTTTTTTGGTGATGTAAGGAAAGTCTCTAGTGAACGCTTTGATCTTTTCGGCTGCACATTGGGAAGAGTTTGGAGCTGACACTATATACAGCTTAGTATCAGGTAAATCGAATAGTGCTCTAACTGCTTCCTTGGCACCATCATAAAGCGGTAGATGTTCAAACAGTCCAGGTTCATCTAGGACTGAATAGAAGTTACGTTCATCTTCTTCAGATAGCTGACTACCGTTGTCGCCAATACAAAGATGTGGGTTATATTCCTTAACCACACTGACATCTATTGGTGGTTTGTTGTACTTCTTACAATACAAACCTAACCACGGACTCATTAAATCATAAATGGTACTGTCAGCGTCTAAACCAATTACAAAAGTCATTAAACCACGCTTTCTAGTTTGAGAATGTTCGCACCTTCCGGTAGAACTATAAATTGAATATCAGTAATGATACCCTTTCTGGTTGCATCTTGCAAAGCTGCGCGCATATTTCGTTGTGCTCGTACAGCTTCTTCAGTAGGAAGGTTGATCGGCAAAGTCACAACCAACAAACCATCCTTTAAGCCTAGACACTTAATTGGGCTAGCAAACCGAATATCACAATTTTCAAGATACGGTTTAAGTGTAAAGGTGCTGACCGTTTCATCCTTCTCTTTGATCACACCTGTATTCAAATACTCTAAAGCATCACTGAAAGAGTCAAAGTATTCACAAATGGTACTATTGATTACTAGGTATCTTGGAACCGCTTCTTCAATCAAAACCACATAAGGGTTATCTCGTAACCCGTCGGTAACGGTACTAACATATGTATTGGGGTTCAGCCCGTGTTTCTTAAAATGAGAAGCTAATTGTGGGTTCATATGTTCCATGACTACAATAGTAGCAAAAGAATCCTTTTTTATGTGACTCGAATTTTTTCAGTCGTCTCAGCTAAAGCTACTTCTAATGGAAGTGTCTTGGTTACATTCTCTGTTTTACCGTTAGCAGTTTCTAGCAACCAGCCAAAAGATGCTCTAAACCGTCTAAATTACGTTCTCAGTGGTCCAGGTAGTAGACGTGTGGCGGTAGTTAAAGAAGACCTTACCGATCTCGCTCG
>Ga0075163_10012261_pt1 | contig 11166 bp, 1 predicted proteins | sample JI1023141ADNA_FD_71478 | JGI IMG/M metagenome (GOLD analysis project Ga0075163, IMG submission 71478) | Wastewater effluent complex algal communities from Wisconsin, to seasonally profile nutrient transformation and Carbon sequestration -... | ecosystem: Engineered > WWTP > Effluent > Algae...
GATCCCAGGCGACCAGCGAGCTCGGCTCCTCGGCGTGCAGGGTCTTTACGAGCTTCTGGTGCTGGAGCGAGAGCACCATCTTGATGACGCCGGCGACGCCGGCCGCCGCCTGCGTGTGCCCCAGGTTGGACTTGGACGAGCCCAGGTAAAGCGGGCGGTCACGCCCGGCGCCAAACACCTCGGCGAGGGCGCCCGCCTCGACGGGGTCGCCGAGCTTGGTTCCGGTGCCGTGGGCCTCGATCGCGTCGATGTCACCGGGCGTCAGACGCGCGTCGGCGAGCGCCGCGCGGATGACGCGCTGCTGGGCAGGGCCGTTGGGCGCGCTCAGCCCCTGGCTGCGACCGTCCTGGTTGGTTGCGGAGCCGCGCAGCAGCGCGAGGACCCGGTCGCCGTCCCGCCGCGCCCGCGACAAGAGCTTGAGCACCAGGATGCCGCAGCCCTCTGACCAGGTCACGCCGTCGGCATGAGCAGAGAAGCTCTTGCAGCGTCCGTCGGGCGCCGACGCCCTCAGGCGGCTAAACTCGACGAACTGAGCCGGCGAGCTCATGACGGTGACCCCCCCGGCCAGGGCGATATCACACTCCCGCTTGCGTAGCCCGGTGATGGCCAGGTGCACGGCGACGAGGGATGACGAGCACGCCGTGTCGACGGTGATCGCCGGTCCGTGGAGGTTCAGCGTGTAGGCCACGCGACCCGAGAGGACTGAGATCATGTTCCCGGTGCCGCAGTAGCCCTCGAGCACTGCGAGGTTTCCTCCGAAGCGGGCCATGTAATCCGATGCCATGGCACCGAGGTAGACGCCGGTGTTGGTGCCGCCAAGGGAGTCCGGTCGGATGGCGGCGCGCTCCAGCGTTTCCCACGTCGTCTCAAGCACCAGGCGCTGCTGGGGATCCATGAACAGCGCCTCGCGCGCAGAGATGCCGAAGAATGCGGCGTCGAAGCACTCCACATCGCGCACGAAGCCGCCCTCTTTCGTGTAGCTCTTGCCGGCGCTCTCTGGACTGGGGTCAAATAGATCCAGGCTGGCCCAGCGCTCGGGGAAGGGGCCGATCGCGTCCCGCCCTCCGGAGAGCAGCTCCCAGTAGGCCTCCGGGCTGTCCACTCCGCCGGGCAGCCGGCACCCCATGGCCACGATGGCTACCGGCTCGTGGAGCTCGTCTTCAAGCTCGGCGTTGCGCTGCTTGAGCTTCAGCACCGCGGCCATGGCGCGGGTGAGGCGAAGCTCGTTCGTCTCGTTCATAGGCTCTGCTCCGTTGCTGTGCTACAGAGGACCGCGTCCAGCTCCCGGTCCATCTCGTCGAGGCTCAGGCTCCTCGCTTGTCCCAGCACCCCGGGTTCTGCTGGCCGGCGGCTGGGGGCGTTCCCGTGGGCCAGCGCGACGATCTCTGCCAGAAGGCCGCTGTCGTGAAGCGCGCGAGGCGAGACTTTCGCGAGAGCCCAGCGCAGGGTCCCGGCCGGATCCTCGGGCGGCGCGGCGGGCTCGAAGACGCGCTCCTCCGCACCGAACAGCCGCTGGGCGAGCAGTTCGGCGAGGGCGCTGGCGGTCGGGTGGTCAAAGGCTACGGTCGCCGGCAGGGACAGCGCGGTCAGGTGGTTGAGGCGGTTCTTGAGCTCTACCGCCATGAGGGAATCGAGGCCCAGCTCGCGCAGCGGGCGCTCGGGATCGAGGGCGGTGCTGCTCGACAGCCCCAGCACCGCGGCGGCCTCGCGCAGCACCCGGGCGAGCAGCTCCTGCTTCCGCTCCGGCGGGGAGAGCGCGGCCAGGGACGCGACGAAGCCGTCCTTGACCTGCTTCGGGCCCGCGGACGCGCTCCGCAGCCAGGAGCCAAGCAGGCTGCGGAAGAGAGCCGGCGGCGCCGCGCCCGGGTCGCGGGTCCGCGTCAGGTTGCCGAGGAGCAGCTTGACAGGCAGCGTACATACCTCGGGAGCCGCGAGCGCGGCGTCGAGGAGTTGCAGCCCCTCCGGGGTCGTCAGCGCCGAGAGGCCCTGGCGTGCCATGCGCTGCAGCTCGGCGCGCCCGAGGTGGGCGGTCATCCCGGAGCCCGCGGGCTCCCACAGACCCCACGCCAGGCTCGTGGCCGCAAGTCCTCGCTTCCTGCGGTGCGCTGCGAGCGCATCGAGAAAGGAGTTGGCCGCCGCATAGGTACACTGTCCCGCTCCGCCGAGCGTGCCCGAGATGGACGAGAAGAGAACAAAGGCCGACAGGTCTAGACCCTGCGTAGCACGGTGCAGGTTCAAGGCCCCCCCCAGCTTGGGGGCCAGCACGCGCGCGAGGCGCTCCGGCGTCTGGGACTGCACCACCCCATCGTCCAAGACCGCGGCCAGATGGAAGACAGCGGTGAGGGGCCGCTCGGCTGGGATCTGCGCGAGGACGAGGTCGACCTCGGCCTGCGAGGCGACGTCGCAAGCGGCGAGGGTCACGCTACGGGCGCCTGCTCTCTTGAGCGCGTGCACAAAGGCGTCCGTATCGGCGGCTGCGGCACCGCGGCGGGAGGTCAGAAGGAGGTGGCGCACGCCGTGCTTCTGGACGAGGTGCAGCGCCACGGCTCTACCAAGCTCGCCCGTGCCCCCGCTCAGGAAGACCGTGCCCTCGGCCCGGAGCGGGCGCGGCAGCGACAGCACAAGCTTGCCGGTGTGACGGGCCTGCGCCATGAAGCGGAACGCGCGGGGCGCGTGGCGGATGTCATAAGCGGAGAAGGGCAGCGGCCGGATCACCCCAGCCTCCAAGAGCTCGACGAGCGCGCGCAGGAGTTGCTGCGTACGGTCGGGCCCTGCATCGAAGAGGTCGAAAGCACGATAGAGCACGCCAGGGTGGGCCGCGGCGATGTCGAGCGCAGAGCGCGTATCCGTCTTCCCCATCTCCAAGAAGCGGCCGCCCCGGGGCAGCAGCGCCAGAGAGGCCTCCACGTAGTCGCCCGCCAAGGCGTTGAGCACCAGGTCCACCCCTTCACCGCGACTGGCGTCGAGGAAGGCCCGCGCAAACGCCGTGTCGCGCGAGGACGCGATGCGGTCGGCTGCGATGCCGAGCGCCCGCAAGCTCGGCCACTTGCTCGGGCTCGCGGTCGCGAACACCTCGGCGCCGCGGTGATGGGCCAGCTGCACGGCTGCCATGCCCACGCCCCCTGCCGCCGCATGGATGAGGACTCTCTCGCCAGCGCGCAGCGCACCGAGGTCGTCCAAGGCATGGAGCGCGGTCAGGAAGACGAGCGGTACGGTCGCTGCCTCTTCCAAAGAGAGGCGCTGCGGCAGGCGGACCATGTAGCGCCCGTCCACCGTGACCTCGGTGCCGAAGGTACCAAGAGCCAGGCCCATGACGCGGTCGCCTACGGCGAGGTGCCGCACGCCCTCGCCGACCTCGGTGACGATGCCGGCGCACTCAAGGCCCAGCCGCGGCGCGTGGACCATGTCGAGGGCGTTGAGGACGTCGCGGAAGTTCAGGCCCGAGGCGACGACCTGGACACGGACCTCGCCGGGGGCGAGGCGCGCCCGCTCCGCGGCCACCAAGTGCAAGGTATCGAGGCGCCCCTTCTCCCGTATGTCGAGGCGCCACGGGCCGTCGCTCGACGGCGCGGCCAACACGTCCGCGCTGGCGTCGGCCCGTACGAGCCGCGGGGCGAAGGCGCCGCCGCCGCGCAGAACCAGCTCTGGCTCCTCGGGGACCTCCAGGAGCCGCGGCAGCAGGTCCGGGTCCGCGGCAGCGGAGTCCACGTCGATCAGGCGGAGCCGGCGCTCCGGATGTTCACTCCGTGCCGCTCGGACCATCCCCCAGACCAGGGCCTGGACCAGGTTCGTCACGCCGTCGTCCGGTCCGTGCGAAAGGGCCTCGTGGGTCAGGAAGACGAGCTCCGTTTCGGCAAGGCGCGGCTCGGCCAGGAATCCCTGCAGGATCGAGAGCGTCCAAGCGCCAAGCTCCGTCGAGCTCTGGGCCAGATCGGGCCCGCTTGCGTCCGTGACGTCCGCGAGGATGCGGCGCGGTGCCGGGCCGCCTGAGCGCAAGGAGCGCACGACCGCGGTGAGGTCCGATTCGGGAGGCGTGACCGGGCGGCAGGCGCCTAGCGCGGCCGTGCTTGCTGACGGCGTGATGACCAGGAAGCCCGTGCGGGTCCGGGGCTCCGGCAGGGCCACGCTCTGTGGCTCGATTCGGTAGAGATGCGGCAGGCGCCGGTGCGGCTCGGCGCCTCGCAGCTGTTCGGGCCGCACGGCCCGCACGCGCAGGGCATCGATCTGGGCGACCGGCTCTCCCTCGGCATCAGCGAGGATCATCGAGACGACGGCCTCGCCCGCCTTGCGCTCCAGGGTCGCCCGCACCCGCAGCTCGCTGCTGCCGGAGGCGAAGAGGGCGACGCCGGACCAGGTGTAGGGGATCAGCACCTCGCCTTCGCTGGCGCCGTCCGGGGTCAGGCCCAAGACGGTGTGCAGCGCGGCATCGAGGAGCGCGGGATGGATGCCCAGGGCGCCGCTCTCCTGCGCGGATGGCGAGAGCATGACGCGGCCGAACACCGTGGCGGGCCGGCGCGGATCGCGGCGCAGCTCGACGAGACCGCGGAAGGCCGGGCCGTAGCAGAGGCCGCGTGCCGCAAGACCCTCGTAAAAGCCGCTGAGATCGCGGGGCTCGGTGCCGGCCACAGGCCAGCGGCGCAGCTCATCAAATTCCGGACGAGGCGGTGGTGCCGACGCGGCCAGCGTCCCCGCTCCGTGCCGCGTCCACGGCTCGTCCTCTGCGTCCGTCTTGCTGTAGAGAGCGAACGGCCGTTCGCCGTCGGCCCCGGGCGCCTGCAGGGTGAGCTGGAGCCTGAGCCCCTCTCCGGAAGGGAGCGCCATGGGCTCCTCCAGCGTGAACTCGGTTACAAACGGCGTCCGGGCGCGACGGCCGGCCTCCAGCGCCAGCTCAAGGAGCGCGGTTCCCGGCACGAGCGGCACGCCCGACACGACGTGGTCCGCGAGCCAGACCGAGCCGCGCTGAGCGATCCGCCCCGTCAAGAGGAGCCCTTCGGAGCCCGCAAGCGGCGCCGCACAGCCGAGCCACGGGTGGCCGGTCGCCTCCAGTCCGTGCCCTCTCAGATCGACCCGCGCCGTTGGGGGCTTCTGCCAGTACGCGGTTCGCTGGAAGGGGTAGGTGGGCCCATCCACAGCCCGTCCCGCCAGGAGCCCTGACCAGTCAACGGCCTCCCCCGCGACGTGGAGCGAGCCGGCTGCCGCGAGCAGGGAAGAACTGTCATCGCGCTCTTTACGCAAGCTTGAGACGAAGCATGCGCCGCTCTGCATGCACTCCGCTGCCATGGACGCCAGCGCGCCCGCGGGACCGCACTCCAAGAAGCGCGTGACGCCCGCGCCGGCGAGGGTCCGGATGGCGTCGTGGAAGCGGACCGGCTTGCGCACCTGCTGCGCCCAGTACAAAGGCGAGGTCAGCTCGGTGCTCAGCGCTCCGGTCACGGTGCTTACGCACGCGAGGTCCGGCTCCGAGAAGGAGCACGTGCGGGCCACCGCCTCGAGCGCCTCCAGCATGCTGTCCATGTGCGGGCTGTGGAAAGCATGGGAGACGGCGAGGCGGCGCACGCGGCGTCCCGCGGCGGCAAAGCGCTCCACAAGAGCTTCGACCGAGGCGCGATCGCCGCTGATGACGGTCTGCTGTGGCCCGTTCAGACCCGCGATGGTCACGCGGCCCGGCACGCTCGGGAGCGCGCCCAGCACATCGGCCTCCGTGGCGTCGATGGACGCCATGATGCCCGAGCTGTCGCATGCCTGCATGAGGCGCCCGCGGGCGACCACGAGCTTGGCTGCATCCGCCAGGCTGAGCACACCCGAGACGTGGGCCGCGGCGAGCTCGCCGACGGAGTGGCCCGCCACGTAGGCAGGCCGGAGGCCCAACGCTTGCCACTGCCGGTAGAGGCTGACCTCCAGCGCGAAGAGGGCAGGCTGCGCGAGCTCAGTGCGCTCAAGGCGCGCGGCGGCCTCGGCGCCCTCGGCAAAGATGCACGGAGCGAGCGGCATGCCCAGGTGGATCTCGAGGGCGGCGCAGACCTCGTCGAAGGCCGCGCGGAAGGCCGGCCACGCCTCGTAGAGGCCCCGCCCCATGCCGAGGCGCTGGCCTCCCTGGCCCGTAAAGAGCACGGCGAGCTTGCCCGGCACCACCGGGCCCGTGACGGCGCTCGGCGGCGTCTGGCCCGACGCAAAGACGGTGAGCGCGCCGCAGGCCCCATCCGCCGTACCCACAACGAACGCGGCCCGCCGGTCGAAACAGGTGCGGTGCAGGGCCGCGGTGTATGCGACGTCCTCCAGCGGGCACGCTGGATGGGCCGCGAGCCAGCGCGCCCAGCGTTCCGCCTGGGCGCGAAGCGAATCCTCCGTCCGGGCCGAGAGGACGAGGAGCGTGGGCCGGGCTGCGCGCGCGGCCGGCGAGCCCGGCTCCTCCGCTCGCGCCGGGGCGGCCGGGTCCCAGCCTGCGGGGCCTTCCTCGACGACTACGTGCGCGTTGGTCCCGCTGATGCCAAAGGAGGAGACGCCGGCGCGGCGGACCCGCTCGCCGCGGACCCAGCCGCGAGGCTCGCGCAAGAGGGAGAGGCCGCTCCCCTGCCAGTCGATGCGCGGCGTGGGCTCGTCGGCGTGAAGGGTCCGCGGCAAGGTGCCGTGCTGCAGGGCCAGCACCATCTTGATGACACCGATGACGCCGGCCGCTGCCTGGGCATGCCCCAGGTTGGACTTCGCCGAGCCCAGGTAGACGGGCTGGCCCGGAGCACGACCCGGACCGAACACTGCCGTGAGCGCGCCGGCCTCGATCGGATCTCCCAGCACGGTGCCGGTCCCGTGGGCCTCAATGGCGTCGATGTCTGCAGCGGTGAGCCGCGCGCTCGCGAGCGCCTTGGTGAGGACGCGCTGCTGAGAAGGACCGTTGGGCGCCGTGAGACCCTGGCTCCTGCCGTCGTGGTTCACCGCCGAGCCGCGGAGCAGCGCGAGCACCCGATCGCCGTCTCGTTGAGCCGCGCTGAGGCGTTTGAGGACGAGTACGCCACAGCCCTCGGACCAGCCCGTCCCGTCCGCGCGGGCGGAGAAGCTCTTGCAGCGCCCATCGGCAGCGAGACCCTTGAGGCGGCAGAACTCCACGAAGAAGGCCGGGGAGCTCATGACCATCACACCGCCGGCCAGGGCCAGCTCGCACTCTCCGGCGCGCAGCGCCGCACAGGCCACATGGATCGCCACCAGGGACGACGAGCAGGCAGTGTCGAGGGTGAGCGAGGGGCCCTTGAGCCCGAGCACGTAGGAGATGCGTCCCGAGAGCACAGAGGCCGCGTTCCCGGTGCCCTGATAGCCGTCGTAGCCTTCGAGATCGGCGCGGCGCTCGATGCCGTAGTCCGAGCCCATGGCGCCGATGTAGATTCCCGTCGCGCTGTCATGCAGGCCATCGGGCCGGATGCCGGCGCGCTCCAGCGCCTCCCACGAGGTCTCGAGCAGCAGGCGCTGCTGGGGATCCATGGCCTCCGCCTCACGCGGCGAGATGCCAAAGAAGTCCGCGTCGAAAGCATCTGCACGGTCGAGGAACCCGCCCTCGCGCACATAGCTTTTGCCGGCGGCCTCGGAGTCCGGGTCGTAGAGGTCGTACCCGTCCCAGCGCGCAGGAAAAGGGCCGATCAGATCCTTGCCGGCTGCGAGCGCTTCCCAGAAGCCCTCGGGGGTGTCGATGCCGCCCGGCAGGCGGCAGGCCATACCGATGAGGGCGATGGGTTCGCTGTGGACTGCGCGCTCCGCCTCGAGGCGCCGCTCGGCTTCAAGCAGGGCAGCGGTCGTACGCCGGAGGTAGGTCTCGAGCTTCTCTCTGTCGTCTCTGTTCACGCCACAGCTCCAAGCTTGCGATCGAGGAAATCAAAGAGGTCTTCCGCGGTGCTGCCATCTGGCGCAGCTTTCGCTGGTGCGGCCGGTGCCAGACGCTCCAGCGCGGCGAGCAGGCCGAGGAGCGAGGGACCGAGGCCGTGGTCCTCCAACTCCTCGGCGCGCACGTGCCGCAGCCGATCCACCACAGACGCGATCTGGGCAGCCTGGAGGCGCACCTTGGGGGGGGCACTTTCCGAGGCGCTGCCGAGCCGCTCAAGGAGCAGCCCCGCGATCGCGCCCGGCGTCGGATAGTCGAATGCGAGAGACGCCGGCAGCGCCGTCTCCGCCACCTTGCAGAGCCGGTTGCGCAGCTCTACCGCCATCAGGGAATCGAGCCCCAGCTCGCTGAGCGTCTGGCGCTCGTGCACAGCGTGCGCGGTTGCCAGGCCCAGGACCGCTGCGACCTCCTTCCGCACCCGCTCCAGCAGGAACGGCCCGCGCGCTTCGGGCGGCAGCGCGGCGACTTGCTCCTTCAGACCCGCGGACTCGGCGGCATCTTGGGCGCGCGACGAACGGCGCGGCGCCTCGCTGCGGAGCGAGCGCAGAAGCGGGTGGACGGCTCCGTCCTCCTTCACATCGGCGAGACGGAGCTCCACGGGCAGCACGTGCGCGTCTTCAACGGCGAGGGCCTGGTCGAAGCAGTCGAAGCCGACCGCCGCCGACAGGACGGCGAACCCCTGGCGCGCAAAGCGAGCCAGGTCCTTCACGCCAAGGTGGGCGGTCATGCCGCCGCCACGGGGCTCCCACAGGCCCCAGGCCAGGCTCTGCCCCCGCCCTCCGCGCGCACGCCGCCGGGCCGCGAGAGCATCCAGGAAGGCGTTAGCCGCGGCGTAGCTGCTCTGGCCGCTGCTCCCCAAGGTGCCGGCCACCGACGAGAAGAGAATCAGGGGGACGTGGTCCGGCAGGAGCGAATCCAGGTGCATCGCCCCGAGGACCTTGGGCGCCAGGACGCGCTGAATCCGCGCATCGCTCTGCTGGGCAAAGAGGCCATCGTCCAGCGCGCCGGCCAGGTGCACGACCACGCTGAGCGGGTGGTTCGAGTCCGCCGCCGCGAGCGCTGCGGCGACCTCTTCGCGTTTCGTAACGTCCTGCGCGATGACGCGGACGGACTGCGCCCCCGCTCTCTGAAGCGCGCTCACGAATGCGCCGGTCTCTTCCCCGGCGGAGCCGCTCCTCGACAGGAGGATCAGGTGCCGCACGCCGTGGCGCGCTACAAGGTGCTGGCAGAGGGCCCTGCCGAGCGCGCCGGTTCCGCCGGTGAGGAGCACGGTCCCCGCAGGGCCGATGGGAGCTGCCGGCGGACCGGACCCCTCGCAGCGGACCAGGCGCGGCACGAGCAGCTCGGCCCCGCGCACCGCGACTTCGCACTCTCCGGACACGGGGTCAAGACCCAGCTGCAGCGCCCGATCCAGGAGCGCCGGATCAACGTCCGCGCGATCGACATCCACAAGGCGGATGCGGCGCTCCGCGTGCTCGCTGCGCAGGGATCGCACGAGTCCCCAGTGCGCGGCGCGCACCACGTCCAGGACGGCCTCGCCGCGTCGTGCCGCGATCGCTCGGCGCGTGATCAGGACGAGCTCGCTGACCACGAGCCGTGGCTCCTGCAGCCAGCGCTTGAGGAACGCGACGGCGGCCTGGACTTCGATGATGGTGCGCGCTCCCTCAACGAGCGACTCCCCCGCGGCCGCTCCGTCCAGGGCCAGAGACGTGGTCGCATCGAGCACCACGTGTGTCGGTGCGTCGCGGCCCGCGGTGAGGGCCGCCCACAGCCCCGCTGCGTCCGTCCGCTCACCACCGAGGGCGCCTGCGAGCCGGCTCCCGGGCGGCGCGATCACGACGGCATCCCGTCCTGCGGCGGAGAGCGGGAGCGCGGCAGGCTGATGGAAGGCCACGCGGTACAGCGGAGCGGAGGAGCGGCGCCGCAGAGAGCGCAGCTGTTCGGCGCCTGCCCGCCTGAGGCGAATCGTCCCGATGGTGAGCACCGGCCGCCCGTGACGGTCGAAGACGAGGAGCTGGGCGCGCGGCTCCTCACTCGCCTGCAGGGCGACGCGGACGCGGAGCTCACGTGGCGCGATCGAGTGGAGGACGACCTCGGAGAACGAGATGGGCAGCATCACATCTCCCTGTTCTGCGTCCACCAGGGCCATCAGCGTGTGGAAGGCTGCGTCAAGGAGCGCCGGGTGCACGCCGTACCTCGTGTCCTCATCGCGCAGCGCCTCGGGCCAGACGACCCGGGCCCAGGCGACCTGCTGCTCCGCATCGACGTAGAGCTCTTGCAGGCCCGAGAACGCCGGGCCATAGGCCAGACCGCGACGTGCCAGACCCTCTCGCAGAGCGCCCACCTCGAGCTTGCGAGACGACGCGGGCGGCGCGTGCGCCGCCTCGGCGAAGGGATGCGAGGGCACCGGGGGGGGGGCCGCGAACGAGCCGGCGCCGTGCTGTGTCCACGCGGCCTCGCGTTCCAGCGGCCGACAGAAGAGGGAGAAGGAGCGCCGCCCTTGCGCATCGGGACCCATGACCTGGATCTGCAGGGCCTGCGGCTCCTCGGGGCTTACGGGGGACACGAGGGTAAGCTCGGCCAGGGACGTCGCGCCAACCGCGGCCCCTGATGCCAGAGCGAGGTCAAGGAGCACCGCTCCCGGCACGATCACCGTACCGTGCACGACGTGATCCGCAAGCCACGGCAGCGCCTCCAGCGAGATCTGGCCCGACAGGACGGTGCTGCCGCCATCGGCCAGCTCGGTCACCGCATCAAACCAGGCATGGCCGACGTCGACGCGTCGTGCATCCAGGCGCCGAGCGGCTGCACACCAGTAGCGCTCCCGCTGGAACGCGTACGTCGGCAGATCGAGCAAGCTCCCAGGCGCGCTCCGTGCCGCAGGCTCCAGGCTCTCTCCCGCAGCGTAGAGCGCGACGGCGGCGTCCGCGAGCGCCCGTGCTTCGCTCCCGTCTCCGCGCAGGCTGGGCACAAAGGTTGCCTGCGGCAGACAGGCCGCACCCAGCGACGAGAGGACTCCGGCCGGGCCGCACTCAAGAAACCGGCGCACGCCTGCTCGCTCGAGGGTGGCCATGGCGTCCGCGAAGCGCACGGCATCTCGCGCCTGGCGGACCCAGTACGCGGGCGTGAGCACGTCCGCACGCGCGGTCCCGGTGAGCGTACTGACGAAGGAGATACAGGGAGTCCGGTACGTGCACTCCTTGGCAACGCGCGCGAAGGGCTGCAGCATTGCGTCCATGTGCGGGCTGTGGAATGCGTGCGATACGTCGAGGCGCCGCACCCGGCAGCCGCGCGCACGAAAG
>Ga0075163_10012263_pt1 | contig 11165 bp, 7 predicted proteins | sample JI1023141ADNA_FD_71478 | JGI IMG/M metagenome (GOLD analysis project Ga0075163, IMG submission 71478) | Wastewater effluent complex algal communities from Wisconsin, to seasonally profile nutrient transformation and Carbon sequestration -... | ecosystem: Engineered > WWTP > Effluent > Algae...
CCCGAGCCCGAGCCGGAATCCGAGCCCGAGCCGGAATCCGAGCCCGACGCCGCGCCCGACGCCGCGCCCGAGCCCGACGCCGACCCGAATCCGATGCCGATCCCGACGCGGGGGCGCATGACCGACCCGTGGGCCCGGGCGTCGTGCCATAAGGTCACCACGTCCCCGATGAACAAGCGCCTCCGCAAGAAGAAGCTCCTCGGCGAGTTCCGCGAGTACGGATTTCGCGTCTGGTTCCAGCTCGCGCGCCAGCTCACCACGGCCGAGCACAACGCGGTGATCGACGCCTTCGTGCACGACGCGATCGAGGCCCACGACCTCATGTTCGGCGGCGGCGGCGCCGACCAGACGTGGGACGGCTTCGTCGCCTCCGCGTTGATCCGTGGGTCCGCGACCGAGGCCGACCGCGCGGCGGTGGTGGCGTGGTTCGCGAGCGACCCGCGGATCGTCGGCTACCGGGTCTACCCGCTGGTCGACGCCTGGTACGGCGACTCCTCGGCCGAGATCCCCGGCGCGATCGTCGGCGGCGCGGCGCCCGCCGCGTAGCCCGGATCGGGGCGCTGACGCGGCGGCGGTGGCGTCGGCCGCCCGCGACCGCAGGTCGTGACCGCGATCGTGACCGTCACGGTCGTCACGGCGCCGTCACCGCGGCGCGCGGGCGGCGCTGGCCCGGCGTGGGCCGGCGCCAGCTCGGGGCTCGGCACGCGCCGTGCTGTAGCGCTGGTCCGCGGCACCAACCCAGCCGCTCCGAGGAAGCCATGACCCGACTCGCGCTCGTCGCCACCGTGCTCACCGTCGCCACCCCGTCCCTCGCCTTCGCCTGCCTGTTCGTCGACGACGGGCCGACCTGCGGCGGCGACGGCTTCGAGGTCGAGATGCCGACCGCGCTGTGCGGGGCCTGGGAGGTCAACGACGGCGGCATCGAGTACGGGCCGATCCCGTGCGACGAGCTGCCGGGCGCCGCCACCACCGGCCCGACCGTGTCGGTGCCGGTCGCCACCGCGCTCGTCGACGGCGCGGCGTTGACCGGCGGCCTGACCATGACCGCGCACACCACCGCGGCGCCGATCGTCTACACCGAGCCTGGCGGCGCGGTCGTCGTGATGCGCGACTGGGACGGCGTGCCCGGCGAGCTGTACGCGTGGCGCAAGGCGGTCATCGACGGCAAGGTCGAGCGCCGTACCGTCACGGTCGTCACCTACGACGCCGACGGCGGCCTGCTGGGCCGCACCGTCCGCAACGGCTGCTATCCCAGCCACTGGAACCTCCAGGCCGGCGCCGGCGAGGCGCTCGTCGAGCAGGTCCGCATCGTCTGCCCGGCCGCGACCGCTCGCTGACGCCGACGCGCTGGTCGCGCTCGACCGCGGCGGGCCGGCGGTCAGGCGACGACGTCGACGTGGGTGCCCTGGCCGTCGGGGCCGGGCGACGACGGCGCCGAGGCCTCGATCAGAGCGACGGCCTGTTCGCCCTCGCGCTTCTGCTGGTCCTGGGCCAGCTTCTCGCAGCGCACGCCGTACGACACCGCACCCTGATCCGACAGGCCCGAGATGTTCATGAGCGATCCATCGGCCGGATCGCGCGGGCGTGAAGGGTTCGGGGCCTCAGCCAGCGTCGAGGGCGAGGGCGGCGACCCGGAGCTCGGCGTCGGTGGTGGCGTCGGCGCCGGCGCGGGCCAGGCCGAGCTCGACCACCCGGCCGAGCAGGGTCGCGGCCTCGAGCAGGCGGCCGATCAGCGTCGCCCGCTGGTCCTCGAGCGCGCGCAGGCGGTCGAGGCCGGTCAGCAGGTCGGCGCGGCGGGTCGGCGGATCGCGGCGGGCGACGCTGGCGGCGAGCGCCCGGACCAGCGCCGCCTCGTCGAGCGTGGCCAGCTCGCCGTCGAGCGCGGCGACCGCGCGCGCGGTCGCGACCACCACCGCGACCAGCGGCGCGACCGGCGCGGTCAGGTCGGTGGCCGGCGGGCGGTCGCCGCCGACCTGGGCGGCGCGGGCGTCGACCAGGCGCTGGACCCAGACCGCGACCTCCTCGATCCGTGCCCGTACGTCGGCGGCCAGCGGGGCCTGGCCGTCGGCGGTCATCAGCAACCCGGCGAGCTGCGCGATCAGCGGATCGGACGCCGGCAGCGCCGCCGGCGCCGAGCGCAGGCGCAGCAGCGCGGGCTTGGGCTTGGCGCGGGCGCGGCCGCGGGCGGCGGCGCCGAGCACCAGCGCGATCGCGCCGAGCGCGATCACCGGCGCGGCCGCGACCACGCCGAGCCCGGCGACGCCGAGCCCCACCCCGCCGACCACGCCCGCGCCGCCGACCTGGAACCAGCGCCGGGCCGAGCGCGCGGCGCGGCCGACGTCGGCGCGCGGCCGGATCCGGACCTTGAGGCCGGCGGCCCGCAGCCGGGCGACGATCTCGTCGGCGCTGCGCGGATCGACGTCGTCGAGCAGGCGGGCCGGCAGGGCGTGGCGGGCCGCCTTCTCGGCCTTGTCGTACATCCGGGCGTCGCCGATCAGGAAGTTGAGATGGGGCAGCTCGCTGGTCAGCGCGCCCAGCACCGACCGCAGCTTGCCGACGAACACCTCGTCCTCGCGGGCGGCGGTCAGATCGATCGACACCGCCGCGCCGTCGCCGTCGACGTGGCGGAGGGTGACCGCCTCGCGCCCGCACGCCAGGCACAGCCGCAGCCCGACCCGCATCGGCCGACCGCACGCCTGACACTCGGCGCGCTGGACCACGAGGGCGCCGGCGGTCGGCTCGCCGCGCAGCGCGGCCGCCAGCTCGCGGGCGCTGCCCGGCCGGTGGTCGGGCTCGGGCGCCAGGCAGCGCGCGACCACCGCGGCCACGCCCAGCGGCAGGCCGGGCCGGAGGGTGTCGAGGTCGAGGGCGCCGGCCGCGACCGGGCCGAACACGCCGTCACCGCGCGGCGGCACCCCGACCAGGGCCTGCCACAGGATCGCGCCGACCGAGTAGACGTCGGCCCGGCCGTCGATGGTGGTCGCGCGCAGCGCCTCGGGCGCGGCGTAGGGCGAGCTCTCCAGCATCAGGCTCGACGCGGTCCGCGACGACAGGATGGCGAGGCGGGCCTGGCCGACGTCGACCAGCCAGATCCGCCCGTCGTCGCCGATCCGGACCGCGCGCGGCTCGAGGTCGCGCAGCACCAGGCCGCTGGCGTGGGCGGCGGCGACCGCGTCGGCCAGCCGGGCGGCGAGGTCGAGCGCGAGATCGATCGGCAGCGCGCCGCGCCCGAGCAGGACATCGAGGGTGGTGCCGGCCGGCTGGGCGCGCAGGCGCCAGGGCGGGGCGGCCGCGGGATCGCGCGGGTCGGGCGCCGGGCCGATGGCCAGCGTCTCCGGTAGGCACGGCGCGGCCGCCGCGCCCAGCCGCTCGACCTCGTGCACCCACCGCCGGCGCAGCGCCGGATCGGCGGCCAGCTCGGGCACGAGCTGCGCCAGCAGCGCCAGGCCACCGCCGCGCTCGGCTGGCAGCCGCACCAGCCACGCGATCTCGTGGCGCAGCCGCAGCGGCCCGTCGACGACCTGCTGGCCGGGCACCGCGACCGGCGGATCCCAGACCATGGTCACGGCGCACCGCCCGGTCCGAGCAGCGCCTCGACCTCGGCCAGGGCCGCGACCTGGGCCCGCAGCTCGTCGAGCGGATCGCCGGCGGTGCCGACCGCGGCGCTGACCCAGCGGGCGCGCAGGCCGTCGAGGAAGGCGGTGACCTCGAGCAGCCGGGCCGCCCAGCGATCGCGCATCCGCCAGCGCTCCCGCACCGCCGCGTCGCTGTCGCGGAGGTCGGCGCCGTCGAGGCTGGCCTCGAGCTCGTCGAGCCGGGCGGCGGCGACGCACGCGCGATCGATCAGCATGGCGAGATCGGGCTCGATCCGGGCCGCCTCGGCCGGCGGCAGGGCGGCCCGCAGGCGCAGGGCGCGCTCGACCGCGCCGCGCAGCGCGTCGCGATGGCGGTCGGCGGCGATCGCCGGCACCACGCCCGCGACCCGGTCGAGCGCCGCCGCCAGCGTCGACGGCAACGCCGGCTTGGTGCGGCCACGCGCCGTCGCCGGCGCGCCCGCGGCCCGGTAGCCGGCGACCAGCGAGCCGACCGCCAGCAGCGGCGCGATCACCAGCAGGCCGGGGGTGAACGAGTGCCAGATCCCGACCCCGCTGGCCGCGGTGATCGCGGCGATCCGCCCCGACAGGCGCCAGCCCTTGGTCCGCATCGCCGCCAGCGCGAACCGACCGCCGCGGGCCGGCTCGGCGACGAAGCCGAGCCCGGCGAGCGCCTGCACCATGGCCGCCGCCGAGCGCTCGCTCACGCCGACCACCAGCGGGAACGGCAGGCGGGGCACGGCGCGGGTCAGCCGGGCGAGATCGAGGCCGAGCCCGGGGTTGGCGCGCAGCCAGTCGAGCAGCCGCTGGCGCAGGCCGACGTCGAGCTTGTGGGTGACGGCGCCAGGGCCGGTGACGAACACCGACCACCCGCCGGGCTCGAGCGTGACCTGGGGCGCGCGGCAGGCGAAGCAGACCGCGACCTCGGCCAGGCCGGCGGCGCCGCACCGCGGGCAGCGGCGGGTGCCGGCCAGGACCAGCTCGTCGTCGGTGGCGCGGACGGCGAGGGCGGTGGTCGCGGCGTGGCCGTCGCTGGCGCGGAGGCTGGCCTCGGCCTCGGCGAGCGCGTGCGCGACCGCGGTCGCCGACTGCGGCCGATCGGCCGGCGACTTGGCCAGCAGCCAGCGGATCACCCGGCGCAGCGGCGGCGCGACCTCGCTCAGCTCGGGCACCGGCGCCAGCCGGTGGGCCTCGAGCAGCGCGAAGGCGGTCGGCGCGCGGAACGGCGGCGCGCCGGTCACCGCCTCGCACAGCACGCAGCCGAGCGCGTACAGATCGGCCCGGGTGTCGACCGCTTGCGGATCGATCGACTCGGGCGCCATGTAGTCGGGGGTGCCGGCGACGGCGAAGGCCTCGCGGTCGACGCCGGCGAACGACGACGCCCGGGCCATGCCGAAGTCGCCCAGCCGCGCGACGCCGTCTCCGTCGAGCAGCACGTTGCCGGGCTTGAGATCGCGGTGGATGATGCCGGCGCGGTGGGCGACGGCCAGGCCGCTGGCGAGCTGCTGGCCGAGCCCGCAGGTCGCCGCCGCCGTCATCGGGCCGTCGACGGCGAGCCGGGTCGCCAGGTCGGGGCCATCGATGCGGTCCATGAGCAGCACGGTCTCGCCGTCGATCTCGACCAGACCGTGGACGGCGACCAGGTTGGGGTGCTGGATGCCGGCGAGCACCTTGGCCTCGGCGGCGAACCGGGCCACCGCCCGCGGATCGGCGCGGTGCGACCGGTGCAAGATCTTCCCGGCCAGGCGCGGGCCGGTCGCGCCGGTCGCGTCGGTCGCGTCGGTCGCGTCGGGCGCGTCGGTCGCGTCGATCACCTCGATCGCCACCACCCGCCCGAGCGCGCCTCGCCCGAGCTCCTCGCCGAGGCGGTAGCGCGCGGTCAACATCGACACCACCCGCAGCATAGCCGATGAGGCCATCGGCGGCCGTCGGGGCGCGGGCCGCCGTCGACGGCACCTCGCCGCGACCCCCGCCCGACGACGGCGTCAGGCGACGAGGAGCAGGCGCTGGGCGCACAGCACCGCGGCCCGGCCGGGGCCGACCACCGCGAGCGCGCGTGGCGCCTCGCCGAGGTCGAGGTCGAACCTCGCCGCGCCGGTGGTGGCGTCGACCGCGCGGTATCCGCGCGCGGTGACCACGTGGACGACGCCGGCGCGGTCGGCGATCGGCGCCCGGGCGCCCCAGCCGAGGTCGACCTCGTCGAGCGGATGGACCCAGCGCGGCGCGCCGTCGCGGCCGACGCGCCACAGCCCGTCGGCCGAGCGCGCGAACCAGTCGCCACCCTCGGCCTCGGCGAAGACCGCCGCGCGACCGAGCCTCCCGACGGTGCGACCGACGGCGTCGACGATGATCGAGCGGCGGGCGCTGAGCGAGCCGGCCGCGACGAAGCCGTCGCGATCGATCGACGGCACGAGGTCGGGATCCGCCAGCTTGGCCCGCCAGCGCCGGGTCCCGTCGGCCGCGACGCAGACCAGGCCGGCGCCCGCGTAGCCCGCGATCACCATCGCGTCGTCGGCGTGGAGCGCGGGCGGTACGATGTCGTCGCCGAACGAACCGACGGGCACGGGCCGGCCGTCGAGCGAGACGTCGACGCCGCCGGAGATGCGGGTGATGACCAGGCCCCCGGCATGGGTGAGGTTGGGTGCCAGCCCGCTGTCGTCGACCATCTCGCCGAGGTCATCCGAACCGATCAGCGCCCCGTCCGGTCCGAAGCGCAGCGCGTGCGGGGGCACGATCACCAGGGTCGAGCCGTCGGCGAGCGCGACCGGCGGCGTCAGCGCGCGGTTGGTGACCACGGCAGCCGCGCTATCGACCTCGGCCAGGCAGGCCGCGAGGTCGCTGACGCTGGCGATCGCGCCGTCGACTCCGACCCGGACCAGGTGGCCGTCGGCGACCACGAGCACGGCGCCGTCGTCGGCGACCGCCAGCCCGGCGCCTCGCCACGCGAGCCGGCTGGTGGGCAGCGCGACCTCGGCGACGACGCGGCCCGCGACCGGGCCGGCGCAGGCCACGCGGCCGCTGTTGCGGCGATCGCCGCCCGCCCGGGGCCACAGGCTCGCGGCGAGCTGGAAGGCGCGGGTCATCGGCGGCTCATCGGCGGTCAGCCGCGGCGGGTGCGGCAGGCGGCGAGGAAGGCGTGGTAGAGCGGGCGCGGATCGAGGATGCGGGGGCCGCCGGCGTCGCTCCACTCGGGGTGCCACTGGACGCCGCGGACCCAGGTCGGGCCGTCGACCCGGATGGCCTCGATGACGCCGTCGGCGGCGCGGGCCTCGATGACGACGCCGCGGCCGGTCCGCTTGATCGCCTGGTGGTGGACCGACGAGACCGTGGCCCGGGTCAGGTTGCCGTAGATCCGCGACAGCGACGAGCCGGGCTCGATGTCGATCGGGTGGGCGAGGCCGTCGTAGACGTCGGGGTCGCGGTGGACGATCGCGCCCGGCACCATGGTCGGCACGTCCTGGTACAGCGTGCCGCCGAGCTCGACGTTGAGGAGCTGGTGGCCGCGGCAGATGCCGAGCACCGGCTTGTCGGCGTCGAGCATGGCGCGGAGCAGCGTCAGCTCGTAGCGATCGCGGATCGCGTCGCCGGCCCACTCCGGTCGCTGCGGCGCCTCGCCGTAGTGGCGGGGCGCGACGTCGACGCCGCCCGACAGCACCAGGCCGTCGAGGTCGGCGGCGTAGATGTCGGCCTCGTCGTCGGTCGAGGTGCCCGGCACCAGGTAGGCCAGGGCGTCCTCGCTGCGGACGTAGCGGGCCAGGCCGCGCTCGACGTAGTAGAGCGGCTTGCCGTTGAAGATCGTGCGCGAGCGGTCCTCGTGGAAGACCGACGCGCTGATGCCGATGCGGAGGAGGCCGGGTGTTGCCATCGAGGACCTTTCGAAGTTACCGCGTCGCCGACGCGCGCCGGGGCTAGCCGCGCGCCCGTTCGCCCGACCACGGGTCGTCGGCGAGCGCCTTGTCGAAGGCGCGGGTCGGGTGGCGGGCCGGGTCGAGGGTGCCCTCGTCCCACGGCTCGAACGCGTTGCGCACGTTGCCGAGGCCGGTGGCCTCGAGCATCGGCAGGTTGCGCAGCAGCACCGACTTCATCGTCGCGGCGTCGACCCAGGCCAGGCCCTCGGGGGTGTAGATCTCGGGCCGGTAGTCGCTGGTGTAGAAGCGATCGCCGAGCAGCCGCCAGCTCGCGTTGAGGATGAAGACCTGGAACAGGGTCTCGCCGAAGCCGAACCCGTACGGCCGGTGGGCCTCGCACAGCGTGCCGATCAGGAGATCCATGTCGTCGATGCGATCGCGGCCGTCGGCGTCGACGCCGTAGGTCGCGCGCAGCCGGGCGACCGTGGCCTCGTCGGGGGTCAAGGCGGCGAAGCTCGGCACCCGTGGCAGGCCGAGCTCGGCGCGGAGCTGGTTGTAGGGCGGCACGCCCCGCTCGCGATCGCGGTAGAGGTCGAGCGCGCCCAGATCCATCACCGGTCGACCCGGGATGGTGAGGTCGAGCAGCACGGCCGGGACGTTGTTGTTGACCAGCGCGCCGGGGTGCTGGACGCCCATCGACGCCGCGATCGCGTCGAGGCCGTGGGTGCGGAGCAGGCCGGCGACCGCGGTTCCGCGGGTGCGCAAGAGCGGGATCGCCAGCGGCGGCCCGTCGACCTGCAGGAGCTGGAACGCGTCGGGCAGGAGCGAGTGCAGGCGGTAGACCGCGGTGAACTCCTCCGACAGGCCGTAGCGGGCGAAGGTGCCCTGCGGCCCGCCGACGATGCCGCCGAGCTCGTGGCTGGCGATCGCGATCGGCTCGACGGTGTGCGGGTGCTCGCCGCCGAACCAGCTGGTGAGCAGGCCGTACCAGTTGGCGTGCATCGCGTCGTGCAAGGTCCGGTTGGCGAGGATGGCCGGCGTCCACTCGACGGTGTGGATCTTGGCCATCACCGCGGCGTTGATCAGCCGCGCGGTCTGGAACAGCCGCTCGTCGTCCCAGTCGTCGTGGCGGTCGCGCAGGTGGTCGCAGATCGCGTTGTGCTCGCGGGCGAACACGGTGTGCATGGTGGCGAGGCCGAGCCACCAGTTGCGGACGAAGCCGGTCTGCTCGAGGCCGGTCGCGGGATCGATCGGCAGCAGGCCGTCGTCGGTGAGGCGGAGCTTGCCGTCGGTGCCGCGGCGCACCGCCCGCTGGGTCTCGGGATCGCTGCCGTAGAGCTGCGAGCCGTCCCACCAGTGGGTGACCTCGTTGAGCGTGGTCGGCGGCCGGTCGCCGTCGACGTCGCGGCGGGTCGGATCGGGCCGGCTGGTCGGCAGGTCGAGGGTGGTGACGCCGTAGCGGCGCAGCGGATCGTCGGCGGCCAGCGGCAGCCGATCGACGTGATCGTGATCGGGCGTGCCGTGGCTGACCCAGTCGTGGACCATGAACTGGATCCACGCCGCCGCCCACAGGTTGAGGAACGGCACCTCCTGGCGCGGCCCGGTCGGCGCCAGCAGCGCCCGCGACAGCTCGCGCACGCTGACCGGGTCGGTCGCCGGGCGCGGACGCGGCCGGGTCGCCTCGAGGCCGCGGTCGTCGCCGACGTTGCGGAAGAAGCGGGTCCAGGCGGCGCCGACCATCGGGTCGTAGCGGCCGTCGGCGTCCTTGCGGAGATCGTTCCAGCTCCCGTCGGCGGTGCGCCAGTGTCGGGCCCACGTCGGCGGCCCGTCGGCGGTGTCCCAGAAGCCGGTCTTGCTGCCGTCGGGGTAGGGCCGGATCAGGTTGTTGGCGAACAGCGACTCGCGCATGTAGGCGAGCTTGAGGATCTGCAGCGGCGGTCGCAGCGCGGCCGGCAGGTCGGCGGCGGTCGAGTCCCAGTTGGTCCACACCCCGTCGTCGACGCCGTGGGCGCCGGCGTGGTGGACCAGGCGCGAGAACACCGCCCGGCCGACCGCGCCGAGGGCGGCGCCGGCGCCGGCCTCGACCTTCGCGATCAGGCGATCGATCAGATCGGGATCGTGCGGCACCGGGAAGCCGGGGTGGCCGACCTCGCCCGGGTGCGGGCCGCCGAGCACGTAGTCGGCGGTGAAGCGCTCGGCGAAGATCCGCATCTGGGGATCGATCCCGCCGGCGTCGGTCGCGACCACCGCGGCGACGCGCTCGAGCTTGTCGGCCAGGGTCGGATCGACCGGGGCGAGGGCGAGCGCGGCCTGCCAGGCGTGGCCGGCGCGATCGTAGCGGCCGGCGAGGAAGCAGGCGTCACCGAGCAGGACCAGGCACTCACCGGTCGGATCGGCGTCGGCGACGCCGTCGAGCAGCTCGGCCGCGCGCACTGGATCGCCGGCCGCCAGCATGCGCCGGGCGGCGTCGCGGCGATCGGTGACGGCGAGGTTGGGCTGGCTGGCGGAGTCGGTCGGCATCGCTGGTTCCCCCCACGGACGCTGCGTCTCGCCGCCGGCGTCTCGCCGCGGCCCCCGGCCAGCGTAACCGATCGAGGTCGCGGCCGGCGAGGTAGCGGTCGGGGCGCGATCGTCGCGCGGTTGCAACGGCGTCGCGGTCGCGGTGTCATGCGCCGGTGACGCCGCGCCGATCGATCCGCCTCGTCGCCGCCGTCGGCGCCGCGCTGGTCGGGCTGGTGGTCGCGGCCGGATGCCGGACCACGCGCGCGGTCGCGCCGCCGATCATCGCGCCGCCGATCATCGCGCCGCCGATCATCGCGCCGCCGGTGGTCGAGCCGCCGGCCTGGCCGGTGCCGGTCCGGGTGCTGCGCTGGGGCGAGGGCGGCGTCGAGGAGGTCGGCGCGCTGCCCGGGCTGGCCGCGCTGCCCGACGAGCCGTGGATGGTCGAGCCGATCGCGACCGCGCTCGACGCCGACGGCTGGGCCGCGCTGATCGCCGAGCTGCGCCGTCACGATGTCCCCGGATTGGCGCTGCGCGACCGCGCGATCGAGGACGATCGGTTGGCCGCGGTGCTGGCGCTGCCGGCGCTGCGCTACCTCGACCTGTCGGCGACCGCGCTCGCGCCGGGCGCGCTCGCCGTCGATCCCGGCCCGCTGCCGCTCACCCGGCTGTACCTCGCCCGCACCGAGCTGACCGACGACGCGCTGGCGGCGGCGGTGGCGCGGTGCCCGGCGCTCGAGGTCCTCGACGTCGCCGACACCCGGGCTGGGGATCGGACGCTGGCGGCGGCGGTGGCGGCGCCGGCGCTGCGCGGGCTGGCGATGGCCGGGACCCGGGTCACCGACGCTGGCGGCGCGGCGCTGACCGGCGCGGCCCGGCTCGAGGTCGTCGATCTCGCCCGCACCCGGGCCGGCGACGTCACGGCGCGGGCGCTGCGCGACCTGCCGCTGCAGGAGCTCTACCTGGGCAAGACCCGGGTCACGGCGGCGGCGGTGCGCGACCTGGCGCCGCGGGCCGCCACCCTGATCCGGATCGATCTGTCGGACCTGGCGGTCGACGACGCGGCCCTGGCCTGGCTCGCCGACGCGGCCGCGCTGATCGAGGTCGATCTGGGCGGGACCAAGGTCGGCGACCCGACCGCGACCCGGCTGGCGACGCTGCCGGCGCTGCGCGAGGTCGACCTGCCCGAGACCCGGGTCGGGCCGCGCGGCGCCGTCGCCCTGGC
>Ga0075163_10012264_pt1 | contig 11165 bp, 10 predicted proteins | sample JI1023141ADNA_FD_71478 | JGI IMG/M metagenome (GOLD analysis project Ga0075163, IMG submission 71478) | Wastewater effluent complex algal communities from Wisconsin, to seasonally profile nutrient transformation and Carbon sequestration -... | ecosystem: Engineered > WWTP > Effluent > Algae...
GAGCAAGGAGTGGGTACATGTCTCCTAGCGGATCGACGCCGAAGAAGGCCGCGGCGTCTTGCGGAGGACCGTCGTAGGCGACGTATCCCCCAACCGCCATTGCGATTAGGGTGGAGCAATTCCGAGCGACGTTGGAGAGCGTATGGGTGACGCACACAACCGTCATCCCTCCCGATGCGAGATCGCGGAGCAGGAGCATCATCTCGGCGTCGGTCGCCTCATCCAGTCCGCTGGTAACCTCGTCGAGGAAGAGCACCGAGGGCTGCATGATGAGCTCATTGGCCAGCGCGGCGCGCTTACGTTGCCCACCGCTCAGCCGGCGAATGGGCGTCGCCGAATGCGAAGCCAAGCCGACACGATTCAGTGCCTCGTCGACCGCTGCCCTAGCGACGTCGGGAGATGAGTCAACCGGGAGCCGCAAACGAGCGGTAAAGTCCAGCGCCTCGCGCAGGACCAGCTCCTCTGGCAGCGTCTCCCGCTGAGGCACATATGCCATCTGCTGCTTGAGCAGCTCGAAGTGATCACGAAGCTCAAGCCCATTGAATGTCACCGAACCGCCGTAGCCCGGCGAACGGCCGGCGAGAATGCGTAATAGGGTCGACTTGCCGCAACCGCTGGGACCCACCAACGCCACAAAGCTCCCAGCCCGGATCTCGAGGTTGGCGTCATTCAGGAGTCGCTTTTCTCCTGTTGGCGTTCTAACCGTCAGCGTCACGTCTTGCAGACACAATGCGGCCCCCCCCTCGCTCGCCACCTCGACGATCTCGCTCCCAGTCCATTGGAGGGTCACCGATCCCAGGTCGATGCGCGCCTGAGGGGCCAGAACTGCGCTGTCTTCGACGCGCACGCCGCCCACGAACGTGCCATTGGTGCTTCCAAGGTCGCGAATGAAGACACTGCCATCCTTGCGGAAGACCATCGCGTGGCGTCGCGACACGCTCGGATGATCGACAACGAACGATGATAGACTAGCGTCGCGTCCCAGCACGAGCTCCGTCTGCAGCGACGCGGGGGATAGGCGAGCGCGCGAGGTAGCGAACGACGCGGGCGAGATACGTTGGCTCGCGTGAACCCCGCCTCCCCTCGAACTCGCGACGAGCGACACGGACACGGGTGTCGCCGCCGGTGGAAGCAGGTGCACAATCCCGGCCCAGTCCCCGAACCGCAGTTCGTCGCCATCCGACAGGACACATGGACTAGAGATCGCGCTTCCATTCACGATCGTATGGCTCGCGGTCGACAGCGGTTCCAACCGGAGTGATTCCCCATCTCGCACGACGCGCGCATGTCGGCGAGAACATCCCAGATCCGTCAGCACCAACCAGGCGCTCGCATCTCGCCCGATCAGGAACTCCGCCACGTCCTCCGCGAGTTCGAGTCGCCCACCTCCGTCCGTCAGCTGAATCCACTCACGCATGGTCGTCCGGTCAGCCCTTCTTTCCGTCCCCACCGTCCCAGGAGGGGCGTGGAAGCGAGTTGATGACGCGAAGCGTAGCCTCTCGCTGAACCTTCACCGTGCGCTCCATCGCACGTACTGGGTTGTTCTTGATGTCCCGGGTGACCGTCTCGCGTTCCTCCTTCCAGTTCTTCAGCGACAGGCTCCACCGGCGGTCGTCGGTCTTCTCCACCTTCTTGTCCATCTGGTCGATGACCGGGTCGGCACCGGCCGCGCATCGCGTCGACGGCTCGATCAGCGCAATCTCGCTCACGCCCTCGTCATACCGCATCGCGGCGATGTTGGCCTTTGCATTCCGGAGGTGCTTCTCACAATCGCGTTCCAGCCAGTCCGATACGTAGCGCTGCAGATCGGGCGCCACGCGCGTGTTGCAGCTACGGGCCTCGCGCGGGACGGCGGCCAACAAGCCCACGGCATCGCCTACCATGCCTGCCCCAGCCCTGGAGCGTGCGTCCGCACGGATGCGTTCGCAGTTCGTCTCGTAGTACGTGACGATCTTCTGACGAACGTCGCGCAGGAAGTCTCTCACGTCGGGATCGGACGCATTTAAGGAGGCGAACGCTGAATTGATCGCACGCTCCTTCGTGTCATCGCCTCCGCTCAACCTCACGATCGTAGAACCGAACGTCAGCTGCTCCTCGCTCATCTGGCGGACCGTCAGTGAGAGGTCGACTGTGGCGACATGCGTGGCCCGCAGTCCGCTTTCAACGGTCCGCTCGGCGACCAGCGTCACCGACGGAGTCAGGACGAAGCGCGAATTGTTGCCCGAGCCCGCCATCCCTGAAGAGGTGGCGAGTTGAAACAGCCGCCCCTCGAGCTGTGCACGCTGCGATTCGGTGAACGGCGGGGGAAGCGTCGGTGCCACCACCGCAACCGGGAGATCGCCCACCTGGCTCGCACGCATCAGTTCCTGTCCTGCTGCGACCGATGAGACGGTTGCACCGAGGAGTACACAAAGCAGCTCGCGTACGCTAATCGGAATGCTATTGTAGTTCGACATAGATCACCCCATTGGTGCTAGATATGCTCATGGCGCGCACGTACTTGCGCAGCCCGAGCCGCATCGCGCGAGCGAATCGGTTGGTGTTGAACGGCCTCGGGTTGGAGGAGGCCGGGTCTCCCTCATAAAGCTTCAGTCGCACTTCGTCCACGACCATGCGGTTCTTGGTCGTCATCGCGACGTGCACCGCCTGGTTCACCGAGTTCTCCACCAACCAAGCCTCGAGTTTATCGGCCAGTGTCGACCCATCGGGGTCGATCTCCGCTTCCAGATTCGTGCGGGCACCGGCCTTGACTGTGTACTCGACCCGAACTGGCACGCCGTTCTCCACGACGTCATCGAACTTCTCCTGCATCACTTGCAGGAAGCTCTCAGATACCGCTTCTACCGCCTTCTCGATCATGAGATCGGCGGGCACCTCCATCAGCTTGGGCTCAGAGTGCCCGACCTTGCTCCCGTACGCCATCCCGTTCGCGACCAGATGGGCGTTCAGGTCAATCGACACCGTATGTCTGTTGGCGTCGATTCTTGACTCTACAACGCGCGCCACGACGTAGATGTCGGCCCGCGACATCTCCAGTATTCGAGTCTTGAGGTCGACTTCCGCCCCCTCGGACATCGCCGAGCCTTCGAGCGCGCTCTTGAGCGCGCCGAAGAAATCGACTGTGGTAAAGTGGCGCCGATCGAACGCCTCCTTGATCATCGTCTGTGCCCTCAGGAACAACGGATCGTTCTCGGCGACCTTTCGAAGATCCTCGCCCTCCTTCGTGAACGGGATAACAATGATCTTGGGTTGCACTGTTCGGACCCGGATGTTGCTGTTGCCTTGCGCCCCCGCTGATGCCGTCGCCAGGACGGCAATGCAGGCGACGGTGGCCAGATAGTGTGCTCGCATTAGTAGCCAAACCTCCTGACGATCCCTTCGCGCTCCAGGGCGATGCGCAGGGCGTCGATGTTGACGGTGACTTGGTATGACTTGCTTCCTTTGGGTGCACCCGACGTGGACGGCTTCACGCTCACCACATAGCGGGTGTATTCACGCCGGTCGAACAGTTGAGTGAAGTAGGCCTTGTGCTTCTCGAGCGCCGCGCGCTCGTCGGCAATCATCGCCCGCGGCACGCGGGAGCCCGGCACTCCGATGAACAGAATGGCGCGGATGGCTTCCGACTGCGCACAGTGCTGATCATCCTTGCAGTCGCGATCCCTCACCGTCGCGGTTACTGCAACTGTTCCGGCATCGAGATTGACAGGTGCAGGCTTCGAGACAGTCGACGCCCGCGGAGTACTCGCGCACGCGCCGAGGGCGAGAACCGCAACCGCGAGGGCGGCGGCCAGTTGGGTATTGCTCATAGTGGAATGGTCTTGGGCTAGGACTGGTTGTTACTCGTTCTTCTTGGCCTTCGGCGCCGCGCCTGCCTTTTTCGCGCTTGCCTTGGCCTCCTCGAGCGTCACCGCCACGTCGGCCAACTGTTCTGCGATCACCTTGCTCGACGCCTTGATCGCTGCAGCGACGGCTTCTTCACGATTGGCCGCGTACATTGCGGTGCCGGCAATCTTGTTCTTGGAAGGCCGCCTGAAGTGGATGATGTCATCAAGATTCTCAGCTACCACCTTGCCTGTCGAGCGCTTTACTGGCGTCTCCAACTCAGCGTCGGTCGAGTATACGACCGCGTTTGACTGCACGTCGGCGACCTGCAGGTGCACCGAGATCGTCGCCTTGTACACAGTGGTACCTGAGACCGCGATACTCTGAATCTCCAGCGTCACCACGCGCCCAACTAGGACGTACTGCGCATTGAGTTGCCTCGTCGTCTGGATCGTCACCTTGGAATCGAGCTGGCCAATCCCTTCCGAGCGACGGATTTCAGACTGCACGGTCACGTCCGCGGAGCGATCGATGACGTCACTAAAGTAGCCTTGCTCTTTCAGCCCTTCGGCGGCCTGGCTGGCGAGGAGCGTGAGAATACCCTCGCTTACTCCGCTGATCCCCATCCCTTCGAACTTGCTGACCGCAATGGTCGGGCGAGCACCGTCGGACGCCTGGGCTGCTAGGGCCATCGGGTTGAGGAACACCGCCGCCAAGACAAGACTCCGAACCCGAGCGTTTGTCATCCTCCCAACCTCCCATGAAGATTGCGTGTCGGACCGGCGCAATCCGGTCCTGTGAATGTGAGAAGCGGCTTCTCAACCTGTAGAGTGCCGGATGGCGCGGTTTCATTACATCGAGTAGGCGATCGCGCGGCGGATCAATGTTCGCGAGAGACTCAGCGGGCACGCATCTGGTCGCCAATCACGAGGTGACGCTGCATTTCGCGAATCGCCTGCTGGCGTCCGACGACGAACAGCTCCCAGCGGAAGCGTCCCGACACCTCCGCGTCGCCAATGACCAGGAGGTAGCCGTAACGGGGCGGGGCACCAGGGAGCAAGACGGTCGACCGATACCGGCGCTGCCCGTCCGAGGAACCGATCGGCTCGAGCGGCGAGGTGAGCGTGTAGTGGGGGTCGACACGCGAACTCCAGCGCTGTGCGAACTCCTCGATCGTCGTGGCAGCGGGGAGCGTCTGCACCGCCGTCTGAAACAAGGTGTGAGCCGCGGTGTCCTGCAGTGTCATCACCCCGGCCAATCGGTCCGCCTCACGTCGCCAGTTGGTAGGATGCCGAACCATCAATTCGAGCGATCCACCGTCCGTTACAATCGATGCCTCCGTCGTCGATGCCGTTCTTGTTGCTGGCGACACGTCGGGCGTCACGCTCTCCGGCACGCCGGGTGGGGGACAGGCGCTCCCCACGCAGGGGACGGCGGACGATGACCCACCGCTACGCGTTGCCACGAGCGTGATACCTGCCAGACTCGCCAGGATCACCCCGCCGGCCGCGAGCCGCCAGCGTCGACGCTGGGCGGGGGCGATCGTTGATCGTGGCAGGGTGACCGGTGGCGACACCTCGGGCTGCGACTGTGGCGAGGGTGCGGTCACCGGGTCGGCCACTACGGTAGCCCCGGCGAGCAGCCCCTTCCGGGCGTCGAACGCCGTCGCGTACCTGTTCTTGAGCTCTGGGGCCATCGAACTCTTCACGAACGTCCGAAAGCTCTCGCTCATCCCGGTAGGGACCGAGTCGATGGACAGCGTGTTGGTTTCGCGATCGAACCAGTCGGTCGGGGGCTGTCCGGTAACGAGATAGAGCGCCGTCGCGCCGACCGAATACAGATCGCTCGGCGGCACGGCGCGGCCCGCCAGGTGCTCGGGAGCCGCAAACCCGATGGTGCCGACGAAGGTGCGATGCTCGTCGGGGAGCGAACCCATGCTGATCGCTTCGCGGACAGCGCCGAAGTCGATCAGGTAGACCTGTCCGTCGACGCCGATGATCAGGTTGTCCGGCTTGATGTCGCGATGGACCACCGGCGGCGTTCGGGAATGCAGGTACTCGAGGATCTGCAGGAGCTGGACGGTGAGCGACCGCGCCTCCTTTTCAGGGAGCTCCATGCGACGTAACAGCACGGACTCAAGCGATTCGCCCTCGACGTAGTCCTGGACCAGAAAGAACCGCCCATCCTCCTCGAAGAAGGCATGGAGCCGCGGAATGCGCGGATGGTCCAACTCGAGCAGGGCGCGCGCCTCTCGCTCAAACAGCTGTTGCGCCCGCGATGTGAGCCCACCCCTCGGCACCAACTCCTTGAGGGCACATCGCTTCTGGAAGCGCTCCCGATCCTCCACCACGTAGGTGAAACCGTAGCTCCCGCGGCCGAGTCCCTGCACGATCTGATAGCGGTTCCGTACTACGGTGCCAGGAACCAGTGGGAACGACGACGACATCGGCAGCGGAGAGGGTATGGAAGGTGCTCGCGCCCACAACGTGCGTTCCCCGAGGGAATCGCGCCAGACCCGCGTTACGTGGCACAACGATGTAACGGAAACTCCGGATGGGCCACTAGTCCGGTGCAGCCGCGGCCACCGCCGTGGCGTCCACCAACTCTGGAGACCATCATGTCAACACGTACGCACCATCGTAGCTCTGGCTCGCTTGTCCGGGCCGGGATCGCGGCCGGCGCGCTTGGCCTCGCGGCCTGCGCGGATGCCCCCCCTCTCCCCACCTCCCCCCAGATTGCCGCGGACTCCGCGGTCTCTGTCGCCCAGGCTGTACAGTCCTCCACAGCTTGCTCGCTCAAGAATGCAAAACTGAGCGTGTCCCGCATAGGTCCCGGTGCGGGACGGTTCACCGTCTCGGTCTCCGTGACGGGATCAGGCGCGAGCTGTCCGGAGTACTCGGTCGATGTCGGTAGCTCGAACTGGATGACGCCTCTGGGAGGGCGCACTTGGCGACGGGGGGCAGCGAAGTTGAAGTTCACCGTGACGCCCAATTCCACGTACAAGGACCGTCGCGCCACGATCCGAATCGTCACGCGCAAGGGCAAGAAGACGACCTCGTGGCGGGGGCTCACGCTCTATCAAGGAGGACTGACTCCTCCCACGCTGTGTGCGTACCAGTTCGACGAGTCACTCGTGGAATTCGGCCCCGAGGGCGGGACGAGAACTGTGGAGGCGACGCTGAATGACGCTCGCTGTGCCGGGCAAGCCATCGAACAACTGCGGCCGGTCGGTGATGTGGCGCAGTTTCTCCGGGTCAACGAGGTAAGGCGCGCAGGCACCGACCTGACACTGCAGGTGACGGCGTCGCCGAATGCGACGCTCGGGGCACGCGGGACCTCGCTCCGCTACATCTGGGTGACCGGGTCAATTGGCCGAGAAGTCACATCAGGAGAGCTGCTCGTCGTGCAGCGTCCCCCCGCTCCGCCGTCGGGCGCAGCCACCATCGGAGTCCCCAATCGAATCGGGGTCACGCTGGAGAGCCAAGCGCTTCGGCTGGACATCCAGGCCGCTCCGTCGCTGTGTTGGCGCGTCGTGCCGCAGCAGGCGCCCAACGGGCTCGGCGATCGCTACGGATGGTTCAGCTTCGACCGGAGCGACGCTGGGTGTGGCAGTGGGATCTACCGCATGACGGTGGGATTCAACGAGTGGAGCGAGACGCGCTACGCTGTGCTCTGGATCTACCCGCAGTTCGGGAGCGCCAGCCCCCGCACATATGTGATCCTCGAGCAGCGCGCGAGCTACTGACGCGCGGGTCGAGCGTGAAGGCGGCCGGACCTCCAGAGGGTCCGGCCGCCTTCCCGCGTCATCCCACCTGCCCCCAACGACACGTCGGCGAGCGTCAGGCGAACGCCATTTCCCGTGTAATGAGTTCGAGCGGTTTTGCACTCCTCCAAGTGAAGGGCGGCGGCGCCCGAGACACCCAACACTGACGGAGGAAAGACCAATGTTCGCTCGTATCATTCGCACCCAGTCCCGCAACACGATGCTCCGAGTCGCTCGCGCCATGGCGACGCTCACCTTGGCAGGCACCCTCGTGCTGGCTGAGCGAAACCTCCAGGAACGCGTCGAATCGACGCTTCTAGGGCGGACGGTCGAGGTGCCGGCGCGGGCCTTCATCGGAAGTGCGAACGTGCAGGTCTCGCAGCGTTTCCTCGCCGACGCGGTCGCTGTGCATGCTGGACGCGGCCGTGTGCGGGTGATGGAGCCGCGCGACGCACGCCACCTGCCCATGGCCAAGGCCCTGTTGCCGCTGGCCACCACGCTCGAGGAGCAGATGTACCTGCGCAGCGATTTGACCTTCGTGGTGACCGATTGCGAAGGGGGCAGCCCGTTCTATCACGCCCAGTCCCAGACGATCGTGCTCTGCGCCGACACGTTCGCGGCGATCGATGAACTCTTCGCTCGCCGGACCGCCGGCGAGAAGCTGGCGACTGGGGCCAAGACCTTCGTCCTGCTCCACGAGCTGGGTCATGCACTGATCCACATTCAGCAGCTCCCGGTCGTTGGGCGCGAGGAAGATGCTGCGGATCAGTTCGCGACGTACTTCTCGCTTAAGGGGAGCGATGAAGGCGGGTTGCACGTGCTGTCCGCGGCGGAACTGTTCAACTCCCTGTCGGAGCGGTCCACGTTCGTGAGCGACCGCCAGTCTGCCGACGAGCACGCGACGCCGCGCCAGCGGATGTACAACCTGCGATGCTGGGCCTACGGCTCCAACCCGGCGCGCATGGCCTGGTTGGTGACGGAAGGACACCTCCCGGTCGAGCGTGCCGAGCGCTGCATGGGCGAGCTATCGTCGCTTGACCGGGCCTGGACGGCGCTGCTGCGAGAAACCATGCAGTAGCAGGCCACCAATTGGGCATTGTGCGACGCGGGAGGAGGCCCTTCGGGCTTCCTCCCTCTCGGACTAGAGGACAACAGCGCCGCTGGTGCTGACAATTGCTTCAGGGGAGTCGCCCTTGCCTAAGATTTCCATGCCTTGATAGAATTCCGAGCACCACTCCTCCGCGCCGGCACGCCGCCGCCGGTTCCAACTATTCCGTGCACCACTGCATCGACCACTCCAGATCTCACGATCGCCGAATTCCTCAAAACGCTCCCATGTTGAACGCCATCCGCACTGGACGTCGCCTCGCCCTGCTGGTCGCTACCTGTGTGCTACCCAGCACGCAAGCTCATGCGCAGGGACAATCACTTCTCGTGCTCCCCGTGCTGTCCTCGACACAAGGCGGCAGCATGGCGCAGCTGCAGAACGACTTGTATCCCCGCATGGTGGTTGCAGCTGGGAACATCGGGCTGTTTTCTGCCGTGAAGAGCGGGACGTTCGACGCCGCGACTAAGCGAGAGTTGCTCGAAGCCCAATCGCTGCAGCGATTCGACAGCCCAATCCTCGTTAAGACGTCGTCGCAATTCAATGTCACGACGCTTCTCGGCGTGACCATTAGCGAACTCACCCAGCAGGTCGAACGCACGAGGGTGAAGAATGAGACGCTTGTGAGTTACACGACCAGCTATCGCTTGTCGATGATGCTGGTCGACGTACAGACCGGTCGCGTCATGGCCTCGGATTCCAAGCCGGTGGTCTGGGTCTCCGGTACGTCCCAAGCAGATGCCGCAGCTAGCTCGCTCGGCAACGCTGAGGGAGTTGTAAGGGGGTTTCTCAGTGGTGCCATCCCTTGGTGGCTTGTCGACTTCAAGGAGACCGATGCGGACGGCTCGCCGAAGGTCGTACTGGTGAAGGTGGGAAGTTCGTCGTGGCGCGAACTGCGTCCCGGATACCGGCTGATCGTACAGACCGAGCGACCAGCAACGCTCGACCCGACCACTATCGTTCGTGAACAGCAGAGTGAGCTTGAGGTCGTCGCCGTATCGGATGGAGTGGCGGAATGTGCGGTTCTTTCGAACGGCGCCAAGCTACGTGACATCGTTGATCCCAAGCGGCGGGGCCCGACGGTAAAGGTGGTAGTCGTACGGAATCCCGTGCAGCCGAAGAAGAAGTGACATGGCGAGCTGCGGACCGGAGGTAGTCCGTATCCGGCTAGTGATTCGTGAACGAGCCCTCTCGGGGCCATCCCGCGCGGCGCTGGGCGGCGAAGGAGCCTGTAGCAATTCTGTGTATGAGCCCGTGAGCGGGTCACGCATATTCTGGCAGGCCTGAGCCGAAGTCAGCTTCAGGTGTTGCAGCGCGGCGTGGCATTCGGGCGCGGGGCGCGCGCGCCATTTCTTCTCGACACTGCGCAGCGCCGGAAACTGCAGCTTACTCGCTGTAGAAGTGGACGCGCTGACGTCCTCAGGGAAATCGACGTCAGGGTGAAACGAGAGTAGCTTCGCGGTCGAGGTCTTCCGCGATTGCAGGGAGACACGAACATGAAGCCGTCGACCCTCTCGGAGGATCGGATCGCCTTCGGCCCGCAGCCGGCGGCGCGCGGGACCCCGGTCAGCGACGTCTGCCAGCAGCTGGGGGTGAGCGAAGCGACGATCTCCGTCCGGAAGAAGCGCTACGCGCACCTGGGCGTGAGCGAGCTCCGTCGCTTGCGCCAGCTCGAGGAGGAGAACGCGCGCCTGAAGGGCCTGATCGCCGATCTTGGGCTCGACACGCACATCCTGCAGGAGACCCTCCGAACAAACCGGTGAAGCCGGTCACGCGGCAGGAACGCGTGCGCGGAATGCTGGAGGCCTTCGGGATCTCGCGCGTGCGCGCCTGTCGCTTGGCCGGCTGTTCGCGAGCGGCGTGGTATCGGTCCCGTCGCGCCAAGGATCAGAGCGTCCTTCGGCGACGCCTACGCGAGTTGGCGCACGCGCGGCCACGCTTCGGCTTCCAGCGACTGCACCTCTTAGTCCGACGCGAGGGTTAGGCGATTAAACCCAAGGGCGCCCGGCGCCTGCACCGGCTAGAGGGGCTGCAGTTCCGACACCGCTGTCGCCGACGCAAGCACATGGCCCTCCATCGCTGCCCCGCGCCCGTGCCGACGGCGCAGGGGAAGCGCTGGAGCATGGACCTCGTGCACGATCAGCTCTTCGACGGCCGTCCGTTTCGGGCGCTGACCGTGGTAGATCAGCGGAGTCGCGAGAGTCCCATGCTGGAGACGGGGTGTTCACTCTCCGGCCGCGACGCCGTGCGCGTGCGCGTACTCGTGCAGGTGATCGCGGTGCGGGGGTGTCAGTGATCGCGTGAAGTTTCCCACGTCGCCATCATCTCAGATTCCCCACCCCATTTCTGGAGCTGGGCGATGTCGACAGCCGCAAAGGCGTACGATCGGGGCGTGCAGCTCGACTTCACGCGGACTGGCAAACCCGCGGCAAACAGCCACATCGAGTCGTTCAATGGCCACCTGCGCGACGAGTG
>Ga0075163_10012265_pt1 | contig 11164 bp, 8 predicted proteins | sample JI1023141ADNA_FD_71478 | JGI IMG/M metagenome (GOLD analysis project Ga0075163, IMG submission 71478) | Wastewater effluent complex algal communities from Wisconsin, to seasonally profile nutrient transformation and Carbon sequestration -... | ecosystem: Engineered > WWTP > Effluent > Algae...
ATAAAGCAGTTAATAACTTATTCATTTGTATTTATGATTTTAAGGATGGTATCAATGTTGCTCTTATCGTCCCACTTGCGGTAGCCTGATTCGGAAAAGACCAACTTGCCATTCCTGTTAAAGATAAATGTTGTTGGAAGGCCGTCAATATTTAGTTCTTCACTGTTTTGTATTTGAACATAACTAAATGGGTAAGAATGTAGTTTTCGGAATGCATCAATTTCGTCAACCGTTTCGGCGGAAGCCAATAAGAATACTATGTTTTCATTTCGCAATATATTTTGGGCTTTTTCAATTGACGCCATTTCCTGAAGACAAGGTTTGCACCAGGTAGCCCAAAAGTTAATAAAGATTACCTTTCCTGCATACTGGTTTAAATCAAGTGCTTCATCTTTTAAATCAGTTAATTTTATTTTAAATAATTCCGGGGCAGGTTTGGCAATAACAACAGGTTTAGTTTTACTTACACTGTTACAGCTCATAAGTCCAAGTAAAATAATGCAGGCGATATTTTGTATGCTGGTCATTGTTTTATCCTTGTTCGTTATAGATAATTATGGATGGTGCAGGTTATGTACATGATGTAATGAATCCATTGTGTGGTGATGACAAATATGGTGGCCAGGGTGATGCTCGCAATTAGTATGATGATGATTATTCAATACAGTAATCAATGAATCATTGAGATGACCGGGGTAGGGATGGTGGTAGTGGTGCGAATGATTTATGGCAGGGTCATAAGGCACCCACTGATGGCTATGGTCATCATGCGTATAAGTATTGTGATGGTAATTATTATGGTGATGCCAGAATAAAGAATCATGATGGTGGTATATGCTGTCCCAATGATGCCGCTGACCTGAATTCTGTGCCACTGCAAGATTGGTTACTGCCTGACGCATTGATAATTGCTCATTTGTCATGCCGGTGGTAGCGGAAACATCATCTTGCCCGATGGTTTCTTTTGATGAACTATTTTTGCCACAGCTACTAAACAAAATAATAGTCAGAAGTAAAAAGCATGTTGTTTTCATGTTGTTAGTTTTAAGATTGGTTTATTTTTGATACAATAGCATTATATGTTACGGTAAAATTTTTTATTTTACTTTCAACAAACTTGCATTAATGGCTACAACAACTGTGCTTACACTCATGAGTACAGCACCTGCAGCAGGACTTAGCAAGATTCCCATTTTATACAATACACCTGCCGCCAATGGTAAAGCCACTACATTATACCCGGTTGCCCAAATCAAATTCTGAATCATCTTTCTGTAAGTGGCTTTACCAAACTGAATTAGTGAAACAACATCTTTCGGGTTACTGTTTACCAGTACTATCCCTGCTGTTTCGGCGGCGATATCAGAACCTGAACCAACTGCAATACCTACATTGGCCTGTGCCAATGCAGGCGCATCATTTACACCATCACCTGTCATAGCAACAAATTCACCCTGGCTTTGCAGTTCTTTAATTTTTTCTAACTTCTGATGCGGTAATACTTCAGCAATAAAACTGTCCATGCCCAGCCGCTCACATACACCTTTTGCCACAGTTGCATTATCGCCTGTGAGCAATATGGTCTTAATATTGTTTTCATGTAAGGTCTTTATAGCTTCTGCTGATTCTGGTCTTATTTCATCAGCCAGGGCAATTGAACCGGCAATATCATCATCAATTAATACAAATACAAGTGTCTCCTCAGCTTTTACTACTTCTTCTTTTGTTAAGAAAGTAAATTTTCCCTGCAGATAGCCTGGGCTTACTACCATCATATTCTTTCTGTCAATTATGCCAAATATTCCTTTACCCGTGATGGCTTCAAAGCCCATTACAGAAGGCAGCTCCATTTTCATTTCTTTGGCTTTGGATGTTATGCCTGTAGCAATGGGATGCTCGGAGTTTTGTTCAAGGGCTGCTGCGTATTGGAGTATCTGCTCTTTGGTGTATTTATCACTATGCGTTACAAACCGCACTACCTGGAATTTACCCACTGTTAACGTTCCTGTTTTATCAAATACCAGTGTGGTTATTTTTCTTGCATTTTCAAAAGCGGTTCTGTTTTTAATCAGCAGTCCATGTTTTGCAGATAAAGCTGTTGATTTTGCAACAACCAACGGCACAGCCAAACCTAAAGCATGAGGGCAACAAATTACAATTACCGTTACCATCCGTTCAATAGAAAAGGCAAGGTCTTTCCCCGACAAATACCATACAAGAAAAGTAGTGATACCAGCTACAATTGCTATCAAGGTCAACCATTTTGCGGCCCGGTCTGCAATTAATTGTGTTTTTGATTTTGACTTTTGTGCGTCCTGCACCAGCTTTATTACTTGCGATAGATAAGAATCAGCAGCACCATGAGATACAGAAATCCTTATGGCTCCGTTGCCATTGATGGAACCTGCAATCACTTTATCGCTTTTTGTTTTTTCCACGGGTTTCGATTCGCCGGTAAGCATAGATTCGTTGAGGTAGCTTACACCATCCACTATTATACCATCAGCGGCAACTTTTTCGCCGGGTTTGATAAGTATAATATCATTCTCTTTAAGTGATTCCGTTTTTACATCGGTAATTTTATCCCCGGTTACCAAATGTGCATCGTCCGGCATCAACTGAACCAATAACTCCAACTCTCTGGACGCACCTGCTACTGATTTCATTTCTATCCAATGGCCCAGGAGCATTATTAAAATAAGTGTTGCCAACTCCCAAAAAAAATCCATGCCTTTTAACCCAAACACAGTGGCTACGCTGTAGATGTAAGCAACTGAAATGGCAAATGCCACCAATGTCATCATACCAGGGTTTTTGGCCCGCATTTCTCCAACAAGCCCTTTCAGGAATGGCCAGCCACCATAAAAAAACACAATGGATGATAAAACAAGCAGCACATACTTTGAACCTATAAAGCTGATATGGAAATTTAACCAGTGCTGTATCATTTCAGATAACAGCATAATGGGTATGGTAAGTACCAAAACAACATAAAACCTTTTTTTGAAATCAGCAATTCCTGACGAATGCGACCCATGCCCCTCATGAGATGCGGCTTTTGAAAGCGGCACCAACGTCATTCCACATAAAGGGCATTTCCCCGGTTCATCCTGTACAATCTGCGGATGCATGGGGCAGGTATATTTCTGAAATCCTTTTGCTTTACTAATGTTTACTACAGGAGCAGGTTGTTCTTCTTGCCCAGTATGTTTTTCAACTTTAGTATGCCCATGATGATTTGAGTGACTTTCGCTTTGCTTGCTATTTAGCGGAATTAAGTTCATTCCACATTTAGGGCAATTGCCTGGTTTGTCCTGAATTATTTCAGGATGCATGGGGCAGGTGTATTGTTGTGGGGTTTGATGATTCTGGTCCATAAAAATATTGATGTTTTGTACGATGAATTAATAGTGCCATGTTAATCCTATTCCCCATTTGTAATCGCTGTCATAATTTGTGCTGATGGAAAATGATTTCGCAATCATATATCTTGCTGCTACATTATATTCCTTATCGGTATTTACACGGAAATCGAAAAAGAAATTATTGCTCAGGGGTAAATCCCGTCTTTCCAATTGCAGCCTTAAACGGCCTGTATGGTCAATCCTCCATTCGGAGCGAATTAGCATAGGCAGCAAATAGTAAAAGCCAGCATCAAAAACCCTTCGGTTATCCTTTGAGTTGGGCTTATTAGCTAATGGAAGTGTTTTATTTTTTCGGTAATCATAGCCTATATAAAAAGCGAGGTATTGTTTTTTGTCGAGGTAACGAAGTAGATGCGTTTCAGTTTCATAATCACCTTTCCAACTTGCTCGTCCTTCAAATTCCAATGCCATTTTATTGTTTGAGATATTTCCACTCAGCCATGCCCCTTGTGAATGAACAGATAAGTCATACCAGGGATAAAGTATATTGTCTTCTTTCTTTAATTTGCGATAACCGGTTTTAGCGAATTCATTTTGCTCACTTCCTTCATAGCTTACAATACGAGCCATACCCGCCATCATGTGGTAAAGAATATGGCAATGAAAAAACCAATCCTTCTCTTCGTTTGCTTCAAACTCAATGGTAACTGTCTCCATTGGTTTAATATCGAATGTATGTTTCAGTGGTGAATATTCGCCTTGTGCATTGATGAAGCGGAAGAAGTGGCCGTGCAGGTGCAGGGGGTGGCGCATCATGGTATTATTGGTTAAAACAAACCTTACCCTTTCACCTTTGCGGATGAGAATTTTATCGGCTGTTGATAAAGTCTTAAAATCAAATGACCATACATAGCGCAGCATATTCCCTGTAAGTGTTAATTTAATTTCTCTTGGTTTCAAAGTTGAATCCAATGTTGTCGGGTGCAGTGCCCGGAGCATGTTATAATTAAATTCACCGGGCATTGCCATATCCATTCCCTGCATATTTCCCATGCTCATGCCATCCATATTACTCATGTCCATATCCTTTTTTGTGGGAATGGTATCTGATGGCATTTTCATTTCCCTCATATCCATGTTCTTCATGTCCATGTCGTCCATTTTCATACCATTCATATTCATGCTGCCCATTTCCCTCATCATTTTAAAATAGTCAAGTCTGGGAATATCAGGTGCATTCATTATAGGGCCGTTTCCAAAATAACCGGATGAAAAGCCTACGACATCCCATGATGTAGCTCTTAATTCTTCTGCACCGGTTTCGGGAACAGTAATTAAAACATCATACGTTTCTGCAGTGGCAATTTCTAATTTGCTTACAGAAACAGGAGTAACGTTTATTCCATCTGCTGCTATCAGCCGCATGTAACTCATTCCATACTGAAGTGTAAAATAAGAGGAGGCTGAGCCATTAATAATACGAAGCCTTATTATTTCGCCGGGCTTTGCATCTTTAAAATAATTTTTTTCCTGTCCGTTCATCAGGAATTTATTGTAGTAAACATCAGATACATCCATTGCTGGCATACGCTGCCATTCCTGCTTTAGTTTATCTTTAAAAGAACCGGCAGCAATTGCTTCTCCATAACTTTGCAGTGCGCCTTTTTTAATGGCATACCATTCGCCGCCACGTTTCAGGTATCGCAATACCTGGTGAGGGTTTTCATCTGTCCAGTCAGACAGTAACAAAAGATATTCTTTCAAGTTTGGTTCAGGTTGTGCAGGATGTATTACAATAGAACCATACAAGCCGCTTTGCTCCTGCAACATGGTATGTGAATGATACCAGTATGTGCCGCTTTGAATAAGTGGGAAAGTGAATGTGTAAGTCTCTCCAGGTTCAACAGGCGAAGTAGTTAAATAGGGAACGCCATCTTCTTTATTGGGTAATAATATTCCATGCCAGTGAATAGATGTTTCCATCTTCATCATGTTGTGAACATGGATGATAGCGGTATCGCCTTCTGTAAATTCAAGAATAGGAGCAGGTATTTGTCCATTGATGGCAATGGCATGGCGATGCTTGCCTGTAAAATTCACCATCGTGTCAGTTATATATAAATCGTATTCCACTCTTTTTCCCATGTAGGCCATTCCCGGTTTGGTTTGCACGGGTTGCAGAGGGTAATCGTAAGTTGTAGATTTTCGCATTCCGGATTCTTTACCCATCGGCATTTGCATGGATTTATTTTCTTGAGCCATACTGCAAAAAGGAATTAACAATAAAAGGAATTGAAACTGTTTCATTGCACACTAATTTATTGTTTACTTTTTTTCCCTGATTTACTTCTGGCAGGGTTGTTATCAGGAAAACGAAAGGTGTCCATTGCATTTTTTACCGGCATATTCATATTTTTCATATCGCCCATCTTCATGCTGCTGTCCATGCCGGGCATATCCTTCATATCTTTCATTTTATCCATGCCGGGCATATCCTTCATGTCTTTCATATTGTCCATACCTTTCATATTCTTCATGGTATCCATACCGGGCATATTCTTCATATCTTTCATGTTGTTCATGCCCTTCATATTTTTCATCTCGTCCATTCCTTTCATACCTTTCATGTTTTTTATCGTATCCATTTCTGGCATATTCTTCATGTCCATACTCTTCATGGTATCCATTCCCGGCATATTTTTCATGCCTGGCATTGAATCATTCATCTGCATCGTACTGTCACCCTGCATGTCCATTCCTTCCATACCTTTTTCGCCATGCTCCTTCATCAGGTATTTTCCCATAGGCCCTACTCCGGCAACATGTGTAAGTTTTGCCCCATGATGGCCGGCAATGGACAGAAACACAGCGGTAACAATTGCAAATAATAACACGATGAACTGATAAGAGCGGCGGAATAACTTATAAAAATCACCAATACCTTTTATCAGGAAAGTAAAGCCCGACATCCACAAAGTATATTGTGCATACTTTTCATGTTCCTCAAATATGGCTAAGGCTTCTTTAGGTGCATTGGGAGTAATCATTGCATGAAACAATGTGCTTGCCGCCAAAGCAGAAATGAAAGCTAATCCCATTATAATTAATGTAGCCCACCTGATTTGATGCCATTGAGGTTTCCAGAACACAACGCCCTGGAAAGCTGCCGCCAGCAGTATAAGCACTATCGGAAAGTGTACTACTAAAGGATGCAGGGAAGGAAAGTCTTTGAACATTGGCTTTTAATTTCTTGATGAATTATGACTTACCGTAATCTTCCATTCGCCTTTTACTTTCTTTAATACGGAGGTAGTAACCCCTTTCTGTTTCACCTCTGTATTGTCTTTTGTCGCTACTTTTACATAGTTATATGTTTCTGTTGCAAAAGCATAATTGCCAACAATTGTAACATCCACTTTGTAATCATTAAATTTTAGTGACTTGAATCCCTTTAACTCAGGCCTCAAATGTTCTTGCATATAATGGATATAAGTTCCTTCACTTGTGCCAGATTCATAAATTTCAGAATCGTAGGTAAAAAGATTCTCTGTGCCTGATATATCCAGTTTTTCTAATGCACTGTTATATTGTTTCAGGACAGCTTTGACTGCATTAATATATTTACTTTTAGGCGAAACTGTATTTGTATCCCTATCCTTAAAAAATTGTTTGATTGCTGCTCGGTCGGTACCTTCTTCTTTACTTTGAGAAATTGATGGAAAAGAGACAATCAAAGCAAATACAATAAAGAATAATATTTTTTTCATAGCGCTTATTTTATAATTTTTAGTTCAAATTCTATTTTTAATTTTTCCCATGCCACTGTGATTTTTTCATTATTGCCTTCAGTCGCTTCTATAAAATATTGCAGCCTTTCTGTATGCATATTTTTCTTTGGTTTTACTTTTATTCTTACCACATCTTCTTTTTCATCATACTCTGTGGCAAGATGCTGTTTCCAAATTTTATTAATAATCAATATCCATTCCGATTTGCCCGGAATAGTAAAAATGGCATATTTACCGGCAGGTATTTCTTTGCCATTAACAACAAACGCTTTTGGCATTTCGAGTGTAGTAGCATCATGTGCGCCAGTTACCCATACTTCATCATAAGGAACAAGGCCACCCCAAATAATTCTTTTACGAACTCCGGGAGAGTGATAGTTTATCTTAACACTATCTCCATTCACTATTGCGAAAGCCATTGATTTGATACTTTTCTTACTGGTGTCTTTTACTAAGTTGGGATTGTAGCAAACCTCTTCTTTCTTTTGCTGTTGTGCTGTTACTGAAAATGCTGTCGCAGTTAGTAAAAGCAGTAAATAAAATTTCTTTTTCATGATACTATTTATTTGTATTTATTTTTTCTCTGCACTGATTATTTGTACTTCTCCAAACATGGTTTTGAAACGCTTTTTAATTTCTACATTTTCAAACCCTGCACCCGAAATCAACTCAGGTAATAAACCTTTTGCATTGGCATCAGTTGGCTTAAACCCATCAAGCCCTCTTATCAAATTAAAAAGTGTTCTTTGAACCCATGACTTAGAACGGCCAAAATCAGCAATATGTAATTGCCCGTCTTCATTTAAAACCCTGAATATTTCTGCAAGAGCCTTTTGCTTTGTTGCTGTATCAAGATGATGAAATACTAAGCAGGATACAGTTCTGTTAAATGCATTGTGTTGAAAGGGAAGTTGCTTTCCATCATAATCCAGTAAAAAAATATCAACTTTTTTTTCTTTTACTTTTTCAATAGCCTTGTCTAAAATCTTTGCATCCACATCAATGCCTGTTACTTTTGCCTCGGGGCATATTTCTTTCACCATAATCGTTAATGTAGCTGTGCCACATCCAAAATCCAGCACCTTTGCACCCGGTGAAATGTGTGCTGATTCAATTAGTACTTCTTTTATCTTCTTCTCAGGCATTGTAATATTTATCAAAAAATCATACAATGGAGTTAACCATTTAAATCGAAGTGCCGGTATATATTTTTTTTGCTCCATTACAATAATTTTTTTATAAAACGATACAGAAAGTGAATCCGGTTTTAAACAGATTTATTAATTGGTGGGTGCGGAAACCCTGCTCCAGAAACTGTTTCATTATAAATAAGGAAACCAAAGCAGGGCCCCGACCCGTATTATTTATTCTTCCTGATATTCATTATTTTAATATCAGCATGTTTTTTGTTACCATTCTTTAATTCAACTCTTTTTTTTCCTGCTCAGCCAAATATTTCTTCAGGGCCTTTTCCCCAAACAGTTTAAAAACAACGGGAGTTACAATCATGTCTAATAATGTTGAACTAACCAAGCCACCCAAAATAACTGTAGCGACAGGGTACAGAATTTCTTTACCGGGAGCCGTAGCATCCATTGTTAACGGTATCAGCGCAAAAGCTGCAACCAGCGCTGTCATTAGTACCGGCACTAATCTTTCCAATGAGCCACGGATTATCATTTTATCGTTAAATATTTCTCCCTCGTGTTGTACCAAATGGATATAATGGCTTATCATCATAATCCCGTTTCTGGATGCAATACCAGTAAGAGTAATAAAACCAACCATTGTGGCAATAGAGAATACCCCGCCTGTAAGCATTACCGCAATTACGCTGCCTATTAATGCCAATGGTATGTTCAGCATTATCTGTAATGCAATACGGCTGCTTTTAAAATGGCTGTACAATACAAGGAAAATACCAGCTATCGAAAAGATGCTGAGTATAGTAATTAATTTTGAAGCTGATTGCTGACTTTCAAACTGGCCACCCCATTGCAGATAATATCCTTCCTGTAAGGGCAGTTCTTTCTTTACAGTTTCCTGCATTTCTTTTACAGTACTGCCAAGGTCACGGCCCTGCACATTGGCAGAAACAACAATGCGGCGTTGGGTATTTTCATGATTAACCGCATTGATGCTGTTCTCTAATTCTATTTTTGCAATCTGGCTCAATGGGATTAACGAACCATCCGATGCTGCAATTTGCGTATTGCGGATGGCATCAATATTTTTTCTTGTGCTGTCGTCGGTTCTGAGTACAATATCAAAACTCTTTTGCCCATCCAGTATCTGGCTTACTACTTTTCCATTATAAAATATTTCCAGTTCATCTGCTACATTGCCCACCTGCAAACCATACCGCTGCACAGCCATACGGTCAAGCTTAATCATAAGCTGCGGAACCATTACCTGGTTTTCAATCTGCACATCCACTACGCCGGGTACATTACTGATGATGGATTTCAACTGTTCTGCATTGGAACGCAGCGTTAATAAATCATTGCCAAATATTTTTACGGCAACCTGTGCCCGAACACCTGAAAGTAAATGGTCGAGGCGGTGAGAAATGGGCTGACCAATATTTATTGATACTCCTTTTACCACTGATAGATTATTCCGGATTTCTTCCAGCACTTTTTCCCTGCTTCTGCCACCGGGCTTCAATGCAACTTCAATTTCGGATGAACTTGGCGGTTCTGCATGTTCATCCAGTTCAGCCCTGCCGGTACGGCGGGCTGTAAGGGCTACCTCTGGCACTTTAAGAATTTGCTGCTCAACAACCGTTCCCAGTTTATTACTTTCTTCCAGCGATGTACCCGCCGGGGCAACCATATTTACAGTGAAAGTTCCTTCATTAAAAGGCGGTAAAAATTCTGTGCCAAAAAAAGGTACAATACTTACTGAAGCTATAATGAGGGCTACTGCAGTACCGGCTACCAGTTTTGTTCGCTTCAATCCCCATTTTAATAACTTAAGGTCTTGTTTTTTCAGCCATCTAACGAGAGCACTATCCGGCTCATGTGCTGCATCAACAGAAATATCCTTTTTTTTCTTTTTCCAGAATGCAAGGTTTATATGATGTAAATGATTTTTCTTTCCTAATAAATAACTGCACAAGGCTGGTGTAACTGTTAATGATACTACCAGCGATGCAACAATGGAAGTAATATATGCAATACCCAAAGGTGCAAATATTCTTCCTTCAATTCCCTGTAAATAAAACAGCGGAATAAAAACAAGCACCACAATAATAGTGGCATACACTATCGAGTTTCTTACCTCACTGCTGGCTTCATAAATTACTTTCAGCAAAGGCTTAGGATTATCGCTGACCCAGTTTTCCTTTAACCTACGGTAAACATTTTCAACATCCACAATCGCATCGTCCACCAATTCGCCAATGGCGATAGCAAGGCCCCCGAGCGTAAGCGTATTAATTGAAATACCAAACAGTTTAAAAACGATAGCAGTAATGATAAGAGATAGCGGAATAGCTGTAAGCGTAATAATTGTAGTACGGAAATTCAACAGGAATAAAAACAGGATGATGATTACCAGTATAAATCCATCTCTCAACGCTTCTTCCACATTGGTAATTGAATTGATAATAAAATTCTTTTGCTGGAAAACATCAGTATTGATATGAATATTGGCAGGGAGTGATGCTTTTATTTCATCAATTGCCTTTAATGCTTCGTCCGTTACCGTAAGTGTACTGGAACCCGGTTGTTTTTCGATACTCAGGATTACGGCAGGTTTACCATTAAATGAACCGTCGCCTCTTTTTATTGGGCCGCCAAATTTTACTTCTGCCACTTGCTTTAATAAAACAGGGGCCGCATTTCTGTTGCTTACAACTGTATTAGCTAAATCTTCCAGAGTATTTGCACGACCAATGTTTCTTATAAGCGTTTCCGAACCTTTATTATCCACAAAACCACCTGTAGTGTTTTGATTGGTTAGCTGCAAAGCATTATCAACATCATCAATTGCCAGATTATACTGCCT
>Ga0075163_10012266_pt1 | contig 11164 bp, 8 predicted proteins | sample JI1023141ADNA_FD_71478 | JGI IMG/M metagenome (GOLD analysis project Ga0075163, IMG submission 71478) | Wastewater effluent complex algal communities from Wisconsin, to seasonally profile nutrient transformation and Carbon sequestration -... | ecosystem: Engineered > WWTP > Effluent > Algae...
AAAAAATCCATCTTGGTTTCCACCACCAAAAGATTTTTGTGGGCCATTGAAAGTGGGAAAGTTAGTAGATCCTGTTATTCCAGTCAAATAGATTGTGCCATTATCTGCAATAATAAAACTAGTTTCTCTTTCCATTCCATTTCCACCAAGGTAAGTAGCTGTAATTGCTCGACCTTGTGGGTCAAAACTAGCAAGGTAAATATCACTTGAACCATTTAAGGAAGTTTGTAATGCATTTTGAGTTGGTAGATCAGGTGAAGCGGTTGTTCCTACTAAATGCACCTGTCCTTGAGAATCAACAAATGAAAAACCAAAAGTAGGCTCATTTTCATCTTTACTTCCACCTAGATAAGTAGAGTAAATTACCCCGCCACTAGGATTAATTTTAGTAACAAATGCATCATAGAAAGAGCCAAACCCACCACCATAGTCTTTTTGGAAAGCATTACGAGTAGGAAAATCAAGAGATTTTGTTCTACCTATTAAATAAGCTGTCCCTGACCCATCAATAACAAAATTAGTTACTTCTTGTCCTAGTCGACCACCTAAATAAGTAGAATAGATTAATGCTCCTGAACTGGTGAATTTAGAAATAAATAGGGTTTTATCGCCTATTTGATTATTTTGAAAAGGATTAAGTAGAGGGAAATCTTGTGAAGTGGTTTCACCTAGTAAGTAAATGTTTCCAGTACTATCAGAAGTAACTTGTAAAATGGTATCTAAGCCTTTTCCACCAACATAAGTGCTAAAGCTTGGAACACCTACCATATTTATTTTAGCTAAAAATACATCCCCAGCATCACCATAAGCACGTTGAAAAGAATTACCTGTTAAAGGGAAATTACTAGAAAATGTTGTTCCACTTAAAAGTATGTCGTTATTGCTATCTAGAGCAAGTCTAAGGTCTAGATTAGAATTTAGTTCATTTCCATTGCCACCTAAATAAGTAGAATAAATAAATGAACCTTGAGAACTAAGCTTAGTTAAAAAAACATCATCAAAACCACCTGATACCCCTTGGAAAGCATTTGCAATAGGGAAGTTTTGTGATCCTGTTTTTCCTACTAGCGTGATATTACCAGCATTATCAACTATAAAATCTCTAATATCATCAAAGCCACGACCACCAAGAAAAGTTGAGTAAATAGCTTCTCCTCTAGGGCTAAATTTAGCTACAAAACCATCTGATGCACCACCAAATTTCTTTTGCACAGGATTACGTGTTGGAAAGGATTTACTAGATGTAGTGCCTACAATATAAATATTTCCTAGTGGATCAAGTTTTAGTCCTAAAATATCTTCATCCCCAACACCACCTAAATAAGTAGAAAAAATACCATCTCCATTAGGGGCTATCTTAAGTAAAAAAGCATCTGAGTCATTATCCTTAAAATCATCTCGGTTACCATAGAGGGTTTGAAATGCATTAAGTAAAGGGAATTTTCTTGAAGAAGTTACTCCAGCAACATAAACATTTCCATTGTCATCAACAGTAAAAGTAAATGGGTCATTTACTTCACCACCACGCCCTAAATATGTAGAGTAAATTACCTGACCGCTAGGGGATAGTTTAGTGATACAAAAAGCTTCAGTGCTAATTTTTTTATAAGTAGTTTGAAAAGCATTTTGAATAGGGAAGTTACGAGAATTAGTAGCACCTAGAACATATAGGTTTCCAGCCTTATCCATCTTTATTTGTCGGGGACGCTCTTCATTAGCACCACCAATATAAGTAGAGTAAAGTATTTCCCCACTTGGACTAAGTTTAACTACTACTAACTCTGAAGCACCTTTAGATTGGTTTTGAAAGGCTGCTTTTAAGGGAAAATTAGTAGAAGTGCTATTACCAACTAAATAGAAATTTCCAGCAGAATCTCTAGTACTTAAAGCGAGGGTATCTTGTCCATCACCACCAAAATAGCTGCTAAGACTAAGGTTTGGCATAGTTTGAAACATTGCAACATTAGCTTTAGAGCTAAAATTTTTTTGAGTGAGAATATTTTGGTTTGGTAAAATAGGGAGGTTAATAAATGAAAATACAATTACTAATAAAATCGCTAATCTAAAACTAAACCAAGTTTTTGTTGAAGACATAAGATTATCTCCTAAAGCACAAGATAGATTTTTTACTTTGATGCCCAAATCATTACCAAAGTTTTGTTGTTTTTGAAAGCCATCTAGCAGAAAAATAAACGCACTTTCTTCTTAAACTAATAAAATCAATACTTTAATAAATATTATATTACATCTAAAACTGCAATTTATTTGATTTTAAATTGCCCTGGAAAAAATATATTGACATCGGTGTATCAGTGTACTAGACTTCTAATACACTGATACACCGACACAGTAACACTAAAATATGTCTTAATAATGGTGATACTTTAGAAAACAATTTATTTTTGAAGGAGTCTTGAAATTTATGAAAAAACATTTTGTTAGCCTTACTTTAGCCTTAACCTTAGTTAGTTTTTTTAGTTTAGATAAAATTAGTGCCAATGATGACAAATCTACTAAAACAACAACAGTTTCAACAGCTTCGGCCACTACCAATGTAACAGACCCAGCAGAAGTAAAGAAAAATGAAGAATCTGCAATAGAAATAATGCGACTATTTCATTCTGTAGAAGTAACTTATAAAGATAGAGAAGGGAACGGTAATTTTGGAAGTATTGAAGATCTTTTTCGTACCGCATATATAGATGGTGCAGTTGCTAATGCTGCAGGTTGTCGTCAAATGACAGAGGCTCAGTATAATAATGTTTGCAAAGGCAATGGGGAAGCTATGAATGGCTATAAATTTCAACTCGTTTATAAAAAGGCTGAAAAAGACAATCCTGGCACTTTTGCCGCTGTTGCTTTTCCAGTATCCCCATCAGGAGATCATATAACAGGAAAATTAAGCTTTTATGTAGATGAAAGCGGATTAATTAGATATTCAGATGACCCAAATGTTATTGCTAATGCTAAATCAAAATATGTAGGTCAATAGTTGTTTTTTAAGAATTATTTGAAATAGAGTTGGAATTAGCGTTAGAGTTAGAGTTCACTTAATAAAATAGGGCAGTCGTAGGGCTGCCTGAATTTTTTATATTTTCTTACTAGGAATAAGTCTTATGCAAGAAAACCTCTATCCAATAGCTGAGTGGAGTTTAGCAAAGAAAATTGCTTTTAGGTTTATCTTTGTTTACTTAGTTTTATATAACCTTCCTTTTCCTTGTAATATCCCACTAAATGTTTTTCCTTTTACTTGGCTAAATATGGTTGGTGCACTATACCAAAAGTTATTATTAGCTATGGTGCCTTGGGTTGGTAAAAATATTTTACAGATAGATTATTCTATTAACGCTGCTCCTACAGGTAGCGGAGATAGGACTTTTGATTATGTAGCAGTATTTTGTTTTTTAGTCTTAGCTACTTTTAGTACAGTTATTTGGACATTATTTGATCGAAAGCGTACTAATTATGATTATTTGCATACATGGTTAAGAGCTTATGTTCGCTACTCTTTAGCTAGTGTAATGATAGGTTATGGAGCATATAAAGTAATTAAGGTACAGTTTCCAAACCCATCTCTTAGTAGATTAATAGAGCCTTTTGGTGAAGCTTCTCCTATGGGTTTAGTATGGACTTTTATGGGATTTTCTGAACCTTATAATGTTTTTACAGGTGGGGCAGAAGTGCTAGGAGGAATACTATTAGTTGCTCCACAAATTACTACTTTAGGTGCATTAGTTTGTATTGGGGTAATGAGCAATGTTTTTATGCTTAATATGAGTTATGACATACCAGTAAAACTTTATTCTTTCCACTTAATGATGATGGCAGTTTTTTTAGTAGCCCCAGACTTAAAACGTCTCTATTACCTATTTATTCTAAATTCTAAAGTGGAAGGAGCTATTTTACGCCCGCTATTTCAAAATCCTTGGCTTAATCGTGGAGCAGCAACATTAGGAATTATTTTTATTAGTGTTATTACTATTAGTTCTTTATTAGATTCTTATGGTGCTCGTAGAAGTGATGGCGATTTAAGACAAAAGCCACCTTTATATGGTATTTGGGTAGTTGATGAATTTGAAGTAGATGGTGAAATTAAACCACCTCTAATTACAGATAAAACTCGTTGGCGACGGGTAATCTTTGATTTTTCATCTGTATTTGTACAAAACATGGATGAAAAGAGAGACTATATTAATTATAAAATTAATATGGAAAAGAAAACCCTTGAGTTTAATAAATATGGGGGTGAAGAGTGGAAAGCTAATTTTTCTTTCCAGCAACCAGATATAGAAACAATGATTTGGCAAGGAAAGTTAAATGATAAGCCTGCACAAATTAAATTACATCGCCTAGATGAAACAAAGTTTTTACTTAATAGCCGTGGGTTTAATTGGATTAATGAATATCCATATAATCGTTAATTAGTAGGGGCAGACCAAAGTGTCATAGGTGTCAACTTAACAGTAGGGCAGATACCTTGGTCACCGGTGTCAACTTAAGCAAGTTATTGAAAAATAAGAGAGTCAATTTTCTTAGCCACGGAGTGGCGTAATATCTGTAGCGTAGGACGTAAGTCCTATGTTACCAATTAATTAGAGGTTATAGCCGCGTAGCGGCGAAAGAATAAATCAATAAAACAAGCATTTTCTATTTTAATCTTTCGTCGCTCCGCGACTCTCTTACAGCATAATACGTAAACCCAGCGCTTACGCACTGGGCTACAGTTATTTCGCCCCTTTCGGGGCTTAAGATTTAAGACTATTGTTATCAAGAGATTACTAATTCTGCCTTGAGTTAGTCAGTCTGCCCCTACTAATTTTGCCTACTAATTAGTAAGATATTTTTTGTGGTGGGGTAGTTGTACCTTTTTTAATTTCTTGAATACGGTTAGCAAGTTCTTCATCAGGATAATTTGCTAAAAATTTATCATAAGTCTCATTTGCTAAATTTGTTTGATTACTAAGTTCATAAGCAAACCCCATAAAAGCTAAAGTTTCTGGGTTAGATGAATCTAGGTTTTGAGTTTTTATAAAAGCGTCTACTGCCTCATTGTATTGCTTGGAATTATAAAGCGCTATAGATAAATCTTCTTGGGCTTCTAGGTAATTAGGATTGGTTTCTAAAGCTGCCTTAAACTCTGTAATAGCAAGAGCATAATTTTCTGCCTGTAAATAGTCAAAACCTTGATTATAATGTTCTTCTGCTGTAACTGTTTTATTTGCACTATCAGTGTTATCTGTATTATCCCAAGGGTTTTTAGTAGTAGATTCACTTGAAGCCGTCTCAACTGGTACAGGCTCAACTGTGGAAGGTTTGCTATCAGAGCCAAGTATAAGTGCGCACATACTACAACCGCCTGCTAGTACAATAAATATAAAAAATCCAGCAAAAATCCAAAAAGTTTTATATGACTTTTTTTTCACTGTAGGAGGGATTTGTTGTTGTACTTGTGGAAAAGGAGGTTGGTTTTGTTGTTGTAAATAAGGATTAGTTGGGTTTAATTGTTGTTGAATAGGTGTTTGTTGTTGATAGGGAGGACGCGGTGTAGGATGTTGCTGCATTTGTGGAAAAGGTACTTGTCCGCTTGGCCCTGGGGATTGCATTGATGGCCCAGTATTAGGGTAAGAAGATTGTTGACCAGAAATTCCAGGCATAGGTTGCAAAGGTGTTTGCATATTAGGATAAGGTGTTGGATTAGTTGGCATTCCTGGAGGATTAGTTGGGTTAGGAAAAGGTTGTTTAGGATTAGTTGGCATCCCTGACATTCCTGACATTCCTGACATTGGTTGGTTAGGAAGAGGTGTTTGTCTAGGCCCTGTTGGATAAGGGTTTGGGTTTGGTGGCATTCCCATTCCTAGGTTTGGTGGCGGTGTTGGAATAAATGTTTGGGGATTAGTAGGTGATGATTGACGGCCACTAGGAGTATTTTGTGTTGGAGGAATACCCCCAATCATTGGTGGATAAGGCTGTTGATGTTGTGGAGAAGTTGAAACTGCAATGGTTGGTGAAGTTTTCCCATGATAATTATTAAAATCTCTAATTCCTTGTTCAAATTGTTCAACAAATTTTTGAATACTTGGAGTACGCATATCACGATTTCGCACAAGTGCATTCATAATCGCGGCCTCAACTCCAGGAGGAATAATAATTTGTGGGTTAGCTACACTAGGAGGAATAGGATTTTCTGTTATCCTTTTTACCATAATTGCTTGGGCGTTATCTCCAGAAAAAGGTAGTTTTCCAGTTAATAATTGGTAAGCAATAATAGAAAAACTATAAATGTCTGAACGTGGATCTAGTTTGTCTCCTGTTAATTGTTCAGGTGACATATAAAGCGGTGTACCTATTACCATTCCTGTTTGAGTTAAGTCGTTACTCTTGTCATCAATTGAGCGTTTAGCAATACCAAAATCTAGGACTTTTATCCAATCATTAGCATCTTTTTTAGCTATCATTATATTGTCTGGTTTTAAGTCTCTATGCACAATATTTTGACTATGAGCACAAGTTAAAGCTTGCCCTGCTTGTCTAACTATTTCAAATGTACGGGTTAATGGAATTATTCGCTCACGCTTAATTAAGCTAGCTAGGGTTTCACCTTCTACATATTCCATTGCTAGAAAATACATTCCATTAGATGTTTCACCAAAATCATAAACCATTACAGCATGCTGATCATTAATCAGTGCAGACATTTTAGCTTCACGATTAAAACGTTCAATCGCATCACCATTTTGAGCCATATCTTCAGGAATGACTTTAATTGCACAAATACGGTTCATCCTTATTTGCTCTGCTTTATAGACGGCGCCCATTCCTCCTTGACCAAGTTTGGAAATGATTTTATAGCGTCCCTCTAAAGTTGTACCTATTAAAGAATCAAACATTTGTTTTTTTTCTTCTAATAGATTTTCTAATTTAACCCCGTCTTGTGGGCAAATATCATCTTGGTTTTCATACCTCAAATGGCAGCGAGGGCATATTTTCATAAAAATTTTCTCTTGTAATTTGTAAAGTTTCTTACTGAAGATTAAACCGCTTTGACAGGCAAAAGTCAACTTTAATGCTTACTATTAGATAAGGTTGAAGTGGAAAATTTTTATATAGTATTAAGCAAAAGCAATTTTATTTAAGACTAAGTAAAATTTTCTCTAATGCCATATGTCGGTTAATATTACGTGGTAGGTCGCGCTCTAGTGCTATAAAATTGCTAGCAAGATTGATAAAGAAATTCTTAGCTGCTTGACTAGCTAGACTTGATAGACTACTTACAATATCAAAATTAATGATTTCTACATTAGGGGAGATTTGTAAGTAAGCTAAATCTTGAAGCAATAATAATATTGTTTCTAGATATAAGTCAAATTCCTTACGTTCTTTACGACCTAAAGTTTCTGCTAGTTTTAATAAACGGGGTTTTTGGTTTTGTAGAAGTACAATTGTTTCTAACATTTCTAAACATTGTTTACGACGTTCTAAATACTCAGCAATATCAATACTTAATGCACGTCCAATACTTCCTTGAGCTAGATTTATTAATAATTGTTGCTCAGGCGCTGGTCTTGGATAGTTAGTATTTAAGTAGGTTCTTAAAACATCAACTGATAGGGGAGCAAATTGTAGTTTTATTGTACGAGAAAGAATTGTAGGAAGTAATGAGTCTAAACTAGAGGTAATTAAAATAATTATTGAAGTGTTGGGAGGTTCTTCAAGAGTTTTTAACAAAGCATTAGCTGCTTGTTCTCTCATTCGTTCTGCATGTTCAAAGATATAAACACGATAATTTCCTTCAAAAGGACGATAGTAAACCTCATCAATTACTGAACGTACTTGCTCAATTTTTATAAATTGTCCATCAGGGCTGATAACACGAGTGTCAGCAAATTGTCCTGTCATAATTCTTTGACAAATGCTACAACGATCACAACTATTAAAATCAGAATCTAAGTTACTACAATTTAATGATTTAGCAAATTCCAGAGCAAAAGTTTGTTTCCCAACACCACTTTGACCAGTAAAAATTAAAGCCCCTGGAAGGCGTTCTAGTTTAATTGCTTGTTGCAACCATTCTTTAATGGTTGCATTACCTGCTAACTTAGCTAGCGACATAGTTTATTAATTGGGGATAAAGTGTTTGAATTTTAGGAATTACTATTTGGCAAACCTGCTTAAATACTTCTTGAGGGCTGTCCATAGTAGAAATAATTACAAATCTTTTAGGAAACTCTTTAGCTAACATTAAATATGCTTGTCTAACTCTTTGGTGAAAATCTCTTTGTTCTTTTTCTAACCTATCTTTACTGCGTAGAGAAGATGGATTAGACATTCTTTCTTGAGCTTTTTCTATTGGTAGATCAAATAAGAGGGTTAAATCAGGAGTTAAAGAATCAGTAGCAATTAAGTTTAATTGTTTAATTAGTTCTATTGGTAAGTTACGTCCATGTCCTTGATAAGCCACTGTAGCATCAGTATAGCGATCACAAAGAACAATTTGTTTTGTTGCCAAAGCAGGCTTTAATTCTTCCCAAACATGTTGAGCGCGATCGGCTGCATAAAGTAAAAGTTCTGTTTGTGGAGATAACTTATCATTGGTAGGATCTAATACAATTTGACGGATTTGATTGCCTATTTTGGTGCCACCAGGTTCGCGGGTTACTAAGTGGGGGATAGAATGGGCTGCTAGTAAAGCAGCCAACATCCCTATTTGAGTGGTTTTGCCACAACCGTCTATGCCTTCAAAAGTAATGAATAGTCCAGCCATTATTTCATGTAAGTAATCTTATTTAGCTGGAGTGGCAGTAGTCGATGTTGCTGCATGAACTTCTTCTTTAGCAGGTTCTTCATCATTAAGTGGTAATTTTGATATTACTCCTTTAGGTAAAGCTACTGTTGAGATAGCATGCTTAAAAATCAATTGTTCCTGACTTCCTCCATCCATAATGACAGAATATTTGTCAAATCCTTTAATTCTACCAGTTAGCTTAATTCCACTTAGTAAGTAAATTGTTACCTGTAACCTCTCACGTCGTGCTTGATTAAGAAAAGAATCTTGTAAATTTGGTAATACAGTTTTTTCCATTGTTGTTCCCCTTAGGTTTATTGTTAATTTATATATTTGGGAATTTTAATTTAATCCTAGAGTGCCCGGTAATAAAATCGGTTAAAACTATCTCTAGATTCATTGCGAAAACTAGCACAAGGTTGAGGAAATAGGCAACTAATATACACAGAATAAAACAAGCTATTTCTAGAGATATTTTAATTAGTTTAAAAATGTATTTTATCTTTTAGTAAGAAAAGTTTAAGCAAAAGACTAGGGTTTTTTGGTGATTATAAAAATATTTTTATGATAGAATAAGCCAGTTTATAATCCTGTACTTACGCCTAATATAAAGTTAATTATTTAGCGAGGAACTTATGAGACGTTTCATAGTGGCTTTCTCAATGGTTGTACTATTACCTTTAATGGCACAAGCTTACACCTTAGTCCTAAAAGATGGCCGACGTGTTGAAGTAAAAGAAAAATATCGTATTGTTAGCGATATTGGGGTTTTTACCCTCCCAGAAGGTAACCGCTTTTCTGTTTCATTAGATAAAATTAATATTTCTGCTACAGAATTAGCAAATGGAGAAAATGAAGGCACATTTATAAAAAATGCCTCTGAACCTGTAAAAATAACAGATAAGCCCGTAGATAAGCCCATTATAGATGAAGATCCTATTGCTAATACTCGTCCTATGGGACGTAAAATCACTAATAGTGATTTTGAGCGGTATAAAGTACGCCGTGAAGAAATGATGAAAGACTCGGCTAATCGTGCTAATGCTAAAGCTGCCACCCAAGCTAATAATCCTACTAATTCTACACCTGCTTCTAATACAAGCGCTGAACGCGATGCAGCATTTTTAGCTGAGCATCAGGAAAAAGAAAAAAACAGAGAAATATATTGGCGAACTAGATCAAAAACTCTACTTACAGAATTAAGAGTACAAGAAGAGCAAATTAATTCTCTTCAAGCACAAATAGAAGATAGTAGAAGGTTTCAACCTCCTGCTTCAACTGTATCTGTTTATAATGCTCCTGCCCCTTATGTTTACCCTTATCCAGGTGTTAGAATTGGCGGTGTTCCAATTGGGATTGGTGGTGGGCCTTCTAGTGGAGGTAGTGTAGTAGTCATTAATCAAGATCAAGGTAATAGAGGCCGCACACTTCAAGAACGCTTGATAGATCTTCGTTTAAAATACCAAGAAACAATAATTCGCTATCAAGAAATGTGTGAAGAAGGCCGTAGAGATGGCGCTTTACCTGGTTGGTTACGCTAATAGTTTAATGATAAAGAATTATTTCTTAATGTTCGTAAAAATTTTTTAAGTAGTAAATTACTTGTATATATTTATTGTGCTTAGGAGGAACCAAATGAAGTTGCAGATGCAGTTAATCATAGCTCTTTTATTAGTATTAAGTAGTAGTTCTAGTATTTTTGCTCAAAAACCCAAACAACTTACTAATGATGATTTTTCTCCTCCTCCTTCACCAACCTCAACTAACAATACTAACTCTTCAGAAGATAAATTAAAGTCAGCCATAATTTCCTTAGAAAGATCAGGATGTTTAGGCCCTTGTCCTGTTTATAAAATAACTATTTATGGTTCTGGCAAAGTGGTTTATAAAGGGGAAAAATTTGTTAAAGTAGTAGGTGAAAGAACTATTACTGTAGATAGAGAAAAAATTGAAAAACTCTTAGCAGACTTTGAAAAGTCAGGCTATTTTAGCTTAGAAGATAAATATGAAGGCGGCCCAACAGATGCCACTTCAGCAATAACTTCTATTACTCTTAGTAATAAGAAAAAAACAATTAATGATTATCATGCTTCTCCTAACTCTCCAGCAATATTAAGAGATTTAGAAAATCAAATTGATGCAGTAGTTAATTCTGGACAGTGGGTACAATAGACTTTTTGATTTTTTCTATAACATTTAAATCATAAGCATTGTTACTAAATTTGATTGTTAAAATAGCAAATATGATTACTGCTAATAATGCAATTGAACTAACAACACTAACTTGTTCATTAATAAAAATATAGGCTAGTACTGCTACAACAGGAAGACGAAGAATCTTAATTGTACCAGCACGTAATGCTCCCATATGTTGAATACCAT
>Ga0075163_10012267_pt1 | contig 11164 bp, 9 predicted proteins | sample JI1023141ADNA_FD_71478 | JGI IMG/M metagenome (GOLD analysis project Ga0075163, IMG submission 71478) | Wastewater effluent complex algal communities from Wisconsin, to seasonally profile nutrient transformation and Carbon sequestration -... | ecosystem: Engineered > WWTP > Effluent > Algae...
GGCGGCGGCGCGGGCGGGTGTGAGGGCGAGGCCGGCGGCCGCGAGGGTGGACAGGAGCAGGGGGAGCTTCGACATACACCTCGGCCGACGGGCGGCGCGGGTCCGCGGCGCCGTGCCGCGGCCATACCGGGCCGTCGGGCCCGATCATGCCACAGAGGGCCGGCGGTCCGGCGAGCGGCGAGAGGCGAGATATGCGGGCACGTTCGCGCGCGCGCGGGCGTGAGACTGCCCGGTTTCGGTGAGATCGATCGTCCCGGGCAGGGCGACGTCGGCGCGTCGACCGACGAGCCCGGCCGGGCCCGTGGGAGCCGGCCCGCTCAGCGCTTCGACTCGACGAGGATCACCGGCGAGGCGGTCAGGTCGAGGCCGATGGTCCCGGCCTGCGGAGCGAGGGGCGTCTTCGTGCCGGTGTCGCTGAAGTCCCACGCATGCAGGTCGAAGCTGCGGTCGGTCGCGAGGTCGAGGTGGGCCTGCGCGGACTCGTCGGCGCCGGCGGCATATGCCCACACGACGAGCGCCTGGCGGTCGTCGGGCAGGCGGAACGCGTGGCCGCGGACGTCGGCCGGGAGCCCGAGCGCCGCGCTCGCGCCCGCGTCGGCGAGCGCGTCGGCGAGCAAGGTCCCGTGCGTGCGCGCGGCGACGCCGGTCGGCGTGCGCTCGGCGTCCTCCTTGACTGCGAGGCCGGCGACGTCCTCGTAGAGGCCCATCTCGTCGAAGGCGCTGTCGTGCTCGGCGTCGCTGAGGATGAACCAGTCGACGCGCAGGAAGCCCTCGGCCTGCGCGCGCGTCATGACCTTGACGTAAAAGTTGCGGGCGTACTCGACCCCGCCGGGCTGTCCGTCGTAGGACGAGCGGGGGGCGCCGACTTCGGTGACGCTGAACGGCCGCGGCGCCGCGCCGGCGGCGGCCATCTTCGCCGCGAATTGCTGCTGCAGCGCGAAGAAGCCGTCGACGCCGGCGTCGGAGCTGCCGGGCGTCCACAGCGGATAATAGTGGTAGTTGAGGACGTCGAAGTACGCGCCGCCGGTCGCGGGGAACCCGGGGCCGACCTCGCCGCCGTCGGGGTCATCGGTGTAGCGCAGCAGGGCGGCCAGGAAGCTCGGGTAGCCGATGCCGCCGAGGGCGATCTGCGCGTCCGGGTCGGCGAGCTTCGCGGCCTCGCCGGTGACCCGCAGCATGCGTACATAGTCGTGGATCGACCCGCCGAAGCGAACGAGCTGCTCCGCGGTCGGGGCCGACTCGTCCCACGTCAGCGTGAAATTGTAGTCGGCGACCCAGTCCGGCTCGTTCCACACCTCCCAGGTGTCGACATAGTCCTTGTAGGTGTCGACGGTTTTATAAACGTAGGCCGCCCAGTAGTTCTCGGGGTTGATCGCGCCGTCGACGACCGCCGGGAGATACAGGTTCTTCGGGATGTGCTGCGCGAGGTCGGTGCCCTCCGGCGCGGTCGAGTGGGCCTGGATCGGCGCGATGAGGAAGGCGATGTGCCGGCTCATGCCGTCCCCGAGGTACGCCATCATGTCGCCGAGCTCGACCTCGTAGCCCCACTTGTCGAGGTGGGTCTCCGGCAGCGACAGCCGCGCGCTGTTGCTGCCGGCCTGCGCGGCCAGCCAGGCCATGTCGGGGTCGCCCCACGCGGGGTTGCGGTAGCCGAGGTTGATGCCGCGCAGGAACGGCCCGCCGAGCTCGCCCGGCTCGCCGGTGTCGTCGCCGGTGGTGACATCGGTGGTGACATCGGTGGTGACACCGGTGTCGTCGCCCTGCGTCGCGCCGGTCCCGTCGTCGCCGGTGTTCGCGGTGTCGTCGTCGCCCTGCGGGCCGGCGCCGGTCGGCGTGTCGCCGGTCGGGTCGCCGCCGGTGTCGGTCGCGCTCCCGGTGGTCGGCTGGGCCTGCGTGGTGTCGCTGGCGCCGTCGCCGGCGCTGCATCCGAGGACCAGACCGAGCGCGCCGAATTTCCACGCGTCTCGCAAGTGCATGCCGCATCGGAGCACAGGCAGGTGCGCCTGTCATCGCGGGGGCGGGCGGCCGCGGTGTGTCGCGTCGGCGCGACGGTCGTTCACGGCGGCGGGCGCTCGCCGTCGACGTGCTCGACCGCGACCGCGATCCGCCCGAGCGCGACGAAGGTCGCGACCAGCGCGAGCCCGCGGACCAGCCACGGGGTCCAGGGCTGCTCGAGGCCGTGGACGGCGGTGAGCAGCATGCCGAGGCCGAGGCCCCACTGCAGCGCGGTCATCAGGCCCGAGCGCAGCCACAGCCGCGGGCGCGCCGCGGTCGCGACGGCGCGGACGAAGGTGCGCGGGTGCAGGCCGCGGGCGCCGGTGAGGACCACGCGGGCGCGCGCGAGGTCGACGGCGAGGGCGCTGAGCGTCAGCGCGGCGACCAGTGCGACGATCTGCAGCGTCGGGTGGATCGTGCCCAGCGCGGCGGCGACGAACGCCAGCAGGGCGCGCAGGATCAGGCCGTAGATGCCGATCACCAGCGCGGCGGGGCAGTGGATCGCGGACGCGCGGGCCTGCTCGCCGACCGGGGCCGGGCCGGCGAGGCGGGTGACGACGGCGCCGGACAGCAGCGGCGCGAGCACGGCGGCGAGCAGCGCGGCGCCGGCGAGCACCGACAGCAGCGCGGCGACGATCGCGTCGTTGTGGGTCGTCAGCTCGAGCAGCGCCGCGAGCAGCCGCGACTCGCCGGAGATCGTGAACGGGCCCATCGCCGCGCGCAGGACCGCGCGCAGCGGCGCGGCCACGGCGACCGCGAGCGCGAGCTGCAGCAGCCCGAGCGAGAGCCACAGCCACGGGGCCGACCACACCCGGCGCAGCGCGGCGATCACAGCGTCAGGCCCCCCAGCACCGTCAGCGCGAGCGCCTCGCCGAGGTCGCCGACCGGGCGGCTCACGCCGTCGGACGGCGCCGCCTCGGGGGCAGCGCGGTGGTTGTCGAGGCGCGGGCCCTCGAGCAGCAGCTTGCCGTCGGGGTCGAGCCGGGCCGCACGGACGCGCCGGCCCGGCCAGGTGAACACGCGGTAGCGGGCCTGGCCGTCCCACAGCGTGCGTACCGCGGCGCCGGTCTCGAACTCGACCTCGAGCTCGACCGGCACGCGAAACTCGCCGATGCGGTGGACGACGACCACGCCCTCGACCTCGGCCTCCGGCAGCTCGGCGGGCGGGAGGTCGCGGTCCCCGGCCGCGGCCTGCAGCGCGAGCGCCCCGTGCTCGTCGCGGTGCCAGCCGGCCGCGCCGGCGCGCCGGCGGTTGCGGACCTTGAGCAGGCCGAAGTCGACGGCGGCGACGCTGTGCAGCGCCTGCTGGAAGTAATCGGCGAGGTCGAGGTTCACCGCCTGTCCCTCAGGACCTGTCCCTTCGAGCAGGGGGCGCGCGCCGAGTTCGCGCAGGAAGGTGGCGACGAGGTCGTCGCCGGTCGGGTGGCGAAAGCGCCACTCGAGCGCGTAGGCGCGGAACGCCGGGTCGAAGCGGGCGGGGCCGACGAGGCGGCGCAGGGTCAGCAGCAGCGCGCCGGTCTTGCGGTAGACGGTGTCGCCGTAGCTGCCGGTGACGCTGCGGTAGGTCTCGGCGGTCGCGTCGACGGGGTCGAGGGCGGGCTCGCCGTCGAGGCTGCCGCGCACGAACTCGTCGACGCTGATCTGCTGGTTGCCGACGCGGGTGACCCAGGCGCCCTCGCCCTGCCAGTCGATCAGCGTCAGCATGTTGCTCGCGGTGTTGAGGCCCTCGTCGAGCCACGGCTGGGTCGACTCGTCGGAGGCGAGCATGCCCTGGAAGTACTGGTGGCCGAACTCGTGGACGGTGGTGAACAGGCCGCTGAGGCGCTCCTCGGCGCCGAACAGGCGCAGCCACGCCGGGGCGCGCAGGATGTCGGAGGTCGTGAACAGCGTCGGGTACTCCATGCCGGCCGCGCCGTCGGCGTCGGCGGGCGGGTGGATCACGGTGATCGTCGACCACGGATAGGCGCCGAAGCGGGCCTCCATGCTCTCGAGCGTGGCGAGCAGGACCTCGAGGTGGCGCGGCGCGTCGGCGATGTAGTCCGGGTGCACGAGCTGGCGGATGCGGACGTCCTTCCAGTGCGCGCCGAGCTCGATGAAGTCGGGGTCGGCGGCCCAGGCGAAGTCGTGGACCATCTCGGCGCGGTAGTGCAGGCGCCGGCGGCCGTCGACCGGCGGGTCCTCGCCGACGCGGATGCCCGTGGCGCCGACGACCATCGCCTCGGGGACGTCGAGGTGGACCTCGTAGTCGCCGAAGTCGGCGAAGAACTCGGCGTTGAGCGTGAAGACGTGGGCCCGCCACTGCCCGTCCGCGGCCAGCACCGCGACCTTCGGGTACCACTGCCCGAGCATGTGGAAGTCGCCCGCGTAGCCGGTCCGCGCGAACACCTCGGGCAATTGGGTGATGAACTCGAGCTCGAGCACCACGGCCTCGCCCGGCTGCACCGGCGCCGGCAGGGCGACGCTCGCCAGCGACGGGTCCTCGCCTTCCTTCCACGTCAGCGCGGTGACCGGGCCGGCGGCGCCCTCGGGCTTCTCGAAGTCGGCCGCCTGGCCGCGGCCGAGCAGGCGCGCGGCCTTGAGGTCGATGTAGCCCCACTGGCCGTCCTTGCCCTGCCGCGAGCCGCGGTGGGTGCCGCGGGCCTCGAGCATCCACGCGGTGTCGTCGGCCCGGAACGCGTTCATGTAGAGGTGGAGCGCGACCCGGTCGACCGCGCGGGCGCTGCGGTTGCGCCACGTGACGCGGGCCGTGCCGGTGACCTGGTGGGCGTCGGCGTCGAGGCGGGCGTCGAGGACGTAGTCGGCGACGCGGGCCGCGGCCGGGACGGCGCCCCGCAGCTCGGGAGGTCGCAGCGCCGCCGCGGGCTCGGGCACCGGCTCGTCGGCGCGCCGCGGCCGGTCGCACGCGGCGGCCGCGAGCAGGATGGCGAGCGCGGCGCGGCGTGTGGCGGTCATCGAGACCATCGGACCGCATGCCTACCACCGGTGTTTCGCGCGGCACAAGCCGCCCTGGCGTGTATATAGTCCCTCGCCGTGCTGGCGGAGGCCCTCGACGAAGCGACGTTGACGATGCGCGCTCGCGCACTCGGCGAGGTGCTGCGCGCGGCGGGCGAGGCGGCGGCGGCCGGTGGGCGCGTCGCGGCGGAGGCGGCGGCGTGGACGGTGCTGCTCGACGGGCCGATGGGGGCGGGCAAGACCACCTTCACGCGGGCGCTGGCGGCGGGGCTCCAGGTGGCGCATCCGGAGCGGGTGTGCAGCCCGACCTTCACGCTGTGCATGGTGCACCCCGGGCCGGTGACCCTGGTCCACCTCGACCTGTTTCGCATGGCCGACGCCGATGACGAGGGCATGGGCGGGGCGGCCGGCTTCGACGCGCTCGCGCTCGAGGAGATCGCCGCGGAGGAGGACCTGTCCGGGCCGCGGGTGATCGTCGTCGAGTGGGCCGCGAAGTGGTCGCGGCCGCCGGCGGACCGCCTCGAGATCCGGCTCGCCCCGGCGCTCGGCGGCGCGGCGCGGCGGCTGGCGGCCACGGCCCACGGGGACCGCTCCGGCGGGCTTTTGGCCGCGTGGCAGCGGCGGCTCGCCGCGCCCTTCCTTTAATACTGATCCGCCGCGGGCCGCGAGCGTGGCCCGTGCGTCGGGCCCCCGATCCCGCGACGCGACGATCGCAGCGGCGGAGGATCGCCTGCGATCCTCGAGCGACGTCGGAGCGCCGAGGAGATCGGCGGAGGGCCGGCGATCCGATCGCGGCGCCGACGAGGCCCGGAGGGCTCGCGCCAGATCGCCGGAATTCGTGGGAATTTAGCGTTTTGCAGGCGATCTCGAGTTGGCACGCGAGGCCCTCCGCGGGCCCCGAACGCGGCTCCGAAGCCACCCGCAGACCGGAGCCAGACGGGCAGCTACACCGGGCCTGCGGCGGCTCCCCGAAAAAAAGTGCCGCACAAGCTGCAATTTTGGCTTTGCAAAGCAAATTTTCGGGTTTATGGTCCGTGGCGAGCAACGAGGTCGGTTTCTCCGATCCACTCAGAGCCTCTCCAAACGTCGCATAGCGACCCAAGCGAAAGAATACACAATGGCCACGAAGAACAAGGCACCCAAGGAAATTCTGGTCGTCGGAAGCAAGGTCAAGGACGTGATCCGTGACGCCGGCCTCCGCAGCGACGGTGAGCTCATCCAGGCCGTTTCGGACAAGGTCCACGAGCTGCTGGCCGCCGCCATCGAGCGCACCAAGAGCAACAACCGCAGCACCGTCCGCCCGCACGACCTGTGAAGTTCATGGTCCTTCGGACACTGTGAGCTTCACGGCCTGCAGATCGATCTGCTGATCGATCTGCTGACCCTGAATCTCACGATCCCTCGGATCTGAATTGGGCGCCTGGGTCCCCGGACCCGCGTTGAAGAGCCGCCTCCCGCAACGGAGGCGGCTCTTCTCGCGTCGATGATGGCGATGATGGCGATGAGGTGGATGATGACGATCGACGGACCTGTCCCTCGGGACAGGCTCAGGCCGCGAGCCGCGGCAGCAGCAGGGTCGCGTCGCCGAACTCGTGCTGCAGGTAGCCGGCCGCGCTGGCGTGGCGCCACGCGCCGAGCAGCACCGGCTCGCGGGCGAACGCGCACAGCAGGTGGAAGTGGCTCTCGCTCGGGTCGTGCATGCCGGTGAGCAGGCCGTCGACGACGCGCGGGACGAACTGCGCGGACAGCCGCAGGTCGGTGCGACCGGGGCCGGGGCGCAGCGCGCCGTGGTCGTGCACGCAGCCCTCGAGCGCGCGGACGACGGTGGTGCCGACCGCGATGACGCGGCCGCCGCGGGCCCGCGCGCGGGCGATCGCGGCGACGGTCGCGGCCGGGAGGTCGTAGCGCTCGGGCAGCGGCAGCATCGCGTCGAGCCGCGCGTCGCCGGTCGAGCTGAGCCCGGCCGCGTGGGTCAGCGCGGCGATCTCGACGCCCGCGCGGCGCAGGTCGAGCAGCGTCGACCACGACAGCGGGCGCCCGGCCGACGGCATCTCGGCGGCCCACGGGCGCCCGGCGAACGCGGTCTGCACCGACCACAGCGCGAGCGCGCCCTGCACGTAGCTGTACTGGACCGGGCGCCCGAGGCGGTACAGCGCCGACCACAGCGCCGCGCCGCCGCGATCGAAGCGCAGCGTCAGCAGCCGCGGCGCCCGCGGGTCGACGGCGGTGACCACGGCTGTCAGTTCGGACATGTCCGAAGGGCCATGTTCCGCGACGAAGCGGAGCAGCGCGCCGACGGCGAGCGCGGGCGGTGCCGGGCGGCGCTCGGTCGGCGTGCGCCAGTCGCCGGCGCCGAACAGCACGACCTGGGCGACCTCGCCGTCGATCTCGCCGGTCAGGCGCAGCTCGAGCGTGTCGTCGTCGGTCGTGTCGTCGGCGAGGCGGGCGCGCAGCGACGCGGGCAGGGTCGCGGCGTCGTTGACGACGAGCAGGTCGCCGGGTTGCAGCAGGCCGGGGAGGTCGGCGATCGCCGCGTCACGGACCGCGCCGCTGTCGCGGTCGACGGCGAGCAGGCGGGTGTCGCTGCGGTCGTCGCGGGGTGAGGTCGCGGGGCGCATCACAGCACCTCCCAGCTCGAGGCCAACAGGCGGCGGCCCGAGGGGGCGCGCGCGGGGTCGTCGATCATCGACAGGACGCGGCGGGCGACCTCGGCGGGGTCGGCGAGGGTGGCGGGGTCGGCCTCGGGGATCGCGGCCGCGTGCATGACCGTGTCCATCTCGCCGGGGTCGACGGCGAGCACGCGCACGCCGGTGCCCTCGAGCTCGGCGGCCCAGATCCGCGAGAGGTGATCGAGGCCGGCCTTGGCGACCGAGTACGCGCCCCAGCGCGGGTAGGGCTCGACGGCGGCGTCGGAGCTGACGTGGACGACGACGCCGCGGCCGCGCAGCGCCATGCCGCCGGCGATCAGCTTTGTCAGACGAAACGGCCCGACGAGGTTGACGGCGAGCACCTGCTCGAGGTCCTCGCACTCGGTGTCGAGCAGCAGGCGCAGCGGGGTCGGCCCGAGGGTGCTGGCATTATTAAAAAGGACGTCGATCGGCCCGAGCAGCGCCGCGGCCTCGCCGGCGATCGGGTGGACCGCCTGCTTGTCGCCGATGTCCGCGACGATGGCGTGCGCCTCGCCCCCGAGCGCGCGGACCTCCGCGACGACCTTCTCGAGTTCGTCGCGGCCGCGGGCGACGAGCGCGAGCCGGACCCCGCGCTGCGCGAGCGCGAGCGCGAGCGCGCGCCCGAGCCCGCGGCTGGCGCCGGTGATGAGGGCAGAAGAACCGGGGGACAGGATGGTGTTCGAGGTGGTCATGGCCGGGAAGCTCCGTTTTGGGTACCCGAGCAGGTTGGTGCCGCCGCGATATTTTGTCGTCGTTCTTGATGAAGGATTGGCAAGGCGTCATTGTGGCGACATGGACGATGTCGCCGGGCACATGGGCAACAACATCCGCCAGCTCCGCGAGGCCCGCGGGCTGACGCAGCAGCAGATGGCCAAGATCAGCGGCGTCCCGCGCCCGACCTGGGCCAACCTCGAGTCGGGCGCCGCGAACCCGACCCTCGCCGTTTTGATAAAGGTGGCGACGGCGCTGCAGGTCTCGCTCGAGGAGCTGATCAGCCCGCCGCGCGCCACATCAAAGTTCTACGCCGCCGCGACCTTGCCGGTGCGCCAGCGCGGCAAGGTGACCGTCCGCCGCCTGCTGCCCGAGCCGATCGCCGGCCTCGAGATCGAGCGCGTCGAGCTGCCGCCCGGCGCGGGCATGGCCGGCATCCCGCACACCCCGGGCACGCGCGAGTACCTGACCTGCGAGCGCGGCGAGGTCGAGCTCAGCGAGTCCGGTCGCGTCTGGAAGCTCGGCCCCGGCGACGTCGTGGTGTTCCGCGGCGACCAGAGCCACGGCTACCGCAACCCCGGCCGCGAGCCCGCGATCGCGTACAGCGTGATCGCCCTGGCGCCGGTCGCCGGCTAATTCGTGATTGAACTCTCGAGTCCGAGGCCACCCCCGGGCGCGAAAAAGGGGCTTCACATCGGCGCGAAATGGTGTACAAGGAGGCCCCTTTCGAGGGCGGGCTCGTAGCTCAATTGGCAGAGCAAGGGACTCTTAATCCCTGGGTTGTAGGTTCGATTCCTACCGGGCTCACGATAGAAAAGGCCAGAGGCTTCAACGCCTCTGGCCTTTTTGTTTTGTCCGCAGTCGCGCGGCGGTTACCCTGCGGGGCATGCCCCGTTCATTTCGCGCCGTGTTCTTCGCGCTGTTGATGGCGACCGCCGGCTGTGCGATGCAGCCGGTCGACGCGCGGGTGTTGACGCCGAACGTGCCGCAGCCGCTCGACACGCGGCGCGTGGAGATCCCGCTGTACATCATCCTCGACCCGGTGAAGCTGCCGGACGCGATGACGGCGCAGGGGCAGGGGGTCAAGCCGATCGAGGTGACCGGGCTGCACGCCTTCGTCGAGCGTGACCTGCAGAAGACGCTCTCACAGGTGTTCAGCAGCGTCACCGTCGCGCCGCCCAGCGCGCCCGCGCCGAAGGGGCTGTTCTTCACCGGCGAGGTGCTGATCTCCGCGCTCTCGACCTACGCCGGGCCCGCGGCGCCGGGCGGGTCGACCCCGGGCGCGTATCCGCGGATCCAGTGGAGCCTGCACATCCGGGCCTACGGCGCGCCGGCCGACGCCTTCGTGTACCAGGGCACCGCGCAGAGCAAGATCCCCGTCACCTCGGTGCGCGAGACCTCGCCCGCGTTCCAGAGCATGTTCGAGGACGCGCTGGTCCGCCTGATGGCCCACTTCGACCACCAGAAGGCCTACGAGCGGCTGTCGCGGACCGGCCGCTAGGGCGGCGTCAAAGTTTGGCCGCGACGCGCACGCCGATCTCGACCGCGTCGCCCTCCGGCACGTCGAAGGCGGCGCGGTAGACCGTGCCCTCGTCGTCCTGCATGTAGAGGGTCGTGGCGCCGGCGGCGAGCTCGACCTTCTCGTGGGTCGTGTCGCCGGCGCCCTCGAGCTCGAGGCTCGAGACCTTGCAGCCGGCGTCGACCTCCGGGCAGCTGAAGAACCCGGGATTTTTGTAGAAGTCGGCGGGGGTGCCGTCGGCGAGGTCGTCGGCGGTGACGAAGAACAGGTAGGGGTGGCCGTCGGAGCCGCGGCGATAGTAGAAGTCGACGGCGCCGTTGTTCTTCTTGTAGTCGCCGAGCAGCTTGTCGGAGATCTTGCCGGCCTGGTCCTGCAGGTAGGGGCGCACGGACTCGGCGATGTCGGGGCCGCTGATGCCGATCGGGATGTCGAACAGGGTGAACTCGACGTTGGCGTCGCCCTCGCCGATGTCGCCGTTGGGGGGCGTGTGCAGGGCGACCTGGGCGACCTCGTTGATCAGCTCCCACACGTACTGGTCGCGCGGCGGGTTGCCGAGGTTCAGGAACACGTCGAAGATCGCCCAGCCCGGCGGGTCGGGCCCGATCGAGACCTCGGCCCCGAGCGCGCAGCTGAACAGCACCTCGTAGCACTTCTTAAAGACGCGCTGTTTGTACTTGTTGCGGCCGCCGGTCGCGACGATCGACTCGAGCAGCCAGCGGTCGATCGCCCACGCGGAGCCCGGCCAGGTCTGCTTGACCATCGCCTCGTTCTCCGGGAGGTTCTGCTTGCACGCGTCGTCGCCCGAGCACGAGTTGATGAACGCGTCCGACTCGCCGACCGCGAAGCGCATGTCGACCCGCGGGTCCTCCGCGACGCCGGTGATGTTGAACTTGGCCGGGTCGTTGAAGTCGAACTCGAGCTCGTCGTCGTAGCTCGGGCCGGTGACGTCGACGACCGTCGACATATAGTCCTTGCCCTTGGACAGGTCGACGCCGTCGAGCAGGCGCAGGTTGGAGCTGGCCTGCGCGTACATGCGAAAGTCGGCGGTGAGGACCTCGCTGTAGCTCTGGAAGCCGGGGGCGAGGATGCCGGGGTGGTCGCCCATCGGGCCGAGCTTGTCGGTGAGGGTGCTGAGGTCCTTGAGCGCGTCCTCGAGGTTGATGGGGATCGAGGTGCCGTCGCCGCCGATGACGGGGTGGGTGGCGAGCAGGTTGCTCTGCAGCGCGAGGACCAGCGGCGCGGTCGGGATGAACTCCTCGGTGCGGGCGATGCCGAGCGACTCGGCGAGGATCTGGGCGAAGCCGCCGCCGATGCCGAG
>Ga0075163_10012269_pt1 | contig 11163 bp, 7 predicted proteins | sample JI1023141ADNA_FD_71478 | JGI IMG/M metagenome (GOLD analysis project Ga0075163, IMG submission 71478) | Wastewater effluent complex algal communities from Wisconsin, to seasonally profile nutrient transformation and Carbon sequestration -... | ecosystem: Engineered > WWTP > Effluent > Algae...
AAGCCGTCCGAGCGCGATCCCTCGCCCTCGCTGATGCTGGCCGGACTGCTGCAGGAGGCCGGGCTGCCCGAAGGCGTGTTCAACGTGGTCCAGGGGGATCGCGAGGCCGTCGATGCATTGCTTGCGCATCCGGAAATCCGCGCGGTGTCCTTCGTGGGTTCCACGCCCGTTGCGCGTCATGTGCATGACACCGCCATGGCCGGTGGCAAGCGCGTGCAGGCGCTGGGTGGAGCCAAGAACCACATGATCGTCATGCCCGATGCCGACATGGACCTGGCCGCCGACGCGCTGATCGGCGCGGCCTATGGCTCGGCGGGCGAGCGGTGCATGGCCATCTCGGTGCTCATCGCAGTCGCAGACAGCGCGGAGGCGCTGGTGCCCCGTCTGCTGGAGCGCGCGCGACGCCTGAAAGTCGGGCCCGGGCACCTGCCTGGCGTGGAAATGGGGCCCCTGGTGTCTTCGGCCCATCGCGCGCGCGTGCAGTCATACATCGACAAAGGCGTGGCCGAAGGAGCGCGCCTGCTGCTGGATGGGCGTGGCCTGCGGGTGGCGGGCGCGGAGGCCGGCTACTTCCTCGGCCCCACGCTCTTCGACCAGGTGCGCACGGAGCACGCGATCTATCGCGAGGAGATATTCGGGCCGGTGCTGTGCGTGCTGCGCGCGCCGAACCTGGCCGAGGCCGTGCGGCTGATCAATTCGCATCCGCTGAGCAACGGCGCGGCCTGTTTCACGGCCGATGGCGCCACGGCGCGGGCCTTCGCCCGCGGCGTTGAAGTGGGCATGGTGGGCGTGAACGTGCCCATCCCGGTGCCGATGGCCTGGCATTCCTTCGGTGGCTGGAAGCAGTCGCTGTTCGGCGATCACCATGCCTATGGTGACGAGGCGCTGCGCTTCTACACGCGCTACAAGAGCGTGATGCAGCGCTGGCCCGAGGGCGCCGGACGCGGGCCTGAATTCACCATGCCCGTGAACTGACGGAGTTCCCTTGCAAGTCATCAACAGCATTGCCGATCTGCGCGAGATCGCGCAGCGGCGCGTCCCGCGCAGCATCTTCGAGTACGTGGACCGTGGCTCGTATGACGAGATCACGCTGTCCCGCAACCGCACGGACCTCGAGGCGCTGAAGTTCCGCCAGCGCGTGCTCATCGATGTGTCGCGGCAGAGCATGGCCGCGACCATCCTGGGCGGGGCATCGAGCATGCCGCTGGTCATCGGGCCCACGGGCATGATGGGGCTGGTGCATGGCAATGGCGAAATCCATGCCGCCCGCGCGGCCGAGGCCTTCGGCATTCCGTTCTGCCTGTCGACGGTTTCGATCTGTTCGATCGAGGATGTGCGCGAAGCCACGCGCACGCCTTTCTGGTTCCAGCTCTACGTGATGAAGGACCGCGGTTACACGATGGAGCTGGTTGATCGGGCCGAGGCGGCCGCTTGCCCGGTGCTGATGATGACGGTGGACATCCCGGTGTCCGGCCTGCGCCGACGCGATCCGAAGAACGGCCTGGCGGTGCCGCCGCGGCTCACGCTGCGCAACGCACTCGACATCTGCACCAAGCCGCGCTGGGCCTGGAGCGTGGCCACGGGCAAGCGTCGTGAATTCGGCAACCTCACTGCCGCGGTTTCGCGCACCACCGGCACCACGTTCGCGCAGTGGCTCACCAGCCAGTTCGACGCCTCGGTCACCTGGAAGGACCTCGAGGCGATCCGTGCGCGCTGGAAGGGCAGGCTGATCGTCAAGGGAATCATGGAACCGGAGGACGCGCGCCGCGTCGTGGCGCTGGGTGCCGATGCGCTGGTGGTTTCGAACCACGGCGGGCGGCAGCTGGACGGCGGTGCTTCCACGATTTCAGCGTTGCCCGGCGTCGTGGATGCCGTGGGTGATCGCTGCGAGGTGCTGTTCGACGGCGGCGTGCGCTCCGGGCAGGACATGCTCAAGGCGCAGGCCCTTGGGGCGCGCGCCTCGGTCACGGGACGCGCATTCCTTTACGGGCTTGGCGCGCTGGGTGGAGAGGGCGTCACGCTGGCTCTGCAGATCATGAGCCGGGAACTGCAGGTGAGCATGGCGCTCACCGGCTGCAACGACATCCGCGATGCGGGCCGGCAGCTGCTGACGCCCTGAACCTCAGAAGCGGTACAGGAAGTGCACCTGCACCACCGGCCAGAACTTGAAGTCGCTGGCGTCGTCTTCGGCCTGCTGGCGTTCCTGTTCCAGTTCGGCGAGGAACGTGGCATTGGATGACAGCGTGCCGCCGGTGGAGGCCAGGTTGATCTTCGGCGAGCCCTGCATCACCACGCCGGCCTCGAAGCCGAGCGTGAATCCCGATCCCAGCTTGCCGCCATAGCCCAGCGTGAGGGTGGGCGAGAGACTGTTGAATTCCACCTTGCCGTCGAGGTTGCCGACCTGGGCCGGGGTGTAGCTCACGTCACCCACCAGCACATTGGCGGTGGGAGTGGCGTGCAGGTCAATCTTGTTGCCGTTGGACCGGACGCCAGCCGAAATGCGAAAGCCGCCCGCCATCGGGAACCAGTCCGCCAGCAGGCCCACCGAATTGAGTTTCAGCTTGCCGTCGTAATCGATGTCATCGATGTTCTCGGTGCGGCTGTAGTTGAAGAAGCCGCCGTTTGCGCGGATTCCGACATGTTCGCCGAAGCGCAGGCCGATCTCCGGCGCGATGCCGTTTGTTCCGCCGGATACGCCGACGACCCACTGGCCGTCTTCGGCGGACAGGGTTGGTGCGGAGTATGCGCCGGAGGTCAGGGCGAGAAGGGCTGCAGCGAGGAATCTTGCGGATGACATAAAGGCGGGAACTCCTGTGTCGATGCGCTCTTGTAGCAAGGACGCAGGAGTGCCCGCCGTGCGCCAGTTCCTGAATCGAGGAACCGGCCGGAACCGAGGGTGCGGAATGTTCCTACAGATAGGGCGGCGTGGGCACCAGCTGCACTCCGCGCATGCGGCCCTTCACCTTCGATTTGAAACTGGCGGGTTTCATCACCAGCACGTCGCAGGGCAGGGCGTCGAGGACCTGTTCCGCGATGTTGCCGATGATCAGGCGCTTGAAGCCCGAGCGCGAGACGGCGCCCATCACCACCAGCTGCACATGCTGCTGCTTGGCGAGTTTCGGGATCACGTCCACCGCATGACCCGAAACGAAGTGCTTGCGCGCGGCCGTGAGGCCCGCCTGCTCGATGGCAGCCGCAAAGGATTTGCGCGCCTCGCGCGTGGCCTGTTTTTCCAGCGACACGGCCAGTTCGGCGGAGACCGGGCTCAGGCGCTCTGCAGGCAGCATCGCGCCGGGGAAGGCGTGGGCCAGGTGCAGCTTGCCGCCCAGCGCGCTGGCGGCCATCTGCGCCGCTTCCATGATTTCACCGTCAAGGCGCGCAGGCTTGGCGAAGCTGTGCAGCGGATCGATGGCGGCGAGCACCCCCGGCTTGCGCCAGGGCTGCGGGCGCTTGACCAGCAGCACCGGCACCGGGCTGCGCCGCAGCAGCTCCCAGTCGTTGAAGCGCAGCAGCCAGGGCAGCACATGCTTGGTGGCATGGCGCTCGGCGACGATGAGGTCGGCATCGGTGCGTGAAGCGCGGCGGATCACCGCTTCGTATGCGGGGAAATCCCATTCGCAGGCAACATCCACCGCAAGGCCCGTGGCACGCAGTTCGGCGGCGTGCTTCTCCAGCTTCTTGACCAGGCGGTCGCGCCATTGCTTCTGTGTCTGTTCGAGCGTCAGGCCTTCAAGCAGGAACGCATCGAGGTACACCGGTTCGGAGATCGCGTGGAACAGTTCGAGCCGGGCCCCCAGCGCCGTGGCCAGCTGCGCCGCCTTGCGCAGTGCGGGCTGAGCGCGTGATCCGGGGCTCTTGATCGCGACCAGGATTCGACGGGGCTTCTTCATGGAGTTCACCGTTATTGCGGATGGGCTGGAATCAGCTCAGTTGAAATATAACCCGCCACGTCGCGCAACTGTTCGGTGGTGAGCATCAGGCGAAACGCGGGCATCGTGTTCCTGCCCGCCGCAACGGTATTGGCGATGGCCTGCATGTCGCGGGCAATGGTGGCCAGCGACGCGCCGCCGCCCTGACCACCGGTGCCCTGCTCGCCATGGCAGGTGACGCAGAACTGCCGAAACGTCGCGGCGCCAAGGGTGACATTCGCGGGCCCAGCTGGCAGCGCCACCATCGGCGCCGGGGCCACGATGGACGAGCCTTCCGGTGGCAGCGAGTCGATCGTGCCATCCAGCGAAAACAGCCACAGGCTGTCGCCCTTCCTGCCACCGCCGTATTGCGTGCCGGCGGACAGCACCACCACGTACTGGTGGCCGGCGTGTTCGAAGGTGCTGGCGGAAGCAGCTACGCCCGCATCGGTCTGGAACTGCCACAGTCGATTGCCGGAATCGACATCCAGCGCGGTGAAGCGGCCATCGGAGCGGCCGACGAACACCAGGCCTCCGCCCGTGGCCAGCGTGCCGTTGAAGCAACTGCTCGGCCACTGCTGCTGCCAGACGATGCGATTGGTAATCAGATTCATTGCCGTGAACGTGCCGCGCCGTGCCACGCCGGGATTGGCTCCGGCGCCTCCCAGGCTCGCCGTGTGTGCCGAAGGCGCGGCGAAAGGTCGCATGTCGCTCACCGACGAGGCGACATGGTCGATGCCGCAGATGAACATCCGATGGGTGGAAGGATCGTATGAGCTAGGCGGCCAGTTGACACCCATCTGGGGCTTGTAGAGCACCACCTTGTCCCAGAACGGGGTGAAGATCCTGCCGCGATTCACTGGTTCGAACCCTTCCGGTGGAATGTCGATTTCCTGCGGCACGACGGAGTCCCCGATCACGTAGGGCTGGGTCGCGGCTGTGTGCTGCCGCGGCTCCTGCGGCACGGGCCGTTCCTCGATGGGCGTGAGCGGTTTGCCGGTCTCGCGATCGAGGATGTACACCCAGCCGGTCTTGGAAACCTCGGCAATGCCCTTGCGCATGCGGCCCTGGTAGGGCGCCTCGAACAGGATCACGGGGTTCGGGGAGTCGTAGTCCCAGATGTCGTGATGCACCTGCTGGAAATGCCAGCGGTACTTGCCGGTCTTCACGTCAAGCGCCACGATCGAGACCGTGAAGAGGTTGTCACCCTTGCGCCCCGAGCCGTTGAAATCCGGCCAGGCATTGCCGGTCGAGAAATAGAGCAGTCCCAGCTGCGGGTCCACCGCCGGCGTGTTCCATATCGGAGCTCCGCCATATTTCCAGGCGTCGTTGTCGGAGGGCCAACTGTCGTGGCCGAACTCGCCCGGTCCTGGAATGGTGTGGAAGGTCCACACCAGTTTGCCCGTCTTCGCGTCAAAGGCCTTCATGCGGCCGCGCGTGGCGTGCTCGCCACCGCCGAAGCCAGTGATCACCAGGCCGTCGTAGTACAGCGGCGCGCTGACGATGCTGAAACCCTGCAGCGGATCCTCGGCCTGCACGGTCCAGACGGGTTTTCCCGTGCGCTGGTCCAGCGCGACCAGCTGCGCATCGAGCCGGCCCACGAACACCAGGCCATCGCCCAGCGCCACGCCGCGATTGACCCATCCACAGCAGGTGCGAACCCGGTCCGCATCGAGCTTCGCCTCGTAGCGCCAGAGAACGTCACCTTTCTCGACCGAAACGGCCAGCACGTCGCTGGCGCCGGTGGTGATGTAGATCACCCCCGCATGCACGATGGGCTGCCCCTGGCCGGAGTGCTGCGCGCCGCCGCCGGATGCCAGGTGCGTGCGCCACTTGGCCTTCAGCCTGCCGACGTTGCCTCGATTGATTTCCCTGAGCGGCGAGTAGCGCTGGTTGCTGAGCGTGCCACCGTTGGTGATCCAGTCCGTGGTGGGCGGGGCGGAGAGCTGCGCCGCGGTGAAGGCCGGCGCGGGCTGGATCTGCGCATCCGCCGCCTGCAGGCCCATCCAGGCGCACGCGATTACCGCCAGGCGCCACTGTCTGACTGCATTCATGAATCATTTACCCCCGCTCGTTTGCAGCATCTTACGCCGCTGCTGGTGGCCGCAGGCAGTCCCGGATTGCGGTAGGCTTGCGGCTGGGTGGCAAATCAGTTTTCGGGGGATGTGCATGGCGTCGAAGGTCGCACTGGTCACGGGTGGTGGGTCTGGCATCGGCCGCGCTGTGGCCATTGCGCTGGCCGACAACGGCTACAGCGTGGCGCTGGCGGGGCGCCGGCTCGCGCAGCTCGAAGAGACTGCCGCCGCCAGCAAGGGACAGATGCTGCCCCTGTCCGTCGATGTGACCGACGCCGCAGCAGTACAGGACATGGTCGCGCGCACGGTGGCGCGGTTCGGCCGGCTCGATGTGCTGTTCAACAATGCCGGCGCCACGGCGCCGCCCACGCCCACCGAGGACCTGCCACTGGAAATCTGGCGCAAGGTCATCGACACCAATCTCACCGGCTCCTTCCTGTGCGCGCAGGCGGCGTTTCGCGCGATGAAGGCGCAGCAGCCACAGGGCGGCCGCATCATCAACAACGGATCCATCGCCTCCGAGACGCCGCGGCCGAACCTGGCCGCCTACACCGCCTCGAAGCACGCCGTGACCGGCCTTACCAAGTCGCTGTCGCTGGAAGGCCGGCGTTACAACATCGCCTGCGGGCAGATCGACATTGGCAACGTGCTGACGAACCTGGGCATACCGATGTCCAGCGGCACGCTGCAGGCGGATTTCTCGATCAAGCCGGAACCCACCTTCGACGTGAAGCATGTGGCCGATGCGGTGCTCTACATGGCGGGACTGCCGCTCGAGGCCAACGTGCTGCGCATGACGGTGATGGCGACGGCGATGCCCTTCGTGGGCCGCGGTTAGGAAACAAGCGGGGGATATATGGCGGACTATTCATCGGCACTGGGCGGGCGCGGATTCGGTGCGCCGATCCGTTTTGAAGCCGACATCCTCGACTGCGAGGTGGTGGGCACCATCCCGAAGGACATCGACGGGGCTTTCTATCGCGTGGGCGCGGAGTGGTACATGCCGCCGATGTTCAAGGATGACGCCATCCTTAACGCCGATGGCTATGCCAGCATGTTTCGCATCAAGAACGGCCGCGTCAGCTACAAGGGGCGCTGGATCCGCACCGAGCGCTTCGAGCGCAACCTGAAGGCAGGCCGACAGCTCTACGGCTACTACCGCAATCCCTACACCGACGATCCGTCGATCACCGACCTGAAGAATCCGAATCGCCGCACGGTGTCCAACACCGCGCCGCTGGCCTTCGGCGGCAAGCTGTATTCCATGAAGGAAGACGGGCTGCCGTACGAGCTCGACCCAAACACGCTGGCCACGCGCCGGCAGTGGAACGCCAATGGCGCGTGGAAGAGTGAGACCTTCAGCGCCCATCCGAAGCTCGACCCGATGTCCGGCGAGATGGTGGCCTATGGCTACGAGGCCAATGGCCTGGCCAACGACGACCTCTACATCGCCACGGTGTCGCCCAACGGCCGCGTGACCGACAGCGTCACCGTGAAGGTGCCCTACGTCAGCGTGATCCATGACATGGCGCTGACGCACCGGCACGTGGTCATTCCGTTCGGCGGCTATGTCACCGGCGCCGACCGGCTGAAGCAGGGCAAGATCCATTGGGGCTGGGACGCCACCAAGCCCAGCATCATCGGCGTGATTCCGCGCGGGGGCAGCGCGAAGGAGATGCGCTGGTTCAAGGGGCCCGAGCGCTGCATGATGCATGTGTTCAACGCGTACTCCGACGGCAACAAGGTCATCCTGTACGCGCCGTTCTACGATTCGAACTTCTTCCCGTTCTTCCCGCCCATCGATGGCACGCCGTGGAATCCGGCCAAGGCGAAGGCGTTCATCCGCAAGATCACGCTCGATCTCGACAAGCCCGGCGACACCTGGCAGGAGGAAATCCTCTGGCCGACGCAGGTGGGCGACCTGGGCAAGGTGGATCCGCGCGTGACGACGCTGGAAACGCGCTACCTCTACACCATGTTCGGCGACGATGATCGGCCCGTCGACCGGGACCACGCGCCGCCGGGCAATTTCGGCAAGCCCGCCAACAGCTACATGCGCTTCGATGTGCACAGTGGCAAGGTGGATCGCTACTTCGCGGGCCCCGCGCACGCGCTGCAGGAATGCACCTTCGTGCCCCGCGCCTCAGGGCGCGAGGGAGATGGCTATCTCGTGGGCGTGTGCTCGAACTACCGCGAGATGCGCTCGGAACTGATCATCGCGGATGCCGAGCGGCTGGGCGAGGGCGACATCGCCCGCGTGATCCTGCCGTTCCGGATCAGTTCGCAGGTGCACGGCGTCTGGGCGAGCTCGAAGGAGCTGCCGCTCACGTGAGCCAGTCCCGGCCACGCAGCGTGGTGAGATAGGGCAGCAGCTTCGAGTCCATTTCCGGATCGGGGCTGCGATACGACCAGTGCGCCTCGGGCGGCATCGAGACCAGGATGGCCTCGGTGCGCCCGCCGGACTGCAGGCCAAACAGCGTGCCCCGGTCGAACACCAGGTTGAACTCCACGTAGCGTCCGCGCCGGTACAGCTGGTAGCGGCGTTCGCGGTCGGTGAAGGGCGTGTCGCGGCGACGATCCATCACCGCCTTGTAGGCGTCGTGAAAGGCATTGCCCACGCGCTGCATCAGCGCGAATCCCTGCTCCCATGACAGCGGCATGCCGGGGGACTGCTCGTTGACGTCGTCGTAGAAGATGCCGCCCACGCCGCGCGCCTCGCCGCGATGCTTCAGGAAGAAGTATTCGTCGCAGTGCTGGCGGGCGATGGGATAGGCCGCCGTGGAGACCGCCGCGCAGGCATCGCGTGCGGCGCGATGCCAGGCCACGATGTCTTTCTCGTAGGGAACATAGGGCGTGAGGTCGAAGCCGCCGCCGAACCACCACACATCGCCGGCCGAGAAGAAGCGCACGTTCATGTGGCTGGTGGGTGCGTGCGGATTGCGCGGGTGCATCACCACCGACACGCCCATCGCGCGGAACTCGCGTCCGGCCAGGTGGGGATTGCGCGCGGTGGCGGAGGGGGGTAGTTGCGAGCCGCGCACATCGGAAAGGGCAACGCCGGCCCGTTCCATGGTGGCGCCGCCTTCCTGGCAGGCCGTGATGCCGCCGCCCTGCAGCTTGCCTTCGCCGGCGGGGCGCTGCCACGCATCGCGCAGGAACGAGCCGCCCATCTCATCGCCGAATGTCCTGCAGAGGTTGTCCTGCAGCGTGTGCAGGTAACCGAGCACCTGCGTGGCTCTTTGCTCGCTCATGCGCGTGGATTCTACGGGCGGGCTGTTCCGGCCGCGAGGCGCGTCTGCTCGCTGACATAGGCACGGATCTGTTCGGTGGCGCCTTCGGGCATGAAGGGCTTCCAGGCGATCATGCCGTTGCCGGCCAGCGCGCCTTCCTCGACGATGGCCTTCCACAGCTTCGCATCCAGCAGTGTCTGCGAGCGCCGCAGGTCGGGCGTTATGCCCGAGGCGCGCGTTTCAAGTCCGTGGCAGCGGGCGCAGAATTCCACCCAGAGCGCCTTGCCGCGCTCCACGTCGGCGGCCGCGAAGGTCTGTGTCACCTGCACCATTGGGCCGGCCGGCGCCGGATCGGCGGGCAACTGCGCGGCACCGTCGAGCTTGAAGGCCACAAGGCGCCCCATCTGCCGCTGCCGCATCACCTGTGGCGAGGCGATGATGGCGCCGCCGCCCGCGCCACTGGTGGCCAGGATGTACTGCTCGCCATCCACGGCGTAGCTAACAGGTCCGGTGATGACGGCATTGGGAGTCTCGAACGACCACACCTGCTCGCCCGTATCCGCGCGATGCGCGGACAGGCTTCCCATCTGCACGTCACGGCTGTGGCCCTGGAACACCAGGTTGCCCGCCGTGGCGAGCACGCCGGCGCCGGCGCCGGGGGATTTCCACGCGGCTTTCTGCGTGACGGGATCCCAGGCCAGCAGGTAGGTCTCGGGCTTCGGCGCCGACGGGTCGGGCTTCGGCGGCGCCTCGTCCGGTCCGTGCTGCACGAAGTGATAAAGGCCCAGGTAATCCATGCCTTTCACGTAGCGGAACTCCTTGCGCGGGATGTAGCGCGAGGAGCTGTTGGCATTGGCCTGCAGGTACATGAGCCGCGTTTTCGGGCTGAAGGCCGTGGGCTGCCACGAATGCGCGCCACCTTCTCCCGGGCTCAGGCGCACGGGCTTGTCGGTGTAGTAGGCGTTGGGCGCCACGACCGGCCGGCCGGTTGCAGGGTCGATGCGCGAGGCCCAGGTGACGCCGGGCACGAAGGGTTCGGCCGAGATCAGTTTTCCGTCGCGCCGGTCGATGTTGTAGAAAAAGCCGTTCTTGGGCGTGTGCATCAGCACCTTGCGCGCCTCGCCATTGATGGTGAGGTCGGCGAGGATCATGTCGGCTACCGAGTCGTGGTCCCAGCTCTCGCCGGGCGATTCCTGGTAGTGCCATTTGTATTTGCCCGTCTTCGCATCCACCGCGACCACGGAACTGATGAACAGGTTGTCGCCCTTGCCGGCGGAGCGGAAGTGGCGCGGCCACGGGAAGCCGTTGCCCGTCGCCATGTACACCTGGTCGAAATCCGGGTCGAAGACGATGGAGTTCCACACCATGCCGCCGCCGCGCGCCGGGTCGTGCGGGCCGAACCACGTTGCCTGGACCTTGGAGGCCATCACCTCGTCGGACGCCGCCCCGTCGGGTTTCGCCGGATCGCCCGGCGTGGTGTAGAAGCGCCACGCAAGCTTGCCGGTATCGGCGTCATACGCGCTCACATAGCCGCGTCCACCGAACTCACCGCCGCCATTGCCGATGAACACCAGTCCCGCTCCGACGCGCGGCGCGCCGCTGATGGTGTACATGGCCTCGGGATCCACCGTCTGCGCCGTCCACACGGGCTGGCCATCTGCGGCGTCGAGCGCGATCAACCGCCCGTCATAGGTGCCCACATAGACCTTGCCGTGGTAAACGGCAGCGCCGCGACTGACCACGTCGCAGCAGTTCTTGGCTGCCGCGGGGCCCGGCACCTTGGGGTCGTATTGCCACAGCGCCTTGCCGCTCTTCGCATCGACCGCATAGACCTTGCTCCACGCGGTGGTCACATAGATGACGCCATCGACCACGATGGGCGTGGCCTCCTGGCCGCGATAGGTATCGAACTCGAGGAACCAGGCGGGCTTGAGCCGGCTGATGTTCTCG
>Ga0075163_10012270_pt1 | contig 11163 bp, 9 predicted proteins | sample JI1023141ADNA_FD_71478 | JGI IMG/M metagenome (GOLD analysis project Ga0075163, IMG submission 71478) | Wastewater effluent complex algal communities from Wisconsin, to seasonally profile nutrient transformation and Carbon sequestration -... | ecosystem: Engineered > WWTP > Effluent > Algae...
GCTACCGGGCGCTCCGGCGCCTACCCGGACGGGACTTTCACCCGCTGGAACGGTGCAGCATGAAACGACCGCCTCACCCCTTCCGGGGGCTCGTCGGTCCGCTTCGTCTGGACGCACCATGCCCCGATCGTACCACCGTGGACGCGCTACCATCGGCGCATGACCGTCATCTTCTGTCACGGGCTCGAGAGCGGACCGCACGGGCGCAAGTTTCAGGCGCTGCAGGCCGCGGGGCTCGCCGTCGTCGCGCCCGACTGTCAGGGTCAGGTCCTCGCCGCGCGCGTCGCGATCGTGCTGCCGGTGCTGCGCGCGACGCCGGACGCGGTGCTGGTCGGCTCGAGCTACGGCGGGCTGACCGCGCTGTGCGCCGCGATCGCCCACGTCGAGGCCGGCGGACGCGTGCGCGGGCTGGTGCTCTGCGCCCCCGCGCTCGGCCACGTCGAGCCCCCGGTCGACAGCATGCGCCTGTACCCGCCGGCGCCGACCGTCGTGATCCACGGCCGCGGCGACGACATCTGCCCCGCGCGCATCAGCGAGGCCTTCGCGGCCGCGCACCCGCGGGTGGTCCTCGAGCTGGTCGACGACGACCACCGCCTCGGCGCCAGCGTCGACCGCATCGTCGCGCACACGCTGGCGCTGCTCGGCGCGTGAGCGCCTGAGCCCGCTCACTCGGCGCGGCGCAGCAGCGCGAGCAGGGCCGGCAGCACGATCAGGCTGGCGAGCAGGCACGCGCTGATACCGAGCACCATCGCCAGCCCGAAGGTCTTCATGCCGCCGTACTCGCTGAGGATCAGCGCGGCGAAGCTGGCGATCGTCGTCAGCGCCGACAGCACCACCGCGCCGCCGGTGCTGCGCACGAGGTCGTCGAGGCGGGCGACGCCGCCGTGCGCCGCGGCGCTCTCCTGGTAGCGGTGCATCAGGTGCACGCCGAAGGCCGTGCCGATGCCGATCACCAGCGGCAGCGCGACGATGTTGGCGACGTTGAAGTTGAGCCCGATCACCGCCATCACCCCGAGCATCCACAGCCAGCCGAGGCCGGTCGGAACCAGGGCGAGCGCCGCGTCGCGCAGGCTGCGAAGCTGGACGATCACGATCAGGAAGATCAGCACCGCCGTCACCCCGGCCGCGCGGCGAAAGCCGGTGATGATCATCGTCTCGTGGAGGTTGATGTTGACCGCGAGGCCCGAGACGTCGGGGTCGACCGCGGCGACCGCCGTCCGGAACGCGCTCGCCGTCTCCGACTGCCACGCCGAGCCGGCCGGGATCACGTACATCGCCATCGCCCCGCCATCGCGCGCCACGAAGCGCTCGCGAAACAGCGCCGGCAGGTCGCCCGCGACGTAGTGCCCGCGATCCGCGACCGCCTTCGCCGTCCCGAGCGCGCGCGCCAGCAGGCCCGCGAGCGCCGGCTCGACCGCCGCGAGCCGGTCCTTGCCCGCCGCGTCGAGCTCCGTCAGCCGCTGACGCAGCGCCTTGAACGCGGCCAGCGCGTCCTCGACGTCCTTGGTCGGCTGACCGCCCTGCTCGAGCCCGAAGCGGACCTCCTCGAGGCCGTCGGCGACCGCCTTGACCTTGAGCGCGAGCGCCTCGGGCGTGGTCTTCTGCGCCGCCAGCTTCGTGAAGTCCGGCACGCGGTCGAGCACCGCCAGGCCATCCTTGAGCGCCTTCAGGCGCGCCGGGTCGAGCGCCGGCAGCAGGTCGGTCGCCGTCTGCACGCCGGCGACCTCGGGGAGGCCGCGCAGCTTCGCCGCCATCGCCCGCGCGGCCTCGACGTCGGGCGCCGAGACGTTGGCGTAGACGGGGCTCATCAGCGGGTCCTGCTCGAGGGTCGTCAGCGCCTGGGCGCTCTCGGTGTCGGCGGGCAGGAAGTCGAAGTAGCGCGAGTGAAAGCCGATGCGCGGGAGCCCGATCGCCCCGGCGACGCCGCCGGCGACCCCGACGATCACGATCGCCACGCGGAAGCGGGCGACGAAGCGGGTCAGCGCGCGAAAGCCCGGCGGCTCCTTCTTCACGGCGGCGATGCCGGTGCCGGCGCGGCGGGCCAGCATCGCCGGCAGGACCAGCAGCGAGGCCAGGACCATGAACGCGAGGCCCAGCGCCGTGATCACGCCGAGCTGCCCGTAGGCCGTGAACTCCGTCATCAGCGTGGTCAGGAACGCCGCGCCGGTGACCAGCGCGCCGACCACGATCGCCGGCCCGGTCGCGACCACCGCCGCGCGGATCGCCGGGTTCACGTCCTGCCCGGCGCGCCGCTCCTCGTTGAAGCGGTAGATCATGTGGACCGCGAAGTCGATGCCGAGCCCGAGCAGCACCGCGACGAAGCTCGACGTGATCAGGTTGAGCGCGCCGTAGTTGAGCTTCACGAACGCGAGCGTCAGCGCCACGCCGCACAGCAGCGGCACCTGGGCGATGATCGTCTGCCGCAGCGAGCGCAGCATCGCCAGACACAGGATGATGATCGCCAGCCCCGACGCGACGCTCGAGGTGAACAGCCCGCGCCGCAGCATCCGCTGCTCGTCGACGATCAGCGCCGGCAACCCGGTGAGCTGGACCACCACGCCGTCCGGCGCCCGCGCCAGCGCGTCGCGCTGGATCGCCTGCAGGTTGGTCACCAGCGGCGCGACGTCCGTCACCTCGTCGCCCTTGAGGTCGGGGAACATGCTGATGACGTGGTGCTCGCCGTCGACGGTCGTGAGGTAGCCCCGCGCGTCGCGGCCCGGCGTGGCGGCCGCCTCGCTGCCGGCCTCGAGCTTCGTCATCACGTCCTCGCCGACGAGGTAGCTGTCGAAGGTCCGGGCCACGCTCGCCAGCCCGCGCAGGCCCTCGGCCGCCGCCTTCGGATCCTGCGCCTCGCCCTCGCCGTCGAGGCCGGCCTGGATCTGCCGCTCGATCGCCCCGAACCACGCGGGCAGCCCGCCCTCGATCAGGTCGGCGACCGCGAGCCCCTTCGGCAGCCCCGCCGTCGCCTTCGCCAGCGCGTCGGGCTGCTGCAACAGCAACACCTCCGCGACCTCGCGCGGGCCGACGCGGGCCAGCACGCGCCCGGTCAACATCGGGTCCTTCTCCAGCGCCGCGGCCATGTCGTCGACGACCGCCTGGCGCGCGGCGGCCGAGCCGCCCGAGAGCAGGAACACCGGCGCGTCCGGGTTGCCGAAGCGCTCGAAGAACCCGAGCATGCGCGCCTGGTCGGGGTTCTCCGCCGACACGAGCCCGTAGCGCGAGGTGCTGACGCCGAGGCTGGGGATGAGGCTCGCCGCCGCCGCGACCAGCCCGCCGGCCACGATCAGCACCGTCAGGGGTCGGCGCAGGGGCAGCCCGGCGATGCGGGCGAAGATCCGTGGTGCGAGGGGCTCTGCCATGCGCGAGGGCCTAGCTATACCAGGGTGTGACGCGCGTCGCAGCCCGTGCGCTGAAGTGTGATGTGGAGCACACACCGGGCGAAACGTCATTCCCGGGCCCGCGAGCGGCTAAACTCGGCGGCCATGCGGCGCTCCCTGCGGGTCCTCGCGCTCACTCTCGGCCTCGCCTGCGCCCACGGCCGTAGCTTTCGCCCCGACGATCGCGCCGCGATCCTGGACGTCCTGCGCGCCCAGCAGGGCGCGTGGAACCGCGGCGATCTCGACGCCTTCCTGCGCGGCTACGACCCCGGCCCCGAGCTCGTGTTCACGTCCGGCGGGGAGGTGCGCCGCGGCCACGCCGAGGCCCGCGCCCGCTACTACGCACGCTATCGGTCCGCGGGCGCGACCGGCATGGGTCACCTGGAGTTCGAGGTCCTCGACCTGCGAGCGCTCGGCCCCGACGGCGCCGTCGTGCTCGGCCGCTGGCGCCTGACACGGACGCCGCAGGCCGGTGAAGGGGTCTTCAGCCTGGCATTTTTGCGCACCGCCGCGGGCTGGCGCATCGTCCACGATCACACCTCGGCCGCGACCCCGTGAGCGCCGACGTGAGCGACCACGTGAGCGTCGAGGCGGTGGCGCGTGCAGCCCCGCGGACGGTCACTGTGGCGCCGAAAATTTTGTCGCGGCGTGGCGGACGGGCGTGCTGTATAGTCGCCCGGTCCTAACAAACACGAGCGTTACGGAGTTTGGCGATGCGAAGCGTGTCGGGTTCACTGTTCTATTCCACTGTCTGTTCTTCTTTGGTCCTTGCTTCGGTGCTGATGGGCTGTGGCGACAACGGCGGCGGTGACACCGGCACGAACGCCGCCAACGCGACGCCGGCGAGCATCGACCCGACCTTCGACACCTCGGACACCGGCCCGAGCACGGGCACGCCGGCGACCGAGTCGGACACGTCGACGGTCTCGGGGACCCAGGGCACCGACACCTCGGCCACGACCGCCGACGAGCCGACCGCCGGCACGACGATGGCGATCGACCCGACGACGACCACCGACCCGGGCACCAGCACCACCTCGACGACGGTCGACCCGAGCGCCAGCAGCACCACCGGCGAGATGCCGTGCGACGTGACCAAGGCGACGCTCAAGCCGGTCGTGCCGAACATCATGCTCGTGCTCGACAAGTCGGGCTCGATGGTCACCAACCCGGACGGCTTCTGGGACCACGACGCCGACCCGAACACCCCGAAGATCACGCGCTGGAACAGCCTCTACAACGTCGTCAAGCTGGTCGTCACCGACTACAACGACGTGATCAACTTCGGCGCCAACCTGTTCCCCTCGACCGCGGCGAAGAAGGAGTACACCGCCGCCGCCTGCGTCGTGGGCATGAACGTCGAGATCCCGGTCGCGCCGATGAACAAGGACGCGATCCTCAACGGCATCCCGCAGGCCGGCGACACCTCGCTGGTCGGCGGCACGCCGACCGCGGCCGGCGTCGCCGCGGCGCTCGCCCACCTCAAGACCCTCGACCCGACCATCCCCCGCGCGATGCTCCTCGTCACCGACGGCGCCGCCAACTGCGCCTCCGGGGCCGCCCCCCCGCCGCTGTTCGAGAACTACGACCAGACCGTCCACACCCTCGTCGACAACGCCTGGATGGTCGATAAGATCCCGACCTACGTCGTCGGCATCGACACCAAGGACGTCGTCAGCAACAACGTCCAGGACGGCAACCCGAACTCGATCAACACCTACGCGAAGCTCAACGAGCTCGCCACCCAGGGCGGCAAGCCGAAGGACGACCCGGTCGAGAAGTTCTACAACGCGGTCAACCAGATCCAGCTCAAGACCGCCCTCGACGCCATCGCCATGGACGCGATCAGCTGCGTCATCCCGCTCGACGAGGCCCCGCTGTCGCCCGACAAGACCAAGGTCCAGATCGGCGTCAACGAGGTCCCCATGGTCACCGACTGCGCGACCGAGGACGGCTGGGTCTACACCAACCCGATGGGCCCCTACGACGCCATCGAGCTGTGCGGCACCGCGTGCGAGGACCTCAAGATCGCCAAGCAGGCCGACGTCCTGTTCTTCTGCCAGGCCGGCTGATCGCTGCGCCTGCATCGCTGCCATGGCCCGCACGTCCGCGCTCGCGGTCGTCGCGGGCCATGGTCGTTAAACCGCGTCGGACACCGACGCGAAGTGAAACCCGTCGACGACCATCGGCGGCACGACGACGACCCCGTCGTTGCCCGCGACGACCCGCTCGGGCCGCCCGAGCGCGAGCACCTGGCCGAGCATCGCCGCGGGGCTCTCGTTGTAGCGCATGTTCTTGACCGGCCCCGAGAGCTTGCCGCCCTCGATCTTGAACGTCCCGTCGCGCGTCAGCCCGGTCACCAGGATCTGCCGCGGGTCGAGCATGCGGTTGTACCAGAGGCGCGTCACCAGCACCCCGCGCTCGACGCCGCGGACCAGCTCGGCCACGCTCGCCGTGCCGCCCGCCATGAACAGCGAGCGCGGCGTGGGCACCGGCTTGCGGCCCTGCTTCTGCGCCCACCAGCGCGTGGTCGCCAGCGCGAGCAGCTTGCCGTGATCGATCCACGTCATCTTCGGCAGCGGCTGGCCGTCGCCGGCGAACGGGATCGACGGGTGCGTCGGGTCCATCGGGTCGGATCGCAGCGACACCTGCGGGTTGAACAGCGGCTCGCCGATCGCGTTGCCGCCGGGTCGTGAGAAGAAGCTGCGGCCCTCGTCGGCCGCGCGCGCCGACAGCGAGCCGAGCACGAACTCGAGCAGGTCCGCGACCGCCTGCGCCTCGAGCACGACCGTGTACGCGCCGGGCTCGAGCGCCGCCCCGCCGCCGCGCGACATCTCGGCCTTGTCCGCCGCGCGCCGGGCCGCGCCGGCCGCGTCGAGGTCGGCCGCGCGGTGCGAGACCGTGCCCGCCCAGCCGCTGCCGCTGCCATCGGGCGTGCGGCAGGTCGTCGTCAGCGACACCTCGGTCGCCTGGTGGTACGCGAACAGCCCCGCCGACGTGCCGAACGCGACGCTGCTGGACCCGTGCTCGAGCAGGCCCGCGGCGATCAGCTTGCCGTCGCGCGCGACCTTCAGGACCTGCGCGACGAGGTCGGTGCGGGCCTGGGCGTCGAGCTTCGCGGCCGCCGGGTCGGCCGCGATCGGGCGCCGCGGGTCGTCGGCGTACTGCTGCGGGCCGAGCGGCGGCACGTGCTCCGGGTCGACCGGGGCGAGCGCGGCGAGGGCCTCGGCGCGGCGGACCAGCTCGGCGACGCCGGCCGCGTCGCGGGCGGTGCCGGAGACCGTCGCGCTCGCCCTGTCGCGCGTCGCGGTCACGCTGATGTCGACGCGGTCGACCTCGCCGGACGTCGTCGGCGCGTTGCCGGCGAAGCGGAGGTTGCCCTCGCGGCTGCTGCTGACGCGCACCGAGATCTCCTTGAGGGTCGCGGCCTTGAGCGCGGACTTGACGAGGCTCTGCGCCTCCGGGCGGGTGAGGGTCATGTGCCGCTCCCGGTGTTGAGCACGTGGACGGTGAAACGCGCCGGCGGGCACCCGTGGCTGACGCTGTTGCTCTGGCCGGGCTCGCCCTTGCCGTCGCCGAAGGTCCCGCCGAGGCGGTAGGTGCCGGGGCCGCCGAGCATGTCGCACGAGCTCCAGAACTCGACGGTGTTGGCCTGGTACGCGACGTCGCGCAGCGGCCGGGTCAGCCGGCCCTTCTTGATCTCCCAGAAGAACTGGCCGCCGAACTGGAAGTTGTAGCGCTGCTGATCGATCGACCAGCTCCCGCGCCCGGAGATGAGGATGCCGTCGTCGGTCGCGTTGATCAGGTCCTCGGTCGTGTGGTCCTCGGGCCCGGGCTGGAGGCTGACGTTCGGCATCCGCGGGAACGCCACCGCCGCGTGGTTCTCGGCGTACAGGCACCCGCGGCTGCGCGCGTCGCCGATCTTCGCCGCGAGGTCGCGCGTCGTCTGCCAGCCGACGAAGATGCCGTCCTTCACCAGCTCCCAGCGCTGGCCCGCGACCGCCTCGTCGTCCCACGCCGTCGTCGCCAGCCCGCCCGGCTGCGTGCGGTCGGCGACCAGCTGCACGCGCTCGCTGCCGATGCGCAGCTTGCCGCGCTTGTCCGGCGTCAGGAAGCTCGTGCCCGCGAGGTTGGCCTCCCAGCCGAGCGCCCGGTCGAGCTCCGTCGAGTGGCCGATGCTCTCGTGGATCGTCAGCCACAGGTTGCTCGGCGCGAGGATCACCTGCTTCTTGCCCGGCACCACCGGCGCGGCGTGGAGCTTGCGCAGCGCGTCCTCGGCGATCTGCGGGGCCTGGCCGGTGAGGTCCGCCGCCGTCACGTGCTCGAAGCCCGCGAGCATCGGCGCGACCTCGTGGTCGCGGCTGGCGAAGCGCCCGCGTCGGCGGTCGATCGCCGTCGCCGTCAGCCCCGGCATCACGCGAAAGAAGATCTGGTGGACCCGCGAGCCCTCGCTCGTGATCAGCAGCTTCTCCTCGCGCGCGCTCAGGAGCGACGCGTCGACGTGGTGCACGCCGGAGACCGCCAGCGCGGCGCGGGCCGCCGCCAGCAGCAGGTCGACCTTCTCCGCCATCGTCACCGCGAACGGGTCGACCTGCACCGGCGACACCCACGCCCCGCGCACCACGTCGGTCGCCGCGAGCACCACCGGCTCCGGCATCAACAGCGCGCTGCGCCTCGCCATCGCCACCGCCGCCTTCGCCGCGTCGGTCACCGCCCGGCTGTCGAGCCGTGATGTCGCCGCGAACCCCCAGGCGCCGTCGGCGAGCACCCGCACGCCGATCCCGTACTCCTCGCGCAGCCCGACGTCGCTGACGTGGTCGTCGCGCACGCGCAGGCTCTCGCGCTGCCACTGGACCAGGCGCGCGTCGGCGTAGCTGGCCCCGGCCTTCTGCGCCGCCTCGACCGCCGCCCGCGCCAGCGGCTCGTCGCGCAGCAGGCGGCTCTGCCCGAGCATGCGGGCGCCGGCGTCGGCGCTGGCGGGGGCGCTGGTCGGGGCCGGCATGCGGGCGGGCGCCGGGCCGGCCCAGGCGTCGCGGCCGGGCCACAGGAGGCCGGCGGACGCGAGCCCGCTGGCGGCGAGGAAGGAGCGACGCGAGGCCGACATGCGCGGCGCACTCTAACAAGCGGAGCGCGCGCGCGACAGGCCCGCGAGGCTGGCGCGGCGCGGCGAGTTTGGCCACACTGGGCCGGCCATGACCAAGACCTTCGCAATGTTCGGGATCCTCGCCGTCGCGCTCGCGACCGGCGCATGCGACAACAAGGCCGAGCCGGCGCCCAAGGCCGCCGAGGTGGTCAAGCCCGCCGAGGCCGCAAAGCCCGCCCAGCCGGCCGAGCCCGCGGCGCAGAAGCCCGCGGAGGACCGCGTCCTCGCCGACAGCGGCCTCGGCGTCGGCGGCAAGTTCAAGCCGTTCGAGATCGTCAACTGCGAGAGCGGCGAGCAGTACTGCCAGGTGTGCAAGTTCGGCGGCAGCCCGAAGATCATGGCCGTCGGCACGATCGACGACCCGGCCTTCAAGACCGACCTGCAGAACCTCGACGCCCTGGTCCAGAAGTACGGCGAGGACAAGGTCAAGGCGTTCGCGGTCGTCACCGACATCAAGGACGGCAAGTCGACCACCCCGCTCGCCGACCGCGAGGCCCTGATCGCGAAGGTGAAGGCGCTCAAGACCGAGCTCGGCGTCAAGCTCCCGATCGTCGTCCCCGCCGCCGAGGAGGGCGCCGCCAACAAGGCCTTCGACGACTACTACAACGTCACGAAGAGCCGCACGGTCATGTTCGCCGACGGCCGCAACTCGGTGAAGTACTCCGCCGTCGCCCCCACCGACCTCGCCGAGCTCAACACCGCGATCCAGTCGGTCGTCGGCGCCCCCGCGGCCGCCGCCCCCGCCGCGGGCTGATCCCGGCGCCTGTCCTCACGGACATGCCCGTTCGCGCATGTCCGCCCGGGCATGTCCGCTCGGGCATGTCCGCGCGACCAGGCGCTCAGGGGATGAAGTACGGGTGCGCCGGCGCCGGCTGCCAGCCCGGGACGTCCGGCAGCACCAGCAGCGCGCGCCCGACCTGGACGGCCAGGACCATCGCCAGCGGCACGACCGCGACCACGTGGCCGCGCACCGGGGAGATCGCGTGGGTCCCGGTCAGCGCCTGCCCGGTCTGGTGGAAGAACAGCAGCAGCGCCGCCCCGAGCGCGCAGAAGTAGACGGTCCCGGACAGCGCGCCGAGGTGCAGCGGGAGGTCGAGGACCGCCAGCAGCAGCAGCGTCGGCGCCAGCGCGCAGCCGGTCGCGCGCATCGTCGCGGCGATCGAGCGCGGCGCCCCGCCGGTCAGCGCCAGCGCCACGTGCGTCGCCATCCCCAGCGCGAAGTACAGCAGCGGCAGCCCGATCGGGACCATCAGCAGCAGCCACAGCGACAGCACCTCGGACAGCCGCGGGTCGAGCACCTCGTGCACCGGCCGCAGCGCCGTCGCGGTCGCCGGCATCAGCGTCGCGCGCAGCGCCAGCGCGGCCAGCAGCGCCAGCCACAGCGGCAGCCGCAGCGTGTGCAGCAGCCGCAGCACCGCACCGTGGGCCACCGGCTCGTGCACGTAGGCGAAGCTGGCCCGCGGCCGCCGCAGCAGCGCCCCGAGGCTGGCCCGCACCCGCCACAGGTAGCCCGGCAGCTCCGGCGGGTCGGCGACCGAGCCCTTCGCGCCCTCGGTCGGCCACTCGACCGGCAGCGCGCTCCACAGCACGCCGCCCTCCGCGAGCAGCCGGCGGCCGAGCGCGTGCCGCTCGGCGCGGGTCATCGCGGCGGTGGCCACGGGCTCGGGCTGCGACGGGTTCGGGGCGACCAAGGCGGCGGAGTCTACCCGAGACCTCCCGCGCCGCACACCCACGAACGCGGCCTCGCCGGCCGTGATCGGTCGATCGCACCGGGCCGCCGCGTCCACCGCTGTCGCGCCGCCGATCGCCCGGGGCCGCGGCCGGCCGCCACGGGGACCGCCCTGCCCCGGGCGCGGTCGACACTTCGCGGCCCCCGGCTTACCCTCGGGGCATGCCGCGCCGCCCCCGTGCCCTCGCCTCCCGCAGCGCCGCGCTCTGCGTCGCGTTGCTGTCCGTCGCCGCCTGCCGCAAGGGCGAGACCGTCGCCGACATGAACTACGACGACCCCAAGGCGGCGCTCGCCGCCATGGACGACGCCAAGCGCGACGCCTGGCTGATGCCGGAGCGGGTCGTCCGCAGCCTCGGCCTCGACCGCAAGGACAGCATCGTCGCCGACATCGGCGCCGGCTCGGGCTACTTCTCGCGCCGGCTCGCCGCCGAGGTCCCGGGCGGCACCGTCTACGCCGTCGACGTCGACGACGAGTTCCGCGGCTACATCGAGCACAACCGCGAGTCGTGGGGCACGCCGAACATCGAGCCGCACCTCGCCTTCTACGACGACCCGGCGCTGCCCGAGCACGGCGTCGACCTCGTGTTCGTGTCGAACACCTACCCGTACCTGCGCAGCCGCGTCAGCTACTTCACCAAGGTGCGGGCCGCGCTCAAGCCCGGCGGCCGGCTCGCGGTGATCAACTTCAAGCCCGACGCCGACGTGCCCGACGACACCGCCCCCGCGCCGCAGTTTCGCACCCCGCGCGACGCCGTGATCTCCGAGCTCGCGCAGGCCGGCTTCGTCCTCGACCGCGAGGAGACCTTCCTTCCGTACCAGTACTTCCTTATCTTCAAGCAGAAGCCGTGACCGACCGCGACCCCGCCTCCGCCGTCTCGACCGCTGACCCCTTCTCTCCTGCCCCTCCCGACATG
>Ga0075163_10012271_pt1 | contig 11163 bp, 22 predicted proteins | sample JI1023141ADNA_FD_71478 | JGI IMG/M metagenome (GOLD analysis project Ga0075163, IMG submission 71478) | Wastewater effluent complex algal communities from Wisconsin, to seasonally profile nutrient transformation and Carbon sequestration -... | ecosystem: Engineered > WWTP > Effluent > Algae...
TAGCTCAGACTGCCTATCTCTCCATCCGGCGTGGACTCGCGCCCGATCATCTCGTCGGTGACCTGGTCCCAAAACAGATCCGTCATGGAGTTGACGAAGACGCGCGCGGGCGCCAGCTTGGTCAGCGGCTCCAGCATCGTGCTCCGGCCTCGGAGGGTCAGCTTGAACCCGTGAGGGAAGGCCTTGCCCCCCGCCAGCCGCTCCGCCCTGGTCTTGGCATAGCAGTTCTTACAGCCGGCGGAGATGGGCACGCATCCAGACCACGGGTTCCATGTCAGGGTCGCCCATTCGATCTTGGTCAGGTTCACGAAGCCACCGCCTGCTGCTGGCGCTTGATGACGGCCGCGCGAACCTGGTCGAGGTAAATCCCGAGGGTCTCCTCAGCCTTCTTCAGGGTGCCGGCCGGCGCGCATAGGATCATCCATCCGCCGTTAGCACCTCGGAAGCGGAGTTCCCAGCCGCGCGCGCTCCTCCACGCGAAGCCCACGACACCCCCCCCCTCACGGAAGAAGCCATAGAACGAGGGGGCTAGCCTCTCCCGAACGGGGACGCTGGTGAGTGTCCAGGTCCAATCGTTCACGACTGCGCCCCCTTGATGTAGCGCATACAGGCGGGCGGCTCAGGGACCTTGCAGCCGGTGATGATGGCGGACGAATAGCGGTCCCAGTATCTGGCGACCTCTCGAGCCTCGTCGCGCTCCTGGGTCAGGTGGGCGACCTCCTTGAAGAGCCCGCCCATGGTCTCGTCCATGCGGGCGATCTGCTGGTCGGCCTCCTCCTGGGGCGCCTGGTGGTGAAGCATCTGGTAGAGCCGGCCGGAGAAGAAGCCCAGCGCGGCGACGGCGAAAACGATGGGGCCAGAGAGCAGGGCAAGGATGTTCAAGGCGCGACCTCCAGGAACTTGTCTGGGATGCAGCCCTTCAGCTTCCAGTCAGGGATATCGAAGAGACCCTGGGCGCCTTTCCAGGGCATGGTGGGGATGGGCTCCAAATCCTCAAAGACCCACCCGAAACGCCCCCGCGCGAAGTTGCCCATGTCGGACTCTGTCCAATGCGGGTAGGTCGGCTCTCCTGGGTGGGTGCGCTGGGTGTACAAGGTTGGTGCGGCCAGACGCTCCGTGGGGAAGCAGTCGACCAGGCGCCCAACGGCCACCAGCTTGCCGAACGGCAGTACATCAGCCAGACTCCCGGTCGGGTAGGCGGGACGCAACGCGGCGATCCACTCTGGCCGTTCCTCCAGCATGGAGAGTTCTGTGCGGTCGAGACGCATTGCCGCATGAATGAGGACCAGGCCCCTATAGCGTGTCGACCAGTGGCGGGTTTCCACAAGCTTGGCTCCCACGGCCATGGCGCTGGCCCAGGGTTGCCAGAGGGATAGAGCCTTCACGAGTCACCCCTTCCGATTGCCTCGAGGCGGGCCGCGGTGCTGATGATGTTGTCTGCGGCCAAGGCGGCGCCCAGCGCCCCCACCTCTGCGCGAAGAGTCTCCATGGCGCGTTTATCGTGCCGTCGCTCTGCTCGCAACCTATTCAGCTTGTCCAGGAGGTCTTCGCAAGCCTCGCACTCAGCTTCTTCCTCCTCCTCTTCCTCTTCGAACTCGGACCGAGGGCAACACTGGTCGAGAAGGTTGTGGAGATGCACATAGACGGATGCGTCCTTACCCCCAGCCCACTCGGTGATGCGCGATGCTATAACATCAGGGTCGCCGCTGGAGAGGTCGACCGCTTCTTGCAGCTTTTCGCAAAAGGTCTTTAAGCCAACGATCTCCCGGAAGCGGGTCGACATAAGGGCATACCCGGTGCGCACGTGCGTTATGTTCAGCTGGCCACAGAGCATCCCAGGAATGATGGCCGGCAGTTCCTCTTTCGCAATCTCTAGGTCATAGGCGGAAGTCGGCAACGTGACTGCGAGGTCGCCATAGACAAAGCCCTTGACCTGCACCGGCTGGTTGGACCTGTGGTTGACGGTGATGGTGGTGAGCTCTCCGATCATCTGGCCTCACCTTTCCCGATAGCCTCAAGGCGGGCTATGGTGTGTCTGATTTGCGCGCATTCCGGGAGCGGGTGTTCCAAAGTGGCCAGGGCGGCGCCCAACTGGGCCACCTCGGCGCGAAGAGCATCCTCGCGGGCCTGCCAAACGATGCGACTGGCCGCCGTGCGCGTGCCCACGTCCAGCTTTTTGAAGACCCTGTTGTTGAAATTTCTGTTGGTAGAGACGGACCTGCCGACTCGATCACAGAGCTCCTTATCCGTGAGCCCCAGTTCCATGAGGTCGAGGACCTCTCTATCCTTTGGGCTTAGGCGCTGCAGGCGCTCGGCGGCCGTCATTGCTGCCGTCTCCGGCGGGGGCGAATCTTGACCGGCGCCCCCTCGGTGGGGTCGACCGGAACCGGCTCCTTCGTGCCATCCTCACGGCGGAGGTAGTGCACGGCCTTGGGCTTCTTCTCGGGCTCGGGGGCGGGGGCGGGGCTAACCATCGCTGGCCTTCTGAAAATTGTTGATTTGGTCGGCAAGGGCTTGACCTTCGTCGACGCTGACGCCCAGCTTGAGAGCTAGTTCACGGGCTCCATAGCGCCGCGCCTCCTGCTCGCCAGCGGCCAGTTCGACCACGGGGGCGGGCCTGGCGATCTTCTGCTGGATACGCAGCTCCTTGGCTACCTTCTCCATCTCGGCGGCGGCCACAAAGAGCCCACTCCACACCGAGAGCGGCGCCCTGTTCTTGCGGAGCTGAACGCCCAGCTCGAAGACGTTGTCCGCCTCCTCGGTGAGAGCGGCGGCGTTAAGGTGCCACTGCTCGGGGGGTGCGTAAAACTCCATGCTCGCCTCCAGGGTGAAAGAATAAGTGCCGCCTGCGCTGTGCGCTCTCGAAGGGCGACGCTCCGCCGGCTGGCCACCTTTGGGGGGAGGAAGCGGCTAGCCGGGAGGGTTGGGGTTCCTACACGGGAGTCCCCGAGGCCCGGGGGATGCAGGCCTCGAAGTTTGGTTGCGACAGAACTTGGTGTCTTAGGATGGTCCCAGTCTTTGCCCGGTCATCTATAGACCAGGACCGGGACGTCCACTTCAGACGCCCTGTCGCCGGCAAAAAGCCCCGCGCGAGTTTCTTCCGGATTAGGAGGTAGTTAGCGGCTTTCGCCTCCCTCCCCACGGTCAGTCTAACGGGTCTTGACGAGGCAGAAGGGCGGGATCAGGCCTCGAAGCGTAAGCGGATTTCAGGGGTCCGCGCCCTTTCGATGGCGGTCCGGGTTCGGGGTGGCCAAAGACTGCTCGTAGCGCATCAGGTTATGAAGCGCGCGCCTCTGCACGCGGTCGGTCAGGAGACGCACGCGCGTCGTGAAGAGGTTGCCGGGGTCGCGCAGATAGGGCAGGGCGGGGTGCTGGTTCTTCACGGGCAGGCCCTCCCAGCGCAGTCGACTAAGGCGAGGGGAGTAAGGTCTTTCCCGTTGGCGGAAGACAGCGTGAACACCACCGTCCTCTTATCGGGTGACTGCACTTCAACCACGGCCTGGCCGCGCGAAGCGAAAAGGACGTGATGTCGACCCGTTTCGGTGATTTTCTTGTAGAAAACGGTTCGTTTCTGCTCAGAAAACCCGATAAAGCGGATGAAACCCTGCAAAGTCAGGTAGCGGTGTTCATCCTGGGTGAGCGTGTAAACGTTGGGGTAGGGCCCGGCGGGGCCATCGGTAGCAGGCTGGGGGGCGGCGGCGGTCACGATCTGTCACCCCTGCATGCTTCATCCAGGCCAGTCTCCACAAAGAGCGTGAAGTAGAGCCAGCCGAAGACGAGGATGAAGGCCAGCTGCACCCACAGCTGCACCCACACCACCAGGCCAGGCCCAGGGAGGCGACGGGGCTCGAGAGCTGGGGCCGCGCGATGCATCTGCCTATGGCGGGACTCGTCATAGGTTGGCCGGCGGTCGCAGAGAAAGGGAAGCAGAACGGAGGCGGAGCGCCAGGTCGAGTAGGCCAGCACGCCCAGCACGATGGCCAGGATGATTTGAGGAAGGGTGAGCTCAACCACGACCGGCAGCCTCCTTCGCCTCTTCCTTCGCCGCTTGCTCAGCCTCCCAGGCCTCTTCCTCGGCGTCGCGCTCTGCACAGTACTCGGCGTAAGACTTGCCCCAGACCAGAAGACAGGCGAAGTCTTCGCGCTTTCTCTTGCCCGGACTCCGGTCCTCAATCACCTCTCCGTTGCGAATGGTGTACTCGCCCAGGTTGTTTCCAAGATCCTCGTCGGCGTATCGGACTCGGATGTCCGTCTCTGGGAATTTCTGGCTGAGCGCCTTCACGACGGGCATCGGATGAGACCATGCGGTTTCGAACTTTAGCTCGGCCTCGTCTCGGCGATCAATGTCGTAGGCGTTCCATTTTGTGCCCCAGTGGCGGGTGTTCCACCAGTACCAGGAGACCTTGCCATTGGGCAGCACCCCGTTGGCGTCCGCGGGCAGGCCCTCGGCTTCACGGTTGATGTTCTCCGGCTCCGGGATCACCTTGCCGAAGTCGCAGTCAGAATGCCGCTGATACTCCTCTTTGGTCCATAGGTCGCGCTCTTCACCCCAGGGCTCATGGTCCCGGGTCTCCTCGCCCTTGCGCCAGCGCTGATCGGTGACAAGACCGGCCAGAGCGTCCAGGACCTCTTTGGGGGCGTTGAGGATGTTGGTGACGTGGTTAGGCACGGGCAGACTCCTTCGCCTGGGACTCGAGGGCGGCGGCGCGGAAGCAGTCGGCCAGGTCGGCGGCGGTGGAGAGTAGGCCCTGACCTTCATCCAGGACGCGGAACCTGTCGCCGTGCACGGAGATCGAGACGTCGCCCTTCTCGTACTCTACGCCCTCGCCGGGAACGGGCTCATATCGGAGCACGCCATCCGAGAGCAGGCGGGTTGTGGGGTGAGCGGGCTGGGCGATGGCGCCCTTCCTTACCGCGGCGCGCATGGCGCCCTTGATGGTCTTAGCCACGATAGGGCACCTTCGCTCTCGGGTAGGTGCGGGCGAGCCAGGTCGTTACGTCTGACCACCAGAACAGGATGGGCTTCCCCGGCTCCAGCTGGTGATGGGTGAGCAGGTTGGCGGCCTTCGCCTCCTGCACTCGCTTGCGCCAGGTCGCTACCTCGGGGTTTAGCCTCTTGCTGTAGCGATGGCTGCCGGGCTTGCGGTATCGCTCGAAGCCCTCGCCGCGGCCGAAGCCGGCGATCTTCTCTGCCACCTGCAGAGTCGTCATGTATCCACGATCTTTGAGAGTCTGGGATGTTCCACCCATGGCAAGTTCTCCTAATCACGGTCGAAGGGGGTAGCGGGCCCCTCTGGGTAAGGCCAGAGAGGCCCGGACAGGGCTCGTCAGACGGCACAGTTCATAGGGTGCGGATACAGCGCATCCTGAAGGCGTCTCTCAAGGTCTGTGTAGACGTCTCGGAGATGTTTCAGGCGCTCGGTGCACGCCTCGACCTGGTCCCTGAAAAAGCTTCGGTCGGCTTTGACGGTATCGCGTAGGTCCAAGACCTCCGCGATATCTTCTTCAAGCCGAACCTAGTCCGGACCTGTGCTACTGTCGAGTCATGAAGAGTCTTGGGAAACGGCAAGTGACATCTGGACACCCCCTTCCGGCACGCGTGACGGCACCTTTACTGTCTGGTCTGCCGGCTGGCCGAATACCTCGGGGCACCTGGTGCAGGCTGAGAGAATGTTTGCGAACGGCACGAAGTGACGGTAGACCTCGTGGCTCTTACGCTTACCCTGGGACATCTCCACGATGTGATCCCAGAGCTCCACCCACACCCCGGCGCGCTCGGCGGCGGCGACGCGGGCCCAGAAGATGGAAGGCGTCAGGGTCACGGACTTACGTCCTCCCCCCTCCGTGGTCTCCATCGCCAGCACGGCAGGCGTGCGCAGCTGGAGGGCGACGCAGAACCCGGCCAGGGCGCCCCAGCCGGGGGCGGGCTTGGTCTCGAGGTCGGCGCTACGCATCGGCCTGGACCTCTTCAGAGTGGGGCTGCATCAGTTCATCGGTGCTGCACTCCAGCAAGGCGGCGAAGCGACGAACCTTCGAGATGCCGGGGTCCTTGGTGGCCGACTCATAGCTGGCGATGGTCACCCGATGAAGGCCGACCGCATCAGCAAAGGTTTCCTGGGTATAGCCCTTCGCTTTGCGCGCACGGGCTAAGCCAGGTAGGCCCTGCTTTGTATTCCTATTGGATACACTCACGAGAGTTAATGTACGCGATTGGGGTACAAATGGCAAGGGCTTCCAAGGAGATTGTTCAGAAATGTATCCCAGAGGCGTACAAGGTGGCACTTACCGCTCGAATCAAGGATGCACGCAGGCTCTCGGGCCTAGTTACGCAGAAGGCTTTTGCGAAGGCCGTTGGCGTCACCCGGGAAACCCTGGGAAAATACGAGACCAAAGAGGACTCGGTGACTCTGGACGCGCTCCGGGCCATCTCCAGTGCCTCCGGCCAATCACTGGCGTGGTTCTTCCTGGAGGATGGGGAGAGCATCGTGTCCGAAAAAGAAGAAGAGCCCCAAGAGGTTGACCCTCTCGAGGCTCTAGAGATAGTCCGGCGCGCGCTGCTCAGCCGGTCAGGGTCTGACACCCCGGGAGACCAGGCCGGCGATGGCGGCGGCGGCGCCCCCAACCGAAGTCCGGATATCGATCCTCCAGGCGGAAGAACACCCGGGCGGCAGAGGCCTCGGACAGGTCAGACAAAGACCCAGCCAGCCGCTGGCCGGCCAGGAGGGGGGCGGAAGAAGATTCCGCCGCCTGGGGAGGCGGAATCCATATAGCGCCCCCGCCCCCCGGTCGACATGAACTGAACCACAACCACATTAACCCCCTGTCTCCGGTCAGGCCGTTCGGCGGCCGCGGAACTCACGAGGAGGAATCTGGAGGGCGTTTGGCAGGGCGCCCCCCGTCCGATAGCACTGGGGCACGTACTCTCGCTCGTAGCGAGACTGCTCTTCGCGGAGGCTTCTCCGCACGTTACTGTTATAGGCTTTCGCCTGCGTGTTCTTTTGCATAGCGAGAGGATAGCGGCTATAGCCCTGTAACAAGGTGATGCTTATCACCTTAGTTGTTAAGCGTTTGTAAATTCCTAAAGGGGGCTGTTGATAATGGAAGCAGATGAGAAAGCGTGCCCGTACTGCGCGGAGACGGTCAAGGCGGCGGCGGTTCGTTGCAAGCATTGTAAGGCCGATTTGGCGCAACCGGCGGGCGATGTTCAGCGGGCTAGTCCTGGGGTTAGCGTTGTGCTCCAGCAGTCTCCCGGCCCCTCGGGGGCGCAGGTATTCGGCCAGTTTCTGCTCTGGCCCGGACTGATCGCTTGCTTCTATGGACTTTACCGGAAGTGGGGTATCAGCGAGGCACGCGCTGCGTTAGGTGAGTACGGAAGCGCCGAAGTTTTTTCTCGCCTTGACGCCCTGGCCAACGCCCTGCTCTTCGGCGGCGGCATAACCTGCGTGGTAGCCCTGTTCCTGATCGTCGGCGGGAGTCCAGGGTCTGGCCAGCAAAGGGGCGAAATGAAGTGGTGGTACTGGCTGGTTGGCCTGGCGCTTATGGCCATCCCGATAGCATTCGTCCTCACCAGATCGCCCTAGAAATAAAGCAACCCCGGCCGGAGCCGAGGCGGTGTCACTTGCCATGACGCCTCTGGTTTCCCGTGTCGGGTTCGTAAACCCTTCAAGGAGAAACCACGTATGGGACGCCCCCAGCTCTTGAAACCGAAGAACGGAATCCCCGGCCTGCGGGTCGACCCCAAGGGCCGCTACTGGGCCATCCTCAAAGTGAACGGGGAGCCGGTCCAGAAGCTGGTAGGCCCCCGCAAGCTGGCGGAGCAGTTCATCACGAAGGTGAAGGAAGAGGCCCGCGTGGGCAAGCTCTTCCCGGAGCAGGCGAAAGCGCTTGGCCAGAACGCCCACACGCTGGCGGACATCTTCGCTCGTTACCGGACGGTGGACGAGAACAAGAACACGGACTCCCACAATCACGAGAGGATGGAGGCGGTCTGGGTGAAGGAACTGGGGGCGGACCGGCTTTGGCACGATGTGAGCATCGAGGACATCGGCGCCCAGCAAGCCAAGTGGCTGCGCGAGGGGATGGCCCCGGGCACGATCAACCGCTACACCACCCGGCTGCATGCCGTGCTGGCCCTGGCCGTAAAGGACCGGGCGATCCGCTACAATCCGGTCTCCGGCTACACTCGGTTACGAGAGCCGGCCAGCCGTAACCGGAAGATGGAGCTGGAGGAGGAGGCCCGCCTGCGCCCCCACTGCGAGGATTGGGTGTGGGACATGTACCTCTTCGCGGTCTGGACGGGCTTTCGCGAGGAGGAGCAGTTCCGGTGCAAGCTCTCCTACGTCGACCTGGTCGCCAACGAGATTCGACTCCCTGAGGTGAAGACCACGAAGCGGCAGTCCCCCGGGCGAACCATTCCCATCCTGCCCGAGGTGCGGGACGTGGTGGAAAGGCTGGTGGCCAGGGCCAAGGAGCTGCGGACGCCCTGGCTGTTCCCGAACTTCAGCGCCTCCAACCACTGGCTGCCGGGAAACTTCCTGCGCCGCTGGTGGAAGCCGGCGCTGGAGAAGGCCGGCATCCGCGATCTGTATTGGCATGACCTGCGGCGTACCTGTGCGACCCGTCTGCATGTTATACTGGGGTGGCCGATGGCGGCGGTTCAAGCCTACTTGGGCCACGGCAATTCACGGACTACGGACCGGTATATGGCGGTTGCTTCGGCCCAGCTCCATGAGCTCGCGAACCGCCCTCGGTGAAAAATCCTGCGGTATGGACTTTGCAGGGCACCGCGAAAATAGGCGGCTCCACTCAGCCGGAGATTGTTGGTCTCCAAAACCGTAGGTCGCAGGTTCGAGTCCTGTCGCGCCTGCCACTCAAAAGCCCGGAACCACGGGCTTTTTTTCGTTCCCAGAACTCTCTCTCCGGAGCTTCCCATTCCGAAACGTTGCGGCGCGAGGCGAGGAAGTGCGTAGCGGTAGTATGGACCTGGTATGGACGAGGGGGAGAACCACCTCTCCAGGACCGCCCCCACTCCCCCTCCCAACCGGGGGCGGTCCGAGCGGTGGCCCGTGCCTAGAACGAAGGTCTCCACCCGGATCCCCGACACATGGTTACCACGTCTTCGGGGCTGGGCACGGTCACGGGGGATTCCCGATCCCCGGCCAGGTCGCTCCGGCGGGGTCCCTGCCATCCTCCGCCAGCTCCTGGCGGAGGTGCTCGGCGCGGAGCTCCATGACTATCATGACGAGAGGCAGCGCGAGCGGCAGGCCCGGGCAGACGAAGCGGCCGGGTCCACCTGGTGGGCCGTGGTCTCCGGCGCCCGCGTGCAGTCCACCCACTCCACAGAGAAGGCGGCTCGCGCGGCCGGGGTCGACCTGGTCGAGGACGCTCGAGCGCGTGGCCGGCGGCGGGCCACCCAGATCGTTTCCTTCGGGATCGCGTTGGAGGTTCGCCCGGGATGGCGCTACACGTCCGAGGGCTTCGCGCCCCCAGCCCGGGCCAGCCAACAGGCTGCGCCCTCGGCCGGGAAGTCCGGAGGTGCAGGGATGGGGCTGAGAACTGTTCAGACGTCGGCCGGGTCCTGCTGGGTGTGGCAGACCCCGCTCGGCTGGCGCTGGGCGCCCACCTCCGTGGAAGAGCCGGAGGACTGGTCAGAGCACTACCCCTCCCCCGCCGCGGCCGAGAGGGCAGCCTACCTCTGGGCGGAGGACCAGGCGGCCGAAGAGTGACCAGCTAGGAGGGCATGAGACATGCGATCCTTGGGCCGTTGCTGGTGTGGACCGATGAGGATTGAAGCCAGGTCGTGAAAGGCTTGAAAAGGCGTTTCCCGCTACTCTGTCCCTTCCACACCATCCCCTCGAAAAGTAGATTCCAAGCACCATCCAGGACACCCGCCAGGACACCCGAAAACGCAAGAAGCCCCCTCCCGAAGGAGAGGGCTTTCGGCTTTGCGGGCTCCAACAAAAAAAGGCCCCCCGGTGACTAGCCGAGGATGCTGGTCGGGTTGCTGGCGAACTTCTCCATGGCCACCTCCCGGATTCTCGCCCCGAGGATCTCCCCGGCCTCCCAGAGGTCCAGCTCTCCCGGGGTGTCGTCGGTCGGGCTGGCCTGGGCGGCCATCTCGACGAGGGTCCTCCCGGTGACCTCCATGGCCAGGGCCTGGTTCGGGCTGATCTTGATGGTATTCATGATGGTGTTCCTTCTCCGCCGTACCGGCGGTTCAAATTGTAGATGCGCTAAGGAGCAGGGCAAGGGCTTGATCGCCCGCTTTCCAGACCCGGAGGATCTCCTCGTCCTGCTCGCTCATCGCTTCCGGGGAACGGACTTGCCCAGCCATCCCCCGCCCTCGGCAAAGAGCTGGTGCTGGCCGGCGGGGAGGGGCGCGTCCAGGTCCAGGACCAGGCCGTTGTCGTTGAGCCAGATCCTGAAACCGGTGGGCTTGGCAGGCGGGGTGCTGGCGGTGGGTTGAGTCGTGGCCACGACTTGCGGGAGCTTGACCGTGCCCAGGCCCCAGTTCACATAGAGGCGGGTTGGGTCGTGCTTGCGCATGGCCTCAACCCAGGTCTCCGCATCCTTTCTGGTCCGGAAGACGATGCAGGCGGCGCTGCCGGGTGAACTTCCCCGGTTGTCGTCGAAGTGGAAACCCACTGCGGCGGTGTCGCCCGTACCACCGATGGGGTCGACGGCGCACCACAGGTCTCCGATGCCCTCGCCCCAGGAACCGACCCAGTCGAACTTCCCCCCGGGGCCGGCGAACTCCAGTCGACCTACTTTGTAGACGTGCTCGGGGACGGGGCTCATGTCGCCGCTCTTACGCTCGGCGTCCGTCTGCAGCTCCTGGTTGTAGGCCTGGCCGCTGTTGACGTGCCAGGTCTGGGCGATCTTGCCGGTCGCGTCGGCCAGGTCAAGGGCGAGGATGCGAAGGCCGTTGGGCTCGCGGTCGCCGGTGTCTGAGAGGGAGAGATAAGGGTCCATAGGTCCTCCTGGGAAATGAAGAAGCCCGCTCGGTGGCGGGCTTCGGGTTTAGGTCTGGCGGGGGAAGGTTAGCGGGGGCGCTCCTGCAGTGTCGCTTCGTCCGTGGCCGGCGGGCCGCCCATGGTGGTGTAGTCCGGCTGATTGGTGCCGGTGTCGATACGATATTGAAGGTCGGCCTGGTCCAGCTGTAGC
>Ga0075163_10012272_pt1 | contig 11163 bp, 13 predicted proteins | sample JI1023141ADNA_FD_71478 | JGI IMG/M metagenome (GOLD analysis project Ga0075163, IMG submission 71478) | Wastewater effluent complex algal communities from Wisconsin, to seasonally profile nutrient transformation and Carbon sequestration -... | ecosystem: Engineered > WWTP > Effluent > Algae...
GGCACTGCGTACGTTGGCCGCTTCGGCGGCCTCACGCTGGGCGCGTTGCTGCTGTTCAATGTTCGCCGCGTCGTCAGCGGCAGATGCGGCGGTGCCGCCGTTATCGTTCGGGTCCATTGCGTTACCTCGGGTGGTGAAAATGCAGGATTCGCCCTGCTGGGGAGCGTCCCGTGTCGTGGCGCCTGCATCGGCTGGCACGGTGACGAAACTGAGTTCTTTCGGCGTCCACCGCACAGCGCGATAGACAGGCAACTGCCCTTGCACGCGAGTGATTTGGTACTGCTGAACGCTGTACCCGACGCTGATGTTGCGGATGATTCCGGCCTCGATGTCGGCGACGATCCCCGCGACCTCTTCGCGCTGACTAAGCCGCAGAATGGCGCGCCCTTCGCCGTTGCTGAGCCAAGCGCGCTCGACGACACCGAGCTGGCTTTCCAGCCCGCGCGTGGCGTGGCTGTCCAGCACGGGCGCAGCGCCGGTATTGAGGCGCCCCATGTCGATGGCGGCATCGCTGACTTCCAGCTCTTCGGAGTATTCCTCGTCAGCCCAGAAGTCGTACCGACGCACGGCGGCGCCCGTTGTCCAGGTCACTTCGACAGTGCGTGACTCCGCGTTGAAACTCGCCGGAGTGAGCACGGCGAGGCGGGTTTGCATCGGTAGCTTTCGGGTTTGTGCGCTCATGGGCGAGCATCAAACACCGGTGCCAGTCCCAAGTTTAGGCAAAATGGGACGGGCTACAGACCGCCGACCATCAGCAGCACTTCTTCATCATCGAGGCTATGGTCGACTGGCCGTAACGAGGCCAGCGGGATCGCTGGCGTACGACGACGGCGAGCGCGTGATTCCTCACGGATTGGAATGACGGTGGCCAGCTTTGGCGGTGTTGCAACGGGCTGATCTTCCAGCACCACGCCCCAGGCATCAGCCCAAGCCGCACCAAACGATAGCCCCCAAGCCGATGCCATCACGGACCCCAAGGATCAGACGGGCTGCCCGATCCGCTGATCGTCTGGCCTTTAATCTGCACCGTGTTGACGGGGATTGTCGCGGCTTCCAATGCCGCCACAACGGCATCCGCCAGCGCGGCATAATCCACGCCGCCGCTGCTGGCCGTGTTGAGTTTCGCGCCCATCGTCCCTGCGTCGTTGTTGACTGCGGCGAGTGCAGACCAGACCGCCGTCGCAATGCTCTGCGTCGTCAGCACGCTGGCATCTTCAGTGCTGCCTTCCATGTGCCCGATGGCGTACGGGATCAGCGTGCCGGTGACGGTAAATGATGCGATTCCTGCACCATCTGCCAGTGCGCCAAGTTGCGCCGGTGCCGCCGTGACGGTGAACGATGCCGCGCCGCTGCCGTTGATGGATGCCGTTGCCAGTGCATCCGCCACCGACACCGCGAACGAGGCTGCACCCGAGCCGCTGACGATCAGCTCGCCCGCCGCATCGGCGACGGTGAACGTGATCGCCGACGAACCCGATGCAGGCAGGCCCATCGTGCCTGAGCCAGTGGCATCGACCGCAATCGACGTGCGCCCCGCCAATCCGCCCGCCTCGACCGCCAGCAGCCATGCGCGACCGCCATAGCCTGACGGGATTGCGCCGACGATCTGCGAGTAGGTGCCCGACACGTAGCGATTCAGCCGCGCACCTTTCAGCCCGCCGTATGCCATGGATCCAGAGGCAGCCAGCGCGCCAGCAATAGCACGCGGCATGCTGCAAAAAACGCGTTGGCCGTTGGGATACAGCATCAGCCCCAGACCGTTTCCAGCGCACCGGCAAACGTGGTCGACGCCGCGACCGCTGCGCCGGTGCCGAGCAAAAAGCCAAGGCAGGCGCCGTCCTTGATCTGCGGCGCGCTCGGCAACTGGTTCCAGAAGTCCTTTTCGGTCATCAGGCTGGCGATACTCAGCGGAATCTGTGCCAGAGGCTTGACCAGTAGCAGCACCGCTGTGGATGCCGTGCCCGATGCCGCCGACAGCGTGACCGTCTGCACCGACTTAACGCCGGTATCACCCGATGCCAGCGGCAGATAGGGACCGTAGTTGTTCGCCGCCGTGCCCGAATGCACGATGTGCGGCACGATGGCCGATGCCGTGCAGGCCACCGTGACCGGCAATGTGCGGCCCGACGTGCTGCCGCTGTTGGTGTAGCTGACGCTAAGGTTATGCGCCGTCGCGCCCGTGGTTGCTCGTGCAGCCAACGCCAGACGACAGCCTGCGCCATCGGTGTAGCGGTGCGCTGGCGTGCCAAGCAAGGTCTGCGCCGACAGCGTATTCATGTTGATGCCAGGCCAATAGCCCTGCACGTCCACCAGCTGCAGCACTGACGGTACGCCAGTCGCTGCGGTAGACCATGCCGCCATCGTGCTCAGGTGCTTGATCAGCGGCGTCACGTCTGCGCCGTGCGGGATGCCGAATCGCGTTGTGCCGTCACCCGCCGAGCCGGTGCAGGTCTGCCACGTCAGCGCGGTTCCAGGGTAGGTCGTGGCCGGCGGGTAGCCGCCAAGAGAGAGCATTTCGTACCAGCGGCCAGCGGCATACGCTGCCGCGCCCGTGATTTTGTTGTAGTCGGTTCGCTCGGTCTGTCCTGCGCTGAATGCGGCATAGAGTTGGTCGATCGATTGAATTGCCATGTCAGCCCCATGCGAATTCGGCATCGCCGAAAAAAGTAGTTGATCGACTGCTGCCATTGTTGCGGTAGAAAAAGCTCAGGTGCGCGCCGTCTTTGATGATCGGCAAGCGAAAACCGTCCTTGGTGAAGTCAATCTCAATTGCCGACTTGATGCCGCTGGTATCGGCCTGCAGCAGTGCGTCGTGGTAGTGCGTGAACTGCGCCAGCGGCTTGATCACATAGATGCACTGCAATCCGCCCGGTGGCGTGCTGTAGGTGATGCGATTGACGCGCTTTACGCCTTGGCCGATGGGCAGGCACAGCGGCCCCACGTCGGCAGATGGCGTCGTGCGCGTTCCGGAGCACGCGCAGTTGATGCCCAACAGCGGGACATTGATGTCGAGCGTTTGATCGGCATCGTTTTCGTCGGTGTATTCCAGCAGCATGCGTCCGCTGGCGGTTGCCGGTGACACGTGATTGACCATGACCAGCCGCAGACCTGCGCCATCGGCGTAGCGCGGCAGCGTTTGCGTGTTGTCCATTTCCTGCGTGTCGGTGCTGTCGCCATCAATCAGCGGGTAGTAGCCGACAAGGTCATACAGCACGAAGTCGATACTCGCCTGCGATACTTGGCTTGCCTTCGGTCGCATCGTGATTTTGTGCAAAACACGCTGCAATCCAGCGGCAATTGGCGGGATATAGATGGCATCGTTTCCAACGGCAACGACAGGCGTGAACGCGGCGACCTCACCAATGCGCGCATCGTATGACGGCTGGCCCGCTTGGTAGGCCCAATCCTGCCATTTGGTGTCGTTCGCCTGCCCAGCGCCCGTCTTGATAAATCGCGTGCACCAGTGCCGACCAGCGGCGTAGGCGTCGAGCAAATCGGCGTGACTGGCGATCATTCGACAGCCTCGTCGGGGATCATCTCGACTTGACCGTCCGGATGATCCACGCACGCAGGCACAGCGTCATCCTCGGTCTGCAGGCCGAGCATCGCCAGACAGTGCGCGCAGCGGTAAATGCTCATCAGTCGGCACTGATCGACAGCACGCCGATAGCGAACTGAGGCTGGATGCCTGCGGACACATTGAGCGTTGCCGACAGCGCGCCGCTGATCATCATGTTGACCGCACCCGATGCGGTGTCTACCACAGCAAAGTGCGTCAGCGCGTTGGTGCCCGCCGTGCACGCGCCGAACTGGATCAGTGCCGCGTTGGTGAACGGCGACGCTGTGCCCGTCCATGCACTCGATTTGGTCAGCGCCACGCGTGAATAACCGGTGTAGTCGGCTTCGTCGGCAATGCTTCCGGTTTCGGAAGGGTCAGCGGTGAACATTGCCAGATACTGCGTCGCGCCTGCGCGGTAGGACGGGTCCAGACCGCGCAGTAGCACGTCTAGGATATCGGCTTCGGTGGTGTTGGAAAGACTCATTTGTTACTCCGCGTCGGTTTCGATCTGCGTGGTGCTGACGATGCGCCCCATGCTGTCTCGGGTGATGTCGGTGGTGGTTTTTCGCGTAGGCAGGTCCAGCGTGATTTCTGCCGGCGGGATGTTGGCCTCCAACTCGACCGTGACCTGGGCGGGCTGGATGGTGACGTTGGGGGCGGCGACGTGGATCACAGGCGCATCGGCACGTACTTCGGCAGGCTGCACATCAATCGTCACCGGCGTGGGCTGCACGTTGACATGCACCGCTGGCGCTTCGGCACGCTCGACATTGACAGTCGGGCCGCCGACATTCACCACAGGCGGCTCGATTCGTGTTTCGCTCTGGTGGATGTGGATTGCTGGCAGAGTGAGTTGCATCGGCGGGATGTCTCCCGCGCTGCGCTTACCCTGCTTTGGCGGCGTAGTCGGGTCAGTCAGTTCGGGATCCGCTGCCGGTTTGCCCTGCATGAACTGCAGGAATGGCAATGCGCCGGACTCTTTGAGTGCCGCAAAGTCGCTGCCCAGCTCGGCAAACACTTGCTCAGGCTTGTATCCGCGACGGCGTAGGCTTTCGCTGGGTGTCATCAGGCCGTACTTGATGGCCTCAACTTCCGCGTTAATATCTTGCTGCGGGTTGACGTAGTCCCAGCGCGGCGTGGACCACTCGACGGCGGTATCGATCGGCAGGCCCGTAAAATTGGCGGCCTCGCAAAACCACTGCCAGATGCGGTTGAGCATGCGTGGCACCAGCACCGTCCATTGCATCTGTTCTACGTCACGGCGGAAGTCGATGATGCGGATGCGGGCGCTGCTGAAGTTGACCTCGTTCATGTCGCCAGTGAGTGTCTCGTAGGGCACGCCGATTCCCGACGCGATCAGGTGTAGCTGCCACTTGAGATACTCGACTGTGCCGCCTCCTGGCTTGGGGTCGAACGTAGTCAGATCAAGGCCGGGTGGAAGCTCGGTGATGCCACCGGACGGCAATGCGCCGAGGTCGCCATCGGCGACTTTTGCCGGGTCCACGCTTGTCGCACCGTCTGACGGATTGCCCATAGCGTCGACGCTGGCACTCGCCAGCACGCCAAGGCGGGATTCGAGATTTTTACGGGCCAGCACCGCATCTTCGTAGAGCATCAGATCCCGCGAGCGGGCGATGATGGGTGCCAGGCGCGTGATGCCACGCATTTGGCCTGGTCGACGGGCGTCGAACAGGTGGATGATGTCGCTGGCGGGCACCAGCTTGCTCGCGACTTTCGAGGCCGATAGAGGGTCGCCGGGGTGCGATTCGAACAGCCAAAAGCCCGTGCAGCGGCCAAGCGCGTCGAACTGTTTCCCGCTGAGGATGCGTCCGCCACCAGCAACAGGCCCAATCTTGGCCGTGTCGATGTAGTCGGCTTCGAGCACCTGCAGTTGTATAGGCACCGGCAGGCCATCGCTGGCCAGCCGCATGCGCTTGCGAATGAGCACTTCGCCATCTTGCTCCATGGCGTGATAAGCGAGGCGCTGCAGGCCGTAGATGTCGTGCAGGCCATCGGCATCGGATACCGGACTCCACGACTCCCACAGACTGTTGAGTTGTTTCCCGAGTCGCTTGGATTCGGCGCGGCTCACGGGCTCGATGCCCGTGCCGATGGTGGCACTGGTCAGCGATTGTAGGGCGCGGGCGATGTATGGGACGTTTTGAACAAGCGACCGCGCACGGGCGCGCAGTTGCACCGCATCAGCGCGGTGGTCGAGGTTCGCCGACGCACCAGCGCGGCGAGGCCGCCAGCCGTCTTTGGTGTTGGCGCCTTCGTAGGCGCGGACTTGCCGCACTGGCGCTGTCGGTTTGGCGGCCGGCTGTTGGTGGCGTTTGCGCTTGGCCATCAGTCGCCCCGCAACGTGGTGAACGTGTAACGCTTTGTCGCGGCTTTGCGCGTGGCGGCAGCCGCCGCAAGCTGCGCAGCGACGTGGGCACGCGCCGCCATCAGTTCGTCCATCGATCGATACGTGATGCGCCGCCCGTTGAATTCCAGCGTCAGCGCGCCTTGCGCAATCGCGGTGTCCAACTTGTCGAGGTCTGTGCTACTGAGGGCCATGGGTTTATTCCACCGAATGCCCCAGAGTGTTGCTGCCGCTTCGTCCCATGTTTAGGCAAAATGGGACGAAGCGCATTTTTAGATATTTCGCGGCGGTTTCTTCACCGAATTTCCGCGAATTTCGGAACGAATCCGATAGACCGTCGTTCGCCCAACGCCATGCTTGCGGGCGATCTGGTCTGGTGTAAGGGATGTTTGCTCGCGAAGGTCGCGCTCAATCTGCGATCGCTTTTCGCTATTGATGTGCGGATTCGCCGGGATGTAGACCCGCTCACCTCGGTATGACTCACGCACCCGCTCTACCGGCACACCAGCCAGCGCGCAGTCGTACACGTACTGCACAAAATCGGGATCATCACCCATGCAACGGGATCGGCTGACGCTACTGAGTCGGTCCATTGTGGTCACCATGTTCGGCTGAATGTGGGCTTGCGGGGTGTGGGCTTGGCGGGTGTTGCTGATGGCTTGGCGGGAGACGCCGAAGCGGCCTCCACCACAGCTGGCTGGGTGGCGGTTTTGATGGGTTCGCGGTGGTCGTATTCGGGCAGGGGTTGCACGTTGCTGAATAGGTCGTCTGCAGGCTGCACGGCAGCTTCCACCTGGTCCCACCACTTGGCCTTGCTGGGATGTAGCAGCCCGAGGCGTTCTTCGATCCAAATGACGTAGGCGGCGCAGTCCTTGACTTCGTTTCGCGCGCGCACCTTGGACCAGCGGGTTTCTGTACCGCTGGCGGTACGGCGGATGGCGCGTACTTCCGAGGCCATCTGCTTGTACCACTCGTCCGACAGGGCGCGGGCAAGATGCACGTAGCCGGGGCCGGGTGTGGTGACATCGAGGCGGGACTGCAGGCGATCTTTGGCCAGGTTGGTGCCGACGTTCCACAGAGTTGGGCCGCGCTTTTCGATCTTCCCGTTCCAGCGGAATGCGACCTTGCTATTGCTTTGGTCGATAGATCGCTCGCGACCGCTGTAGCCTTTGATTGCATGCACGCGCAGGTGGCGAAGTTTGTGGGCGAATGCGTAGACGGCGTCGGCGTGGTGTCCGCCAGAGTCGATGGCCCAGCCATACACGCGTTGCGGGATGCCGGAGACGTGCGGGTATTCTGTCGTGCGCACGAAGTTTTCGACTTCATCCCAGAACGATTGCAGCGCGGGGTTGCCAAAGATCACCAGGTGATCGATCGTCCACATTTCGCCGCCACGCCCAAGGCCCCAGATCGCAACCTCGACGCGGTTGTCCTGGGTGTCGATGGATGCCAGCAGCAGCAGGCATCCGCGTGGCATCAGGCGCAGGGGGAATGGCTCTGCACGCTGCTGCAGTTCGCTGGCGTCGGTGCGCTCGATCTCCCCTTCCCAGCACTCGCCCAAGGTCGTGTTGTGGAAGGCCTGCATCTTGGTGGCGTCGCCTTCCTGCATTGCGGCATGTGCGGCCATGAAGTCGGCGACAATCTGCGACCACGCCACGACGGGGCTGTAGGCTGTCCAGACATGCAGGGCGACATGCTTTGGCGTAGGGGCTGGTGTGCCATCTGGCAGCGTGAATTCACCGTTTGGATGCAGCCACAGCTCGCCGTCTTCGCTGCCGAACACGCCTTGCTCGGCGACGTTGAGGTAGTCAGCTTGGCTGGCCAGCGTGCCGCAGTGCGGGCACAGGTGCATGACGGTTGACGCGTCATCGTTGAACCACTTGAACCCGTGCGGCACGTCTTTCCCGCCCCACGTCAGCGCGTGGCGCTGGCCACAGTGCGGGCACGGCGCTTGAAACGTCATCCGCACGTCGGACAGGGCAAAGCGGCCATCGATCAACGAGAAACCCTTGAGCTTTGGCGTACTGCCGAGCACGCGCTTCGGGAACGTCGCGCCCTCGGTTCGCTTGAACGCCAGGGTGATCGGGTCACCCTCTTTCTCGACGTCGTTGTCCATCGCGTCGACTTCGTCAAGCAGGGCGTTGTCGATGCTGATGCGCCGAAAGTTCTTTGCGGCTTTCGCGCCCTTGATGCGCAACAGCGAGCCGAGAAAACGCTTGCTTTCGAGGGTGTTGTCCTTGTGGCGGCTCAGGTACTGCGGGAACACGTCACGCATCACCGTGATGTCGCGCAGCATCGGTTCCAGCTCAGACTTTACGAAGTCGACGGCGTCGTCGTCGGTGGGCTGCCAGACACACTGGTTGCGGCGGGTGTGGTGCGCGCTGTAGCCAACGAACGCCAGCAGGATCTTGGTGTACCCGATGCGCGCCGACTTCTTGAGGTTGACTTCCTCAACATCGTCGTTGGAAAGCAGCGACATGATGGCGCGCTGAAACGGCCACGGGTTCCAGCGTTGCTCGACGTAGCTGGATTCGGCGGACAAGTAGAAGTACTCACGCGCCCAGGCATCCAGCGTCATCGGCGGACGCATGGCCCATGCCGACAGACCACGCCGCGTTGCCGAGGCCACAGACGGCAGGTAGTCGCTGGCGTCGATTGGATGTGCGTCGGCAGCGGTGTCGAAGGTCATGCGGCCTCCGCGTCGGCATCGATGGCGCTGGTGTCATCGTCCGGCGATGCCTGGTCGCCATCCTCGATCACCGTGAGCGACATGGCAGCCACTTGGCCCAACGCCTTGCCAATGATCTGGTCGACGGCCTGCAGGTCTGCGGCGTTCAGCGAAGGGAACCGTCTGCGCAGCTCGCCTTTGATCGTGGCGAGTATCCGCTGGGCTTTGGTGCCGGTTGTCGCCAGAACCTGCTCCAGCAGCGCCACGGGAGCCAGCTCTTTGCGTGAGACGGCGTTCTGCATCTCGATCTTCTCAGCCTGCGCACGCGCCAGCCGAGCGCGTTCAGCGGTCAACGCGCCAGCGGCATCGCCGCCACGCCCCGCAGCCTGCAGCCGCAGGTTGTCGCAATACGCCAGCAGCCAGCTTCCAACGGTGTCCCCGTCGACCAAAACACCGCGACTGATCAGATCAGAAACGGCTGGCTGTGATATGCCAACCAGCAAACCGAAGTCCTTTTGTGTCATTTTCTCTTGAGGATCAATCACATAACCCCCTTAGAAAACCCCGTGACTAGCGGAAAAATGCGGCCATGCAACCCGTATTCGACACCCCTCAGGGAGGACCCGCCGCCCGACTGAACCCGCAATCCGTCGTGATGCCAACCTAGGCTTTGAGGTTGGGACAGGTTGGCATCAAGGTTGGCATCAGGTTGGAAACACCTGCTTGAGGTTGGCATCTTAGAAGGGGCAATCAGCACTTGCAGCATGTTCTTGCTTTGATGTCCTAGATACTCGCAGTCTCGGTGCAGCGCGAAGTGATGGCCCCACGACCCAAGCCTCGTTTTGACGTACTCTACGAACAGGTTTGTTTGCGTCATGGCTTTGCCTCCCATCCAGCGATAAGCCGTGAAACCTGCAGCTCAATCTTTCTGTATTCATTTTTTGCTATGACGATCAGCGTTACATCTGGATGGTATTTTGCCATCCTCTTGATCTTCGTCGCGCTTCGGTCGTCCATCCAGCCCTTTACCTCGTGATATGCGACCTTTCCGCAAACCTCCACAACCTCAAAATCAGGCAGGTAGCTGACGCATCCTCGCTTGATCCCGTCGAACCAAAATGTTTTTGGTTCGTGCCTCCAGCTTGCAATTTCTCCACGCTCTCTTAGCCATTCGAGATACCGCGCATAATTTGCTTCCCATCGCGAGCGGTAGAACTTCGTTATACCTCCAATCTCCCTCCAGCCAGCCTTCCACGTCGCATTCATGCGCATTGGTAACTGTGTTCCATTTCGTTCTCTTGTTGCCATAGCCTTAACCGTCCTAGCATGCCATTCCTCTTCGGTCTTTTTCTTTGCTGCGGCAATGGATTTTTGAGATATCAACGCTTTTGTTTCATCAGAGTGTTTTAACCCTGTTGAGCCTTTTGGATGTCCGTTTTTACGTATCCAATCCTTTGTTCTCTCACTTAATAGAGCCTTCTGCTCAGTTGTCTTGCGCAGCTTGCCTTGAGCATGAAGGTTTTTCATCACAACAGACTGATCTGGCCTTTTTCTTCCTCGCATTATTTCAGAGTGCTTTTCGTTCTTTTCCTTCCATGCATCGCTCGTTCCCCTTGCCTTTAGCCTAAGCCGCGACGCTTTTGCTCTTATCTGAGCGTCACTCATGCCAATCTGTTCGGCGCACCATCTGCGACCTTTTTGATGGTACATTTTGGCCAGAAACTCTACTTGATCTGCGCTCCACTTCATGTCGCGCTCCAAAAGCAGTGATTTAGCGACGGCGGCCACGGCAGCTCAATTTGCATGCTCTGCCTCCGTCGCGCGAACGTCGTTGATCATGGTTTGCAGGTCTGCGAACGAATCGTAGTGCCCGACGTGCCAAAATTGCGGTCGTGGCCTGAGCTGCGCGTGGCCGATCCGCAGGCATGGCGGCTTGGCGTTTTTATCGATGTAGACAGGCCTAGCGATGTATCCATCGATCGATTTCAGCCTCTCCCATACTTTTACGATCTCGCGATACTCAATCATTGCGCTCTCCGATCAGTTGGTTTTGATATTGCAACAGCAGCGCGTCGCAGTCGGTTCCGCTCAACTGCCTGCAGACTCGTTCGCGGAATGATGACGGCGACCGCGCGAACGACGGCCCGCGCTCGAACTCGTATGTTTGCGCGTCTTTCCATCGGTCCATGACGCCTCGGTGATGCCACGCGCACAGCCCTATAGTGTGATCGTGTCCAAGGTTCGGCGCCCCATGCTTTCCGCCGATGTTGAGGTGATGAATCTCGCACGGCTCGCGATAGTGCCCGTTCAACCGGCACGCAATGCAGCCTATGTCGTGGATTTTCGCAAACCGTGCGCCATCAGCTGCGCTTGGTGATCCGATGGCGCGTTTCATTTTCTATCCTCTCCGATGATTTTTACGACTCGCATCCGCGCGGCGATCCCGCGCAGGTAGGTTTCCGCCTCATGCCTGTGATGCTCAGGAACATCCAGCAGCGCGGCAGGCCATTGTCTAGGCTCGACCCGACGATGTATCCACGACGCGAAGCAAAGCGCGTTCGCGCCGCTCGG
>Ga0075163_10012273_pt1 | contig 11161 bp, 11 predicted proteins | sample JI1023141ADNA_FD_71478 | JGI IMG/M metagenome (GOLD analysis project Ga0075163, IMG submission 71478) | Wastewater effluent complex algal communities from Wisconsin, to seasonally profile nutrient transformation and Carbon sequestration -... | ecosystem: Engineered > WWTP > Effluent > Algae...
AAGATCTGGGTCAGCATCGGGCCGGTCAACTTCCAGCCCGGTGAGTTCGCCAAGATCGCGCTGGCGCTGTTCTTCGCGTCCTACCTCGCCGACAATCGCGAACTCATCGCAGCAGGCACTCGGCGCATCGGGCCGCTGCGCATCCCCGAGCTGCGCTACGTGCTGCCCGTCACCCTGGCGTGGGCGTTCGCCGTGGCGGTCATGGTGGCCGAGAAGGACTTGGGTTCGGCGCTGCTGTTCTTCACGCTGTTCACCGTGATGATGTGGGTGGCCACCGAGCGCGCCATCTACCTCATCCTCGGGCTGGTCATCTTCAGCGGTGCCGCGTACGTGGCCTGGCGTTTGTTCGACGTGGTGCAGACCCGTGTGGACATCTGGCGCGACCCCTGGAGCCAGTACGCCGGCAAGGGCTACCAGCCCGCGCAGGCCATGTTCGCGTTCGCCAACGGTGGCACCGGGGGCACCGGGCTGGGCATGGGCAGCCCCAACAAGATCCCCGCCGCCAGCACCGACTACGTCTACGCCGCCATCGGTGAGGAGATGGGGTTGGTCGGTGCCACGGCCATCATCATCGCGTTCCTGCTGCTGCTGGGCGCCGGGTTGCGCGTGGCCATCCGTGCCGACCGGCCGTTCGAGAAGCTGCTGGCCACCGGCCTCACCACCATCATCAGCATGCAGGCGTTCATCATCATCGGCGGTGTGCTGCGCCTCGTGCCGCTCACCGGCATCACGCTGCCGTTCGTCAGCTACGGCGGCAGCAGCCTGCTGGCCAACTACATGCTGCTGGCACTGCTGCTGCGCATCAGCGACTCCGGTGCCCGCCGCCGTGGTGAGGTGCCCAACGAGCTCACCATCGGTGAGCGGTGGGAAGCACGGCGCCTGCGTCGCGCCGAACGAAAGGGCGTGCTGGCATGAACCAGCAGATCCGCAAGCTGGCGGTGGGCATGTTGGCGCTGTACATGGCGCTGTTCGCGATGCTCAACGTGGTGCAGGTGGGGCAGAAGGAAGCGCTCAACGCCAACCCGCAGAACAACCGCCAGACCATCCGCGACTTCAACCGTATGCGCGGCGCCATCGTCACCGCCGATGGCACGGTGGTTGCCCGCAGTGTGCCCACCACCGGCGACTCGCAGTTCAAGTACCAGCGCGAGTACCCCACCGGCGAACTGTTCAGCAACATCACCGGCTACTACACGTACAGCTTCGGCAGCAGCCAACTCGAGAAGACGCAGAACGACGTGCTGATGGGCGACACCACCCAGCAGAAGGTCGACAGCGTGCTCGGTGGCGCCGACAACTCGGGCAGTGTGCAGCTCACCCTGCGCGCCGACGTGCAGCGCATCGCGGCGCAGGCGCTGGGCGGGCGCGAGGGCACAGTCGTGGTGATGAACCCCACCACCGGTGCCGTCATCGCCATGGTCAGCTATCCCTGGTACAACCCGAACCAGGTGGCCACGCACGACTCGAAGGCCGCCGAGAACGTCTTCAACTTCCTCAACAACACCCCCGGGAAGCCGTTGCTGGCCAACGCCTACCAGGAGAACTACATGCCGGGGTCGGCCTTCAAGGTCATCACCACCGGCATCGCGCTGGAGAACGGGTTCACCAGCCTCGACCGCTCGTGGCCGAACGAGCGTGAATGGGTGCCACCGCAGACGGAAGACCCCATCCAGAACTACGGCGGGAGCAGCTGCGGCGGCAGCATGGTGCAGGTCTTCTATCGCAGCTGCAACATCCCCTTCGCGCAGCTCGCCACCGAGATGGGCCCACAGATGATGACCGACGGCGTTGCCCGCTGGGGCATCGGCGAGCCCGTGCCCATCGACCTCCCCGGCGCCGCGGCCAGCAGCTACTGCGGCAACGTCACCCCGTGCGACGCGAGCTTCTTCGAGAACCAGTTGCCGCTGAACTCCATCGGCGGGTTCGGGCAGGGCAACGACCTGATGGTGCCGCTGCACATGTGCATGGTGGCTGCCACTGTCGCCAACGGCGGCCGGATGATGACGCCGTACGTGGTGGATGCGACGCTCAAGCACGACGGGTCGGTGCTCAAGCGCACGGCCCCGACGGTGTGGAAGACGCCCATCTCGCCGATCACCGCCAGCACGCTGAGCACGCTGATGGTCGGCGTGGTCAACCAGGGCACCGGTACTGCAATGCAGCTCGATGGTGGCATTCAGGCTGCCGCGAAGACCGGCACCGCCCAGCTCAACTTCGTCGAGGGCGAGCCGCAGCGTTCCCATGCCTGGATCATCGGCTTCGCGCCGGTGGAGGCGCCGCAGTACGCGGTGGCCGTCATCCTGAAGGGCACCACCGACGAGATCAGTGCCGGCACCGGCGGCAAGTTGGCGGGTCCGATCGCCAAAACCGTGCTCGATTACCTGTTCGCCAACGAAATCTGACAGACGTGCCGGGCGGCACGCTCACACACGGTGAACCAACTTCACCAACCCGGGTCGGTAACCTCGGGAGGCGATTTCGCCAAGAAAGGCAACAGTGACCGGCACTCCCGAGCGCACCGTGTTGAACGAGCGCTACGAACTCCAGCAACGAATCGGGCGCGGCGGCATGGCCGACGTGTTCCTGGCGCGCGACCTGCTGCTCGACCGGCCGGTCGCCATCAAGGTGCTGTTCCCGGAATTTGCGGTGGACCCCAACTTCGTCGAGCGCTTCCGCCGTGAAGCGCAGAGCGCCGCCAACCTCAACCACCCCAACATCGTCGGGGTCTACGACTGGGGCCAGTACGCCAACACGTACTTCATGGCCATGGAGTACGTGCAGGGTCGCACCCTGGCGGACATCCTGCGCGCCAACGGCCACGTCAACAGCCAGCAGGCCGCGGAGATCGCCAGCGAAGTGGCTGCTGCGCTCGGCTTCGCACACCGCAACGGTGTCGTGCACCGCGACATCAAGCCGGCCAACATCCTCATCGGCGCCAACGGCCAGGTGAAGGTGGCGGACTTCGGCATCGCTCGCGCGATGAACGCGCCCACCGAGAGCAACCTCACGCAAGCCGGTTCGGTCATGGGCACGGCCACGTACTTCTCGCCCGAGCAGGCGCAGGGCGCGCAGCCCGACCCGCGCAGCGACCTGTACTCGCTGGGCATCGTGCTCTACGAGATGGTGGCCGGCCGCCCTCCGTTCAGCGGCGAGAACCCGGTCAGCATCGCCTACAAGCAAGTGCACGAAATGCCCCAGCCGCTCAACCAGTTGGTGGCCGACGTGCCCCGCTCGTTCGAGGCCATCGTCGCCAAGCTGCTGGCCAAGAAGGCCGACGTGCGCTACCCCACGGCCGAAGCCGTGCGCGACGATCTGCGCCGCTACCGCAATGGCGAGCCGGTGCAAGCGCTGGCCTCGGCGATGGGTGCCGCGCCCGGCGCCACCACCGCAGCGCCGCGTACCGCAGCTGTCCCCGGCGCCACCGTCGGCATGCCGCGCACCACCGCGATGGCCGGCCAGCCGGGCACCGGCGCGGTGCCGCGCACCGGCGCCCAACCGCAGCAGTACCAGCCGCAGCAGTTCCAGCAGCCGCCCGACCGTGGCGGGATGTACGCCGTCATCGGCTTCCTCGCCCTCATCGCCCTCGTCGTCGGCGGCATCGTGCTGTTCAACGCGTTGTCGAAGGACGACCAGCCCAGCTCGTTCGCGATGCCCACCGTCACCGGGGCACTGCTGGAAGACGGCACCAAGGTGCTCATCGACGCCGGCCTGCAGGTGAACCCGCCCATCATCGCCAACGACCCCACCTTCCCGGAGGGGGCCATCGTGCTCACCGAGCCCGCTGCCGGCACCATCGTGGAGCGCGGCCAGGCCGTCACCATCTACTACAACCCGGTGAACACCCCCTTCGCGCTCGACGACATGGCCGGCAAGCCCCAGGAAGAGGCGGTGGCCCTGCTGCAGGGTCTGGGCCTGGTGGTCACGGTCATCACCGAGGAGAACCCCGACGTCGAGCCGGGCCAGGTCATTCGCACCGACCCTGCCGCCGGCGCACAGGTGAAGCAGGGCGACCCCATCACCGTCGTCGTCTCGGCGGCCAAGAACGAGGTCAGCGTGCCGCCCGTCGCCGGGTTGTCGCAGGCCGACGCGCAGGCCACCCTCACCACCGAAGCCAACGGGTTCGTCGTCACCGTCGAGGAAGAACCCAGCGCCTCGGTGGATGCTGGCTTCGCCATTCGCACCGACCCGGCCGCGGGCGAGCTGGTCGCCAAGGGCAGCCCCATCACGCTGTACATCTCCAGTGGGCCCGAGCCGGTCACCATGCCGCCGCTCGAGAACCTCACCGAGGCGGCAGCTCGGGCCAAGCTGCTGGAGCTCGGCCTCACCGTGGAAGTCACGTATCAGGCGGTGCCGTTCGGCGACTCGAAGAACGGCAAGGTCATCACGCAGAGCATCGCGTCCGGCGCCGAGGTGGCCCCGGGCACGCTGGTGAAGCTGAAGGTGGGTCAGGCAGTGCCGAACACCACCACCACGAGCACCACTCTGCCGCCCACCACCACGTCGTCCACGACCACCACCACCACGGTGCCCGACACCGCGCCGTAGCGCAGTGGGTGGAGTACTGCAGCGGCGTCAGACCCGCACGGTGCGGGCGAGGAAGTTGCGCAGCAACTGGTGCCCGGCCCCGGTGAGGATGCTCTCCGGGTGGAACTGCACGCCTTCGATGGGCAGCTCGCGGTGGCGCACACCCATCACGATGCCGTCGCAGGTGGCCGTGACCTCGAGGCAGTCGGGCATCGTGGCCGGATCGATGACCAAGGAGTGGTAGCGGGTGGCAGTGAGCGGCGAGGGCAGACCGTCGAACACGCCGAGCCCCTCGTGCTCGATGGGGCTGGTCTTGCCGTGCATCAGGCTGGGGGCACGCACCACCGAGCCGCCGTACACGTGGCCGATGGCTTGATGGCCCAGGCACACGCCGAGCAGCGGGATACCGGCCGCGCCGAATGCGGGGATGGCGGCACAGATGATGCCGGCGTCCTCCGGGCGACCAGGGCCGGGCGACAGCAGTACCGCGTCGGGCGCGGTGGCCACGGCTTCCTCGACGGTGAGTTGGTCGTTGCGGACCACGATCGGTTCGGCACCCAGCTCGCCCAGGTATTGGACGAGGTTGTAGACGAAGCTGTCGTAACTGTCGATCACCAGGACGCGCGGCACCCGTACAGCCTGCCCGCTGGCGCAGACCGTTGTCGAATGGGTTGCGTCACCTAGACTTTCCGCCCGTGGCTCCTCCGAAACGCAAGACGACCGGTCGTACAACCCCCAAGGGCACCAAGCCGGGTCAGGTCACGGCCATGGCCAAGGAAGCGCCGCACCACGAGAGCTCCATTGCCAAGTCGTCGCGCTACACGCCGCCGACCCCCAAGGAGTACTACGAGAGCCCGCGCTGGGTCCCCATTCTCATGGGTGTCTTCCTGGCGCTCGGCGCGCTGGCCATCATCCTGCGCTATGTCGTGCCGGCCTTCGAGAACACCAACACGCCGGTGCTCATCGGGCTCGGGTTCATGCTGGCCGGGTTGTTCACTGCCACCAAGTGGAAATAAGCGCGCGGCGCGTCGCACCTCTGCCGCTGGCTGTGCATACGGCCTGTGCACAACAACTGACATCGATGTAATTACACCACAGACTTATCCACAGATTGTGGGTAAGTCTGCTCGGATTACTCGAAGAGTGGCGCCACCACCACCATGTCCTCGAGACAGTGGCGCGGGGGCGGCGGGTCCTCGTCGGGGGCCAACATCATCTTCAGCTCCAGCCCACACAAGGTGCAGCGGTACTTGACGTTGACCTTGCGCATCTCGCCGGACGGTGGCGGCGGCGGCATCGGGGTGGTGAAGCTGCGCAGCATGCCGATCCCGCTTTTCCACAGGACGTAGCCGCCGAGCACGCCGATACCGACCCAGATGATGGTGCTCAGCGCAGGCATGACGGCAGGTTACCGGTGCTCGACCTCAGGTGAAGGGCAGGCTGCGAGCAGCGAGCGGGGCCGTGAAGATGCCCTGCACGGTGAGCACGCCGTCGGCCGAGGAGCTGAAATCGCTGTAGTCCCAGCTGAGGTCGACATCGATGCACAGGAAGTCGGCCGTCAGGGCCAGGATGGTGATGCTGCCGCGGATCTCGTTGAGGTAGCCGCTCAGTTCATCGGGCGCGGCCTTGAAATCCATGTTGATGCGGTTGAACGTCGTGAGCATGCCCAGCGCCTCCAGCGAGCCCGGCGTGAGCACGTCGCCCACGGCCAGGGGGGTGGTGCTGTCCGGGAACAGGCCGATGTTGCCGCGGCTCTTGCCCACGGCCTCGGGCTCATAGCCGCCGAAGGTGCTGACATCACCCGGGCCGAACGGCTCGTCGCCGAAGAACAGGGTGTAGCCGAGCAGCGGGGTAGTGGCACCCTGCTCGTTCACCTGAGCGGGGGTGAGCGTCTGCGCCTTGTCGGGCACCAGCGGGATGGGCAGCGCTGCGGCGCCGACCACCTCGAACGTTGCCGAGCCTGCGGCGCGCTCGCCGTCGCGCTGAGCCACCACCGTGTACGGCGGCGGCGTGCATTGCTCGGGCAAGGCTGACGCGGTGTCGGGCGCGGTCGTCGTCGCCGACTCCGAGCTGGTGGAGTTGTCGGGGTTGGTCACCGGTGAGGTGCTCTTGCCGTTGTCGCTGCACGCGACGAGCAGACCGGCCAGGGCGAGGAAGAGGGCAGTGCGGCGCATGGTGGGGCCGCTCAGCCGAGGCGCTCGATGATGGTGGCGTTGGCCATGCCGCCGCCTTCGCACATCGTCTGCAGCCCGTAACGGCCGCCGGTGCGCTCGAGCTCGCACAGCAGTGTGGTCATCAGGCGAGCGCCCGACGCACCCAGCGGGTGACCGAGGGCGATCGCGCCGCCGTTGACGTTGACGGTGTCCATGTCGGGGTGCAGTTCCTTGGCCCACGCCAGTACCACCGACGCGAACGCTTCGTTGATCTCGGTGAGGTCCATGTCGGCCATGGTGAGGCCGGCGCGAGCGAGCACCTTCTGCGTCGCGGGGATGGGGGCGGTGAGCATCAGCCGCGGGTCGGCACCGGCCAGCGCGAAGTCGACGAAGCGGGCCCTCGGGGTGAGACCGAGCTGCTGGGCCTTTGCTTCACTCATGATCAGCATGGCGCTGGCACCATCGGTGATCTGCGACGAGTTGCCGGCGGTGACCCGGCCGCCCTCTTCTTCCGAGCGGAACACCGGCTTGAGCGCGGCGAGCGATTCGCGCGTGGTGTCGCGCAGGCCACCGTCGGTGCGCACCATGGTGCCATCGGAGCCGAGCACCGGGATGATCTCGCGGTCGAAACGGCCCTCGTCGGTGGCGCGGCGGGCGTACTCCTGCGAGCGGACGCCGAACGCGTCGAGTTCGTCGCGGCTGAGGCCCCACTGGTCGGCGATCAGTTCGGCCGAGATGCCCTGCGGCACCAGGCCACCCTCGCTGGCGTAGCGGGCGCCCACGGCGGGCCCGAACGGGAAGCCAAACTTGCCGTCGGCCATCGACGAGCCCATCGGTACGCGGGTCATCACCTCCACGCCTGCCGCCACGACGATGTCGTAGGCGCCGGCCATCACACCCTGTGCTGCGAAGTGGGCGGCCTGCTGGCTGCTGCCGCACTGACGGTCGATGGTGGTGCCGGGGACGTGGTCGGGCCAGCCGGCGGCGAGCACGGCGTTGCGGCCGACGTTGACGGCCTGCTCGCCGACCTGCATGACGCAGCCCATGATGACGTCGTCGACGATGCCGGGGTCGATGCCGGTGCGTTGCTGCAACGCCTTGAGGGTCTCGCCCGCCAGGTCGACCGGGTGCCAGTCCTTCAGTGCGCCGTTGCGACGGCCGAGCGGTGTGCGGACGGCGTCGACGATGACGGCGGTGGTGGCGGGGTTCGACATGAGGATGCTCCCTTGGTGTCACGGATGTGCAGCGGCTGCTCCACGTGCTCGCAATGAGCACTCTCCTTCGTTGCAAGTGGTCGCGAGTCTGCCCGCGCGGCGCCATTCCGCCGAAATCGGAGCGTGGTGGGCGACGCACGGACACCCACGACCCTGTGGGCCGTGGGTCGCAATGAATTGCACCGGGGTCGGACCCTCACCTTCATCTGGCGAGGTGGCCCTTCCGGGTGTCCGTGCGTTCAGGCCGCCGCCTGGGTTGTTCGAGTTCGGCCCGAATGCCCGCGGGGAGGGCAGTGGATGATGGTGCCGTCGGGGAACTGCAGCCGCAGGTCGTGGCCATCGCCGAGCACCTTCACACCGGGGCGATGCTTGTCGTGGTGATGGAACGAGCACCACAGGGCCATGTTGACCAGATCGGTGGCCCCGCCGTCTTCGTACGCGACCAGGTGGTCGACTTCGCACCAGGCTGCGGGGATGTGGCAATCCGGCCGGCGGCAGCCGCCATCGCGTGCGAGCAGCGCCCGATACTGCGTGGCAGTGGCGTAGCGCACCTCGCGGCCGAGGTCGAGCACGACGGCGCCAGCGTGGAGCACGCGCTGCAGGTTGGCGTGCTCCGCCAAGTGGCGCACCACATGGGCGGGGATGCGGTCGCCGTGGTCGGTGACGCCGGGTTCGTCGTTGGCACCGGCGAACGACGCGGCGTCGATGGTGATGAGAATGGTGGGCTTCTCGCGACCACCGCGCACCTCGCCCTTGGCGTAGGCCCGGCACAGCTGCACGAGCCCGTCGGCCAAGCGCTGTTCGGTGGTGCGAGTGTCGCCCTCGCACGGCTTGCCGGCGACGGACGAGATGGCGTTGTGGAACTCGCGTGACTGCAGCGTGGGCAACGTGACGGTGGTGGTGACCATGCCGTCGCTCGCCGGCGTGGAGCGCACCGAGCGCCGCTGGTGGCGACGCTCCTCGGCAGCCTTCTCCGGCTCGGCCGAGTGGATGCGGTGGAACGTCTCGGCCGCCTCCTTCGCATCGCGCGGCCCAGCCCCTTTCACCGAGGAGATGAGGCCGCTGACGTCGTTGGCGTCGGCATTGGCCGGCGGGTTGGTGATGGCCTCGTGCAACGCCTCGGCGGTGGCGGCGCTGACCTCGCCCTTGTCGACCGCCTGGGCCAACTCTGGGGATTGATCCAGCGCCTCGCCAAGCTTCACGCGGCTGGCCGCCTCGCCGTACGAGGTCTTGGTCTGCGCCGCAAGCCAGTCGGCCATGCTGCGCGCTCGCCCGGCCTGCCACACGCCCGCACCGTCGGCAGCGTTGACCAGCCGAGCGTGGAGCGCCTTCACCCGATCGAGATGGTGTTGCAGACCGACGGCACCCAGGGCCAGATCGTCGTGTGAGAGAGCGAGCGGGTCGAGCATCGCCACGGCGTCGGCCGCCAGGTGAAGGAGCTCGAGGGTGTCTCGCATATGAATGACACTACAGAACATATGTTCTTCCGTCAACCCGTCGATGTGGGGAATCTTCAGGGCAAGATCAATCAAATGGTTGACAACGGTGAAGGAGGAGGCGTAGGTTCGTCATCAACCACTGAGTTGAGGAAGAGAGGGTTGGCGTGATGGCAGAGGATCAGTTGTCCCGTGTATTCGCGGCGCTGGCCGACCCCACTCGGCGCGACATGGTCGCCCGGCTCGCCGGGGGCGATGCCACCGTCAGCGAGCTGGCCGATCCCTACGACGTGTCGCTGCAGGCGGTGTCGAAGCACATCCAGGTGCTCACCGATGCTGGCCTGGTGACCAAGTCGAAGGATGCCCAACGGCGGCCGTGCCACCTGGAAGCCGAGGTGTTCGACCTGATGACGAAGTGGATCGAGCGCTACCGCCGGCAGGCACAGGAGCGCTACGAACGACTCGACCGTGTCCTCGCTGAGATGCGCGGCGAGGCAACCTCAGACCAACAACGACCACCCCAACGACAGCAAGGAGCAGCGTCATGAGCGCCACCAGCAACCGATACCAGGTCACCATCGAGGCCGACCCCGCCCTTCCCATCATTCGCATGATTCGCGACTTCGATGCCACACCGGCGCAGCTGATGCGGGCGCACCTGGAGCCTGAGCTGTTCGCTCGCTGGGTGGGGCCCGACGGCATGACGACCACGATCCTCGACTGGGACGCCACCTCCGGCGGTCGCTGGCGGTATGTGGCCGAGCGCGACGGCGAGCAGTACGGCTTCCGCGGCTGCTTTCACGAGGTCGGCGACGAACGCATCGTGCAGACCTTCACCTTCGAAGGCATGCCGGAGGGCGTGGCACTCGAGACGCTGCGCTTCGAAGACCTGGGCGATGGTCGCACCCGCCTGCACGCACAGTCGCTCGTGGACAGCTTCGAGGGCCGCGACCAGTGGTTGGCCAGCGGCATGGAGACCGGCGTCGACCAGGGCTACGCGAAACTCGACTCGTTGCTCGGCGAGCTCTGATGACCACGCCTGCCGCGGAGCACCGTCGTTTCGCCGCCGCCTTCACTGCGACGGTCGAGGGCGTGGACCCAGCAGCGTGGGCCAACCCCGCGCCGCCGGCCGGTTGGGTGGCGCGCGACGTGGTGCGCCACTTGGTCGAGTGGTTCCCGGCCTTCCTGCACGGTGGCACCGGCATCACGCTGCCGACCGGCCCCTCGGTCGACGATGACCCAGTCGGCGCGTGGCGTGCCCAGTGCGAGGCCGTGCAGGCACTGCTCGACGACCCGGCCACCGCCGAGCGCGAGCACGACCTGCCGCACCTCGGCCGGATGAGCCTGGCCGCCGCCGTCGACATGATCTACACGCCCGACGTGTTCCTGCACCGCTGGGACCTCGCTCGGGCCACCGGGCAGGACGAAACGCTCGACCCCGAAAAGTGCGCCGCCATGCTCGCCGGCATGCTGCCGATGGACGCGGCCTTGCGCCAGAGCGGCCACTACGGCCCGCGGGTGGAGGTGCCCGTCGACGCGGATGTGCAGACGCAGCTGCTGGCCTTCATCGGACGTACGCCGTAGCAACCACAGGTCGCCCGTACGCGCCTGGCACCGCACTTCGTTTTGGGGAGCGACAACTTTTGTTGCGCGTGGTGCAACGAATGTTGTCGCTGACGAATCGGGAGAGCGGCCCTCGGCCGGGTGCCTCGCCGTGGGGCCGTCCATTGGAGTGGCAGGGTTGCGGGATGAACGCGGAATCGCTTGAGTTCTATGCCACGCCCGGTCGGTTCACGACGCTCTCGGGCGACCAGCTCGCACTGGCCAGCGCCGA
>Ga0075163_10012274_pt1 | contig 11161 bp, 12 predicted proteins | sample JI1023141ADNA_FD_71478 | JGI IMG/M metagenome (GOLD analysis project Ga0075163, IMG submission 71478) | Wastewater effluent complex algal communities from Wisconsin, to seasonally profile nutrient transformation and Carbon sequestration -... | ecosystem: Engineered > WWTP > Effluent > Algae...
TACCAAGTCGTTTGGAGAGACGATAGAGTTGTTAAAAGAAATAGAGAAATAGTATGGCTGAACAAATTTGTGTCTATAAAAATGAAAATGTTATAGAACCCACCTCTATGGATAGAGGGCAATTTTATGCTGAGCAAACCGCTGTTTATAAAGCGATAGGCGAGCCAACACTTTACTGTGAAGTCATAAATATGCTTTTTATCAATAAAGCCGGAGAAATAATTATTCAAAAACGTTCAGCAGAGAAAACTCATAATGCAAATTTGTTTGATAAATCAATAGGCGGACATGTTGTTTTTGGTGACGCGATTGAGTATACAGTAATGGTAGAAACAATACAGGAACTTCAGACTCCTTCGATTGTAGTCAAAGATGAATCACATTTTCAAAAAACACTTCACTTGCTCAAGGATCATTTGGAGACTGTGGCAGTAGTTTGCCCTATCAGTACACAATTCAAAGTGTTTACGAAGCAAATGAATAATGAGAAAATCGGTATCGGAAACAAGACCAATTTTTTTATAGGTGTATATGACGGAAAAATTCGTTTTGCTGATAAAGAAGTAAAAGGAATTATGTTCTATACACTCGATGAATTGGAGGCAGAAGTGGTAAAGAATCCGGACAATTTTACGGAAGATTTGAAAGTTATTTTACAAGAAAATCGGGATGCTATTGTTAGATTTACAGATATGGTGAAAGTATAAACGTATGAATATTTCAATAAAAATTAAACGTCTTAAAGACGATGCAAAACTACCAACCTACGCTCACCCGGGTGACGTGGGGATGGATATGTATGCGATGGAAACAGTGACGATACCGCCTATGGGACACCATCGGTTTTGGCACGGCTTTGCACTCGAGTTTCCAGTGGGCTACGCAGCTATCGTCAAAGACAAATCGAGCATTTCCAAGGCTGGTCTCCACACGATGGGGGGCGTCTTTGATGCAGGCTACCGAGGCGAATACAACACACACCTCGTAAACCTCTCTGGAGCGGACTATACAGTGGAAACAGGCGACAAGGTTGCACAGCTCATCGTTTATCCAGTCGCGATAGGGGAGCTCGAAGAAGTCGATGAACTTTCGGATACGTCTCGCGGAGAAGGATCTTTTGGCTCGACGGGGAAGAAATAGCACAGCTTACAGGTACGAGTTTACAGCTGACAGAAATGCAAAGAAAAACCGCACCAACTTTTTGTGATGCGGTTTTTGCGTTACACCTGTGGATGAAAGTCCATGCACAGCCAGCAGAAATATTTTTCTGCAATGACTACTTTTGCTCCGCTGTCTGCAATGATAACTTCTCTCCAGAAATTATCTTCACAGCACACCAGGATAACCGGGTTGTCTAGCGTCCCTACGTTCATTTCCTCCGTTTGATTTTGCATAACATTTAAATTTAAAGGTTAAAAAATTGGTTATTTAGTTTTCAAGGAAGAAATACAAAATCCAGCCTCGGGGGCTGGATTTTGTATTTCTTGTGAAAATCTAGGGAGATTAAGCAACGCAAACACCAGCCTTCGAGAGTGAAGTCTGGCAACAACAAATAGTTGTGTGTGCTTGTTTGAACATGGTTTGACTATAACAAAATAGGGTGTGGCGTGCAAATCTTGTCATTTTCCGCCTATAGTAGTAGATTGCTAGTGAACAAAATACTTTAACTATGCCGCAAAGAAAAATCCAACTTATTGGAGAGCCGGACATAGTAAGTCTCGGCACCAAGCAGATTTATGAAAAAAATCGTCGATACAAATATTTTGACGAGAATAATCAACCTAAAAAGGTATTCATCGAGTGGATATTTGAAAGGATGTCAGAGCTCTTTGATGAAAAGTACAAGGAAATTGTGCCCTATCTTCAGTCAACAAAAGGAAACGGTTTTGATACATTGACTGATCGAACAATTATTGCGCGGGCTATGGTTGCTGCCGCAAAAGATTTGGCACCGACGCACGCGTTTAAGATTTTCTTTGAAAAATATTTTGATACTAGTGAGTATGTGTATATGCTGGCTCATTGTAACAAGATTGTATTTAGAGGAGATGTTTCGCAACAGTTTAAAACCTACCGAAAGTATTTTTCTTCACTTATTTTTGAAATGCACCATAGAGAGAGTGAGTATGTCAAGCGACTTGATGACTTTTCGAAAATCGAAAGAAAATACAAACTGGTCGTGTGGCGTACGAGTACTGGAAAAAAAGAGTATTTGTACATTCACAAACGCTTGTTTAGAGAAGCTAACAAACTTTGTAAGTTTTTAGAGGGGTACACAGGTGTTACAAAGGAAGATATTTTTTCAAATGCGTGCACGGTAACTGTGACGCAATGTCGCGGTGTGATACTTATGTATTTTGAGAAAAAGTATCCTCAGCTTCCCAACGGAGTACTGGCATCTTTTGTGTATCGCGGTAGAAAGCATATGAAACGTTGGCGTGCACTCTACAAGAGGTACACAACAATCATGTCGAAAACCGACGAGGCAAGAAGATTCTTTGAACTCTACAGAAATATTACCCTAGATATGGGGTAAGAAACCGGCCACTTGGTCGGTTTTTTTATGCTACAATGCCAGTATTCCTATGGAAGAAACACTCAAAAAACTCATACAAGAGGCTCTCGGCAAGCTCGGCTTGGAGGCCGATACGGTAACTCTCGAGTATCCTGCAGATCCACAAAACGGGGATTTTTCGACGAATATAGCTATGGTGCTCGCAAAGAAAGTAGGCAAGAATCCAAAGGAGCTAGCAGAGGAAATAGTTACACAAATGAACCTCACCCCTGACCCTCTCCTGGAAGGAGAGGGGGCAATTCAGGTTGCCGGTCCTGGATTCATCAACTTTTTCCTAGCACGTGATTTTTTTACAGAACAGCTCGTTAGCGCTACAAAAGAAAACTGGGGAGCCAACACATCTTTTTCTGGCAAAAAAATTCTTGTCGAGCATTCAAGCCCAAACTTGTTCAAGCCATTTCATATCGGTCACTTGATGAACAACACCGTCGGCGAGTCTATTGTTAGACTGGCTCGTGCGTCAGGTGCGACTGTTGCGACGATGTCGTTTCCATCGGACATATCGCTCGGTGTCGCAAAAGCGATTTTTATATTGCTTGAAAACGGCACGATCGTCGACGAGACTACCGATGTGGTGGTGCTCGGTGACGCATATGTTGCAGGAGTGAAGCGCTACGACGAAAACGAGAGTGTGCAGGCGCGGGTAAAAGAGATAGCCGACAATTTGTATGCAGGCACCCCATCACCGGAGTTGTCGCTGTTTGATATGTGCAAGAAAATAAACATGCAGTACTTTGTCTCGATCACCGAGAGTCTCGGTTCGACATTTGATTCATTTGTCTACGAGAGCGAGGCAGGAGTACGAGGAAAAGAATTGGTAAAGGAGTATACGCCAAAAGTTTTTACCGAGAGTGAGGGTGCCGTTGTCTATATTCCGGAGGAGGGTTCCAAACTTCACACGGCAGTGTTTTTGAACAGCCAGGACAACCCGACATATGAAGCAAAAGACATCGGTCTCCTCGATATCAAATTTGCTACACAACATCCTGATCTCTCAATTTTCGTCACTGACGCTCAGCAAGTATCGCATTTTGCTGTGGTGCTCGATGCGGGGCGTCATATACATCCAGAGTGGGCAGAAAAAAGTCTCCACCGCTACCACGGGCGCATGAGTTTTAAAGGGCAGAAAATGTCTTCTCGTCTCGGGGGAGTGCCGCTCGTTGTCGATATCGTCGACACCGTTGTCGAAGAAGTGAAAGAAAAAAATCCTGACATCGATGCAACAACTGCGAGTATGGTTTCTCTCGGCGCTATCAAGTACGCCATCCTCAAATCCCAGGCTGGAAAAAATATCAATTTCGACCCAGACACATCACTCTCGTTCGAGGGAGACAGTGGTCCGTATCTCCAGTACACGGCTGTGCGCGCCGGATCACTTTTGAAAAAGGCGCTCGATGCGGGTATTTCTCCTGCGACAACTGCCGGAGAGGTGCACGGTGCAGAATTGCTTGAAAAATACATCTCGCGTTTCCCAAGTGTCGTGGAAGAGTCACAGGGCGAGTGGTCACCGCACTATCTCGTGACCTACCTCACTGAACTCGCGCAGGCGTTCAACTCGTGGTACGGACAAGGAAAGATAATTGACGAAGATACGCTTCTGACTTCACAGCGCTTGCTTGTTGTTGACGCTGTACGAAACACGCTTACCAGGGGTCTTTGGATGCTCGGCATCGAGGTGCCGGAGAAAATGTAGTATGGACAATAGACAGCTGGAACCACAGGGAGTGGAAATTAAAAAAGTTCCCGAGAGGTATGAAAGATTGCAAGAGATTTTTTTGCTGTTACAATCTCTTCCTGCATTTACAAGCGAGACAGAGGCATACGTGGGTCTCGAAAATGCTTTTGAAGCAGTAGAAAAAAAATACTATCCGCGTTTTGAAAGTAGAATCCAAGAAAGTATTGTAGGTGGGGATCTACTGATAATGAGTGTTCATGGAATTGATCACCATATAGCTTGTACACATGGCTCAGTTGGTGTCATTTATGCAGATAAGCACTATGCATTTATAGGTGAAAACGGGGCCATTGAAATTCAAGAAGGTAATCGCAGTATCCTTATCAACGCAAACCCGCACAACAAAATTGTTTTCGAGAAAAAAGGAGCCGACGGCCACGGTGTGTGGGAATAAAATAGCTGTTCTTGCAAAAAATCACATTTTTAGTATTCTGTAGAGAGAGCCACAGAAAGATATCACTTTCTCGCCATAGGCAGGCTTTGGGAAGAAATCGTACGAAAGTAGACCCCAACGGGTAAGCCCGTCAACGCTGTTATGAAGTCCGCCCTAGGCGGAGAAACAAGGTGGTACCGCGGTTCGGCAAGCTCACCACGAGCTGAAAAAACTCGCCCTTGGAAGTAATCAATGATTATTTCTGTGGGCGAGTTTTTTTATTAGTATGTAATATGTCATTCCGAACTCGTTTCGGAATCCGCGTTTCAGGTGTAGATCCTGAAACGAGTTCAGGATGACAACAGAGACCATGTCAGAAGAAAATAAAAAATCAAAAACAGCAGAGCGAGAGGAGCGAATACTTCAGTTTTGGCGAGAGAACGATACGTTCCGACAGACGCTCGAAAAAAACCCAAAAGAAAACAGTTTGGTCTTTTATGACGGACCTCCGTTTGCAACAGGTCTCCCGCACCACGGACACATACTCGGCTCGAGTGCCAAAGACGCTATCGCGCGGTATTTCACTATGCGTGGCAAATACGTTGCACGTCGCTGGGGATGGGATACACATGGATTGCCGATAGAAAATATCGTTGAAAAAGAACTCGGCTTTAAAACAAAAAAAGATATCGAAGAGTATGGACTCGCGAATTTTAACGAATACGCGCGCAGTACAGTGGAGCGCTATGTGGGCGAATGGAAAAAAACTGTTGAGCGTATCGGACGCTGGGTAGACTTTGATGGTTCATACAAAACGATGGACAACAGTTTCATCGAGAGCGTGTGGTGGGCGCTCAAGGAACTTCACAAGCGTGATGCTATCTACGAGGGTGTCCGTGTGCTCATGTACTGTCCACGCTGTGAAACACCACTCGCAAACTCTGAGATTGCTATGGACAATAGTTACAAGGATATTACGGATATATCGGTGTACATCAAATTCCAAATCACAAGCACCAATAATCAAACAATACAAAAATTCTTGGAAGAAGGGATTTCGGTATCATTGCTAGCATGGACGACGACACCATGGACACTGCCAGGCAATACTGCAATAGCTGTAAACAAAGATATTGTTTACGCGCTCGTAAAAGTTGAAAATGAAATTTTGGTTATCGGAAAAGACTTGGTTGCGTCTGTATTGAAAGACAAGCCATATGAAATAATTGGCGAAGTATCAGGCGCTGACCTTGTTGGATTGTCATACGAACCGATTTTTGATTACTACAAAAATACTTCGATGCCAAACAAAGAAAATATTTGGAAGGTATGGCACGCGGACTTTGTTACCACTGACAAGGGGACAGGTATCGCTCACGAGGCGCCAGCGTTTGGAGAAGAGGATATGGAACTCGCCAAAGCAAACGGTATTCCGCATATTCGCCACGTGCAACCAAACGGTGTGTTTACTGACGAAGTGACAGACTTTGTCGGACTTCGAGCAAAACCAAAGGGTGAGCCAGGAGAGAAGGACGGTCATCAAAAAACTGATATAGAGGTAATAAAAGTTCTTGCCGGAAAAGGCGCTCTCTTCGCAAAAGAAAAAATAATCCACTCATACCCGCACTGCTACCGCTGTGATACGCCACTTCTGTACTACGCACTACCAGCGTGGTTTGTGAAGGTAGAGCAAATCAAGTCCCGTATGCAGGAGCTCAACCAGACTATCGATTGGGTGCCAGGACACTTGCGTGATGGACGTTTCGGCAACATCCTCGCAGGCGCACCGGACTGGAATATTTCTCGCAATCGTTTTTGGGCGAGCCCGCTCCCGATATGGAAAGGTGTGAACTCAGGAGAGATAGAAATAGTGGGAACTCTCGAGGAACTCAAAGCCAAAACCAAAAAGTCAGGCAACACCTACTACGCGATGCGTCATGGTGAAGGTGAACACAATGTGCAAAATGTGTGTAGTGGTGGTATCGACGACCCTTATCATCTGACAGAAAAAGGGCGAGAGGAAGTCCGCGCGAGCGCAGAGACACTCAAAGACAAGGGGATAGACATGCTCGTTATTTCGCCACTCGTTCGCTCTCGTGAAACTGCGCGCATCGTGGCAGACACACTCGGACTCGCTGATAGTGCGATGGTAGTAGACGACAGACTCCGCGAACTTATGTGGGGGGATTTTCAAGGCAAGCCATTCTCAGACTATCTCACGTACGAAGAAAACCACGTAGAAGAGTACGATACCGTCATACCAGGTGGCGAGAGTTATCAGTCTGCAAAGAACCGCATAGCTGAGTGTTTGTACGAACTCGAGAAAACATACAGCGGAAAAAATATTCTCCTCGTTGGTCACGGGATACTACTCGAGGTACTGCCCGCTATCGTTGAGTGTGCAGACAAAGTACGTTCAAAAGAAATCATAGACACCTATGCACCAAAAACTGCGGAGGTGCTCGAGGTTCCCTTTGTCCCTCTTCCACACAACGCACGCTACGAGCTCGACTTTCACCGGCCGTATATCGACGAGGTAGTGCTCGAGAGTGAGGCAGGAGAGGAGATGCGACGTATTCCAGAGGTGATCGACTGCTGGTTTGAATCAGGTTCGATGCCGTTTGCGTCACAGCATTTTCCTATGGAAAACGAGTCATGGCAGAACGAAGCATTTCCGTCAGACTTTGTTGTTGAATACATCGCGCAGACACGCACATGGTTTTACTACATGCTCATGATTTCGACATTCCTCTTTGATGAAAAACCGTTTCGTCATGTCGTGACGACCGGCAACGTCAACGCCGAAGACGGCGCGAAAATGTCAAAATCAAAAGGCAATTTCACTGACCCTTTCGTACTCATCGACCGCACAGGTGTCGACGCACTCCGTCTGTACCTCCTCGGTGGACCGCTCATGAAGGGAGAAGACGTTAACTTTGCTGACAAGGGTGTTGAAGAAGTTGGGCGAAAAATAATCGGACGTCTCGACAACGTCGTCGAGTTCTACAAACTCTATGAAGAAGAGCTCGATCGCGACGTACCCGCTTCAACACACGTTCTCGATACTTGGATCGTTGCGCGTCTCGGAGAAGTGCTCGAGAAAACAACAGCGTGTACGGAGAGTTATGATCTCGCTGGAGCTATTGCACCGTTTGATATGTTTGTTGACGACCTATCGACCTGGTATCTACGTCGTAGCCGTGACCGCATCAAAGAGGGTGATCTCGATGCAAAGGAGACACTTCGCTACGTGCTGTGTGAGTGCGCAAAACTCCTCGCGCCGTTTGCGCCGTTTGTCGCAGAAGACGTCTGGCAGAAACTCAAAGGAAAAGAAGATGCAAGTAGTGTTCACCTCGCAGACTGGTCGCATGCTCGACCACTCGCAGAAACCCTCGCCGAGCGCGATGTCCTCGACAAGATGTCCGCTGCGCGAAACATCGTTTCACTCGCGCTCGAAGCTCGCCAAAAGGCTGGTATCAAAGTCCGCCAACCGCTCGCACTTCTCTCTATCGGATATAGTGGACTCGATGGCGAGTATCTCACGCAAATAGAAGAAGAAGTCAACGTCAAAGAAATAGTGCACGACGTTTCACTCGCGACCGACGTGGTCGTGCTCGATACGACTATCACCGACGAACTCCGCGCAGAAGGTGTTGCGCGAGAATTTATCCGCTCGGTACAGGAAATGCGCAAAGCAAAAGGACTCTCTCCGCAAGACCAGATATCACTCTCGCTCGACACAGACGATAGCACCAAAGAGTTTGTCAAAAAGTTTGGTGATGAAATCAAGCGTGTTGTCGGGGCTAGTGAAATAGTCTTTCAAGCAAACAACGGTGAAGAAATAGTTATTGATACGTACCGATTGAAAGTAGCACTCAACTAAATATGAAAATAATTTTAGGTTCGGGATCAAAGTACAAAAAGGAAGAACTCGCAAAGGCTGGGTTTGAGTTTGAAACCATGAGTGCTGATATTGATGAAAAAGCTATTCGTCACGAGGACCTGTATCAGCTACCGCTCATACTGGCTCATGCAAAAGCAGATGCTCTGCTATTATCTATCTCAGAACCAGCCTGTTTAATAACCGCAGATTCCGTTGTTGTGTGCAACGGTCAATTGTTTGAGAAACCGACTAGTATCGAAGAGCTCAAGGAGTGGACAAAATTGTACGAACACAATCCCAGTCATGTGGCGACAGGTATTGTAGTTGTTAATACAAAAACAGGTAAGCGCTTGGGTGCGGTAGACGTATCAAACGTTGTTTGGGGGATGTTTGATGAAGCAAAACTCGAGGACATTATTGCGACTACTAACGTGCTCGAATGCGCAGGGTTTAATCAAGAAATGGTAAACGCATTTGCAGTCGAGCATGACCCTTTTGACCGCCTCCGTGGTATGCCGATCGACCTTGTCAAAAAGCTTCTCGATGAGGTACAGTAGGAGTGTGAAGACACTCCTCGTGATAAATGAATTGGGACTTACTCAAGAAGAAATAGCACAACTGCCTGTCGTTTTGAAAGCGCGGGCAGTTTTGGTAACTTCTGAAAATATGATTGTCATGACACGTGAAAGAGGTGAAAACAATATGTACATACACGGCGTTCCTGGTGGTAAGCTGGAGCCTGGCGAAATACTTACAGATGGTTTGGTGCGTGAAATAAAAGAAGAGACTGGCTATGATTGTGAAATTCTTGCAGAGCTCGGCGGTATCGATGTGATGCGACCAACGTATGTTTCAAGGAGTATGTTTTGGCTTGCACGCACTATCGGTGGACAAGGGGCTCTGGCAATAACCGAAGAAGAAAGAGTCGTCGACTTTGAGTGTGTTGAATATTCATATGAACAAGGCATGGAGATAATAGAACGTGAGTACGCAGAAACAAAACACGATATTTCACAAAGAGCACTTATCGCACTTCAAATGGCAAAAGAACTACTCAAAGCAAAAAAAGAACCGGACATCAAGGGATAGTGATGTCCGGTTTTGGCTACATGCCAATGAAGTTTTTATTTTTTATAAAACTTTTTCTTTTATCATCAATCCAGATGATAAAAAGGGTTGCACACGCTAGTGCAAAGAAAAATGCTTTTCTCATTTTGTCAGATTTGCAGTTTAGACTATCTCTTTGAAGTTGAAAAGTCAATCGTGGTATACTAGAGACATGAAGATCAAAAAACTAGGACATTGTTGCTTTGTGGTCGATATAAAAGGAAAGAGGATTATGACAGATCCGAGTAGTTTTAACTATGGCGGGGAGTCAGTCAAGGAAACTGGACTTTCGGCGGTGCTTATCACTCACGAACACTCTGATCACCTTCATATTGAAACATTGCAAGAAGTTTTGAAGAACAATCCCGACGCGATAGTTATCTCCAATACATCAGTCGGAAAACTTCTCACCGAAGCTGGTATCGCATTTACAAAAGTGGAAGACGAAGATAGCTATATGCTCGCAGATGTGCTCATCAAAGGTTTTGGTGACAAGCATGCGCAAATTTATGAAGACTACGGGCAGGTGCAAAATACGGGCTATATGATTGACAGCCTCTGCTATCCTGGTGATTCGTTCAATATGCCACACACAGATGCGGTAGATATACTTGCGCTTCCTGTACTCGGTCCATGGATGAAAATGGTAGAAGCGATCGACTATGCGAAAGCTCTCAAACCGCGCATTGTTTTTCCTGTGCACGATGGCACGCTCAAACCGTTTGCAACATTTGTGTACGGGATTCCCGAACATTTTCTTTCTCAAGTCGGGATAGGTTTTAAGAAATTGGAAATAGGACAAGAAGAGGAAATATAATATGAAGAGAGTTTTTATTATTCATGGGTACACAGGTTCTCCAAATATTGTTTGGTATCCATGGTTGAGAAACGAACTAGAGCGTCTAGGAGTTGAAGTAAAAGTGTTGAAAATGCCTAACCGATTTTTTCCAAAAAAACAGAAATGGGTAAAAACTGTTGGCGACAGTGTTGGTGACTTGAATACAGAAACATACTTTGTGGGACATAGTTTAGGCGCAAATACTTTGATGCATTATTTTGCAGAAATGAGTGGCGAAGTAAAACTTGGCGGAGTAGTGCTTGTTTCTGGTCCATATTCTATGCCGGTAACTTCCATAAGAAATCTGTATTATCGTATTGCTTTACGTTCTTTTTTCAATCGACCGATTGAGTTTCGGGCACTTTCAAGCATGGTAGGCAAGACCGTTGTTGTGCATGGTGATAACGATATGATTGTACCCATATCACAAAGTGAGTACATCGCAGCACAACTCAATGCGCCGTTGGTTGTTGTAAAAAAGGGTGGACATATGATTGTTAAAGAAGCCCCCGCCGTTCTTAGTGCCGTATTAAAACTGACAACTGTAAACTGACAACTGTAAACTATTTTTATGTACCACATCTACCACACAGACGCCGTCGTTCTCTTCTATCGCAATCTCGGCGAAGCGGACCGACTGTACACGCTCT
>Ga0075163_10012276_pt1 | contig 11160 bp, 10 predicted proteins | sample JI1023141ADNA_FD_71478 | JGI IMG/M metagenome (GOLD analysis project Ga0075163, IMG submission 71478) | Wastewater effluent complex algal communities from Wisconsin, to seasonally profile nutrient transformation and Carbon sequestration -... | ecosystem: Engineered > WWTP > Effluent > Algae...
CGACGCGGCCCGCGAGCGCGAGAGCGTCGCGTGGAGCGGCCCGCAGCAGGTGGTGGTCCTCACACCCGGCGGCACACGCGCCGACGCCGCCGAGCGCCCGCTCGGATCGAGCGCCACCTCCCGATGGGGTCTGATACCGTCCGCCGCATGTCCACCGTCAGCGCCACCAGCCACTCGCTCCGCCTCCTGGTGTGCCTGAACTGCGGGGCGCCGTTCGAGACAGCGCCCAGCGGTGGACACCACACCTGCACCTACTGCCGCGCCACGCACGAGCTGAAGCCCCGTGACGAGCGCCCCGAGACCTTCGCGGGAAGCGGGGCGCTCGCGCCGAAGCCGGTGGCCACCGAAGCCGAGCGCTTCGCGCTGCTCCGCGAGCAGATGAGCGACATGCACCCCTACAACTTCCCGCCCACGCACCTGCTGGGCCTGGCGAAGCAGGCCACGAACGTGGCGCGCCTCGGCGAGGTGGACAGCCTCTTCCGCGCGGCCGAGGCCAAGGTGCTGGGTGGCGGTGGCTTCGACGCCGAGATCGAGCTGTTCTGGACCGCCGGCATCTTGCGCACGATGTACATGACCAAGAAGGAGTTCCGGCACGCGCGCGCCGTGGACGAGACCGCGCTCGAGACGCTGACCGACCCGGTGCTGCGCACGGTGCAGCGCACGGCCCTCGCCAACCGGGCCTGCGACGCGGGCAACCTGGCCGACGCCGAGGCCTGGCTCGCGCCCGTCCCGCGCGAGTCGGAGGTGCTCGTGGTGCATACCTCCGTGCGGCTCACCGAGGCACGCATCGCGCTGATGCGAGGCGACTACGCGCGCGTGCTCGAGCGCCTGGGGCGCGAGGCGGAGCAGGTGCCCATCCGCACGGACCGCGACGCCATGGCCTGCCTCTACCGGGCTGCGGCCTACGAGAAGCTGGGCCAGCTGGAGGACGCCGCGCGCGCGCTCGACGCGTCCACGCGCAACCCCGGCGGCAAGCTCTTCGCGCTCGGCAAGATCACGGACCTGCGCAACGTGTGGCCCGACCTGGCGCTGTGCGAGAAGACCTACCCGGCCTTCAAGCGGCGCGCTCAGCTCCGCAAGCTGGGCTGCTTCGCGATGGTGCTGCTGCCAGTGGCCCTGGTCGCGGCAGGCATCGTGAGCGCGCTGCTCGCTCCCTGAACGAGCGCTCTAGCGGGCCCACAGGCGAGCGAGCGGCAGCTCCACCATGGCAGAGGGCGCCGCGCGCACCTGCGCATCACCCTGGTAGGCGCCCACCAGGGTCCAGCGGCCCGCAGTCAGCTCCAGCACCTCGAGGGTCTGCTCGGCCGGGTCCACCAGCCAGGCATGTGAGACACCGTGTTCCGCGTAGATGGGGAGCTTCTTCACGCGGTCGAAGCCGGCGGTGGAGGGCGAGAGCACCTCACACACCCAGTCGGGCGCGAGCTCGAAGAAGACGACGTCGGGCAGCTCGGGCATGCGCTCCCGGCGCCAGCCGGCCAGGTCAGGGACCAACACGTGCTCGCCGAAGTGGATCTCGGGCTCGTCGAGGATGACCCAGCCTCCGGGGCCCCCGCCGTCGCCCCAGCCCAAAGGAGGATCCAGGAGGCCGCCGAGGACGGAGGCACAGCGGGCGTGCACGGCCCGCGGCCGCGGCTGGAGGTCCAGCTGCCCGTCCACGAGCTGAGCGACCATGTTCTCTGGCGCCCGGAGCACATCCTCGTAGGTGGCGCGTTTTCTGGCGGGAGCAGCCATGGTTGGAACGTACCACACACGCAGCAAGGCGGGTCGGCCCCCGCTCCCGGTGCGCCGCCGTGTAGGCTCTGCGTGATGGAGGTCCCACCCAACACCCTGGTCGTCCTCGCGCTGGATCCGGCGGACTACGTCCTCACGCTCCTCGGTGCGGAGGCCGCCACGGACATGACGGCCGGTTTCTCGGGCGAGGTCGCCACGCGAGCCGACCAGCGCGTCGTGCTGCGCTTCTCGGCCGCAGCGGCGGAAGCGTCGACTGTCCCCAGCGCATCGAGCGAGGCCCCACCGTGGGGCGACGTCACGGTGACGGTGGTCGACCAAGCGCTGGCCTTGCCGGATGCGCTGTTCTTGCTCACGGTGCTGCTGCTCACCGAACACCACCAGGACGCCTTCCTGCACCGCGCGCACCCGTGGGCGTACGTAGACGCCCGCACGCAGCGTCGCTTCGAGCTGCCCCACCCACCACGCATCGAGACCTCGCAGGCGCTGCTCGGGAGCGTGCCCGTGCCCACGCGCGTCCGCCTGCTGATCGAGGCGTGCGAGCTCGCGGTGCCCGTCTGGACCGCCTGGGCCAAGGGTGCCGACCTCACCTACTTCGATGGCGTCATGGCCATGTCGTCGGTGCCTAGGAAGCTCGCCGAGTCCACCATCGCCGCGGTGCACACCTGGCTCGAGGACGGTGACCCCAAGCCCCTCACAGCGTGGTCGGGCGAGTACCGCAGCCTCCACTGGCCCATGCTCGAGGACAATTGGTCCGTCCCGCCCAACGTCTATTACGGCCTCTTCGCGCCCTGCAACCTGGTGGACTGCGCGCTCGAGGACGGGAGCCTCACCGCCGCGCTCACGTGCGTCCAGCAAGCCACGGCGGCGCGGGCCACCAACGCGCAAGACCAATTCTTGGGCGAGCCGTTTCGGAAGGCGTTCTTCCTGGCCTGGTGGCGGGCCTGCCTGCAGGTGTTGTGCGCGGGCTGAGGCGCTGCTGACGCCTGCCGAAGCTCAGCCCGGGTCGGCGCCGCCGTCCACACCGCCATCGTCCACAGCCCCATCTTGGCCACCGTCGGTGGGGCCGGGGTCCACGGGCTCGCAGTAGTCGTAGCCGGGTGTCTCGGTGGGGCGCAGCACGGCATAGCCGGGAGGGCACTCGTCGGCGCAGTCGTCGTAGCCGCTGCCGGTGTGCACCTGCGTGCCGGGGCAAGGGGGCGGAGCCATGAGGTTGCCCGTGGTGGCGCCACCGCCACACGCGGTGATGGTGATGCTGGCGACGCCCAGGCTGGCGGTGAGGAGCGGGCGCGCGCGACGGTGGAGTCCCATGCGGCAAGCTTAGCGGTCGGCTGTCCGTCTGCCAGCGGCAGAGCCCTTCGCGCCACGGGGTGATGCTTCGCGGCTCCGTTCATCCGCGCCTCGGCGAACCACACCTCTCGGGCCGGCCATCCTTCTGTCTGATTGGGCGCGCTGCACCGAGTCGCTATGGCGGGTGGAAACTCGAGTACCCCATGTCGAACAATCATGTTAGCTGTAGGCACCGCGACGTTTCCCATGTCGCAGACCAAACCCGAGGAGGAGGAATAAGATGACGTTTCGACTTGGTAGCGCTGCGACGCTCTTGGCTCTGGGCGCGTTCGTGGGGGGATGCGGCGACGATCCCAGCCCAGCCGACGCCGGCCCCGATGGCTCCACCCCGGACGCCACCATGCAGGACTTCGGCGTGGGGGACCATTGCACCACCGTTGGGTCGACACGGCCTTGCGGCACGGATGTGGGTGCCTGCACTCCGGGTACGCAGACGTGCGGAAGCGACATGACGTTCGGTGAGTGCGATGGGGCCGTGGGGCCGCGCACGGAGACCTGCAACGGCATGGACGACGACTGCGATGGCACCGACGACAACGTGGCGGGGGCGGGGGCAGCCTGTGGAACCGACGAGGGCGAGTGCTCCATGGGCGCCATGGCGTGCGTAGGCACCGAGTTGGTGTGCACGGGTGGCGTCACGGAGACCACGGAGACCTGCAACAACCTGGATGACGACTGCGATGGCACCATCGACAACGGTGTCCGCACCAGCTTCTGGCTGGACGCCGACAACGACACCTTCGGCGACTCCAACGTGATGATGGCCGCATGTTCGCAGCCGGTTGGCTATGTGACCAACGACAGCGACTGCAACGATGCGTGTACGGGTTGCTTCCCCGGCGGGACCGAGGTGTGCGACGGCAACAACAACGACTGCGACGCCTCGGTGGACGAAGGCGTCGCGACGACCTACTACCAGGACGCCGACTCGGACTCCCGCGGCAACCCCAACATGTCGATGACCGCGTGCTCCGCGCCGCTGGGCTACGTGACCAACACGAACGACTGCAACGACATGTGCAACCTCTGCTGGACGGGCAACCCCGAGGTCTGTGACGGTCTCGACAACAACTGCGTCGGTGGCGTGGATGAGGGCGTTCTGACCACGTTCTATCGTGACGCGGACATGGACTCGCGCGGCAACCCCGCCATGTCGATGATGGCGTGCACGGCACCCTCGGGATACGTGAACAACAGCGACGACTGCAACGACGCGTGCAACACCTGCTGGACGGGTAACGCCGAGTCTTGTGACGCGTTGGACAACAACTGCAGCGGCGTCCTCGACGAGGGCTTCGCGTGCATTCAGGGCAGCGCTCAGCCCTGCACCACCACCTGCGGCACCACAGGGACCGGCTCCTGCACGGCAGCATGCCTTCTCCCGGGTCCTGCTGTTTGCACGCCTCCCGCCGAGACCTGCAACAGCATCGACGAGGACTGCGACACGGTGGTCGATGAAGGGGTGATCGCGCGGACCACGCCGGGCCCGACGTTGGTGCTGGGCAATGACGCCAAGCTCGCGAACATCGCGGCAGGGTATGTAGCTGTTCGACGCGTGGCGGCCACCACCGAGGCTTACCGCGTGGACACCGCAGGTGAGGTTCGCGGGACGCCCGATGCCTTTGTCACGCTCGAAGCATCGAACGTCGTCTCCGTCGACATCGACCGTCTCTCGGACACACAGTGGGGAGTCGCGAGCACCATCAACGGCACTGGTGTTCAGCACCGGCTGCTGGGGCTGGATGGGAGCGGCAACCCGACCGTCACCCATTCACGTCTGGTCGCGGACACGAGCGCCAATGGCGTCTCGCGGGTCGCCAACAACAGCACGGCAGCTGGGATGGTGATCTACGCGTCCGGCGCCGTGGTGCGAACCGCCGTCATGGTGGCCCTCGGAAACAACACGGCCACGAGCGGAACGACGCTGCCCGGGACCCAGCATCGGCCAGAACTCGGCATGGACGTTGCCCCTGCGGGCGGCACCAACTTCGTGATCACGTGGGTGCAGGGGACCACCCCGCAAGTCCATGTCGCACTCCTGAGCGGAACCACCGTCACGAGCAACGCCGCAGTGGGCGCGGGCAGCAACCCGAGCTTGGTACGAGACGCCAGCGGGAACTTCGGCTTGGTGTACACGGGAAGCGACAATCTCCCACGGTTCCACCACCTCACCCCCACCCTCACATGTTTGGAGGGGGGCGGCGCTCGAACCACGTGCGCGCAAACCCTCGGGGCGCTCACCGTCAACGCCCCAGCGGGTGGCTTCGTGAGCCACCGCACCCTGGACATCGCAGCGGATGGCAACACGTTCTGGGTCAGCGCGCGGGTGTCCAGTGGTGAGCAGCTGTTCCGCGTGAGTCGACTGACCACCCACGACAGCGTTTTCCGCGCCATCAACGCTACCGTATGGATGAGCGTGGGCGCACAGGGTGGCCGTCCGCTCGTGCCGCGAGGCAGCACCGGGTACTCACACGACACCTACGGCTGTCCATAAACTGCCGCGCAAGTCACCGTCGAACATGTGTAGCAAGGCCGGCCCGGTAACCTGACGGGGCCGGCCTCACGCATTCCGTCCATCAAGCCGGCGGTAAGGAGCGGGCGAGCGCGACGGTGTGATGCCATCCAGGGAGCTTCGCGTTGGGTTGCTCGTCTGCCAGCGGTGAGCGCGAGGCTCAACCGCAAGTCTCGAGGCGGCGCTGCAGGAGCGCCCGCTCGGCGTGGCTCGGCGCGTTCTCGGCCGCGCGCTCGAGGTAGCTGCGCGCCTGCTGGATGTGTCCAGCGCGCCGGAAGAGGTCCCCCACCACCGCGTCCCACAGGTAGTAGCCGGCGAGTCCCGGGGGGAGCCGCACGTCGCGCAGCGCATCGAGACCAGCCTGTGGGCCGTGCGCCTCGGCCAGCGCCACGGCGCGGTTGAGCGCGTTGAGCGGCGAAGGCGCGACGCGGTCGAGCAGTCCGTACAGCTCGGCGATCTCGTCGAAGCGTGTCGCCGCGAACGACGGCGCGAGCACGTGCTCTGCGGCGATGGCGGCCTCGACGTGGTAGCGGCTCGTGGTGGCCGCGTCGGTGCAGGTGGTGAGGAGGCGCAGCCCTTGATGCACGTGCCTCTGGTCCCAGCACCCACGGTCCTGCTCGGCCATGGTGAGGATCTCACCGGTGGCGTCCACGCGCGTGGCGAAGCGCGCCGTGTGGAGGTGGAACAGCGCCACCAGGGCCCGCGAAGACGGCACGTCGCAGGCCTCGTGCGCCAGCAGCAGGTACCCGAGACGTAGGGCCTCCTCGCACAGCTCCCCGCGCAGCAGCGCGTCGCCGCGGGACGCGCTGTAGCCCTCGTTGAAGAGCAGGTACAAGACGGCCTGCACTGTCCCGAGGCGCGCGGCGACGTCGGGCGGGGTGTCGAGGTCGATCCCGCGGGCGGCGAGCGCGTCGCGGGCACGTGACAGCCGCTTGTAGACGTTGGCCTCGCTCGTGAAGAGCCGCAGCGCGATCTCGTCCACGCGGAACCCGCAGAGCACCTTCAGCGCCAGCACCAGCTGCGACTCCACCGGCAGCGAGGGGTCGCAGCATACGAAGAGCACGCGGAGCTGGTCGTCGGGCAGCTCCGTGGGCAGCGCGGTCTCCGTGGGCTCCACGTCGGGGCCGGGCTCGGCCGCCCCACGGACCAGCGCACGCGCGAGGGCGCCGTTGCGGCGCACCCGATCGGCGAGCGTGTTGGAAGCCACGCGGTACAGCCACGCCGAGGGCTCATCGGGGATACCCTTCAGCGACCACGCCGTGAGCGCCACCATCAGCGCCTCTTGGACCGCGTCTTCGGCGTCTTCGAGGTGCAGCAGGCGAAACTTGCGCGCGAGCGCCGCCACGAGCCGGCCCGACTCGTGACGGAAGTAGTGGGCGACCAGCCCCTCGGGCCCAGCGCTCACGCGGGGTGCCTAGAAGCCCGCCAGCTCGCGGATCTCGATGTTGTAGCCTGGCATGTGCACCATGGGACACGCCCGCGCGACCTCGATGGCCTGCTCGTAGCTAGCGGCGGCGATGATGGAGAAGCCGCCCACGACCTCCTTCGATTCGATGAAAGCCCCATCGATGACGACGCCCCCGGCGAGCTGCTTGCCACCCGGCTTGAGGCCGTCGCCCACGTCCACCACCTGCTCCTTGAACTTCTCCTTCCAGCCGGACCACGCCGCGAGCATGGCCTGCATCTGGTCGGGCGAGGGCGGCTCCCCGGGGCCAGCGGTGAAGGGGGTGCGGTAGATGAGGAGGTACTTCTGCGTGGTCATGGCTCGGTCCTTCGGTTCTAGTGTGTGTGTGGAGCGCCAATTTGGCGGCTCTCCTTCTTCGTCGAACGACGCGCCGCGAGTTGGACACACCCCGTGATTTTTTCGCCGAGCGGCGCCAGAGCACGCGTCGGTCGACGCAGCATACACACTGGACCACCGAGCACGGTCGAAGCCCCGCTCCGTGCGCGCTATGCTCGGCCCGCCATGGCTCGCCTCGTCACCACCACCTGCCCCAAGTGCGGCGCCCACGTCCCGGTCGAGCCCGGAGCGGACCGCGCCACCTGTGGCTACTGCCAGACCGTCTCGATCTTGAAGACGGCGCCGCCCGCCCACGCTGCGGCCACCACGGGGAGCGCGGGCTGGCTGCTGCCCCTCATCGGAGTGGGCGTGCTCGTGGCCGCCGGCGGTGTCGCCGCGGTCACCATGATGCTCAGGGTGGAGTCTGCACCCGCCCCGGTGGTGAGCGTGGCCCCGGCCGTCGCGCCGCCCGTCGTGGCCGAGGCGCCCGAGCCCGCCGAGGTGGAGCCACCGACGCCGCCCCCCGCGCCGCCGCTGCGCATGCGCAGTGAAGCGCCTTTCTTCGCGGTGGACCTCGACGGCGACGGCGCGAGCGAGCTGGTCGCGCCGGTGTCGCAAGAGCAGGCCTCGCTCGTGGCCGTGTTCGACGCGCGCACCGGCGCCGAGCGCGTGCGCACGCCGGAGCTGCCGGCCGCCGAGCTGCTGGCGGTCGCCGGCACCAGCGTGAAGCGGCTGGTGGTCACCACGCGGCTCGGGCAGCTGCACGCCTACGACCTCGTGAGCGGCGCCGAGCAGTGGACCAGCGCGCTGGCCGACACCGTGCTCGCGGTGTGCACCACCCGCGAAGGCGAGCTGCACGTGGCCACCGCCGACCAGCGCCAGCTCCTGCTGGACCTCACCACGGGTCGGCAGTCCGAGACCCGCGCGGCGTGCACCCCCGTGCTGGCGCGCTCGATGAGCGGCGAGGACCCGCGCGACCGCCACGACTACGGCGCCCCGCTCGGCGTGGAGGCCTACCGCTGCGGCTCGGGGCGCGTCATGGGCAGCGCCAACTACACCGTGCCGGACGCATGTCGCAGCAAGATCCCGAGCAACCTCGACGGCATGGTGGCCCACCGCATCTGGAAGCACGGCGCGGGCTGGCTGGTGTTCGGCGTGCGCGTGCCCGGGCGCTACGTGCCCAAGCTCGCCTACCTCGAGCGCGGCCGCGTGGTCTGGTCGCTCGACGTGCCGGTCGCCAACCCACTCGACGCCGAGCAGGGCAGCTCGCGGTCGGCCGCGCTGGCGGGCACCACGCTGGCGGTGCTCTACGCCACGGAGTCGGACCACAAGGAGTGGATCGCCGCGTTCGACGTCACCGACGGCCGGCGCGTCTTCACGCAGGAGCTCGTGGGCTGCGACCGGCACAGCGGGTTCGTCGCCACCGAGGACGCGTTCGTGGTGCGCTGCGACACCCAGCTGCGGGTGCTCGGCGTGGCGGACGGCGCGCTGCGCACCACCATCGGCGAGTAGCGGCCGAGCCTCAGGCCCAGCCCGACGCCTCGGGACCCACCCGCATCGGGGCATACCGGCGCAGCGCGTCCACCTGCACGAACGTGCGCTCGCCGGGCCGCGCGTCGTCGAGCACGAGCGCCGTCAGGCGTCCGCCGAACACGCAGCCCGTGTCCAAGCTGAAGACCTCCACCCCGTGTGGCCGCTGCGTGCAGACGGGATCTGTCAGGCTGAGCACCGCGTGGCCGTGCGCCACCGACACCGGCCCATCGTAGGCGTCGATCCAGAAGCGGCTCGGCGAGGCGCGGCGCTCCTGCTGCTCGAGCGAGAGCATGTCGCCGTCGTCGTCCAGGTAGCGCAGGCGCACCATCGCGCGCCGCGGCTGGTCGGCGAGCGGCCTGCCGGGCAAGAGCCCCGCGTGCACGGCCACGAAGCCCTCCGTGAGCGGCAGCACGTGCGGCAGCGCCTCGAGCCAGCGCCAGTCCTCGTCGGACAGCGCCTCGTGCTGCTGCATGCGCCGGGGCTCGAACGAACGCATGGGGTGGCGATAGCCCGGGTCCGCCTCCCGCTTCAGCCGGTGCGAACGAAAGCGCAGGTGCGTCTCCTCGTGGTTGCCCACCACCGACTCCGCCCCCAGCTCGCGCGCGAACTGCACACAGCCCACGGGATCGGGCCCGCGGTCCAGCAGGTCACCCAGCAGGACCAGACGGTCGGACGCCCCATCGAACGAACAGCGCACCAGCAGGGCACGCAGCTCGTCCAGGCAGCCGTGGACGTCGCCGATCACGAGGGTACGCATCGCGCTATCCTGTGGACGGGACACGAAATTGGCACCCCCGAAGAGCACGAATCTCGTGGCCCAGCCCCCTTCACGCGAGCAGGGCTCGGGCCGCTTCACACACCGGCATCACCTCGATGTCCTGGCCGAGCGGGAAGCGCTCCTCGCCCGGATAGACCACGATCCTCCGTTCGGGCGCTAGGTCCGCGCACGCCAAGTGGAACCCCTTGGTCAGGCTGGGCGCGAGGCTGCGCTTCACCTCGAAGGCCCACGTCGCGCCGCCGGGCAGCTCCAGGAGCAGGTCGATCTCGGCCCCCGCCGCCGTGCGGTAGAAGTGCGGGCGAGTCCCGTCGGGGGCCGCGGCGATCAGCGTCTCGATCACGAAGCCCTCCCAGCTGGCGCCGGCCACGGGGTGCCCGAGCACCTCTTCCGCCGTGGAGAGCCCGAGCAGCGCATGCGCCAGCCCGCTGTCCCGCACGTAGACCTTGGGCGACTTCACCAGGCGCTTGCCCACGTTCGCGTGCCACGGCTCGAGGCGGCGCACCAAGAGCAGGTCCACCAAGAGGTCCAAGTACGACGCCACGGTCTTGCCATCCACGCCCAGCGACCGAGCGAACGCCGACGCGTTCAGCAGGGCCCCTTGGTGGTGCGCCAGCATCGTCCAGAAGCGGCGCAGGGTCTCCGCGGCGATGCGCGGTCCCAGCATGGGCACGTCGCGTTCGAGGTACGTGCGGATGAAGTCACGGCGCCACCGAGCGCTCCGGGCGTCGCTGGTGGCCAAGAAGCTCTCGGGAAAGCCACCTCGCACCCAGAGCCGTTCGAGCTCCGGGGCACCGACCTCGAGCCCATCGAGCGGGCCCAGCTCGAGGTAGCTGATGCGCCCCGCGAGGCTCTCGCCCGACTGCTGCAGGAGGTCCATGGACGCCGAGCCCAACAGCAGAAAGCGTCCGGTGCGATTCCCTCGGCGGCGGCCCTGGTCGATCAGCCCGCGCAGCTCCTGGAACAGCCCCGGGAGCCGATGCACCTCGTCCAGGATCACGAGCTGGTCCTCGTGGCGCGAGAGGTACAGCACGGGGTCCGCCAGCTTGGCGCGGTCGGCCGCGGACTCGAGATCCAGATAGGCCGAGGGTCGCTGCTCCGCGATGGCCAGCGCGAGCGTGGTCTTCCCCACCTGCCGCGGGCCGAGCAGGGCGACGGCGGGCGTGGAACCTAGTAGTTCCGCCAGGATAGCGCTCGCGCGGCGGCCAATCATCCTTGCATTTTGGGAGTGTCACTCCAGAATTGCAAGGAACGATGGGACCGCAAAGTCCCAGATGATGCATGCCATGCTTGTGGGCCGTGCGCGTGTCGTGCCAGGCTCGTGGCTTCCCAGTCACAGGCGCAGACCTGTGTCGGCCTCGCCTGCCGGTCCCAACGCGGCGCTCCATGACAGCATCTTCCTCTGCCGAGAGCCGCTCTCGGACTTTCTGGACCGACGCTCTCATCGACGTCCTCCAGCACCCTGCGGATGCGTCCCGCCAC
>Ga0075163_10012277_pt1 | contig 11160 bp, 8 predicted proteins | sample JI1023141ADNA_FD_71478 | JGI IMG/M metagenome (GOLD analysis project Ga0075163, IMG submission 71478) | Wastewater effluent complex algal communities from Wisconsin, to seasonally profile nutrient transformation and Carbon sequestration -... | ecosystem: Engineered > WWTP > Effluent > Algae...
ACAGCTAACCTTAGAGCCTCGTAAGAAGTAGAGTACAACAAAGATTATAGCAAAAAGGTGTGGTTTGCATAAAGCAAACCACACCTTTTTTGTTTACCGTACGAAGGGCTTTAGAACCAAACACCAAGACTCACCACACCTTCTAAGCGGGAGCTGGTGGGGCGATTGCTTGCGTCGGTGAAGAGAGTGTATTGATTGTCAAATTGCAGCGCACGCACCTCAGCGCGCACATATGAATTGGCAATGGGGCGATATTCTACCGATGCTGAGTAGCCTGTTCCCCGAAGTGCGCTGGTAATGATGCCAATATCTCCGTTGCTGCCATTCGCATTAGCCACATATTCAAAGCGTCCCGATACAAAGACATTTGATATAATCGCATATCGTAATGCGATGAAACTTGCCAAATATGAGCCATATTGACGGTTCAGGGCTGGAATTTCTTCCAAGCCTAAGTCAGCCTCCGCACGAATAGTGAGGGCGTTCGTTGGTTGATATGTTAGCACGAGATCGTTATAGATGCGTGTGGCGGCGGGCGAACCGGCGGGCTGCTCGTTACCGGCGATGCCGGAAATCAGAGCGGTAAATTGGGAGGATGGCGTAAAGCCTAAAAACCAACCAATAGATTTGGAATCATTGTTATCTTCAAAGATACCATAACCATTGAGTAAATGTACCTGTGCCTGCACAAGGCTGCCTTCATATGAAAGTCGTACACCAGCTTGATAGAAAGGCTCGTTGGTGGTAGCAAATGAATAGAGAGTGAACCAATTATCTTTTGGCAAAAGGCTCTCACCGCCGATGTGAGTCATAAAAAATCCCCCATCAATCCAGAGTTTATCCACAAGGCGGAACCCGCCGTTTGCTTGTTGGAGTGTGTTGAATCGTGTGAGAGGCACGTATGCGGAATTACGCAAATCGCCGTAAGCAATTGTCAAGGCTGCCCGGTAGTCATCATGCACGACTATACCGGTTAGTTGAGCAGTATTGAGATTAAATTGATTCCGTACATAGCCCAAAAATGAGAACTGCCGCGCACCGGCGGGTTGATTAGGAAGAGTAGTAATATCATTATCAAAAGCGTAGTATGTGTCCACATAGCCGGAAAACGTGATGACGGGTGGCGTTGGTTTTTTATCTTGTGCAAAGCTGGTGTAAGCTGTAATGGCAATACTTACAAGTGCTATGCAAAGAATGCGAGAACAAGATTGTTGCAAATGTTTCATAATATAATGTCTTAAGGCGGTGAAGATATTAATGTTTTTAGCTTTTAATTGGCGCAATCTGCTTTTTTTTAACCAAAGAGTCAACAAAAATTAAATATTATTTAGTAAGTTCTTTCTCAAGACTCGAATCAAAAGACATAACGACAGGAATTTCGGCGTAGAATCATGTAAAAGAGTCATTAGCCGTGCATCTGCGGCATATTGGTCAGGGAGCGCACGATAGCGGCTTCGGCAGCGGAGAGTTCTGCCAACCGCGCTTCAACGGCGGCATGGGGAAAATAGAGTTTGGCGAGGTCAACAAAAGTGAGATAATGCCCTTCTTCGGAAGACATAAGCGAGTGATACATTCCGCGAATATCTTCGGGAATATCTTCGCAGCCCGCAAGAATTGTAAAGCGCTCGCAGGAGCGGGCTTCGATAAGGCAATCTACGAGCAACGAGTCCATGAGCCGCTCAGGGTCTTGCTTGCGGACTTGTTCGGCAAGGCGTTTTGCATAAACATTCCCGCGGTCGGGTCGAAGTGAAATACCGCGCCCGTACAACTCACCGACCACCATTTTGAAATGAGCAGTTTCTTCTTCCACGAGCGTGATCATTTCCCGCACGAGCGCGTCATGCTGTGGGTAGTGCATGATGAGATACATCCCGTTCATGGCAGCTTTGCGCTCACAGTGCGCGTGGTCGCAGAGAAGAGCGATAATATTGCGGCTGGCGGCTTCTATCCAGCCCGCGTTGGTGTCGGCTTGCAGGCAGAGCATAGCAGTTATTTACCCGTCCATTGAAGGATGTAATTTGCTTCGAGACTTAGAAGCTCTTTCACGCCGGGAATCCATTTGATGGGTGTGAGAGGAATAGCCGGTAATCCAAATTTCATTGTAAAGACCGGGCGCAGAAGATAATACTGTTCACGGCAAATGGTGTACCCTGCAGATGTAGCGGCTGCTTTGAAGGATTTTGGCATAAGGCGAATTGTTGCCAGACGGCGTACCTCGTCAATATCCACCGTATGCCAGCCCGAGGCGGTCATCTTTTCAAACAGGGGCTTCGGCAGCAGATGCGTATAAGGAAATCTGCCCATAGTATTACGAAGCAAGTGCTGATGACCGCCGAACGGCGAGTTGTATGGCGGAAACTCAACAAATAGGAACCCACCCGGCTTCAGAAGGCGCTGCACATTTTTGAGCGCCAGTTCTGTATCGTCCAAATGTTCAATCACGTCGCGCAGAATCACGAGGTCGAATGCTTGCTGCCATTCGGGCTTGAGCGCGTCAAAAAGAACATTGTGCGAAGAGAGTGTGAGCGGTATGGTAAGCCGAGAAGCGATACTTGCTCCCATATCAAGGCGCTGCTGCTCAATATCAGTTCCCAGCACTTCTTGTGCGCCCGCCTCGGCAAATGCCATGAGTACGCCTGCTTCAGCACAACCGATTTCGGCTACGCGGTTGCCGGACTTGAAGACACCTCGCTTTCGCAGGTAGGGAACGAGCACTTCTTTTGCTAGGCGGTATTGATAGCCCCAGTAATGCTTGACACTTGCCGGAATATCCTCGCAAGACATGATGTGGCGGTAGCTATCAATTTCAGTAATGGGAGAAGTAGATAAGGGAGTATTCACGAAGATTTTCCGAGAGAAAAAACAAATGGAAGTGGTAGAGCGGGCAAATACCCTTAGCTGTCTTTCGGCTGCCGGACGTTTTGTTTGGAGAGTTTTCCGGCAAGGTCATAGCTGAAGAGCGTTTGGAGTCCGGCTTTGAGGTCGGGTTCTTTTGCCATCAGGTCGTACAACTCTGATTTGCGCCACGTAATAAGGCGCATCGGCGTTGCGGCTTTCACCGTTGCCGATGCCGGATTGCCGGTAAGAAAGCTCATTTCGCCAATAAAACTGTTGTCTCGCAGATAGGTAATTGGTTTGCCGTCGAGATGAATCGTTGCCGTTCCGTCATAGACCAGCATCAGCCGCTCTACGTCTTGGTGTTCGGCGATAAGCGTGTCGCCTTTTCCAATCGTTTTCCATTCGGCAATTTCCATCAGTTTTTTGAAAACAACATTCGGCAGGCTGCGGAACGCTGTGGATTGCAAGAATCGCTCTTCATCGCTCCACGAATCAAGGTGGCGAGCGCGAACAAGCACCACGCCCTGAAAAAGGTTGATGAGCAGAAGCGCACTCGTGCCGACAATGTTGATGTACTGAAGTTCGTGTGGTATATAAATCCAATAAAGAAGCTCCAGTGCAAAGCCAACTACCAAGCCCATGCGTAACCAGAGCGGGCGCTTGACCACAAAGGCAAATGCCTGTACGCAATAGGGAAGAAGAATTAAAAGCGCTGTAACAGTATTCATAGTGTACGTTTGAGAAAGGGGAAAGCATCAGACAGAGAGGATGTGTCGAAAGCAAATATAAGAAAATCTCAGGTAAGAAATCTGCCCGGAGGAAAAAAGAAACCTTTTGCTGTCGCGGTAATAGTGAGCGCAGGGCGGGAACAACAAAGCCCACAGCGTTAAATGCCATGGGCTTCTGTTGGTTTGGGAATGTATTTGAGAGATTAGTCTCTCAAAAGCAATACTACTACATTGTTCAAGAAGTTTTTATTATTTGGAGTGCGGAATTTTAATTCCGCATCATCGGCGCGAAGACTTTCGCTTATTGCGTTGTGTGATGGCGGAATTAAAATTCCGCACTCCGCAAGCTATAAAAATCAAGTAAACAAAGTACTACTTTGTTCGAGGCATCATCATCGCACCAAACAGTGATTTTGCCGGACGTGTCGGCTCCGGCGCACGGGAAGAGTGGACGCGCTCGCCCACCCAGCCGCCCAAATAGGTAGCAATGATGCCAACGGCAAGACCACCGACGATAATCGGTAGTTCAAGCATTCCAAGCGCGATGCAGACAATATCAATGTTGATAACGACCGTCGTAAAGCCTGCAATTCCTGCTTCTTCAAATATCACGCCGCGCGAGCGCAAGCCAATAATGAATCCGGCAAGAAACAGCCCGATAAGATACGCGACAAAATGCTCCATCAGCTTAAAGCCTAAAATAATCACCAGCGTACTCGATGTGAACATGGTGGCTGTAACGCCCAAAATGATACCACACAGCGCCCAGCCCCATTCCACCGGCTCTTCGCGGATACCATATGCAATGGTTCCGTGGAGTTTTTCGCCAGCCCAGCCGCCCACCGCCGAAAACACGATGCCGTTCATCAGAATGATGACCAGAAGCGTTGGTGTCATATCCAGCAAGCCTTTGAGCTGTAGCGCAGGGAGCGCGAAATACAATACCACACTTACCACTACCGCACTAATCGTCGGTTCTAGTAAATTAACATCCCGCGAAATCAAGCCTTCCAAAATACCCGTAATCAGAAAACCGGCTAGTATAGCCATAATCGGAAAAGGTAGTGCCGCAAACGACGAGCCGCTTGCATACGCCATAAGAAGCGTTATGAGTGAACCCGCAACCGATGAGATCAACACACTTTTGATACTAAAATCTTGCATAAAAACAGCCCCCGAACATTGAATGATAACGATGAAGAGTGAATTAAAATCGTCGTAGTGTAAAGTCAAGTAACTTGAATTCAAGTAAAGCCAAATAGCACAGAATGAACTTTATTGCTGCAAGCACCTTTTTTAGCCCCGCAGCATCTTGCCGCATGATTGAGGGGAAGCACCCATTTTGTTCCCGACTCAACCGGAACTAATTTACACAGAATTTTGTTGTATGCAAATCGTTTTTAAGCGGCTATCGGTGTTGGAGGGGCGCAGAAAAAGATTTTTTTTAGTCCGACACTCGGAAATACACAAAGCAATAGCGCCTAGAGAAGGTATGACTGCTTTCTTTCCGTCGTTTTCTGCTTGCGCACACTTGATTTCTTCTGTAAATTAACCGCTAATTATTGCTTTTATTACAGGCATATTCTTCATTCTCAAACGATTTTCAGTTTCATGGCTCAACCGATACCACAAATTCCCGGCATGAAGGCAACCCGCCAAGGCTTCGGGCAGGGGCTGGTCGAACTTGGCGAAGCGAACCCAAATGTCGTCGCACTTGGCGCAGACGTAAGCGGCTCGGTGCTGACATCCATGTTCCAAGCCAAATTTCCCGACCGTTTTTTTTCCATCGGCATTGCCGAGCAGAACGCAACGACCGTCGCCGCAGGGCTGGCGCTATCCGGCAAAGTCCCATTTTTTGCGGGATATGGCGCTTTTACGACGATGCGCAATGCCGACCAACTGCGTATTTCTGTGTGCTATAACGAAGCCAACGTCAAAATTGCCGGAAGTCATTCGGGCGTAACCGTTGGTCCGGACGGCGCAACGCATCAGGTCTTGGAGGATTTAGCATTGCTCCGCGCACTGCCGCACCTGACGCTTGTGGTGCCGTGCGACTACGAAGAAGCACGACGCGCTACTATCGCCATTGGCGAGATGCACGGACCCGGATATTTGCGCTTCAGCCGCGATAATTCTGCAATGTTCACCACCACCGATTCGCCCTTCCAGATTGGTCGCGCGGAAGTGCTACGCGATGGAAACGATGTGGCGCTTATTGCGTGCGGACTTCTCGTCTGGGAAGCGATACAAGCCGCGCAGGAACTTGAAAAGCGACACGGCATTCAAGCCCGTGTCATTAACTGCCACACTCTGAAGCCCATTGACAGTGCTACGATTGTCAAAGCCGCAAGCGAGTGCGGTGCGGTCGTTACTGCCGAAGAACATCAGGTGCATGGCGGCTTGGGCGGTGCAGTGGCAGAAGTCTTAGTGAAAAATTATCCCGTTCCGATGGAAATGGTCGGCATGAAAGATATGTTTGGCGGAAGCGGCGACGGCAAAGACCTCATGTTACGTTTCGGAATGACATGGCGCGACATTTATGCTTCGGCGCTCGTGGCTATGCAACGCCGCGATGGGAAGTTTTCAGGTTCGGCGGCACGTGCTATCAAGGACGTACCGACATACAGTGATGATTTGTAACGCCGTCGTTTTGTAACGTTGTCGTGAGATGTATCGCACAATGGTTGTACAAAGCCCATGAAAATGGGCTTTCTTTTGATTATCACGCTTGCTTTTTCATGCTCATCACAGAATGAGGTTTTATGCGCATCTTCCGACGCTTGACGCTGTTCAGTTGGATGATACACGGTCTATGGTTCTGCATCGGGAGTTTGCTCTCGCTGAGTTGTATCAGTGTGCAGTCGCTTACGGCGCAGACCCCTGCAATTGACTCACTGCGAACTGCTCTTAGAACAGCTTCGCCGGATTCGGTGCGCTCCACCGTACTGGCGCGTCTTATGTGGGAAGAACGTACTATTGACCCCGTGCAAGCTATTATCTACGGACGCGAGGCACAGCAGCTTGTAGAAAAAGAGAACAACCCGCGCAAACGCTCAGAAATTTATCGTTTTTTGGGAGTGGCATATCGCAACGCGGGAGATATAGCGAAAGCCGCCGAACTGGTGTATAAGTCTCTTTCTATTGACGAAGAGCGTGGCGATAGTGTGCAGATAGCGCATTCACTCAATACGCTTGGACGCATTATGCTTTTGCAAAACAATGTGGGCGAAGCCACCGTGTATATCCACCGTGCGGTAACGCTTGCTGAGCAGATGAAAGACGAAGCCCTGCTGGCATTTTGCCTTTTTACTCTCGCCGACCTCCATTTCACGCGCCACGAGTATGCACTTGCGCTGGCAACAGCCGATAAAGTTGTTGTCATACGTGCACGGCGTGGTGAAGATGTGTATGTGGCGGATGTCTATTTGGCTATTGCCAAAGCGCTCGCAACAATGACGCAGTACGACAAAGCATACGACTATATTTCCAAAGCATTAGCGATTTTTGAGCGTAAGCGTATTACCTATAATCTCGCAGTTGGTAATAATGCTATGGCAACGCTTCTGCTCACGATGAAGAAGCCCACGGAATCAGCGTTGTATGCCAACAATGCACTTCAGATAGCCAACACCATTGGCGCAAAAGTTCTTGAAAAAGAAGCGGCTTTGCTTTTATCAGAAAGCTATACCGCCGAAGGTAAATTCCAAGCAGCGTTGGAGATGTACAAACGCCACAAAATTCTGAGCGATAGTATTTTTTCTGAGCGGAGCATTAAACAAAATGCGTTGCTTAATATCGAATACGAGACCAAAAACAAAGAGCAGCAAATTCGTGTCTTCGAGCAGGAACGGCGCTTTAACGCTCTTTTGACCGTTGTCGTCGCCATTATTATCGCGCTATTGGTAACGGCGTTTCTATGGCTTGTCGGGCGCTATAAACGGCAAAGCGAAGGAACGCAGCACCTACAAGCTCGCGCAGAATCGCTTGCCGATGCGAATGATGTCCTTCGCATGACGCAAATGGAATTACAAGAAAGTCATCAAAAGCTTTCCGAAGCGCTACGGCAAATACAAGTTACCAACGACGAGCTTCAAGACCTGAACGAAGAAAAAAATATGATTTTGGGTATGGTCTCGCACGACCTCAAAAACCCCATTGTTGCTATACAAGGTCTTGCAGAGATGATGAATACAGAAATTTTTACGCTTGAGCAGTACAAGGAATTTTCCGGTGTTATTCTGGGCACAAGTAACCGAATGTACGCTCTTGTCAAGAATTTTCTGGATGTCGCCCGCGCAGAGGAAGGGCGCTTGCGCCTGACGTTTATTCATTTCGATATTGCCGAAGTTATTGATTTGGTATTAGACAATTACCGACAGCAGGCAGAAAATAAGAATATCACCATAGACTATGATAAACCAATAAGCGCTATGGTGGTTCGCGCCGATGAAAGTGTTATTATTCAGGTGTTGGACAATCTTATTTCCAATGCTTTGAAATATACACCTCCGGGCAAAAATGTGAATATCACGGTCGAAATGGTGCATGTAGTGAAGCATAATGAAGCACTTGTAGGTGATGCGATGGATAATCTCAGCGAGGAATCTTTTGATGAATGTGTCCGTTTTAGCATTATTGACGAAGGACCCGGCTTGACCGATAGCGATAAATCACAGTTGTTCCAGAAATTTGCACGCCTCTCTGCGCAGCCTACCGGCGGCGAATCTTCCACCGGACTGGGCTTGGCAATCACCAAGCGGTTGGTAGAGCTGATGAACGGGCGTGTCTGGTGCGAATCTGAGTATGGCTATGGTGCTCGTTTTATTGTCGAATTTCCTGCTGTGCAAGGCTAATACATTGTTTAGGTAGATTTTACAGCGAGGAGTGCGGAATTTTAATTCCGCAGCGTATTTCTCAAGAAACGGCGGAATTAAAATTCCGCACTCCATGCTTCTAAATGCCATCATTATCTACACAATGTGCTAAAAGCGCGTAATTGCTTCTTTCTCTCACTCTTACCACACTGCCACTATGCGACTACTACCGTGTTTTCTCGGCATCCTCAGCCTGAGTATTGCGGGCGGTCTTGTGCCGATGCTTACCCCGCAAACCATCAGCAAGAGCAGTCGGCAGTTAGCCGCAAAACCCTCTGTTCCGAATCCCTCTGCTACAAAACCCTCTTCTGTGCCGTCTTTCCCAAAGGTGGAAGAATTCCGGTTGCAAAATGGATTAAAAGTAATTCTTGCCGAAAATCAATCGTCGGAGCGCGTTCGTTTTTACGTGCAGTGCTTGGGTGGCAGTGCGATGGATGCTGTCGGAAAGGAAGGCGCAAGTGCAGTTCTGGCGCAGGCGCTTTTGGCTGCAATGCAGGCACGTGCCCGTGCAACAGTTGGTATCGGTGCAGCTCTTGGCAATGATAGCAATCGTGTATCAGTAACGGTGCAAAGCACTGCCGATGCTTTTTCGTTTGGCGTGGCGGTATCGCAATCAAAATTTCCGGCAACCGTGAAACTTGTTGGCGATGTTCTATCACGTCCGCCATTCATTGCTCTGGGTGCTGTTGCCGATGTGTATGCGGCACGGCAACACGTTCTTGTCGCCAATCAAGTAGCGCAGGGCAGCGCCGATGCGCCGCGTCTTGCGCTTGAAGCAATGGCAGCCGAGGTCGTCTATGGCTCGGAGCATCCTTATTCTCGTAGCGCTACCGAACAAAGTCTGCGCAGCCTGACACCAAGAGATATACAAGCCGCCTACACGATGCTTTCTATGCCGAATAATACCACGGTGGTCGTTGTGGGCAGGGTGACGAAAAAAAATCTTCTCCCCCTGCTCACGAAAGCCTTTGGTCACTGGAAGAGTGCTGATGCGCCCTACATGACACGTCCTCGTCCGCAGCCGATGGAGCAAGGCGTGTATTGGGTGGAGTTCAACAACGCTGCACCTGTAACGGCTTTTGCTTTTGAGGCTCCGCCACGCAATGATATGGATTATGACGCAACGCTCCTTGCTGCCACGCTACTGGAAAAGCGCATCAATGCTCGGCTGATGACAACGATGACAACGAACAGAACAAGCGATTCTGCTCAAGCCGCCTTCACGCTTTCGGACAATAAATATGCAAATGTTCTTGTTTGTAAGCAGTGGCTGAAGAGCATGGATAATCAGGCAGAACAACACGTCTCTCAGGCAAAGACGCTACTTGCTTCTCACGCTCTCGTGCGCGATGAATTACAGCGCTTTCTCGCCGAAGCACCGACCGAACACGATGCGGAAATTGCATCCTGCAAAAGCATTCTTTTGGAGCGTTACGCCGATGCACTGCGCCGCCCCGAATCATTTGCCGCCATGCTTCTCAATGCCGATGCTAACGGACTTTCGCTGAAAGAACTCCAAGCCTATCCCAAGCGTCTGCTGGCGCTTACCCCGCAAGCAGTACACGCCGCCATTGCGCGTGCTGTGCCGCCGACCGCGATGGTGGAGCGCCCGCCCGTGATTGTGCTTGGGAAGAGCACACTGGCAGACGGGATGCAATCATTGGGGAAGATGCATCGCTATTCTGCTGCGGGTGAAGAAATACTGACCTTGGATGAGTCTGATATTACTCTCGATAGCCTTCTTCGTCGCCACACGCAGGCTTTGGGCGGTGCCGATGCGATTGCCGGCATTATGACGCTGACAACGACCACAGAAACACAACTTTCGGTGATGGCGCAGAAATTTCCCGGTACCATTCTCACCAAGCAAAAAGTCCCGAATAAAATTTCTCGAAAACTGGAAATCCCTGCGACGCAAATACTGCAAGAACTCTGGTGCGACGGCAAAACTGCCTTCGATAAAATCGAAATGATGGGGCAGGAGCAGGCGCTCGCGCAGCGCTCACCCAAAGAAACAGAAAGTGCCCTTTTTGATGCACAAATTTTTCCCGCACTCACCATGCAATTATGCGGTTTTACGCCTGAGTTGCTCGGACGGCGCGACGGTTACTACATTCTCAAGGCATCAGCCGAGAGCGGCACGGTCAAAACATTAGCATTGGATGGGAAAACGTTTTTGCTGGCATCCATTGAGGAAATGCGCCAAACACCACAAGGAATTATCAAGTCAGTGCAAGAGTTTCGGGAGTATGGCGTTTTTGGCGGGGTAACACTACCGACGACGATAGTTCTCAAGACGGGTTCGGGCGTACTTATCGGAAAAAATGCCTATAAAATCAATCTGCCCCTTGAGGATGAAGAGTTTCGGGCACGGCACTAGGGGGGTAACGTTGGATATGTTCATGGCACGGTACTCATAGAAAGATGCTCAACTAGAAAGATTTGCAACCGCACAAAAAAACAGCGCATCTATGCTGCTGAAAAGCAGTGTGGATGCGCTGTTTAAAAAAGTGAGGACACTCGATTACGCTACGCAGCCGCCTCTCTTCAGCTGTCGCTTGTGCCTTGAATTATACAAGACCAAGCGTAGTAGGCATCTGCCCTCGGTGTGCACTTCAACCAGATACACACCCGCTTTCATGTCGCCGACGGTACAATAATAGTATGATACAGGCGGCGTTTACTTTCGTAGAACTATTTTGTCAAGCATTTTTGAATGC
>Ga0075163_10012278_pt1 | contig 11160 bp, 7 predicted proteins | sample JI1023141ADNA_FD_71478 | JGI IMG/M metagenome (GOLD analysis project Ga0075163, IMG submission 71478) | Wastewater effluent complex algal communities from Wisconsin, to seasonally profile nutrient transformation and Carbon sequestration -... | ecosystem: Engineered > WWTP > Effluent > Algae...
GGGGCCTCCGGCTCCTCGGCCTGAGGCGAGGTCCGGGGCTCGTGCGCGCTGAGATCGATGTCGAAGTCGGCCATGGGGCGGTTCCTTGCGGTGAGTGAGCGGGGCGGTCGACCATACTACGTGGCGACCCCTACCGACCTTCCCTCGGGTGATCGCTTCGGGAGTTGAACTGGTCCGACCAGAAGCGGCGGCCCGGCGCGGGACGCGAATCGTCGTCCGGGCGGGAGGCTGCGGGGCGCGGGCCACGTAAGATCGCGGGACATGGAGCCGAGGGTCGTCGCCAGCCCCGATGGAGCCCACCTCGCGGTCCTGCGCGAGCACCGGCTCAGCCTGTTCGCCCTCGACACCGGCCGCCGGGTCGGGGTGGCCGAGGTGACCGGGACCGAGGTCGCGTTCGCCGGTGGGCACATCATCGTCCACGCCCGCGACGCCCGCGCCAGCCTGATCACGGTGCTGTCGCTGCCGGCCCTGGCGATCACGTCGAGCCACGAGCTGACCGCGCCGACCCGGCTGATGGCGGCGGCCAGCTCGTACGCGCTGCTCGACCGCGGTGATCAGGCGCTGATGATCCACTGCGGGCGCGCGGCGGCGGTCACCCCGCTGCGGCCGCCGGCCGCGTTCACCCACGCCGTCGGGCTCGACGGGCCCCAGTTCGTGACCTTCGGTACCCGTGGCGCCGAGCTGTGGGACGCCGCGTCACGACGGCCCGAGGCGCGCCTGCGGCTCGAGTTGCCGGCCGACACGCTGGCGGTCGGCCTGACCAACCGCCACGCGCTGTTGTGGGCGGCGACCAGCCAGCCCTGCCTGCACCTGGCCCGCATCTCCGATGGCCGGGTGTCGACCCTGTGGCTCGACGCCACGCCGACCAACGTCCGCAGCCACCCGGTCGCGGCCTGGGTGGTCGCGGACGTCGGCGGGCGCGCCCTGGCCATCAACCTCGCCATCGGCGACGTCGTGCCGCTCGAGGCCGGGCGCAGCGCGATCGTGGCGGTCGCGCCGCGCCGCGATCGCGACACCGGGGCGGTGGTCGTGTTCCTCGACGGCGACGCGCTCGAGCTCCGGCTGCTGGGCGGCGAGGCCCGACCGCTGCCCCGGCGCGAGGGCGAGGAGGTGGCCGACGCCGACGAGGCCAGCCCGCCCGCGGCCGCCCCCGAGCGCGACGCGAGCGACCCGGCGATCGCGCGCCCGGGCGACGGCGTGATCGCGGCCAAGGCGTCGTCGCTGCGGGAGCGCCTGGGGCAGCGCCCGGCGGCCAACGAGCGGGTCATCCCGCCGGCGCAGGTGGTGCAGCCGGCGAGCGCGGCCTCGTCCAGCCTGCACGAGCGGATCGGCGGGCGCTCGCAGATGCGGTCGCTGGGCGCCGCGCTCGGCGGCGCGCCGACCGGGCCCAGCGGCGGCCGGGCGCCGGCGGGCCCCGACGCGGACGCCGCGGGCGGCGCGGGCGGTGACACGCTCCCCGCCGACGGGCCCGACGCGGCGGTCGACACCGACGTGCTCGCCCCCCTGGCCGCGGCGGTGGTGGTCGTGCCCGCGGAGCCACCGCCGCCCCCGACGACGCGGGCGGTCAGCCCGCCGGCGGCCGCGCCGGTTGCGACCCCGGCGGCACCCCGGCCGCGCGCCGCGCCGGTCGCGCCACGCACCTGGCGCGACGAGCTGGTGGCCTGGGCCCGCGGTGGTCACGGCGGGCCGGCGCCGGCGCTCCCGGGCTCGTCGGTCCGCGCGCTCCACGATCGGCTGGAGCTGTCGGCGGCGGCGTGGCCGATGCTGTGCGCGCTATACGGCCGCTGGCTGCTCGGGGCCGGGGCCCACGGCGTGGCCAGCGCCCGCCTGGCCGGGCTGGCGGCCGCGCTGCCCGGCGGCGGCTGGGACGAGGCGCTCGGCCACGGCAGCCTGGCCGCCCGCGGCATCGTCGAGTGGCGGCAAGGGCGGGCGTTCCTGGTCGAGGAGGTCGGCGACGTCCTCGACGAGCGGGCCGCGATCGACGCCGACCCCTGAGGACCCCGAGCGCAGCGAGGGTCCGAAGGAACAAGGAGCGCTGCTGAGGCGGCGTAAGGGCCCGCCGACCGCGCCGCCGATCTCACCGTCTCGCACGGCGCGGCGCGATCAGGGCGGGCAGGCGGCGCTGGTCATCGCGCGGGTCACGCCGTCGACCCCGCCCTGACACTGGGTCGCGGCGGCCTTGAGCGTGACCTTGCGCTGCGCCGCGGGCAGCGCCGGCCAGGCGGCGAAGTTGCGCTGCAGCGTGTCGAGGTTGGCCTGCAGCGCCTCGCGGTTGTCGGCCAGGGTCGGGCAGGCGAGGGCCGCGATCAGCACCGCCTGGTAGCGATCGCACGCCGGCACGGTGGTCGGCTCGACCACCGACGGCGCCCGGGCGTCGGGCGGGGCCACCGGCGCGGCCGCGGCGTCGACGATCACGGCGGCCACCCCGGCGTCGGCGGCGACCGGCGGCGGCGCCGCGCGGCGCTGCTTCTTGCCGCAGCCGGCCAGCGCCACCAGCGCGAGGCCGAGCGCGAGCGGCGCGGCGCGGCGGATCACGCCGCCCCGGTGCCCGCGGCGGCGGGCGGGGCGGCGGCGGCCGCGACCGCCTCGTCGTAGTGGCGCCAGCACACCGGGTGGTACTCGGTGTCGCCCAGCATCACCGTCGGGCCGTCGATCGCCGCCTTGCCGTCGACCAGCCGGAGGTTGCAGATCGCCTTGCCGTTGCAGTACTGGCAGGTGACCTTGACCTCCTCGATCCGGTCGGCGAGCTCCATCAGCCGCTGGGCGCCGGGGAACAGGCGGGTGCGGAAGTCGGTGCGCAGGCCGTAGCAGATGACCGGCACGCCGGGGTCGATCGTCGCTCGCCGCAGCGCGACCACCACCTCGGGGGCGAGGAACTGGGCCTCGTCGACCAGCACGCAGTGGTAGCCGGCGAAGATCGACGGCGGCAGCGCGGTGGCCTCGTCGACCAGCAGATCGGCCTCGGCCGACAGGCCGGAGCGCGACGCGATCGTCGACGCGCCGAAGCGATCGTCGAGCCGCGGCTTGACCAGCATCACCCGCTTGCCCTGCTTGCGGTAGTTGTGGGCGACCGCCAGCAGGTTGAGCGTCTTGGCGCTGTCCATGGTGCCGTAGCGGAAGTAGAGCTTGGCCACCGGCGGAAGCTACACGCTCGCGCCGCCGCGCGGCCGGCGCCGCGGCCAGATCCCGCGGTCAGGGCGAACGGCCGCAGCGCTGCAGCGCGCCGCGGGCGGCGAGCGCGACCCGGCGATCGTCGTGGCCGAGCAGGCCGCGCAGCACCGCCGCCGCCTCGGCCGGGCAGCCGGGGCCGAGCGCGCCGAGCGCGGTCGCGGCCGCCGCCGCCAGCTCGGGGAAGGTGCCGTCGCGGGCGGCGGTGATGAGCGCGCGGCCGGCGTGGGGGTCGCCGATCTGGCCGAGCGCGGTGGCGGCCCGGGCCGCGAGCCGCAGCGCGTCGTCGTCGGAGAACGCGCGCGACCGCAGCCGCTCGAAGCGGGGCAAGAGCAGCAGCGCGTCGCCGGGCAGGGCGCCGTACAGCGCGATCGCGCGGTCGCGCAGCTCGAGCGGCGCCGCGCCGTCGTCGGCGAGCGCGAGCAGGCGGAGGTCGATGCCCGGCGCGTGGCAGGTGACCAGCGCGGCCAGGGCCTCGATCCGCACCGACAGCTCGCGGACGTCGGCCACCGCCGCCTCGAGCGCGGCGCGCGGGCCGGGCCGCCCACAGCGCAGCGCGAGCGCCGCCGCGGCCTCGCGGCGCAGCTCGGGCCAGCGGTCCTCGGCCAGCGCGGTGGCGAGCGCGCGATCGGCGCCGCCCTCGACCAGGTCGTCGTCGGCGGTGACCATCGGCCGCGGTGTTGGCCGATCGATCGGCGCGTCGGCGGTGGCGAGGCCGCGGATCGCCGCCAGCCGGGTGCCGGGGTCGCCGTCGGCGGCGAGCTCGATCAGCGCGACCCGGGCGTCGGCGTGGCGGTTGCGCGCCAGGCCCTGGGCGGCCAGCCGGCGCAGCGCGGTGGTGGCCGGCCGCGGCGGCAGGGCGCCGAGCAGGTTGCGCAGCGCGGCCACCTGATCGCCGGCCGCGATCGGCGCCAGCCCGACCACCAGCCGGTAGCGGCGCTCCTGATCGTCGGCGCCGGCGAGGGCGGCGAACATCGCCCCGGCGATCGCGCGCTGGTCGTCGGCCGACGCGTCGGTGGCGGCGCGGCCGGCGGCCCGCCAGACGTCGGCCTGCCACGCGGGCGAGCGGGCGGGGGCGGCGGTCACCGCCGCGACCAGCGCCGGCGCGCCGGCCGCCGCCAGCAGGGTCGCCAGCTCGGCGCGCAGCGCGGGCCCGCCGGTGCCCGCGGCGTCGAGCAGCGCCTGCCCCGGGCCCGCGGCGAGCGCGCGCGGCGGCTGCCAGCGGCGCGCGGTCGCGCGCGCCAGGGCCAGCCGGACCGGCTCGGCGACCGCGCGGCCGCCCTGGACGCCGGTGCGCAACAGCGCGGTCAGCGCGCCCTCGGCGGGCGCCGGCGGCTCGAGCGCGAGCAGGCCGTCGAGCACCGGCTCGACGTCGACCGGGCCGAGCTCGCCGGTGACCAGCGCGTCGGCGACCACCGGCACCACCGCCGGATCGGCGACGCCGGCCAGCGCGGTCAACAGCCGCCGGCGCTCGGCGGCGGCGGCGGTCGCGAGCCGCGCGGTCAGCGCCGCGACCGCGCCCGGTCCGCGGGCGGCCAGCGCGCGGGCCGCCGACTCGCCGGCCAGGCCGCCGGCCGCCACGGTGGTGGCGAGCGCGGTCTCGAGCCCGCCTGGCGCCTCCTCGACGTCGGCGACCACCGCCAGCTCCGGCAGCACCAGCCCGGCGTCGGCCGGCGCGCCGGCGCGGTGGGCGGCCAGCACCACGATCGTCACGCAACCGTCGAGCGCCACCGGCAGGGCGGCGCGATAGCCCTGCTGGGGATCGCGGCCCGCCGCCGGGTCGGGCACCTCGACGATGGCGCCGCCGCCGGCGCCGAGCACCGCCAGCCGGGCGACCCGGAGGTGGCCGCGCGCCGCCGCCATCGTCGCGCCGCCGGGCGTGAGCCGGAGGCTGGCCGCCTTGCCCCCGCGCAGGGCGGTGCGGAAGGTGATCGCCGCGCCGGCGCCGTCGCCGCGGCTGACCGGCGCCCAGCCCGACCCGAGGTCGCCGTCGGCGACCGCCTGGGGCGCGACCAGCTGGCCGGCGTCGGTGGCGCCGGCCTGGCTCGACGCGATCGTTGGCCGGTACCAGCCCGGGGTCGGCCCGGCGACGGCCGCGACCGCCCGCACCGTCGGCAGACTGTCCGGAAGCCGGACGGTGGCCGGGGTCGGCCGGAACCCGGCGGCGCGATCGTCCCAGCGCTCGCGGAACAGCTCGAGGGCGCCGCCGTCGCAGCGCACCAGATCGGCGCGGGCCTGGTACCGGATCAGCCCCTCGGGCCGGGCGTCGATCCAGCGCCGGTACTCGTCGTCGTCGGTCGGGCCGACCGGGCCGCGCCACAGCTCGCGGGCCCGGCCGCGCTCCCAGCGCAGCCCGACGCCCTCCCACGCCCCGCCGAGCCGCGCGCTGGCGGCGATCACCGCGCCGCCGCCGGTGGCGGCGACGGTCAGGGTGGCGTCGGTGAGCGCGCCCGACAGCCCGAACGGGATGGTGGCGGTGCCGCCCGCGGCCCGCTCGATCACGAGCTGGCCGGGGGCCTCGATCCGCAGCCGGTCGGGCTGGCCGTCGCCGTCGACGTCGGCGGTCACGGCGGCGCCGGCGCCGGTCGGCTGGGCGTGCGCGGCCGGGCCCGCGAGCGTGAGGCCGAGCGCGAGCGCGAGGGCAGGGCCGGACAGCGAGGCGGGGGGCGCGCGCATTTCGGGACTATAAGTGATGCCACCGGCCCCGGCCCGTCACCCGACGTCGCGACGACGTGCGAGCGGCGCGCGCCGGCCACGCCGCGGCATGCGATGCTCGGCGGATGATCGACGCCGGTGGCGCACGGGCCTCGCTGCTGGTGGCCGCCGGGCTGGGCCTCGCCGGTTGCGCGTCCCCCGAGGTCCACGCGTTCGCGCTCACGGCGCCCGCGGCCCCGGTCGAGCTGGTGCCGGTGGCCGGCGACCTGCTGCCGATGGCCTGGACCTACGACGCCGATCAGGCCGACGCCATCGATGTCGTGATCGAGGCCGTGCCGACCACGGCCGGGCAGGGCAGCACGCCGCTGGCCTGGGCGCCGCTCACCGCTGGCGCCGCGACCTTCGTCGTCCCGCCCGACGCCAGCGGGGTGCTGCCGCTGCCGCCCGGGATCCCGCTCGGCGTCTACCAGGTCCGCGGCCACGCCCGTGACGGAGCCGACGAGCTCGCCAGCGCGCTCGCGCCCGGCCTCGTCATCATGCAAGGCGCGGCGTTCCGCGCGGCCGACCTCCGCTTCACCGGCGCCGACCTCGAGCGCGACATCTGGATGACCACCGTCACCGCGACCGTGGCCCGCGCCGTGGTGTCGCTGCAGGCCACCGGCGGCGCCCGTTACCTGGTCTCCGACGCGACCATCGCCAGCGATCTGGCGCCGGTCGGCCGGGTCATCACCTTCACCGGCCGGACGATCGACGACCAGCCGATCCCCGCCGGCGACTACGCGGTCGAGGTCGAGATGCACGCCCGCGGCAACACCGTCACCTACCGCCGCGGCGGCCTCACCCTCCACTGGCTGCCCTGAACGGCGCCGGCTCATTGGGCCGCGGTGCCGATTGCTCGCGCGCCGGCCCTGGCGTATGTGACCCCCTCCCGTGGATCGCAGGAGCGACTATCACTTCGAGCTGCCGCCGGCGCAGATCGCGCAGCACCCGGCGGCGCGCCGCGACGGCGCGCGCCTGCTCTGGCTGCCACCCGACGGCCCCGCCCTGGGCCTCGACCGCGCCATCGTCGATCTGCCCGCCCTCGTCCCCGCCGACGCCGTGGTCGTCGTCAACGACACCCGCGTGATCCCCGCCCGGGTCCGCGGCCACAAGGACAGCGGCGGCGCCGTCGAGCTCCTGTTCCTCGAGCCAGCCGGGTCGGGCTCCTTCGACTCCGAGCTCGCTGACGCTCGCCCGTCGCTCAGGACGAACGGTACGTCGGATGCGGCGTCGGGTTCGGGCTCGGGTTCGGGCCCCTTCGACTCCGTGCTCGCTGACGCTCGCCCGTCGCTCAGGACGAACGGTACGTCGGATGCGGCGTCGGCTTCGGGCTCGGATTCGGATTCGGATTCGGCCCCGACCTCCATCTGGCGCTGCTGGGCCCGCGCTCGTCGTCCTCTCCGCGCGGGTCAGCTCATCCGCACCCCTGGCGGCGCCACCGTCACCCTGGTCAGCGATCGTGCCGACGACGGCAGCATCCTGGTCGCCGTCCCCGGCGACGTCCACGCCTTCCTCGCCGCCCACGGCGAGCTGCCGCTGCCGCCGTACCTCGAGCGCGCCGGCGGCCTCACCGCCGACGATCGCGAGCGCTACCAGACCGTCTACGCCCGCACTCCCGGCGCGATCGCCGCCCCCACCGCCGGCCTCCACCTCACGCCTGCGCTGCTCGACGCGCTCGCCGCCCGCGGCGCCACCGTCGCCCCGGTCACCCTCCACGTCGGCCTCGGCACGTTCGCCCCGATCCGCGACGACGAGCTGGCCCGCCACGTCATGCACGTCGAGCGCTTCACCATCCCGGCGGCGACCGCCGCGCTGGTCGCCAGCGGCCGGCCGGTGGTCGCGATCGGCACCACCGTGGTCCGCGCGCTCGAGTCGGCCGCCATCGGCGATCACCAGGTCGCGGTCGGCCCCGGCGCGACCGGCCTGTTCATCCGGCCCGGCACCGGCTTTCGCTTCCGCGTCGTCGATCACCTGGTCACCAACTTCCACCTCCCCGAGTCGACCCTGCTCATGCTGGTCTGCACCTTCGCCGGCAAGGACCGCGTCCTCGCCGCCTATCGCCACGCGGTCGCCGCCGGCTACCGCTTCTTCAGCTACGGCGACGCCATGCTCGTGTCGCGCGAGTCCCCGTGATCCATCCGCTGCCCACCCCCGGCTTCTCGTTCGAGCTGCTCGCCACCCTCGGCCACGCCCGCGCCGGCGTGCTCCACACCCCGCGCGGCGACATCCCGACGCCGGTGTTCATGCCGGTCGGCACCCAGGGCACGGTCAAGGCGATGACCGTCGGTGAGCTCGAGGCCCCGCCGCTCGACGCCCGCATCATCCTCGGCAACACCTACCACCTGTACCTGCGGCCCGGCCTCGAGATCATGGCGGCGGCGGGCGGGCTGCACGCGTTCGCCGGCTGGCGGCGGCCGATCCTCACCGACTCGGGCGGCTTCCAGGTGTTCAGCCTGGCCGGCATCAACCAGATCGACGACGACGGCGTCACCTTCCAGAGCCACCTCGACGGCTCGCGCCACCGGCTCACGCCGGAGGTGTCGATGCAGATCCAGGGCGTGCTCGGCAGCGACATCGCGATGGCGTTCGATCAGTGCCCGCCCGGCGACGCCAGCCCCGAGGTCCTCGATCGCGCGATGCACCGGACCACCGCGTGGGCCGATCGCTGCCTGGCGGTCGCCCGGCCGCCGGGCCAGGCCCTGTTCGGCATCGTCCAGGGCGGCGTCGACCTCGACCGCCGCCACCGCCACCTCGCCGAGCTGGCGCCCCGCGCCTTCGACGGCATCGCGATCGGCGGGCTGTCGGTCGGCGAGCCGATCGCCGAGATGCACCGGGTGCTCGACGCCTTCGCCCACACCCTGCCGGCCGAGCGGCCGCGCTACCTGATGGGCGTCGGCACCCCGCTCGACCTCGAGCGCGGCGTCGCCGCCGGCGTCGACATGTTCGACTGCGTGATGCCGACCCGCAACGCCCGCAACGGCTACCTGTTCGTGTCCAAGGACGCCGACCCGCGCGGCAAGGTCACCATCTCCAACGCCCGCTACAAGGCCGACCTCGGCCCGGTCGATCCGACCTGCCCGTGCGCGACCTGCGCCCACCACAGCCGGGCCTACCTCCGCCACCTCCACATGGCCAACGAGGTCCTCTACCTCCGGCTGGCCACGCTCCACAACCTCACCCACTACGCCCGCCACATGCGCGGCCTGCGCGACCGCATCCTCGCCGAGGGCGCCCCCGCCTGACCGGCCCGGCGCAGCCGCGCCGGTCGCCGGTCACTTCGTCGCGCTGAGGTCCGTCTCGATCAGCCCGAGGTACTCGGCGTCCTCCTCGGGGGCGAGCCGCCGCCTGGCGTCGAGCAGCGCGGCCCGGGCGCCGGCGCGCTGGCCGAGCTGGAGCAGCAGGTGGCCGATCAGGTACTGGTCGCGGCCCGCCATCAGCGCGTCGCCGGCGCCGTCGTGGAGCGGCAACGCGCGGCCGGCGAGCGCGAGCGCCTCACGAGGCTGCTCGAAGCTCGCGCGGATCAGGGCGCACTCGACCAGCGCGCTGCCGAGCAGCGGGCCCGCGCCCGGCGTCCGGTCGGCGATCGCGATCGCCTGATCGCACGCCGCCAGGGTCCGTGCCCGTCCGAGCGGATCGATCTGGATCGTCCGGGCGTAGATCAGCCAGATGGTCGCCATCTCCGGGCTGCCGGGCCCGAGCTCGGCCTCGGCCGCGCGCAGCCCTTGCTCGGCGTAGCGGATGGCCGCGGGCACGTCGCCGAGGTCACCGGCCAGCTCGCCGAGGTGGAGCAGGATGCCGCCCCGCCCGGCCTCGTTCGGCGCGACGTCGTCCGAGATCGCCAGCGATCGCTCGAGCAACGCGCGCGCTTCGGCCAGTTGGCCCCGCTCGCCCGCGACGTCGGCGGCGAAGTAGAGGCACTTCGCCATCTCCACCGACCGCTCGCCGTAGAGCAGGGCGTAGATCCGATGGAGCTCCTCGACCTGCACCGCCTCGTCCTCGACCTTGCCGGCGCGACCGAGCACGACCACCAGGTTCTTGATCGCCTCGGCGGTCAGCGGGTGGTTGGCGCCGTGGTGGGCGCGGATCTCGACCAGCGCCGCGCGGCACGACGGCACGGCCGCGACCGGATCGCGCGCCACGATGGCGAGCCGACACTGACACTCCGCGGCGACCCGCGACCGCTCCTCCGGCAGGGCGCGCTCGGCCCGGCGATCGCAGGCCGCCTTGGCCTCGGGGCCGCGGCGGCTCTTCATCGCGGCGTAGAACTCGGCGGCGGCGAGCCGGCGCAGCAGCGGCGGCGGCGAGCCGGCCCGCTCGATCGCGCCCCGCAGCGCCGGCACCAGCGCCTCGACCCGATCGGCGGTGTCGTGGGCGGTGGCGACGTCGATCGCGACGTAGACAACCTCGGCCTCGAGGCCGGGGTCGCGCGCCGCCGCGGCCAGCGCCTGGGCCTCGTCGAGCTCGGCGCGCGCACGAGCGGCCTCGGTGCCGGCGATCGCGCGGGCGTGGACCGCCAGCGCGCGGGCGGTGGGCCCCGGCTCGCCGAGCGCCCGCGCGTCGGCGAGCGCGCCGCGGGCGCGGGCGACGACGTCGGGGCTGCGCAGGGCGAGCGCGGCCTCGGCGTCGGCGATCACCCGCTCGACGACCGCCGCGCGCGGATCGACCGGCGCGGTGCCCGTCACCCGCGCGGCGGTGCAGGCCTCGGGCGCGGGCAAGGCGTCGACCGCGGGGCCGGCGTTGCGCGCCGTGCTGGCGTCGAGCCGGGCGACGTTCTCGAGCAGCGCGCTCGCCGCCGCCAGGCCGCGATCGAGGCACGCGATCCGGGCGTCGAGGACGGCGGCCGACTGCTCGCCGCGCGCGTGGGTGGCGCGACAGGCGTCGACGCGCGTCGTCCGCCAGCGGTCGGCCCATCGATCGAGCCCGGCGGTCACTGGCCCGACGGTGTCGCTGGCCCGGGCCGCCTCCAGCCGGGCGGTCAGGGCGGTCCGCGCGTCCGCGTTCCACGTCGCGGCGAGGGCGCCAGCGGCGCGGGCGCAGTCGACGTCCGCGCCGCCGCCGCGCGCGAACAGGAACGCCGAGCCCACGCCGACGGCGACGACGCTGGCGGCGGCCGCGACCACCAGGCGACGGCGGCGCCGGGGCACCGCCGCCAGCGCGTCGAGCAGCGCGGTCATCGACGGATAGCGCGCGCCGGGATCCCGGGCCAGGGCGCGGGCGAGGACCCGCCCGACCCAGGCCGGCGGCGCCCGCGGCGCGAGGGCCTCCCGGACGGTGAACGCGAACGCGTACTGATCGGCC
>Ga0075163_10012279_pt1 | contig 11159 bp, 9 predicted proteins | sample JI1023141ADNA_FD_71478 | JGI IMG/M metagenome (GOLD analysis project Ga0075163, IMG submission 71478) | Wastewater effluent complex algal communities from Wisconsin, to seasonally profile nutrient transformation and Carbon sequestration -... | ecosystem: Engineered > WWTP > Effluent > Algae...
GGGACATCGTCGAGTAGATCGAGGACGCGGGCACTGCGGGCGCCGACCACGGCCTCGGGCTGCGCGTAGTGCTTGGCGGTCATCTCAAATGAGCCGTGGCCGAGCGCCGTGGCAACGGCGGTCTCGGCGGCGCCCGCCTCCAGGCTGAGCGTCGCCCACAGGCCGCGCCATGAGTGCGGACAGACGATGGGCACGCCAGCCACCTTGCAGACACGCCGCACGGCTCGACGCAGAGACTGGGGCACAGGAGCCCGCGCGACGCCGCGCACTGCAAAGAGCGGCTCCTCGGGGTGGCGCCCACCCGCGAGCTGGGCGAGGCGGGTCCGCAGCGGCTCAGCCTTGACTGAAAGGTGCCGCCGCGCGTTCTTGCTTTTGCCGCGATCGATCCAGAGGATGCGCCCATCTGCGTCCACATCTCGCACGCGGCGTGAAAGGACCTCCCCGGCTCGCATTCCCAAGTAGAGCGGAATGACTGCTGCAAGCGCGCAGCGATCGTTGTTCTGGTCAAAGAGGCGCAGCGCGGCCTCGCGGTAGCGCTTCGCTTCATCAAGGCGCAGCTGCGGCTTGCCGGTGCTCGCGCGGCCGATGGGCTGCACTTCGTGAAAGGGGTTCTGGTCTATGTAGTGCTTGCGGCGGCTGGAGGACGGCGGGAGCGCGGACAGAGCTCGACCGTGTGCTGCTCATATAGCGCGGCGTGGCGTGATGCGGGTGATGTCTTGGTCGAGATACGGCGCGAAAAAGGCGCGCAGACGCACGATCTGATGCGCGCAGGTGCTCGCTGTTGCGATGCCGCGCTGCTGCTTTTCGGCATAATACTGGGCGATGAGCGCACCAAGCAAACGACTTGCAGATGTGCTGAGGTATTGGGCGGCGTCGCGGATTCCTTTTCGTGCATCATTCTCCGTTGCGAACTAGAGGACGGTAGGCTTGGGCCCGTCGTAGAAGAAGATTCGCCACTTTGAGCGAGCCTCGCAGTAATAGGGTCCAGTGACGCGGGCGCCGAGCTTGTATCTGGGCATGGTTGTCTCCTTGTGGTGCGTTGCGAAAACGCGGCAGGATTGCCGCAGAGTGATTGGCTAAGGCTGGGACAGCGCGCGTAGGAGTCGCGCGCGGATGATGGCGGTAGGTTGGTGGCGGGCGGTCTCGATGTTGCGGATTGTTGAAGCGGCGATGCCGGCTCGCTCGCTCAGCTGCACGCGGGTCCATGCTGCCTGTTCGCGGGCATTGCGGACGGCGTTGCAGAACTCGTGCAAATCGGTCGGGAAATTGTCCGGGGCAGTGATTGCGGCGAAAGGCCAAGAAGACGTAAACGCGAGATCCGCGCGCCGTCTCGCCGAGCCGCAGGTCGCCGCCGTTGCAGCGCAGCATCTGTTGTGCGAGCCACAGCCCCACACCTAGCCCGCCCCCCGTGCTCACTGCGGACGGATCAAACAGCTCCTGCACTTCACAGTTCGTGAGCATTCGCAAGCACTCAAGAGATGATGGGTCGACGTCATTCATCTCCCGACTTCGCGTGAACTCGCACGACTTCGTGCATCTGTACGGTGCGTGTGGTTCAGCTCTGACCCAGCTGCGTGCAGAAAGCGGTGTCAGGTTTCGCTCTCGCTCCGCGTAAGCAGATTCAGCGCGACGATTCCTGACCAGTCGAGTGCCTGCGGGGCAGGTGCAGCGCGCTTTTAAGTTAATTGATTCGATCAGGCACTCTCTATTTCGATTTCGCACGCAATCAAGGGGAAGAAATCATGTCGATGCAACGCGCCGCTGGCTCTATCGCCACTGCTCAGGGCGGCACTTCGGCCATTCCGCTCGTCATGTCAGTTGCAGCTGACCGAGTGGGGCAAATTCTGCGGGGCTGCTATCGGATCGAGCGCCGTCTGGCGAGCGGATCCGTGACCGAGATCTACCAGGCCTACAATCTGAAGCGGCAAGAGCTGTGTGTGATCAAGATGCTGCGCCGGGATGCAGATCCCAAGCTCGAACCGCAGCGCCGCTTCGAACAGGAAGCATCCATCATTTCCCGATTGAGCCACCCGCACATTGCCGAAGGGTCGCGCTTTGCACATACGGAGGATGGTCAGCCGTTCATGGTGATGGAGGCGCTGCGCGGGCGTACCTTGCAGGACTGGCTTGCCGAAGAGCCGACGCTGCCCCTGAAGAAAACGCTTCAGATCTTGGAGGCCATTGCGTCCGCGCTTCAGTATGTCCACGAGCTCGGCATCCTCCATCCCAGCGTTCGCCCGGGCAGCATCTTCCTGCATCGCCGGCGGGACAGCGATGCAGACTTCACCGTGAAGCTATTTGATTTTGGCCTCGCCAATGAGATGTCTGCGCCTGGAGCCACGGCAAGCGGTCCGTGGCCGCTGGGCGTCATCGTGGGCACCCCTGGTTACCTGCCGCCAGAAGCCCTGCAAACGGATGCGCGAGTGACCGACCTGGCGGATCAGTGGTCGCTGGCCGTGCTCGCTTACCGGACGCTGACCGGACGGCTGCCATTTCAGTCGTCGGATCCCTATCTTATGTGCGCGCTCATCCGGACCACGGAGCCGGTGCCGCTGCAAGCGCTGCGTCCCGATCTGCCTGCGCACATCTGCGATGCAATCAATCGCGCCATGTCGAGAGATCCAGCGGGACGTTTTGCTCGCCTGCCGGACTTCTTGCGCGCTCTATCCCCGCAGGCAGCACCGACGACCTCGCGCCAGGTGGGCCGCAGCGGGCGCTCGGATGCGCCCCAGACCAAGAAGTTCGAGAGTCTCGATCTCATCGAGCTCTGCCGGAAAGATGATCCAGATCCCAAGGTTTTGCCCGAGTATTCGGCTGCCGTTCCCGAGCCGATTTCGCAGGGAGACTCTACAAATCCCTACTCGCAAGAGGACCGCAGCCGCCTCTTGACGCTGGTCCAGCCCGACGCACGTCCGGTCGAGCCGAGCGCGGAGGGCAGCGCAGAGGGTGGAAAAGATCGCGCTGAGCGGCGCTCCTGGGTGATGGGGCTCGCGCTGGTGACGCTGCTGTCGGTCCTGATTACACTGGCGATGCTCTGGCAGAGCCATCGCAGAGCGAAGCTGCTGGAGGCCGCTGCGTCCGAGCTGGCCATGGCTTCGCTCAACACGCGCTCTGCGCCCCCCGTGATTCCGTTTGCAGTGGACCGGGCAAAGGGTTCCGAGCCGCCGGCAAGCGGCGATGGCCTGGGGCGCGTGCCCATCCTGACCTGCGCCCAGACCGGGCCAGGTCCAGCTCCCCGCTCCGAAGCGGCGGCAGGCGATTCCGCAAGCTCGCCGAGGAAGCGGACGCTCATGGAGCGGGAGCGTCGCGGCGCTTCGCTCAAGCTCGCGGCTCCCGCTCCAGAGCTACCGCCCGCACCGCCGCCCACCGCCCCGGTCCCCCCCGCAGTCCCAGAGGAAGCGCCCCGCCAGGTGCAGCTTGTGGACTGAGTGGGCGGAGCTGCAACGCCGCCGCCCCCGCTATTTCACGTATTTGACGGAGCGCACGGCAAGATAGAACTTGGGGCTTTCCATATCCGCCTTGAGGATCGGAGTCTGCGACGACCTGAGCTTGATGGCCGATACGCAGCTGTGTACGTACTCATAGAGCTCAAATACCGTTACGAAAAGTCCGGCGCCGCGCCCGGCGCCGCGCAGACCCTGGAGCAGATACTTGGTGAACAGCCCGTTGCGGTCACTCACCAGCTCCTTGGCGGTCTCTGTCTGGTTGGTTGCGGCAATGATGACCCGCCCCTTGCCGCTCGCGAGCAGCTCGTCCAACATCTTGTCGGACGGAGCCGAAGCGATGCCCTCATCTTCGGCACGCTCGATCTCGGCATCGCGCTCGCGCTCGTTCAGCGAAGCCACGCCGCCCGAGTAACAGCAATCGAGCGCCACAATCAGCTTGTTGGCCGGAATGTCGCGGAGCAGCTTGCTAAACCGTGCGCTGGAGATCGCGCTCTTCAGATATTCCTCTTCGTTGAATCGCTTGCGTCCTTTGGTATCCACGGGCAGCAGGAAGTTGCCGGCATTGGGTCCGGTCTCGATTCGCCCGCCATGTCCCGCAAAGAAGATAAAGACCGTCGAGTTTTGATCCGTGGCCTTGGCCAGCGCCTTGAGCTCTTCTTCGATGCGATCCTTGGTCGCCTCACTATCGCGCAGGAGCCGCACGTGACCCTTGGGATATCCACACATCTCTTTATCTATCAATGTACTGGCTACGTCGGTAGCATCATTGACTGGATTTCCAAGACCATTCAAATATTGATAATTCGCGACTCCGATAACCAACGCATGCGCATTGCGCATGTATTCCAGAGCCTCGTCGCGATCGCGAACTCCCACCACCGGAACCGGATCTTCCTCGGAAGAATGCGCCTTGGGAGCTGGCAGCTGGGCTTGTTGCTTCGCGGGGGGCGCGGGCCTCGTAATTTCGTCATAGGCGCGGTCAAATTCATCCGGATCCATGTCACGAAGCGCCTTCATGATTTCGATTCCATCCGGCTCAAATTTATAGATCACCAGCTTCGTAATCAGGGTATCTAAGCCCTTTTCTCCACCGAGCTTCAGGTATATGTCCTCAAAATAAAAAACGAGAAACTGCTCGAAGGCATTCGCGTCTTTCCGTTTACCGAAGATGTTGTGAATTAACCTGCGCAAATCGGGTCGCGTGATCGGCTTCATAAAACGCAATGTAATCTGGCGCCGGCCGAGTTGACAAGAGAAGGCGCAGATAAATGCGCGGCCTTTCGTCTTGCTTGCTCTCGGGGGACCAGCACGATATCGTCGGCTCCATGATAGAGAAGGACCCACCGGGTAAATCCGTGGACGGTGAGCTCGTCGCGCTGGTTCAGCGGGCCCTGGCTGGCAAAAAGGACGCGCAGAAGCTCTTATGCGAGCGGCAACTGCCTCTGTTTCAGCGCGTTGCGGCCAAGCTGACCTACCGCTTCCGCAACGTCACGTGCGAGACTGCCCGTCAGGAAGAGCTCGATCTTCTGCACTACATCGTCTGCGCCTTCATGGAAGACCTGCAAAACAAGCAAGGCGTGGTGTCGCGCTGGCGTGCTGAGCAAGGGCCGCTGGATGCCTGGCTGCGGCCCTTTGCCACCTGTCGCGGGCTCGATTCCCTGCGCAAGCGCAAGGATCAGCGGAACGTCAGCCTGGATGCGATGCCCGCCGCCATCGAGGCCGATCTCATGTACCTGCACTCCGCGCTGTCGCAGGGTACCGCGGACGTCGAGCATCGCGAAGCGCTGCGCAAGCTGTGCGACCTCATCACAGATGATCCCGCACTGGGGCCGGATGCCCTGCAGCTGCTCGAGCGGATCTTCTGGGCCGAGGAAGATCGCGAGCTTCTGGCGCGTAGTCTGGGAATGAAGCGCAACTCGCTCGACGTCAAGGTCAAGCGCATGCGCGAAGCGCTGCTCAAGCTCGGCCAGCAGCTCGGCATTCCGTTTGGCCGGCCTCCGAAGAAAGACGAGTGATTTCCGCGGTTTGGCCTCGAAGTGTAGAAATAGCATCCTCGAACTTGTCAGAACTTGCGGCCCTGCCGCGTAAGTCGATCAGGCGGAAACAGATGGACCCGAAAAAGCTGAAATACATCCTTGAGCGCGCCGCCCAGGATGATCAACTCGAAGAGGCCGAGCGCCTGCAGCGAGGTGAGCTGTCGGCCGAAGAGGCCGAGGCGCTGCGCAAGTCGAAGTCGCCCGACGCAGAAGTTCTATATGAGCTCTACCGTCCGCTCGACGACATGGAAAAGCATCGGCTCCTGGGGGCTGCGACCCGGAAGAGGAGCCCCATCGGCATCGCGGCGGCAGCGATGGCAGTCGCAGCGGCGGCAGTGCTTGCGGTGGTGAGCGTGCAGTGGGCAAATCCGACCGAGCCCGTGCAGATCATCGCCGGCGCCGATTCGGCGAAGATCGTCGATGGCCACCACACCTTGGGCAGCGCGGATGGGCCGGATCCCTCGGGCTCAAAAGGTCAGCCGGTCATCTATATAGGTGGCTGCATCTCGCCGGTGGTGATGTCGCCGGATCGCGAAGGCAGGCTCCCGGCTGGCAAGCAGGTGATGACGTTCTTTCAACGCGGAAGCGAAGTCGTGCCCTGGCCCGTCGAGTTCCAATACAACGAACCGACCGGCGATCTCAGAACCAAGGACACCTGCGCACGCGTGCCCAGCGCCGGCCTCAGCGCGGGACCGTGGCAGCTGGTGGTCGTACATGGCAGCTCTCTGCCGTCTGTCCAGCAGGCCGAGTCCGTGCTGCGCGGCGCATTCCGCCCGCCCTGGTCCCACTGGAACATCGCACGCATCGAGGTACAGGTGCAGCCCGCCGTTCATTGATTGCTAACAAGAATTCCCTGGTGCAATTCTGGTTCCTTTGCAACACGCAGTAGAAGTTCCCAAGTCGCTCTTCGCTGTTCCAATCCCAAAAAGGAGACCAAGAATGAACTCCCCGATGCTGTTGCCCGACCTCAAGCCGCGAAGCCCTCTTACCGACTTCGCGCCCGCTCTTCAGGCAGAGCAGATGGAAGGCAGCCCGATCCCCGACCACCGCGAGCGTCCTGACGAGCCGCCTGAGGAGCCGAAGGATATCGAAAACACAGAGCCGGACACGGAGTCGGAGCCATAAGATGCGGAGTGCGGCGCAGAGCGCGGTCATGAAGTGGCGGCGTTCGATTTTTCTGGCTGTTCTGTGCTGCGCTGCTGCGACGTCCGGAAGAGCTGTCTCCGTGCGCTCTGCGCAGGCTGACCCATCCCCATCCAGCGACGGACGTACCCTGCTTTATGGCATCACTGGCTGCACCGATGAAGTCATCTTCGACAAAGAGCTGACCTGCCTTATCTGGAAGCATCCGGAATCGTACAAGAATAAGACCCACCCCCTGCGCTTCGCCGTGCATACGCAGCCGGGCGCAGAGCTCATTCTGGAAGACAAACAGGCCGGCAGCTGGTTTCGCCGTGGCGTGCAGCTGGGCGCAACCGTTGTGACCGGCGATCTGGGAGACGGTCTTCTGCGCGCGGCGATTCCAGAAGACACTGCGACCTTGACCTTGAGCGCACGGGACCAGCGGTCGGGGCAGGACATCGGTCAGGTTACGCTGCATCTGGGCTGGGAAGCTCCGGGCCCGCTCGATACTCTGATCAACAAAGCCAAGAATTATGCGACTCCGGCTCAGCGCCAGGAGATCTTCGGACAGCTCAGGCGCGAGCTTGAACAGGCGCAGAATCCCGTTGAGCGCACCAAAATCCTGATTCATATCGCTCAGCTGCACAAATCCTATTTGAGTGCGGATAAGAAGCTGAACCCCGTGGTAACGAGCGCCCAGACTCAGGAAGTGCGGCGCGCGGTCGAAGCGGCGCTCGCGTCAGCCGAGCAGACGCGGCGTATGCGCTCGTCGGCGCTTCTCCTGAGCATACTCGCGTTTCTGGCCTATGAGGACTCGGCCGAGCAGACGCGGCTCCTGCCCAAGCTGGAGTCAAATGTCGCGCGCCTGAAGGCTCTGCCTTCCGAGCAGAGCCAGCTCTATTACTATCTCGCAGAGATCGCGCAGTGGAACAATGACCTGCGCAATGCACGTTCCTATTTGGAATCTTCAGATGCTGCGGCCAAGTGGATTGGCGATCCCACGCGAGATGCGCGATGGCTGAGAGAGCAGTTCAGCGAAGGGGTGAATGTCGAACAGGAACTGAAGCAGCAGGAGCTTGCGGCGCGCCAAGAAAAGAGTGCGTGCAAGAAGGCCAGCCTGCTCCAGAACATAGCCTGGATTCGTCTTTTAAAGTGGGAGCTTGCGCCCGATTCGAGCGCCGGAAAAACTCCCGGGGTCCCGGGAAGCGGAAATGCGACAGACCCGCTGCAGCTCTTTAACGAGGTCTTCGGGCTCTCAAGCGGACCGGGGGCTCAGTGTCCCAACGCACGGCGGGCGCAGTATGCGCTCTCGTCCAGGGCGCGCCGGCTCTCGCTCCTGCCGCCGTCCGCAAGCGACCGCGGGGCCCACAGCTTCAGCGACTGGGTGGCGCAGGTGCAGCACACGATCGATGATGCCCGCGCGCTGTCTGCTCCAGCGGCGCCGCAGCCGAATGTCGAGCTGGATCTACAGTTCGCGGCGGCGCGCCTGGAGCTCGCGCAGAGCCACATCGGAGAGGCTGCCGAGCGCTTTTCCGCGCTGGCCGAGATGACTGCCAAGTTCTCCAGGATCGAAGATCGCTGGGAGGCGGTGTGCGGGGCGGCTGCGACGCAGGCGCTCCTGGAGCAGGCAGAGCCCAAGCAGAAGCGCGTGCGCGTTGCCCAGAAGGGACACCTGCTCGATGACTGCAGCGAGCTGCTCGACAGCCTGGTGGGAAAGGTCGGGCTCGTCAATCAGGCGCGGGCCCTGGAGCCGCGCGATCTCAGGCTCGGGCGGCTGCTCTCGCTTTTGCGCCTGCGCGACAACCAGGCGCTGCTGCCCGAAGTGCTGAAGACGATGCGCCGCGCCAGCCGCCGCGCTCTCGCGCCATATCGCTGGCCCTTTGTAAATGAAGGCCAGCTGTCTAAGGAGCTGCTCGCGCTCCGCGACGAATATCATAAAGTCCGCGCCAACTTTGAAGAAGAGCTGAAGCAGACCTGGCCGCGACAGCAGGTCGCGGGCTTCGACAAGCCGGCGGATGTGCAGGGACGCGTCGACAAGCGCCGCCGCGCACTTGAGCTGCTGGATCAGGCATTTGTGAAGCTGCGCGGACAGTCGGGAGTTGGCTCGGCGTGGCGCACCCTGCCGGAGCTGCAGTCGGACGAGCTGCTGCTCATCTGTCACTCCCAAGGGATCGAGGAAGAACAGAGCCTCTTCTGCATCACCGCGCTGGGCAGAGAGCTGCGCAGTGTGCAGCTCGCGCCCCAGAGCCTGAGCAAGGCGGAGCTGGCCGAGAAGATCTTTGGCCCCTGGCGGGCAAAGCTGCCCTCGCTAAGAGATGACGGTCCAGTAGCACCGATCCAGCGCTTGCGCGTCATCGCCCATGGCTGGCTGCGCGAGCAGGATCTGGTCGGGTGGCCGCTCGATGGAAAGCCCCTGATAGCGCGGCTGCCCATCGTTTACAGCCTGGACATCGAGCCCCTGCCGCCGCAGCCAGGTGATGGCGCGGTGTTCGCGATTCATCCCGGCAGCGACCTTGGCGGCGCCGATGCAACGATTCAGATGCTCCATGAGCATCTCCAGCTGCTCGCGCCCAAGCCGCGCTACTTTAGCGTCGACATCGCGCAGTTCTCGGCAGCGCCGGTGGACAAAGACACGCACTACAGCCGGCTGTATCCGGTGCACAACCGGGCATCGCTGTTTGCCGCGCTCGGACACTTCAAGCCCGCGCTGTGCAGCAGCGATCCCTCCCCTCTGGGCACGCAGGGCGCAGCGAGTTCCTGGCTCACCTCGCTCTGTCTGCCGGGACGCAACTCGATCTGGCCAGCGGACGTGCTGCTCGCTCCCCAGGTTCCCCAGACCGTACTGCTGCTCGGTTGCTCATCGAGCAAGCAGGCGGAGCGTCTCAGCGCCTCGTCCGTAAGCATGGCCAGCGCCTACGTGCTGCGCGGCAGTCACGCGGTCCTCGGCACCGTGCGCGACATCTTGCGGCCCCTGGCCCAGCAGACGCTATGCCATATCACCAACGATCCCCGCTTCAACACGCCGCAGTTTGACCTGGCCGTCGCAGTGCAGCAGGCGCAAAAAGCCATCATCAACGGAGCGTCGTGCCCCGGAGGAGTGGCAGCCAGCGAGCTGGCCAACCCCGACTGGACGGCCCTCCGCGTCTACGTCCCCTGAGCGTTACCAGGACGGCCAGCTGCCGTCACCTCCGCATATCTTCAGAGTCGCGATTGGCAAATATGCCAAATCATTCTGTTTTTTCTCGCAAACAAATACTAAACACTTTGTCATACGCCCGCCATTGGTCGCGTAAGACACACAAATGACGAACAGATCCAATCCTTCAATGGTAACAGCCTCTCAGACCGGTGCCGTCTCATCCCCCTCCATCAGCAGCAGCATTAGCTGGCACAGTCTGGGAATGTTGATTCTGGGATGGTTAAGCGGGATTCTCTGTCATATGATGTTGGCCGCCGTCGAGCTTCCGACATATGAAGTCATCGCGGAAGATCACAATAGCGAGCCTACCTTATCTCTATGGCCAATGAGTCAATTGAACATTGCCCTGGTTCCCAAAGAGAACACCACCCTCCTGCCTCATCTCTGCGGATTCACTTCAGATGGCCTCGCACTCAAGCGCTGGCCCCTCTCGCATCGCCTGGCTCATGGCGGCACTGTATTTGTTCAAGGCGAAGTTCGCGATCTGTTCTCACTCTCATCTGCTGAGCAGCAATCAACCAAAGAGCTCGTATTTGTTCTGAGTGGCTCATTCAGCCTCTGCCAAGAGCAGCTGGCGACGGCCTTGCAGACGCTCGACAGCTGGACGCAGGGCTGGCTTTCGCGGCGCGTTTCACCAGTGCTGGGCATTCAGACCCTCCGCATGCCGGTTGCATTTCCCCACTCTGCAGACTGAGTCATACCTTATCCCGCCTTCGTCTGCTCCTTCCGTCGATATCCACTCTTTTTTCCCCTTCGCAACGCTGTCAGATCATCTCTAGCCACCTGCGTATCTAGCCTGCAATGCATCAGTCGTAAGCCGACTGACCAAGCCGGGGGCTGGAGGTTCGCATGCGAATGGATGATCAAGCGCGCGCCGATTCTGATGACCAGCAAGACAGTGGCGCAGCCGGAATCGGGGGCACGATAAAGCCGACCGCAGTACTGCCCAAGCTACCGCTGCTGCGCGCGAGCGTCTCTGCATCTACTGTGCGTGCCGACAAGCTCATCGCCATCCGCCTGCTGACCGCAGCGCGCCAACAGACGACCGAGCAGCTTCCCCCCATGCGCGTTCCATCGAGTGCGCTGGCCAACGCCGAGCGCCTGGCAACCATCACTTCGCGGCGCGAGCTGCAGCGAACCGTTCGCGCGCTCTGCGCTGCTGAACCGGTTGGACTGCCACCGCCACCGCTGCCCTCGGATGCGCCGCCCGCGGCAAGCACGAACCAGCCTGCGGGTGCCCCGCGCGCGCAGGCCATTCCTGGCCAGCTCACGCGTTTCTGGCACCGCCTCTCGGAAGGCAGCGATCCTCGCGCGATCCTGGCGCAGGCCGCGCTGGTGCCGCTGCTCAAACAGCTA